>ENA-ORXU01000180-ORXU01000180.1-marine-metagenome-genome-assembly--contig:-NODE-180-length-82936-cov-14.934214_pt1 | contig 82936 bp, 66 predicted proteins | sample MGYA00237869_ERZ511484 | MGnify/ENA metagenome assembly ERZ511484 | reverse complement strand
CCTTCGCGAACCCGCCTTGCCACCACGGCGCACAGGCTCGCTGAGACCCACAGTATCAAGCAGTTGGACCACTAGCCTCGCCCGACGCAGACGGTTGCGCCTTGGCGCGCACCCTGAGCGACAGCTCCTTCAGCTGCCGCTCGGACACCGCACTGGGTGCGCTGGTCAACAGGCAGCTGGCGCTCTGCGTCTTCGGGAACGCCATCACGTCGCGGATGCTGGTCGCCCCGGTCATCAGCATCACCAGCCGGTCCAGGCCGAAGGCGATGCCGCCGTGCGGCGGTGCACCGTACTTCAGCGCAACCAGCAGGAAGCCGAACTTGTCGCGCGCCTCGGCCTCGCCGATGCCCAGTACGTCCAGCGCCTTCTGCTGCATCTCGCTGGAATGGATGCGGATCGAGCCGCCACCGACCTCGGTGCCGTTGAGCACCAGGTCGTAGGCGCGCGACAAGACCTTGCCCGGATCCTCGTCCAGCTGCGCCTGCCAAGCCGCAAGCGACTCGGCGGCCGGCGCGGTGAACGGGTGGTGCAGCGCCTGCCAGCGCTTCTCGCGCGGGTCGAACTCGAACATCGGAAAGTCCACCACCCACAGCGGGCGCCAGCCGTCCTCGACCATGTCCAGGTCCTGACCGACCTTGACCCTGAGCGCGCCCAAAGCCGCCTCCACCACCGTGGCCGAATCGGCACCGAAGAACACCAGATCGCCATCGGCGGCACCGACCCGCTCCATCATCGCGGCCAGCACCTGCTCGGGGAAGAACTTCACGATCGGCGATTGCAGCCCGTCGGCCCCGGCGGCAAGATCGTTGACCTTGATGTAGGCCAGTCCCTTGGCCCCGTAACGCCCGACGTACTCGGTGTAGACATCGATCTCCTTGCGGCTGAGCTTGCTGCCACCCGGGATGCGCAGGGCGGCGACACGCCCCTTCGGATCCTTGGCAGGCGCTGCGAACACCTTGAAGTCCACGCCCTCGCACAGGTCGGCCACCTCGACCAGCTCCAGCGGGATGCGCAGGTCCGGCTTGTCCGAGCCGTAGCGCTGCATGGCATCGGCGTAGCTCATGCGCGGGAAGGCATCCCCCAGGTCCACCTCCAGGGTGCGCTGGAACAGCGCGCGCATCATCGCCTCCATGGAGGCGGTGATGGTGGCTTCGTCGACGAAGCTCATCTCGATGTCCAGCTGGCTGAACTCGGGCTGGCGATCGGCGCGCAGGTCCTCGTCGCGGAAGCAGCGCGCCACCTGGTAGTAGCGATCGATGCCGCCCATCATCAGCAGCTGCTTGAACAACTGGGGGCTCTGCGGCAAGGCGAAGAAATCGCCCGGATGCGTGCGGCTGGGCACCAGGTAGTCGCGCGCGCCCTCGGGGGTGGCGCGGGTCAGCATCGGGGTCTCGACCTCGATGAAGCCGTCCGCTTCGAGCGCATCGCGCAGCCCGCGGATCACGCGCGCGCGCAGCCGCAGCCGCTCCTGCATCTCGGGGCGACGCAGGTCGATGTAGCGGAACTTCAGGCGGTTCTCCTCGGAGACGTTGTCGTCATCGAGCTGGAACGGCGGCGTCTCGGCGCGGTTCAGGATCTGCAGATCGAAGCCCAGCACCTCGATCGCCCCGGTGGACAGGTCCGGATTGACGGTGCCCTCGGGCCGATCGCGCACCCGGCCGGTGATGCGCAGCACGAACTCGTTGCGCACCTGCTCGGCCAGCGCGAACGTCTCGCGCCGGTCCGGGTCGAACACCACCTGCACCAGCCCGGTGTGATCGCGCAGGTCGATGAAGATGACCCCGCCGTGATCGCGCCGCCGGTGCACCCAGCCGCAGAACGTGACGGTCTCACCGAGCTGCTCGGTGGTGACGACGCCGCAGGGATGAGTGCGCATGGACAAGGCTTCGTTGAAGTAAACCCGCCATTGTAGGCAGTTGTGGACCGTACGGCTTGCGACAATCGCTGGGATACTGCCCGGCCCGGCAACCGCCGTGCGCCCCCTACCCTTTCTGCTGGAACATCGAATGAGTCGCTATCACGTCTACGGCATCGGCAACGCGCTGGTCGATCTGGAGTTCGAGACCTCCGACGCCCTGCTGGCCCGGCTGGAGGTGGACAAGAGCCTGATGACGCTGATCGACGAGCCGCGCCACCACGCGCTGCTGGCAGGGCTTGCCGACCTGCAGTCGCGCCCCTGCGGCGGCGGCTCGGCGGCCAACACCATGACCGCCGTCGCGCAGCTGGGCGGCAGCGCGTTCTACAGCTGCAAGGTGGCCAACGACATCGAGGGGCGCTTCTACATCGGCGACCTGACCGACAACGGCCTGAAGACCAACCTGACCGGTGCCACGTTGCAGGAAGGGGTGACCGGCAAGTGCATCGTGCTGATCACCCCGGATGCCGAGCGCAGCATGAGCACTTTTCTGGGCATCACCTCCCAGCTGTCGCTGGCCGAGGTCGACGAAGCCGCGGTGGCGGCCTCGGATCATGTGTACATCGAGGGCTATCTGATGCCCGAGCCGAACGCCCGCGCCGCCGCCGAACGGGTACGTGACGTGGCGCGTGCCGCGAAAGTGCCGGTGGCGCTGACCCTGTCCGACGTGAACATGGTCAGCTACTTCCGTGAGGGCCTGCAGCAGATCATCGGCGATGGGCTGGACCTGATCTTCGCCAACGAGGAGGAGGCGCTGGCGATGACCGGTGCGACCGACATCGAAGCGGCGGTGGCCGGCATGAAGCCGCTGGCCCATCGCTTCGCCATCACGCGCGGCTCCAAGGGCGCCCTGCTGTTCGATGGCGAGCGCGTGCTGGAGATCAGCGTGGATCCGGTCACCCCGGTCGACTCGAACGGCGCCGGCGATGTCTACGCGGGCGCGTTCCTGTTCGGCGTCACGCAGGGCATGCCCTTCGAGCGCTGCGGCGAGCTGGCCAACGCCGCCGCGCGGGCCCTGATCCAGCGCTTCGGCGCCCGTCTGGACCGCGACACCCTGCAGGAGCTCGGTCGGGCGTTCCCGGCCTGATGTTCGGCATCACGCAGCTGGAGCGCTCGCCGGTCACGCTGGGCTTGCTGGTGGTGATCGCGCTGGGCTATCTGGCCCAGCAGGGCGGCCCGACGATCACCAACGCCGGACTGCTGTACGGCCCGGCGGTGGCCGTCGGTCAGTGGTGGCGACTGGTCAGCTGGGGATTCCTGCACGGCGGTCTGATGCACGTGGGCTTCAACGCCTTCATGCTGTTCGCGCTGGGGCCGCAGCTGGAAAGGGCGTTCGGCAGCGCCCGCTTCGCGTTGCTGTACGCCGGCGCGCTGTTCGGCGGGGCGCTGACGGTGATGCTGTTCGACTGGCCGCAGTACACCCTGGGCGCTTCGGGGGCGGTGCTCGGGGTGGCCGCCGCACTGGCGATCGCGCTGTGGCTGCGCGGTGCGCCGCTGCGCCAGGTACCGGCGTTCGGCCTGGTGGTGCTGAACCTGGCACTGCCGCTGGTGATCCCCGGCGTGTCGTTCTGGGGGCATGCCGGAGGCATCGTGGCAGGCGCCGGGCTGGCCTGGCTGCTGATGCGCCAGCAACGCTCGCCGAGCCCGGCGCGGAACGCCACCACGCTCAGCCTGGGCAGCGCGGCGGTGGTGGTGCTGGCGGCGCTGTCGCTGCTGGCGGGCACCAACGGGGGCGGCTGACGCGAGTCGGCTCCGATCGAGGACCCTCGCCAGCGAACGCCCTGGCGATCCGGTTCACACGGGCGCCTTGTCCGCCCGCTGGTACAACGGCATGACCCGGCGCGCGTAGTCGGTCAGATCGGCGATGCGCGATTCGGGTGAGGGGTGGGTGGACAGGAACTCGGGGCCGGCCTTGCCGGAGCTTCGCGCGGCCATCTTCTGCCACACACGGATGGCCCCACGCGGATCGTAGCCGGCGCGGGCCATCAGCTCGATCCCGACCCGGTCGGCCTCGGTCTCGTGCAGGCGGCTGTTGGGCAGGCCGACGCTGACCTGGTAGGCCATCTGCGCGGTCTGCCCCAGCCCCGACAGGTCGGTGCCGGTCAGCACCGAGCCCAGGATGACGCCCCCGTTGAGCAGCAGACCGCTCAGCTGCTGCTCCGAGGCGCGCTCGCGGCCGTGCTCGCGCAGCGCGTGGGCGATCTCGTGCCCCATGATGGCGGCGATCTCGGCATCGGTCAGCTGCAGTTGCTCGATGATGCCGCTGTAGAAGGCGATCTTGCCGCCCGGCATGGCCCAGGCGTTCAGCTGATCGGCCCGGATGACATTGGCCTCCCAGTTCCAGCTCAGCGCATCGGTGCGAAAGACGCCCACGTGCGGCTTCAGGCGCTCGGCGATGGCGCGCACGCGCTGCGTCATGCGCGCATCGGCGTTGAGCGCTCCCTGGCTCTGCGCCTTGGTGAGCACCTGTTGATAGGCCTGGGCCGCCCCCTGCTGCAGGTCCTGCTCGCTGATCAGGGCGGAGAAGCGCTGGGTACGCTCCAGACCGATGGCGCCCGGCTTGGTGGTCTGGGTCGCGGTGCAGGCGACCATCGCGCCGGCAACGATCAGGGCGGCGATCCGGCGCGCCCGGCGCAGGGGTGGCCTGTTGGCCCCGCTGCGACGACAGGTCTTGGCAATCATCGTTGGTCTCCGGCGCACGGCCGCGCCCGCTGGTCTGGGCGCACAGAGTGCAAGCTGCGCGCGGTATCGGCAATGCCGCGGGCGCATCTTGCGCGGCGCAACGATCGGGTCGATGGCACGGAACGCGCGTCTCGATCGGCTTCACGGGGGTGGATACTTCAGCACCGCTTCCCTAGTCTGTGTGACCTGTGCCGCATCGGTGCGTCGAGGAGAAGGGCATCGTGAGCGAATCGATCGATCCAGGCGAGACCCTGTCCGAAGCGGATCCGGACGGGCTTCGACGGGCGCACGCCTCCTTCGCGCAACGACGCCCGAACGGTAGCTCGCTGGTCGAGGCCGAGCGAGTGTCCGCGGACGCCGCCGATGCCGGCCGGCCGCTGACGCGTCTGCGGATCGCCACCGACGACCGGCCCTGGCTGGTGGCCTCGCTGCGCGCCCTGCTGGCGCGCCGCGGACGAACCGTGCACCGGTTGCTGCACCCGGTGCTGTCGGTGCGACGCGACGCCGACGGTGCGCTGGTGGAGCAAGGCGGCGAGCCGGTGTCCGAGTCGTTCATGCACGTCGAGCTGGACGTGCTGTCCGACAGCCGGCTGCCCGCCCTGCAGGGCGCCGTGGTGGCGATGCTCGATGCGCTGACGGTGGTCCGAGCGGCCACCCCGGCCCTGGGCGAGCGGCTGGCAGCGATGACCGCCCGCGTCGACGACGTCGAGCAGGCCGCCTTCCTGAACTGGCTGGACGCCCGTCAGTTCGTGGCCTTCGGTGCCGCGCGCGTGCCGCTGGACGCCCAGGGCCACCCGACCGAGCTGGCCGATACCCTCGGACTGCTGGATGGCTCGGCCGGGTCGGTGGCCTGGGCGCGCGACGATTTCCTGCCCTCGCGCCTGGACACCCGCCTGGTCGACGACGATGTCTCGGTGATCGTGTGCAAGGCCGGTCGCGCCTCGCCGTTGATCCGCGACGAGGCCGCGGACCTGGTGATCGTCACGCAGCGCGATGCCGACGGCACCCTGACCGAGGTGCATTGCCTGCTCGGGCTGTTCGTGCCGGGGCTGGCCGCCGAGGCGGTCAACGCCATTCCGTGGGTGCGCGATCGGGTGCACCGCGTGGTCGGGGCCACCGGCCTGGATCCGGAGTCCCACGATGGCAAGGCGCTGATGGCCACGCTGCGCAGCCTGCCGCGCGACATGCTGCTGCAGACGCGCAGTGCCCGGTTGCTCGACATGGCGCGCGGCATCACCGCGCTGCGCGAGAGTCGACGCACCCGCATCTTCAGTTCGGCCGACCCGTTGGGACGCTATTGGAACTGCCTGGTGTTCCTGCCTAACGAAAGCTACACCCGCGATCTGCGCTTGCTGATCGAGCGCCGCCTGGAGCGCGGTATCGACGGCTTCGCCGTGGGCTTCGAGTCGACCTTCGCCTCGACCTCGCCGCTGGCGCGGATCCATCTCGTGATCCGCACGCGGGCACGCCGCGACCAGGCGCCCGACTGGGACGCGATCGAGTCGGACATCGCACAGGCCACGAGCTCCTGGTCGGATCGATTGGAGCAGGCACTGCTCGAGCGCCAGGACCCGGCCGTGGATGCCCAGCGCATCGCGCGGCTGGCCACCGGATGGGGTCAGGCATTCCCGACCGCGTACCGCGAACGCTACCTGCCGGCCGATGCGGCCGCCGATGCGCTGTTCATCGAGGATCGGCTGATCGACGAGCATCCGGCCATGACGCCGGTTCAGCCGGTGGATCAGGATGGGCGCTTGAGCTTTCGGCTGCACTCGCGCGGCGAGCCGGTATCGCTGTCGGACACGATCCCGTTGATCGAGAACCTGGGCTTCCGGGTCGAGACCGAGCGCCCGTTCGAGCTGACGCCGCTGGACACCGCGCCGGTGCGTGCCGCGGTTTTCACGGTGCGTCCGACCATGGCGGCCGGCACCTTGGACGAGGCCGCGCTGGTCGAGCTGGGCGAACGCCTGAGCGTGACCTTCCGCGCGGTGCAGACCGGCGAGGTGGAGGACGACGGCTTCAACCGTCTGGTGTACGCGGCCGGGCTGGATGCCCGTCAGGCCAACGTGCTGCGCTCGCTGGGCAAGTACCTGATACAGGCCCGAGCCCCGTTCTCGATCCAGTACATCGTGGATGCACTGGTGGCCCAGGCGCCGATCGCCCGCCTGCTGGTGGAGCTGTTCGAGGCGCGCCTGGACCCGCACGCCGGCGACGGGCAACGCTCCAGCGAGCCGTTGCAGGCCGACATCGAGCAGGCGCTCGACGGGGTCAGCAGCCTGGACGAGGACCGCATCCTGCGCCGCCTGCTCGGCACGCTGCTGGCGATCCTGCGCACCAATCACTGGCGTCGGGACGAAGACGGCAGCCCGCGGGACTACCTGTCGTTCAAGTTCGACTGCAACGCTGTCCCCGACCTGCCGCTGCCGCGTCCCAAGTACGAGATCTTCGTCTGCTCGGCGCGGGTCGACGGGGTGCACCTGCGCGGCGGCGACGTGGCCCGCGGCGGGCTGCGCTGGTCGGATCGGCGCGAGGACTATCGTACCGAGGTGCTGGGTCTGATGAAGGCGCAGATGGTCAAGAACGCGGTCATCGTGCCGGTCGGCTCCAAGGGCGGCTTCTACGTCAAGGCCGACCTGCCCGACGATCGCGCCGCTGCCCAGGCTGTCGTGGTCGAGTGCTACCGCACCTTCCTGCGCGGCCTGCTGGACGTCACCGACGACATCGCCGTGGCCGATGGACAGATCGTGCCGCCGCCGGACGTGCAGCGCCTGGACGGCGATGACCCCTACCTGGTCGTGGCAGCCGACAAGGGCACCGCCACCTTCTCCGACTACGCCAACGCGCTGGCGCGCGACTACGGCTTCTGGCTGGACGATGCGTTCGCCTCCGGCGGCTCGGTGGGCTACGACCACAAGAAGATGGGCATCACCGCCCGCGGGGCCTGGGAGTCGGTCAAGCGACACTTCCGAGGGCTGGGGCACGATACCCAGACCACCCCATTCACGGTGGTCGGCATCGGCGACATGGGCGGCGACGTGTTCGGCAACGGCATGCTGCTCTCGAAGCGGATACGCCTGGTGGCCGCGTTCAATCACCTGCACGTGTTCATCGATCCGGAGCCGCCGACCGAGGCGGCCTGGGCCGAGCGCCAGCGCTTGTTCGACCTGCCGCGATCCAGCTGGGAAGATTACGATGCCTCGCTGCTGTCCGAAGGCGGCGGGATCTACAACCGCAGCGACAAGCGCATCACGCTGTCGGCCCAGGCGCAGGCAGCGCTCGGCGTGGAACGTGACACCTGGACGCCGGACGAGCTGATCAGCGCCATCCTGCGCGCGCCGGTGGACCTGCTGTGGAACGGTGGCATCGGCACCTACGTGAAGGCCTCGCACGAGACGGCAGCCGATGCGGCCGACCGGGCCAACGATGCGGTGCGCATCGACGCAGGTCAGCTACGCTGCCGGGTGGTCGGCGAGGGCGGCAACCTGGGCTTCACCCAGCAGGGACGCATCGAGTACGCGAATGGCGGGGGCCTGATCTACACCGACGCGATCGACAACGCCGCAGGCGTCGACTGCTCGGACCACGAGGTCAACATCAAGATCCTGCTGCGCGCCGCCATCACGCAGGGCTCGCTGCGCGCCGACGAGCGCGACGCGCTACTCGAGTCGATGACCGACGAGGTGTCGAAGCTGGTGCTGCGCGACAACTACCTGCAGACCGAGTGCATCGACCTGCACCATGCCGAGGGCGTGGCGACCCTGGACGACCAGGCGCGCTTCATGGAGATGCTCGAGGATGCTGGCCGGCTGGATCGGGCGCTGGAGTACCTGCCGGATGCGGAAACGATGGTGGAACGCATCGCCACCGGCCGCCCGCTGAACCGTCCGCAGATCGCGGTGCTGGTCAGCTACGCCAAGATGAGGTTGTACGAGGAGCTGCTGGCCAGCTCGCTGCCCGATCGCGAGGAGCGCCGGCCGCTGCGCATCGACTACTTCCCGGCGGCGCTGCGCGAGCGCTTCGCCACCGAGATCGACCAGCATCGACTGGGCAGGGAGATCATCGCCACGATCGCCACCAACGAGATCGTCAACCGGCTCGGCCCCCTGTTCGTGCATCGCATGAGCGAGGAGTTCGGCGTGGACGGCGCGGTGGTGGTCGATGCCTTCCTGACGGTGCGCGAGGTGTTCCGGCTCGAGGCGCTGTACGACGCGGTCGAGGCGCTGGACAACGTCGCGCAGCCGGAGGTGCAGATGCGCATGCTGCAGGTGGTGCGCGGCCTGGCCGAACGCGGCACGCACTGGGTGCTGCGCACCTACCGGGACGAGTTGCCGGACGTGACCCAGCTCGCTCGCTGGCGCGACGGTGTCGATGAACTGGTGGCGGCCATGCCGGACTGCTTGTCGGATGCGCCGCGCGACACCTGGCGTCAACGGGTGAGCTATTTCGAGCAAGGCGGCGCCCCCACCGAGGTTGCCAACGCGGTCGCCTGCGTGGTGCCGCTGTCCTCGGCGCTGGATCTGGTCGAGATTGCCAACTCGCAAGCGGCAGCGGTATCGGATGTGGCCGGCCTGTACTTCGAGCTCGGCGAGTTCCTGGACCTGCACTGGCTGCGCGATGCCATCGCCGGCATCGACGCAGGCACTCCTCTGCACGCCCGAGCGCGTAGCGAGCTGCGCTCGGACCTGCACTATCAGCACCGGCACCTGACCGCCGAGATCGCCTCGTCCGGCTCGGCGGACGAGACGGACCGATTGAGCAGCTGGTCGGCCGGCAACGCGGAAAGGGTGGAACGCTATCGGGCGCTGCTGGTACAGATCCGCACCGGCGAGGAGCCCGATTTCGTCACGCTGTCGCTGGCGGTCAACGAACTGCACAAGCTGCTCAGAAGCCGCAGGCCGCTATCGGCCTGATCCATCGGACCGGGCATCGCTGACGCTCGGGCCTGCGGTGGCTGCCCGGACGTCAGTACCGCCCGGGCTATCGATCCGTTCCGCTCGATCGGCGGATCGGGCGCTACCCGGTGCCCGGGCCGTCCGGGTGGCGTGGCGCCGGGCTGGACGCGTCCGACTCACCGCGGGTCGAACCGCCGTCACCCTGATCGTTCTGGTCGGCGTGGCCTGTCGAGCTTGCACTTTCGCCATCGCCGGTGGATGGCCCATCCTGATCGCCACCGGATCGGGCCGCCTCGCGCTGGCGATAGGCTTCGGCCGCCTCATCGGCACTTGGCGAACGCCCCTCCTGGGCCGCGCGCCAATAGTCGTCACGACGGTACCCGCTCTCGTCGGCATCCGCCTCGGCCACACCGGTATCGTGGTCGGAACCGTTGTCGGCGTCGGAGGTGGGCGGACGGCTCATGCCACCTGCCTGGTCTCTTTTCCCGCTCACTTGATCAGCGGCTTGCAGGCCTCGTCCAGATCCTGCGCCTGGACCTCACCGTCCACCGGCTCGCCCGGCTCCTCGCAGTTCTCGGTGTTGTAGGACGCTTCGCCAGGATCGGCTCCCTCGACCTCGCTCTCCCCTTTCTCCGCCTGCTCCTCGACCAGGTCCTCGACCACCTTCTCAGGCTCGGCATCGACGGGGTCATCGGCCGCGTGCAGGTTGACGCAGGCGCTCAGCGCACCGACGGCAAGCAGGACAAGGGTTCGACGAAGCATCGGGGACATGGCGGTCTCGAAAACGCGGACTATCTCGAGACGCTACGCCGCTCACCCGCTCGCTCGGGGCCCACTGCACGATTTACCGTCACCATCGAGCGGAATCCATCGCGCCGATCCCGGTCTATAGTCCTGACACGTCGCGAGGCGCTCGGGCAACCGAGCGCTCTTGTTCGGCCGGTGGTCACGGCGCGCTTGTCCGCCGGGCTGCCGCCGTGCATCGCCGCTCTGCCATCCCTTGCCCGGAGTCCCTCGTGCCCGCTGCCAACCTGGTCCTGATGTTGTTGATCGGCGTCATCTTCGGCGCGATATCGAGTGTGGTGTTGCGCGGTCGCGGCTCGGTGTTCGCGATCAATATCGCGCTCGGAGTGATCGGTGCCGGCGTGGGCGCCTTCCTCCCGGTGATGTTGGGACAGAGCGCGGTGGTGAACGTGACCACACCGGACTACCTGCTGCGTTCGCTGATGGGCTCGTTCGTGCTGGTGCTGGTCGCCAGCCTGTTCCGCCCGGTGAAGATAAACGGCGCGGACTGAGCCGGCATCGCCCGACAGCATCGCGCCGGTACGCCCGGCCCATGAATTGCGTCCCCTGTCGATCAGACCCGCCCGAGATACATCAATGACCCTGGTTGCCTTCCGAACCGGCTTGCCGCTCACGGCGCCGTCCTGCCCGGTACTGCACTTGCCGCCCGGTTCGCGAGCACCGCTCGCGTTGCTGCTGGGTCTGGCCCTGAGTGGCTGCGATGGCTCGACGCTTGGCCGCGTCTCGGTCGAAGAACCGTTGGAGCCACCCATCCGCGTCCCTGGCGCACCGCTTTCCGGTGCACTGCCGTTGACCTTGGGCGTGTTCGCGCTGGATGTGCAATCCACCGAGGGCTACGCCTCCGAAGAGGCCGATTTCGTGACCGAGGTACGCATCAGAGCGTTGGAGCTGGTGATCGATCCAAGCTCGGAGGATGCGTCCACCGATCAGTTCGAGAACGGCATGCCGGACGACTTCGGCTTCCTGAGCTCGATCGATCTGTTCATCGAGGCCGAGTTCGATGGCGCCACGCAACGCGCTCGATTGGGTGGCCTGCCGCAGAACGATCCGGCGTTCGATACCGGCGCGCGCACGTTGTCGCTGCAGATGACGGATGTCGACATCCTCGACTACATCGAGGCCGATGACGGCTATCGCGTCGAGATCAGCGCCAGCGGCGAGGCACCACCCGATGACGTGGTGTTCGGCGGTACGGTCACCTATCGGATCGGCGTCGGCTTCGACTAGCCGACAGGCTGCGCAGTCGTCGCCGAGTCGCGTCGACGAGGCGCACCAGCCGCGCCAGCCGTGCCGATCGCACCAGATCCAACGTGACGCTCTGGCGCGTGTCGCGGGCGTAGCTGGCCTTGTAGCCGTAGTCGCCCTTGAGCAGGTCCAGCCGATCGACTCCCTCCTCGATCGCCCGTTCGATCAGGTGGCACATCAGCAGATGCCCCGGGCTCAGCCCGGCATGGACAGGGTCGAACCCGGTCTGCAGGAAGACCAGCGTGCTGCGATGGCGCAGCGCGTACTCGATGCCGATCGGGCGATCGTCCAGCTCCAGTACCGCCAACCGCAGCGCGCCATCGCGTGCCAGGGCCAGGCTGAACTCGTGATGGAACGCCACGTAGGCGGCACTCCCGAACGCGCCGCTCGAGGGGTCGGGATCGGCAAGCGCCGAGCGCCGTTTCCGGTGCAGGCTCACCAGCGAGGCGAAGTCCCGCTCGCCCAGCGACTCGGCGCTCGCCCAGCGATAGCGTACCGCCCCGGCGGCCACGGCACGCCGACGGCGGCGGGTCAGGTGCTTGCGCGAGTTGCGACTCAGACCGTCGCGCCAGGCCTCGACACGGTCGGGCAGCACCGCCACGCGTCGCGCGTGCCGCACATCGCGTGAGACCCGTGGCCCCAGTCGGGATAGCAACGCCTGGGCGAACGGGCTGTGCGCGGGCAGGTCCTCGAACAGCCAGCGGTGCGACTCACGCTGACGCAGCAACCAGTCGCACACCTGGCAGGCCGCCGACTCGGCGAACGCCGGATCGGCGATCAGGTCCAGGTCGTCGGGCGTGGTGTCGCCACCGCGCCCGATGAAGCGCAGGGTCACCGCCCGTTCGGCGCCCAGCAAGACGCTGCGGGTAAGATGGAAGGGCGCGATCGCCACCACGTCACCCCGATGCCGCAGCACCAGCACGCGCAAGCAGTCCGGGGTACCGTAGTGCCGCCACCAGATCGCGTTGGCCGACCAACCGTTGAACACCCCCGCGCCCGCATCCAGATCGTGCAGGCGCCGCCAGTCGGCTTCCAACCCCTGCAGGCCGGCATCGCCGGTCACCAGTTCCTGATCGAGCGGCACCACCGACCTGGCTGAGCCGCTGCTGGATTGGCTGTTGCAACCGCTGTCGCTCGTGCTGCTGGCCTGGGCCGCCTCCCTGCTCATCGGCGCGGTGCCGCGGCAGGACGGCCCGCTGGGTGCGCGCCCGCGTACGGCTCGCTGGCTCGGCGCCATCGGCCTGATCGGCGGCTGGGCGCCATGCACGCCGTGGGCGGCCAACTCGCTGAGCCGTGCGCTGGCCGGCTCCGGGGCCACCGTGTACCTGCCCGGGGGCGGTGACAACGCACGGACGCTGGCGGGCCTGAGTCGCGCTGCCCAGCGCGGTGAGCCCGGCGCAAGGGGTGATCGCCGTGCTGCCCTGGCTGGATACCCTGCAATGCAGCACCGAGGGGATCAGGGAGCTGCAGGCGCGCGTGCTGTATTCGCTGACCGGATATCGCTGAGCGGCGGCGCGCGCATCGGACGCCGGCGTGCGCCGGGCTCGCCATCATCCGGTTGCTGTCTGACCCGCCAGCGGCGAGAAGGAAGCGGGTCTTGCGTGCTCGAGCCGTCGCAGACCGTCCGGTGCATCGGCATCGAGCTGCAGATCGGTCACATAGCCTGCCGAGCGGTCCACCCGCGCAAACGGCTTGATCCGATTCGCCGCCCGGTAGGCGAAGCGCTTGAGTGCCGGGAGCGCACCGTCCTCGGCCATGCTGCGATGGCGAAGTCCGAGGTTGCGCAGCACGAAGCGGTTGGCCAGTTGCACGTACTGACGCCGGTAGATCGTCGGTGTCCAATAGCTGGTGGCCAGCGACACGTTCATGTCCAGATTCACGATGCGGTGCGGCCCGTTATGGGGCCAGGAGGCCACCTCGCCGGGCGAGAGCAGGAAATGCTCGGCCTGGGCATCGAAGCCCGGATCGTAGGGCAGGTTCTCGTCCACCTCTCCGGCGTAGATGTCCTCCAGCCAGCGCTGGGGCACGAAGCGGGTGTCCATCGCCGGGTAGACCCAGATGCGCTTCTGACCGCGCATGTGCCACAGCATGTTCGGCTCGGCATCCAGGTGATAGTAGACCTGTGCGCCGGGCGAGCTGATCAGCAGCGTGCTGTAGTTGGGGCGCGGCCCGCCCAGGTGCGGACAACGCGTGCCGAGCTCGTCGTACATCCCCGCCACCAACCGGGCGAACCCGTCGGCGTGCTCCTCGACGTGAGTCACGTTCAACCACAAGCGCCCGCGCTCGACCGCAGCCCACATCTGCTCGCCGGTGGTGTCCGGATCGATGTCGACGCAGCGCCACTGGTCCGCGCGGCACGGGTCATCGCCCATGGTGAAGGCCTGCAGCCAACGGCGCGGATAGCCGTCGAGCAGCGTGATCAACGCCTCGCGCTCGAACAGGGGGCTTTGGTGGAACGGGTGACGAGTGACCTGTGCAACGGTGCCGAACCGAGCAAAGGCCTCATCGCTCCAGCGCAAGGAAGGGGTCTGCGTATGCACGGATCAACGCCTGGAAAAGCCGGAAAGCTGCATGATACGCGCCAGCGCATAGGGCAGCACATGGGGTCGGACCACGCCAAGACACTGAAAAACAACACGTTTTTCCCGAAACCGCGCCCGATTTCGTGCTTGTTTTGCGGTTTTCGGGCTGTCGGAACCCCGTCTAGCGGCAGATTGCTGCAGGTAGTCCGCGCTATTCGTCGAAAATGTGCTTGAAATCGTCTCTCCAAGCGATCGTTTTCAGGGTTTGAGGGCTCTTTCTCCTATTTGATCAATACCTTGGCATGGTCCGACCCCACGGGGCAGACTGCGGCATGACTGCTGGAACGAGCTTTGAGGGACGCCGTGCGATCGCCGACGATCGTCGGCGCTACACGCTGCGCACGCTGTGGCGCGCGCTCCGCCAGCCGCGCCGGATGCGCGGCCGTCGTTCGGCCGATCGCCGATTCGCGGTCCTGGATCGGGTCGAGCCCGGCGTGGCCTGGCTGGCGATCCTGCTGATGGTGTTCTCGCTGCTCGATGCGCTGTTCACCCTCACGCTGCTGTCGCGCGGCGGCAGCGAGCTCAATCCGGTGATGGATGCTTTGCTGCGTCACGACGTCCGGGCCTTCGCCCTGGCAAAGATGGCGCTGACCGCCATCCCCGCCGCCCTGCTGGTCGCCACCGCCAACGTCGTGGTCTTCGGACGGCTGCGGGCGCGTTCGCTGCTGGCCGCTCTGACCGGGCTCTACGCCGGCCTGATGGTCTACGAACTGCTGCTGCTGTCGATGGGTTGAGCCAGGCCGGTCACGCCGGACCGTCGAGCGGTTGCAGTCGTCGCACGAAGGCGGCCTGGCCCTTGGTCTGGATGCGCCGACGATTGCTGAGCCGGACCTCGGTGATCGCCTCCTCGGGATCCATGCCGAGTTCCACCAGCAGCCGGGCACCGATCATGCCGGTGCGCCCCAGCCCGGCATAGCAGTGGATCGCGACCCGCTCGCCGATGCGCAACGCGTGACGGATACGCTCACCCTCGACCGCCCAGGCATCCTCGAATTCCTGGCCGGGGATGTCCATGTCGATGATCGGCAGGTGCCGCCACCACATGCCCGCTTCCTGCACCAACCGCGGCAGCTCCTCGACCTGGTTCATCTTCAGCTCGTGCGCTTCCACCAGGCACAGCACCCCGTTGGCTCCCCACGATTCGAGCTCGCGCAGATCGGCCTGCAGGTGACGCTTCTGCCCGGCTCCCAGCTCTTCCAGGCGAACGCCCGGACAGGGCATCAGGCCCATGCAACCGGCAGAGCCGGGCACGTTCACCGTGTCGATGATGTTCGGTGCGGCGGGCTTGCCGAGTCCAAAGAGCATGCGTATCGAAGATTTCGGTCGGGTGCGACCCTGATAGTGTAGCCAGCCGGCAGGCAGGATCGCGCCGAGCCGGTGGATCCTGCCGGCATCGCCGGGGCTGGCGTTCAGTTTCGCCGGATGTTCAACGCCGCCAGGCCAGCCACCAACCGACGCCGTAGCGCACGGGCACGAAGGAACCGATCGCACCGTGCCGGCGACGAGAAGACGTGCAACGTGCGCATCGGCTGCGTCTCGCAACCGAAGTCATCCTTGTAGCACGGCGGCTCGCCGCGCATGAGGTCGTAGAAGCTCAGCCCCTGTTCACGCGCGATCTGCATCTCGGCAAGATGCGCCAGCGTCAACGGCATCCACCGGTTGGCCCCCTGGTCGGTGAAACCGCTCTGGTAGTAGTGCAAGGTGTCGCGGCAGCGAAAGGCGTAGACCGATGCGACGTCCACATCGCCGATGCGATAGCCGACCAGACGGGCCTGTCCGCTCGCCACCCAGCGTTCGCACAGCAGGCGGTGAAAGCGGCGGAACCGCGCCGAGTGCGATGTGCTGCGCTGCCCTCGTCCGATGCGGCGCACACGGGCCAGCCGGTGCAGCTGCGACAGGGCCCGCTCGAGCGTATCGATCCCGGCGCTTACGCCGTGCAGCCCCCCGTCGCGCTCGACCGCACGACGTGCCCGCGCGATGCGCCGCACACGCTGGGTGCCCAGCCTTCGACGATGCCCCTCGTCGCCATCGGCCAGGCGGACGCGATACCGCAGTCCGGCCGAGGCGTCCACGGAGGACACGCCGCTGGCGTGCACACCGCGCAGGATCCGCGCATCGTCGAGCAGGCAACGCAACTCGACGCTTCGCCACGAGGCGAAGCTTGCCAGATGCGCCACGACCGCCGCGGCTCGTTCACGCTGGCGGTCCTCGTGCGCATCGGCGCACAGCAGCAGATCCGCGTACTCGGTGCCCACTTCCTCGTGCCGAGCCTCCCCGGTGCCGATGAAGCGCAGCGACGCGGATCGCCAGCCCGGTCCGCCCCTGCAATAGAGCGGCAGCAGCCCGACCAGGCGCCCGTGCTCGCGCAGGGTCACGATGTGCAACCGATCACGTCGCCGGGCATAGACCTGCCACCACAGCCGGTGCCAATCCCAATCGAGAAAGACGCTCGGCCGCTCGGCTCGGGTGAGCAGCGTGCGCCACTCTGGCTCGAGCGAATCGAAACCGGCGTCGGTGTCGGTGATCGCCAGATGCAAGGCCGAGGTGGTCCGGACGCCGGCGGCTGCGTCACCGTGCATCGCTGCCGGCCCCATGATCGGCAGCGCTCGATCACGGGCATGATCGCTGGTGCCACCCGAGCGGTGGTCCCCGGCATCGGTCTCGTTGTCGCGACCGCCTGCGCCGGTAACCATGGCCGTTGTGGCAAGCACGACGTGGGCCATTCGGCCGTCGCCACCCATCATGCCGACCCGACGCGGGTGCCGACGCGGGTGCCGACCCGATTCCCGCCGACCTGCCGAATCGACCGGCAAGGGCGCGATCGGGGGTCGTGCCGCCGGCGGGCAAGATTCGGCGGATGGATGTTCACGATCGCAAGTCTAGGAGATGATCCGACGGCGAGACGTTGCATTGGAAGCAAGTTGGGGACGATTGCCCCACGCCTCCACGCCCTGCGTCGAAATTACCGCCTCACACCCTCCCGTTCTGATAAACCACGCCCGATGCTGGACAAGTCGGTCACACCCAACCTGGCGGCCGTGGCCGTTGCGCTGCTGGGCTACGCCTTGGGCGGCGACTCGGGAGCTGTCGTGCTGTCGGTCGGGCTGTTCGCGTTGTCCGGTGCACTGACCAACTGGCTGGCGGTGCACATGCTGTTCGAACGGGTCCCCGGGCTGTACGGCTCGGGCGTGATCCTGCTGCATTTCGAGGAACTCAAGCGCGGCATCGTCGAACTGGTGCGCGAGGAGCTGTTCGGCGCCGACAAGGTCGAGCGCCTGTTCGCCGCCTCGGCCCGCCCCCGAACCGATGCGCCGACAAGCGCCCTTGCGAAGGGCGACGAATCCCGCCCGGCCGACGAAGCGGAGCGGCCCGCCATCGACCTCACCGGACTGCTGGATGGCATCGATGTGGACGGCGCGTTCGATCAGCTGGTGACCACCGTGCAGGAATCCTCGTTCGGCAACCTGCTCTCGATGGTGGGGGGTGTCGCCTCGCTGGAGCCGCTGCGCGAACCGTTCGGCCGACGGCTCAAGCACTTCCTGGCCGATGCGGCGCGCAGCCCGCGTGTGCAGGCGATCATCGCGAAGCAGCTGACCAGCGAGGCCAACCGCGATCGCTTCCGTGCCCGGCTGGAGTCCCTGCTGCAGGCCCGCCTGGACGAACTGACGCCGGACATGGTGCGCGATCTGATGCAGCGCCTGATTCGCCGCCATCTGGGCTGGCTGGTGGTCTGGGGTGCGGTTTTCGGCGGGCTGATCGGTCTGGTGGCAGGCCTGATCGGCATCGCTTGAAGGATCGGCCGCTTCAGCGAAGGGCCGCTGTGACACTCAGCGCTCGTGCCGCCCGCGGGCACGCAGCGGCACGTCGTCGAATTCGATTCCGGCCCATCCGGTGCGCATGAACCGGCGGATGTTGGGATGACTGTCGCCGTCCGGGTGACGCAGCACATCGGCGCGGTAATACGCCCCGAACAGCGCCAGCGTCTCGCTGGGCTCCAGATCGTGCAGCCTGGCGAACGCGAACAGCTTGCACGAACCGTTGTTTCGACCCGCTTCGTTGACCAGGTCGTCGTTGCGAAAGCCGGTCGGCACGAACCGGTAGAGCCGGTTGATCAACGCGATCGCATCCGGAAATTCGACGCTCTCCGGGCGGATCCGCAGCCGATTCAGGAAGCGTTCGAGATCGAGCCTGGGGTCGGTATCAGTCACACCCGCAAGGGTAGCAGGCGGCCGACCGAGCGCATGCGTCGCCCGAGGACGTCCGCCCGGCACTGCCCCGGTCGCCCCGGTCGCCCCGGGTGCGACATCCCGTGCCGCGTCGCGCTCAGTCGGACGTCGCGCCGTTCGCCACCGCGGCCACCGCACCGCGCGCGCGACGGTGATCGATCGCATCCATCGCCGCGATCGCCGCCAGGTTGACGATGCCACGCACGCTGGTCGATTCGGTCACCACGTGCGAAGGCTTGGTCAATCCGATCAGCATCGGCCCCACCGGCAGGCTGTCGCCCAGCACCTTCACCATGTTGTAGGTGATGTTGGCCGCGTCCAGGTTGGGCATCACCATCAGGTTGGCGTTGCCGCGATAGGCCGCGTTCGGGAAGACCCGGTCGCGGGTGATCTCGGACAGCGCGGCATCGGCATGCATCTCGCCCTCGACCGCCAGCTCCGGATCCCGTTCGGCCACCATCGCCCGCGCCTGGCGCATCTTGCGCGCCGAGGCATTGTCGCGGCTGCCGAAGTTGGAGTGCGACAGCATGGCGATGCGCGGTGTCATGCCGAAGCGACGCACCACGTTGGCGGCCATGATCGCCGTCTCGGCCACCTCCTCGGCACAAGGATCGACCGTGACGTGGGTGTCGGTCAGGAACACCGTGCCGGCGTTGGTGATCATCAGCATCAGCGCCGAGATGTCGCTGACCGCCTCGTCCACGCCGATGATCTCGCGCAGGTGCGTCAGGTGGCGCGCATAGGCCCCCTGGGTGCCGCACACCATGGTGTCGGCATCGCCCTCGCGCACCATCACCGCGCCCAGCGCGGTCGGCCGGGTCCGGATAACCTGAGCGGCGTATTCCGGAGAGACTCCGGCACGCTCCATCAGCCGGTGATAGACGTCCACGTGCCGGTCGATGTCCGGATTGTCGCTGGGATCCAGCAGGTCGCAGCCCTGCCCGGGCACCAGCCGCAGGCCCATCGCCTCGATCTGCGCGGTGACCACCGCGCGCCGGCCGATCAGCAGCGGCCGGCAGATACCGTCATCGACCAGGATCTGGGCGGCGTTCAGCATGCGCGGCGATTCGCCCTCGGCCAGCACCACCCGTTGGGTATCGGCCTGCGCGCGTTCGAACACCGGTTTCATGATGTTGCCCGAGCGGAACACGAACTCGCGCAACCGTCGCCGGTACTCGTCGAAGTCGGCGATCGGGCGCGTGGCCACGCCGGTCTCCATGGCCGCGCGCGCCACCGCCGCGGGGATCTCCAGCATCAGGCGGTAGTCGAACGGCTTGGGGATCAGGTAATCGCGACCGAAGCGGAACGGCATGCCGCCATAGGCGGCCGACACGGCATCGGAGGCCTCGCGCGTGGCGATCTCGGCGATCGCCGCCACCGCGGCGGCCTGCATCTCGCCGTTGATGACCGTGGCGCCGACATCCAGCGCGCCGCGAAACAGGAACGGAAAGCACAGCACGTTGTTGACCTGGTTCGGAAAGTCCGATCGCCCCGTGGCCACGGTGGCATCGTCCCGGGTGGCATGAACCAACGCCGGATCGATCTCCGGATCGGGGTTGGCCAGCGCCAGGATGAACGGGCCGTCGGCCATCTTGGCCACGTCCGCCGCCGTGAGCACGTTCGGCGCCGAGAGCCCCAGGAAGACATGGGCACCGTCGATGACCTCGGACAGCGTGCGCGCCTCGGTGTCGCGCGCGTAGATCGCCTTGTAGGGGTCCATGTCGATCTCGCGCCCGGCATGCACCACGCCGTGCACGTCGCACACCGTGACGTTCTCCCGCTTCAGGCCCATGAAGGTGAGCAGGTTCAGGCAGGCCAGCGCCGCCGCCCCCGCACCCGAGCACACCAGCGTGATCTCGTCCAGCGACTTGCCGGCCAGCTTCAGCCCGTTGGTCACCGCGGCGGCCACCACGATGGCGGTGCCGTGCTGGTCATCGTGGAACACCGGAATGTTCATGCGCTCGCGCAGCCGCTTCTCGATCTCGAAGCACTCGGGCGCCTTGATGTCCTCCAGGTTGATGCCACCGAAGGTGGGCTCCATCAACGACACCGCATCGCAGAAGCGATCGACATCGGTGGTGTCCAGTTCCAGATCGAAGCAATCGATGTTGGCGAACTTCTTGAACAGCACCGCCTTGCCTTCCATGACCGGCTTGGAGGCCAGCGCACCGATGGCGCCGAGCCCCAGCACCGCGGTGCCGTTGGTGATCACCGCCACCAGGTTGCTGCGCGCGGTCAGGCAGGCCGCCTCGAGCGGATCGCGCACGATCTCCCGGCAGGCCGCCGCCACACCCGGCGAGTAGGCCAGCGCCAGGTCGCGCTGGTTGACCATGTTCTTGGTCGCGGTGATCTCCAGCTTGCCGGGCTTGGGGTAGCGGTGGTAGTCCAGCGCCGCCTCGGCCAGCGAGTCGCCGGGCGCCGCCTCGGCCGGTTGCGGGGCCGGTGCGTTGCCCAACGGATCCAGCGGCACGTCGCTGGCCACCGCGGCGGGCGGCGCGCCTCCCGGCTGTTCGTTGCTCATCGTTCGTTCCCGCTGGCGGTGCCACGCGGCACCAGAAGACCGTCGCTGACGGCCCGATCGAATGCACTGCACACCGCCTTGAGCGAGGCGGCCACGATGTTGACGTCCAGTCCGGCGCCGTAGCGTGTCTCGCCGCGCCCGACCTGCGCCTCGACGTAGCAGGCCGACTGCGCGTCCGCACCGCTGTGGATGGCGTGCTGGTGGTAGTCGACGATGCGGAACTCCACACCGAAGGCGGTGTTCAGCGCAGCGACGAACGCATCGATCGGCCCGTTGCCGCGACCGCTGATCTCCTGCTCGACCCCCTCGAAGGCGACGCGTGCATTCAAGGTGCGCATGCGCTCGTCGTCCGGGTCGGGAACGCTCTGATGGCGTTGGAAGCGAAGCGGGCCGTCAGGCTCGAGAAAGGCGTCGCGAAACGCCTGCATGATCGCCTCGGAGCCGACCTCGCCACCGCTGCGCTCGCTGATCGCCTGCACCACGCGGCTGAACTCGATCTGCATGCGCCGCGGCAGTTGCAGGCCATGATCCTGCTCCAGGATGAAGGCCACCCCGCCCTTGCCGGACTGGCTGTTGACGCGTACCACCGACTCGTAGGTGCGGCCCAGGTCCTGGGGATCGATCGGCAGGTAGGGGACCGCCCACACCGGCGAGTTGCTGCTGCGCATCGCCGCGAAGCCCTTCTTGATCGCGTCCTGGTGGGAGCCGGAGAAGGCGGTGAACACCAGCTCGCCGGCATAGGGGTGTCGCGGATGCACCGGCAGCTGGTTGCAATGCTCGGCGGTGGCGCGGATGTCGAAGATGTCGGAGATGTCCAGGCCCGGCTCCACCCCCTGGCTGTACAGGTTGGCCGCCATCGTCACCAGATCGACGTTGCCGGTGCGCTCACCGTTACCGAACAACGTGCCCTCGACCCGATCGGCACCGGCCAGCAGGCCCATCTCGGCGGCGGCCACCGCGCAGCCGCGATCGTTGTGCGGGTGCAGGCTGATGATCAGGCTGTCGCGTCGGGCGACGTGATCGCAGAACCATTCGATCTGGTCGGCGTGCACGTTCGGCATCGACATCTCCACCGTGGCCGGCAGGTTCAGGATCACCGGATGCTCGGGGGTCGGCTGCCAGACCTCGACCACCGCGTCGCACACCTCGACCGCGTAGTCGAGCTCGGTGCCGGTGAAGCTCTCGGGCGAGTACTGGAAACGCCAGTGCGTGTCGGGGTGGGCGGCGGCGATCTCGGCAACGATCGTCGCCCCGTCCACCGCGATCTGCTTGACCCCGTCTCGATCGAGGCCGAACACCACGCGCCGCTGCAGTTCGGAGGTGGAGTTGTACAGGTGCACGATCGCCTGCCTGGCCCCCGCCAGCGCCTCGAAGGTGCGCTCGATCAGCGGTCGGCGCGACTGCGTCAGCACCTGCAGCGCCACATCGTCCGGCACGTGATCGCCCTCGATCAGGGCACGCACGAAGTCGAAGTCGGTCTGGCTGGCGGCCGGGAAACCGATCTCGATCTCCTTGAAGCCCATGTTCACCAGCAGCTGGAACAGGCGCATCTTGCGCTCGTGCCCCATCGGCTCGATGAGCGCCTGGTTGCCGTCGCGCAAATCGACGCTGCACCACACCGGCGCACGGTCCAGGGTGCGATCGGGCCAGCGCCTGGTCGCCATGGGCACCGGCGGATAGGCCACGTACTTGGTGGAGGGATCGTTGTTCATCACACGGGTCTCGCGGGGTCACCGGTGCGCATCGTCCGGGCGGTCGGCCACGGCGACGGGGGCACTCGGTGAAGACAATCAGTACCGGGCATCGGTGCGCCCGGCGGCGATGACCCGACTCAGCCTGCGGGCCCAAGGCGCGATGGCGGCCCGACTCTCCCGCAGGAGGTCGGGCGGCGAAGGGCCAGGCTGGGCGAGGCGGCGATCATGGCCCGAGCCTAGCCGGGCGGCCCGGGCGGGTCAAGATCGCCAGGGGGTGGCGTCCGGTGCGCAGGTTCGCCCGGTCCGGTGGTGCGAGCGTTCTCCACCGGGCGCACCTGCGGGCCGCCGGTCACGCGCAGGTTGCGCATCTGCAACACCGGTCGGCCGACCGAGGCGACCAGCTCGCGCCAGATGAACAGCAGGCCCGACAGCGCGATCACGCCCGCCCCCGCCAGCACGGTCGCATCCACCGTCTCCTCGAACACCAGCACGCCGTACACCAGACCCCACAGCATCTGGCTGTACTGCATCGGCGCGATGAACTGCGCCTCGCTCTTGCGGTAGGCGATCACCAGCAGCGTCTGGCCGAGCACCGTCAGTGCACCGATCGCGGCCAGTCGCGCCAGCTGCTCGCCCGGCATGGGCACGTACACCCAGGCGGTGAGCAGCCCGGTCAGCAGCACGTTGGCCAGCATCGGGTAGAGGATCATGGTCAGCGCGTGCTCGCGTCCGCCGATCAGTCGGGTGATCACCGAGTTGATCGACAGGCTGAACGCGGCACCGATGGCCGCGAGATGGCCGAGCTCGAACGGTGCCGCGCCCGGACGCAGCACGATCAGCACCCCGGCCATGCCCAGCAGGATCGCGAACCAGCGAAACGCCCTCACCCGCTCGCCCAGCAACGGGATGGCCAGCAGCGTGATCAGGATGGGGGCCGAAAAGAGCAGGGAATAGACTTCGGCCAGCGGCAGGTGATTGAATGCGTAGAACCCGCACAGGAGCCCGCACGTGGTGAACAGGCAACGCAACGCCATCAGCGCCGGTACCTGCGGCCGGAAGGAGCGCTCGGGCCTGGCCACCGCCAGGTACAGCGAGAACGGCACGAAGCTGAACAGCACCGCGAAGAAGGCCACCTGGAAGGTCGGTATGCCCTGCACGCTCTTGATCAGTGCATCGTGCAGCGAGAACACCGCGAAGCCGATCAGTGCAAGCCCGACGCCTGCCAGGGGCGAGCCTGACGAGGCGTTGCCAGGAGTGGCGGGCGGTGGAGGCATGCGTGGCTGCGGGGTATCGCGACGTCGCTGCGGGACATCGCCGGGGTACCGCAATGCTAGCAGAGCGGCCGCACCGTCCCGTCGTTCGCGAGTGGTTCGATGATCCGCCTGCTGGCGCCACTGCTGCTGGCACTGCTGGGCGGGCTGACCGGGCTGGCGATCAAGGCGTTGCTGGCGCCGCGAGCGCCCGGCACGCCGGCCGCCATCGCCGGTGCCTTCGGCAGCTTCGGCGGGCTCTGGCTGCACGACCTGCTCGATCTGGGCGGTGCCATGGCCGGCGGATTGAGCGCGGCGGTGATCGGGGCGATCGCGCTGTCGCTGCCGGTGGCCTGGTTCGGACCGAGGCGCTGACGCGTGCGCCGCGCCAGCTGCCCCTCCACCTGCCGCTCCACTTGCCGGCCCATTGGCCGGCCCATTGGCGGCCTCGTTGGCCGCCCCGTTGGCGGCTTCGGGTTCCGGCTCGCGTGCCGACCCGATTGCCGACCGTCTCAGGCGCTGATCGGGAAGTACCCGAACTGACCGATCAGGCGAGCGGTCAGGTAGCGAAGGCTGAGCGGCTTCTCCAGCCGTTCCGCGCCCTCGGGCAGCGTATCGCGGGCTCCGGCTTCACTCATCATCAGCACGCACGGCGCGGCGGGGCGTGACAGCACGTCGCGGCACAGCGCCTGCACCCCTTCACCCTCGTCGATCACCAGGGCGTCGTAGTCGATCTCGGTGCTCAGCCGCTGCGCGATGTCGGCGCGCAGCGCGGTATCCACCTCGAAGCCTGCGCGGTTCAAGCTCGATTGCATCACGTGCAGCACGTGAACGTCGGGCGAGACCAGCAACACCGCCGGCATCCGACGATGCGACCCATCGTGCGAAGGCTCGTCGATCGGGCCCGTGTCCGCGGCCGCCGCCGTGGATGGCACGCTGGTGTTGGAAAGCTGCATGGGGTGCATAGCGGTCGGACGAAGGGATTGCTTGATCGGTCCGCCGGGCCGCCCCCTCGACCGATCCGGACCTCGTGATCGACCGCTCGGTTCAGGGCGGAAAAATCGGACCGGGTTCCGGTGCCCGCGCTCGCGCCGCCAAGCTCCGCCACCCTGCGCCGTTGTACCGGGTGCCCCGCGACACCGCGCGGGAACGCCGCCACCGAACCGGAACCGCCCGATGCCGTCCTTTCGCCCGCCCCCCGCCGATCGAGCCGCCCGCACGCGATGCGCGATCGCCCTGTGCGCCCTCGCTCTGCTGGTCGGCTGCGGCGCCCGAGACAGCGGCGCCGGAGCCGGCGCGGACGGCTCACCGACCGGTGGCAGCTGCGAACTGGACGATCAGCTCGCCTGGGTGGACGCCAGCATGCGCGACTACTACCTGTTCTACGACCAGGTTCCCACGGTGCGCCGCTCGGATCACTCCGACACCGCGTCCCTGCTGCAGGCGCTGCGCGTGCCGCCCGATTCGTTCAGCTTCATCACCGATGCGGCGCGCAGTGCTGCCCTGTTCGACGAAGGCGAGCGAGTCGGCTACGGATGGAAATTGACCCGCCGAGCCGATCGCGCGCTGATGATCACCCTGGTCGAGATCGGCTCGCCGCTGGATCTGGCCGGCGTGCGCCGTGGCGAGGTCATCCGCAGCATCAACGGTCTGGACGAGCCCACGATGACGCAGGGGCAATACGCCGAGCAGCTGGGCAGCGGTGACGAGGTGCGCACGGTACGCCTGGGCATCGAGGCGATCGACGGAAGCCTGCGCACCGTCCAGGTGACGCGCGAGCGCTACTCGGTGCGCGGCGTCCAGCAGCTGGACATCGTCGAGCGCGGGGCGCTGCGCATCGGCTACCTGAACTTCCTGACCTTCATCGAACCTGCCAGCGCCGAGTTGGACCGAGCGTTCGCCGAGCTGGCCGATGTCGATGAGCTGGTGCTGGACCTGAGGTTCAACGGCGGTGGTCGCATCTCCGTGGCCAACCAACTGGCCAGCCGCGTCGGCGGGGCCGGCGTGCAGGGCCGAGATTTCACCCGCTTTCGCTACAACGATCGTGCCGCCGGCATTCCGCCCGAAGGCTTGCCGCAACCCTTCCTGCGGCTGGCCGACTCGCTCGATCTGGCGCGCGTCTACGTGCTGAGCGGGCCGGGCACCTGCTCGGCCGCGGAGATGGTCATCAACGGGCTCGAGCCGTTCGTGGACGTGATCACGATCGGCGGGGCCACCTGCGGCAAGCCGTACGGGTTCCGCGCCAACGAACGCTGCGGCGAGGCCCTGTTCGCGGTCGAGATCGCGTTCGTCAACGATGCCGGCGTGGGCGACTACGTGGACGGCCTGTCGCCCGATTGCGCGGTGATGCCGGATGGGCGCACGCCGCTGGGCACCGTCGCCGAACCGCTGTTCGCCGCCGCCTTGCAGCACATCGAGAGCGCCACCTGCTCGATGCCGGCGGTGCAGGCTGACGGCCTGTCGGATGCGCGCCGACGTCCGACCAGCGGACCGATCGAATCGCCCGCCACACGCAACCCGGTCGATCCGTTCGTCGACGACCTGCCACCACGCTAGGCTCTGCACCGGTGTCGCGCGCGGCCGCTATGCTGCCGCACATGACACGACTCATCCATCTGATCCGGCACGGACAGGCCTCGGCCGGTACTTCCAACTACGATCGCCTGTCGGGGCGCGGCCGCGAGCAGGCCGCCCATCTGGGCCACTGGTGGCGCCGGGCGGGCTTTCGCATCGATGCCGCCTGGCACGGCACGCTGGAGCGCCAGCGCGACACGGCCAGCTTGTCGCTGGCGGCGGCGGGCATCTGCCCGCCGGTCGACGTCCTGCCGGCGCTGAACGAATACGACCATCGCGCCGTGGATGCGCACCTCTCGGTGCGCTCCGCCATCGAGGTGGCGCCCGACGACGCCGCGCCGGTCAACCCCGAGTCGATGACTTACGCCGACTACGCCACCGTCATGCGACGCTGGCGCGACACCACCGACCTGCCGGACTCGCTGGAACACTGGCACGCCTTCGCGGCGCGCGGCTGGCAAGGCATCACCGAGGCCGCCGATGCCAGCGGCGATGCCCGCTCGCTGGCGTTCTTCACCTCCGGCGGCATCATCTCGACCGTGCTGGCCACGGTGCTGGACCTGGACTTCGAACACACCATCGATGCGATCTGGCGGGTGCGCAACGCCTCGGTGACCACGTTCGCCCACGATGGGCGGCAGGCGCGGCTGGTGGAATTCAACGCCGTGCCGCACCTGCAGGTGCACCACGACCCGGCGTTGATCACGCTGATCTAGGGAGCCGATCAGGCAACCTTGACCACGTCCCCCGCCGCCAGCCGGCGCAGCGCCGCGCCCTCGGCATCGAACACGTGGCAATGCGTCGCGCCGACCTGCACCGCCACCTGTTCGCCTTCGCGGGTGCCGTCCAGCCCCGGACGCTGGACCACGAAGCTGTCCATGCCGGAGCACGCGCCGTACAGGTAGGTGGTGCCGCCGAGCCGCTCGGTCACCTCGACGTTCATGTCCAACGCGAAATCGCCCTGGGCCGCCCCCAGATCCTCGGGCCGCATGCCCAGCGTGCCCTGCGTGTTCGGGCTCACTCCGGTGCCGTCGACCGGCAGCAGCACCTGCTGCCCATCGGGCAATTTCACGGTGGTCCCCGAGGCGTTGCCCTCGATCAGCGTGACATCGATGAAGTTCATCTTCGGCGAGCCGATGAAGCCGGCCACGAACAGGTTCTGCGGATGGTGGTACAGATCCAGCGGCGAGCCGACCTGTTCGACCAGTCCGGCACGCAGCACGACGATCTTGTCGGCCATCGTCATCGCCTCGACCTGATCGTGCGTCACGTAGATCATCGTGGCGTTCATCTGCGAATGCAGCTTGGCGATCTGCAGGCGCATCTCCACGCGCAGCTCGGCATCCAGGTTCGACAGCGGCTCGTCGAACAGGAACACGTCCGGCTCGCGCACGATGGCCCGCCCGATCGCCACGCGCTGGCGCTGACCGCCGGACAGGTTCTTCGGCTTGCGGTCCAGCAGCTTGTCCAGCTGCAGCATCTGCGCGGCGTGATCGACCTTGCGCTTGATGTCGGCCTTGTCGGCGCCGCCCATCTTCAGCCCGAAGCCCATGTTCTCCTCGACCGTCATGTGCGGGTACAGCGCATAGGTCTGGAACACCATCGCGATACCGCGATCGACCGCCTCCACCTGGGTGACATCCCGTCCGGCGATGTGGATCTCGCCGTCGGAGGTTTCCTCCAGACCGGCGATCATGCGCAGCAGCGTCGACTTGCCGCAGCCGGACGGCCCGACGAAGACGATGAACTCGCCGCTGTTCAGCTCCAGGTCGATGCCGTGGATCACGGCCACCTCGCCGTATCGCTTCCAGGCCTTCTTCAGCAGCACTTCAGCCATCTGGCTTTCCCCTGTCGGTTATCCCGTCGGCGAGTGCCGTACGGGTCTGGCATTGCGTGGTCGATCAGTGCCCGCCACCACCGGTACCGCGCGGATGCCCGGTGCGCGGTGCGAGGCGGCGCGAGATCTCGGCGGCGGCGGCGGCCAGCTGGTCGCGCCAGTCCTCGAGTTGCCGGGCGGCGACGCGGAAGCTGGGCGCGGTGATCGATAACCCGGCGATCGCGCCGCCATCGGCATCGACCACCGGTGCGGCGATGCAGCGCGTGCCGGCGAAGTGTTCCTCGTCGTCGATCGCGTAACCGCGTTCGCTGACCCGCGACAACTCGCGCCGCAGCGCAGCCCGGTCGGTGATGGTGTTGGGCGAGGTGCGCGCGAAATGGATGCGCGAGATGATCGCGTCGCGGTGCGAGGCGTCGCACCAGGCCAGCAGCACCTTGCCGATGCCGGTGCAGTAGACGGGCGCCCGGTTGCCGACCGCCACCGAGTGCCGCACGCTCTCCTGGCTCTCGACGTGGTCGATGACCACGATGTGGGTGTCGGCCAGCACCGCGATCTGCACCGTCTCGCCGCTGCTGGCGGCCAGCGCGAGCAATTGATCGCGCGCCAGGTGGCGCAGATCGGAGCGGGTCCAGATGCGGTTGGCCATCTCCAGGATGCGATAGCCCGCCGACCAGGTCATCGCCCGATCGTCCAGCTGCACCAGCCGCTCATCGGCCAGCTCGTTGAGCAGCCGGTGCAGCGTGGCCTTGGGCAACTCGGAGCGTTCCTCGAGCTCGGCGAACCGCAGCGGGCCATCGGACACGATCAGGTCGAGCACACGAATCGTCCGAGCGGTCGCGCTGGCGCGCGCGGACGGCGCGGTCGGCACGCTGGCGCTGCCTCGGGCCCGCGGGCCACCGCCATCGCTACCTGCTCTTCGACCTGCCGGCTTTCCGGAATCACTCATGCGGGCGTGGACCGATGGGCGGCGGTGCTGCGCCGGCGTGTCCTTGCATTGACACGTCGCGAGCCCCGCTCCTATAATTTTCGGAACATTGTTCCATCAATCTCGCGGCGGCGCAAACGGCGCACCGCATCCGGCGTCGAGACATGCCCGAGCAGACCCCCCTCTGGCGCCTCGACGGCGCTCGCAGCACGTTGATCGTCCTGCCCGGCCTGCGGGCCGATGCCCGTGCCGTCGCCGGCTCGGCGGCCGGGGTGGGCCATGCGCCGCGCGACATCGATCCGGACGCGATAGGCGGGGGCGTACCCCAGCTGTGCTACTTCGGTGAGCGCCTGGTGCTGCATCCCGACCTGGACGAATGCGCCCTGCTCGACGATGACGCGCTGGCCTATGCCACGCTGGACGCTCCCGAACCGTTGACGCTGTGCCCGGAGGCCAGTCACGGCTACGCCGGTTCGCCCGGGCTTGCCGGTCACCGCGATGGCCGCCGCTTCGCGCACCGCTGGACCCTGGTGAAGGCCAGCCCCTTCGGCCAGAGCGCCGAGCCCGACGCGCAGCGTGTGAGCTTCACGCTGCGCGACCAAAGCAGCGACCTGCAGCTGCAGATCGATCTGCAGCTGGATGCGCTCAGCGACGTGCTGTCGATCGACAGCACGCTGCAGAACCTGGGCGAAGACGACTACACCGTCGACTGGCTGGCCAGTGCCACGCTACCGGTGCCGCGCAGCCACACCGAGGTGCTCAGCCAGCACGGGCGCTGGGGCGGCGAGTTCCGCGAGCATCGCCGCCCGCTCGGCCCCGGCCTGCTGGACATCAGCAACCGCCACGGGCGCACCGGTCACCAGCACGCCCCGTTCATCGCCACCGGCAGCGCAGGCTTCGGCAACGAGCACGGCGACGTGCTGGCTGCGCACCTGGGCTTCAGCGGCAACTTCAGCCTACGCACCGAACGCCTGTCGAACGGCACCGCCACGCTGCAGCTGGGCCTGCTGCCGCTGCCGGGGGAGTGCCGCCTGGCACCTGGCCAGCAGCTCGCCACCCCGACCGCCTACCTCACCCGAGGGCACGGGCTGAATGCATGCACCGCCGCGTTTCACACGCACGCGCGAGCACGCATCCTGCCCGGCTTCACCCGCACGCCCCGCCCGGTGCACGCGAACAGCTGGGAGGCCCTGTACTTCGATCATCAACCCGCCGCCCTGCTGGAGCTGATCGATGCCGCCGCCGCGCTGGGCGCCGAGCGGTTCGTGCTGGACGACGGCTGGTTCGGGCGTCGGCGCAGCGACAATGCAGGCCTGGGAGACTGGTTCGTCGACACCGCGGTGTACCCGCAGGGGCTTGCGCCGATCGTGCAGCGGATCCGCCAGCACGGCATGCAGTTCGGCCTGTGGTTCGAGCCCGAGATGGTCAATCCGGACAGCGCACTCTACGAGGCCCACCCGGAGTGGGCGCTGCACCTGGCGGGCATCGACACCCCGCTGGCGCGCGATCAGCTGGTGCTGGACATCAGCCGTCAGGATGTGCGCGACTACCTGTTCGAGCACATCTCGTCGCTGTGCCGCGAGCACGCCATCGATTACATCAAGTGGGACATGAACCGCGACCTGGTGCTGGCCGGTGATGGCAGCCGCGCCCGCGCGGCGCGACAGCCGACGGCGCTCTACGCGCTGCTGGCCGACCTGCGCACGGCATTCCCCGACCTGGAGATCGAGAGCTGCGCCTCGGGTGGCGCGCGCACCGACTTCGGGGTGCTGCGCCACACCGGGCGCATCTGGACGTCGGACAACATCGATCCGATCGAACGCACGCGCATCCAGGCCGGCTTCCTGCGCTGGCTGCCGCCCGAGATCATGGGCGCACACGTCGGCCACGAGTCCGCCCACCTGACCGGACGCGTCACCGACCTGCACACCCGGGCGATCGTCGCCCTGCAGGGCCAGTTCGGCTTCGAGCTGGACGCTCGCCGCCTGGAGCCTGCCACCGTGGTGGGCCTGCACCACTACACCGCGCTGTACAAGACGCACCGGCCGTGGCTAGGCAGCAGCCGGCACCATCGCCTGGAAAGCCCCAGCGAGCCGGCCCTCATGGCGTCGATGCAGGTCGCCGGCGAGGGCCACATCGCCCTGCTGTGGGTGGTGACGATGGAGACGGTGGCGCACAGTCGTCCCGGACGGCTGACCCTGTCGGGGCTGGTGCCGGGGCAGCGCTACCGGGTATCGCTGGAGAGCGACAACCGCGATGCGCTGGCGCCTTACAACCGTCACATGCCTCGCTGGCTGACGCACTCGGCGGTCACCACCGGGGAGCTGCTCATGAACCTCGGCCTGCCGCTGCCGGTGATGCCGGCGCAATCCGCGCTGCTGGTCGCCTGCCGGGCCGTGCTCGATGTCGACGACCCTGCGTCGGTGCTGTCCGATTCCGGCTCGACACCCGAGCCCCGCTCGGCCCCGATGGGCGGCGACGTGCCGGTGGTCGCATCCCTGAACGCAAGAGGCTCTTCGTGACCGCTGCCGACTCCCCCGATCCCGCGGCGCTGCTGCGCCGCTTCGAGACTCGCTACGGCCGGGCAACGGACGATCCGAGCACCCACGCGTCGTTGTTCTACGCGCCCGGCCGGGTCAACCTGATCGGCGATCACACCGATGTCACCGGTGGTGTGGTGTTCCCCTGTGGCATCGATCGCGGCAGCCATCTGGTCATCCGACGCAACCACGAGCGACGCTACCGGTTCGCCTCGACCGACTTCGACCTGTTCGGCGACCTGGGCCCGGACGAGATCGGTCAGCGCTGGGGCGACACCTGGATCAACTACCCGCTCGGCGTGATCGACCAGTTCAAGCGTCGCGGCATCGACATCGACGGCGTCGACTGCCTGATTTCCGGCAACATCCCCAACGGCGCCGGGCTGAGCTCGTCGGCCTCGATCGAGGTCGTCACCGCCTTCGCGCTGAATGCGCTGTTCGAGGCCGGCCTGTCACCGCTGGAGCAGGTCAAGCTGGCGCGCGCCGCGGAGAACGACTTCGTCGGCATGCGGTGCGGCATCATGGATCAGTTCGCCGTCGCCATGGCCGAGGACGGTCACGCCATGCTGCTCGATTGCACCACGCTGGAACACCGCCAGGTGCCGTTGCTGCTGGGCGATAACGCGCTGCTGGTCACCAACACCAATCAGCGCCGCGAGCTCAACGAATCGGCCTACAACGCCCGCGTCGACGAATGCGCCCGCGCCCTGGATCTCCTGGCGCCGGTGCTCGGCATCACCCAGCTGGCCGATGTCGGCGTGGCCGAGCTGGAGGCGCAGGCGCATCGGTTCAGCGACGATCCGCAGGCGCTGGCCAGGGCTCGTCACGTGACCAGCGAGAACGCCCGGGTACGCCTGGCGGTCCCCGCCCTGGAGAGCGGCGAGGTGGCCCGCTTCGGCGAGCTGATGAACGCCTCGCACGATTCGCTCAGGGACGACTACGAGGTGTCCAGCGAACCGCTGGACACCTTGGTCAGCCTGTCGCGCCAGCAGCCCGGCGTGCTGGGCAGCCGCCTGACCGGCGCCGGCTTCGGCGGCTGCACCGTGACGCTGCTGCCGCGCGACACCATCGACGCCTTCATCGACCGGGTCGGGCGCGACTACCGTGCAGCGACCGGGCTGAGCGCCGACTTCTACCGCATCCACCCCGGACCCGGCGTCATGCAGATCGCATGGCCCGATCCGCGCAGCCCATCGGACCGAAGGCCGGCCTCCGACAGCGGCCGGGGACAGGCATGAACGCCACCTCGCACCCGGACGCCGGACCCTGGCAGCGCCGCTGGCAGCCGTTGCTGCAGCAGTGGGTGATCGTCTCCTCGACCTCGGCCGGGCGTCCCTGGTCGGGCGCCCTGTCCGATCGCAAGCCTGGCACCGCGCCGCCGGCCCACGATCCGGACTGTTACCTGTGCCCGCGAGTGACCCGTGCCAATGGCACCGTCAACCCCGACTACCGCGGTGCCTTCGCGTTCGACAACGACTTTCCGTCGCTGTCCGACCGGGCGCCGGCCGCCGACGCGAGCGACCCGCTGGCCCGCACCGCGCCCGCCGATGGCCAGTGCCGGGTGCTGTGCTGGTCCGAGCGGCACGACGCCACCCTTGCCAGCCTGGCCGATGACGAACTGGTGCAGGCGGTAGCGCTGTGGCGCAGCGAGTACCGCAGCCTGGCGGCCCGCCCGGACATCGCCCACGTGCTGATCTTCGAGAACAAGGGCGTGGAGATCGGCGTGTCCAACCTGCACCCGCACGGGCAGATCTACGCCACCTCGTTCCTGACCGACACCGCGCACCGTTCCCGCATGGCGCAGGCGCACTGGGCCGCCGAGAACCCGGGCCAGACGATGCTGCCGGCGCTGCTGGCGCACGCGCACACGCGCAGCGCACTGATCGTGGATCAGGACGAGCACTTCGCGGTGATCGTGCCGTTCGCGGCGCGCTTCGCCTACGAGACCTGGATCGTGCCGCACCGTCACATCGGCAGCACCGGCGAGATGAACGACGAGCAGCTGGCCAGCCTGGCCCGCCTGTATCAGCGCCAGGTGCGCCGATACGACCTGCTGTTCGACCGGTCGGCGCCGAACGTGACGCTGCTGCACAACGCACCGTGCGACGACCACGCGGACAACGCCCATTGGTGCTTTCACCTGGCGTTTCACCCGCCGCTTCGCGACGCGCAGAAGATGAAGTTCCTGGCAGGCTTCGAGTCCGGCGCCAACAACATCGTCAACCCGGTGCAGCCCGAGCAGGCCGCCGCCACCCTGCGCGACATCGATCTTGCGCGCTGGCCCGAACGCTTCGACCCGACGAGCCCCGCGATGACGTCCTCGGCGAGCGACCGGACGCCGGAACGCCGGTGAGCCGACGCCCCGTCGGCAACGTGCTGCAGACCGGCGTCTGCTACTACCCCGAGCATTGGCCCGAGGCGCGCTGGCGCGAGGATGCGGCCCACATGCGGCGACTCGGCCTGTCGTTGGTACGCATCGGCGAGTTCGCCTGGAGCCGACTGGAGTCCCCGGACGGCACGCTGCACATGGACTGGCTGCAGCGCGCCATCGACACGTTGCACGAGGCCGGACTGCAGGTGGTGCTGGGCACCCCGACCGCCACCCCGCCGGCCTGGTTGTGCGCTCGTCACCCGGGCCTGCACGCGATCGACGAGCACGGCCGCGAGCGCGGCTTCGGCTCCCGACGCCACTACTGCTTCTCCTACACGCCCTATCACGACGAATGCCGACGGATCGTGACGGCGCTGGCGACGCGCTTCGGCGACCACCCGGGCGTGGTCGCCTGGCAGACCGACAACGAGTACGGCTGCCACGACACCGTGCTCAGCTATTCGGCTGCCGCCGTGGCCGGATTTCGACACTGGTGCGCGCGCCGCTACAACGGCATCGAGGGCCTGAACGCTGCCTGGGGCAACGTGTTCTGGAGCATGGAATACACCGCCTTCGACGAGATCGGTGCACCATCCGGCGCCGTCACCGAGACCAACCCGGCTCACCGCCTGGCCTACTGGCGCTACTGCAGCGAGCAGGTGGTGACCTTCGACCGCCTGCAGGTCGACATCATCCGCAAGCATTCGCCGGGTCGCGATGTGCTGCACAACTTCATGGGCAACTTCGTGGAGTTCGATCACCATGCGGTGTCACGTCATCTGGACGTGGCCACCTGGGACAACTACCCGCTCGGCTTCCTGACCCGCGACGGCACCGACCCGGACCAGCAGGCGCGCTACCTGCGCACCGGGCTGCCCGACGGATCGGCGTTCCACCACGATCTGTACCGAGGTTGCTGCCAGGGCCGCTTCTGGGTCATGGAACAGCAGCCGGGACCGGTCAACTGGGCACCGTACAACCCTGCCCCCCTGGACGGCATGGTGCGCCTGTGGGGCTGGGAGGCGTTCGCGCACGGCGCCGAGGTCACCAGCTACTTCCGCTGGCGACAGGCACCGTTCGCCCAGGAGCAGCAGCACACCGGCCTGCTGTTGAGCAACGGCGACGAAGACGTGGCGGCCGGCGAGGTCGGCGTGCTGAATGCCGAGGTGCAGGCATTGCTCGACCAGCCCGACATCGACCTGCGCACGCGACCGGCATCGGTGGCCATCGTGTTCGACTATGCCGGAGACCGGCTGCAACGCATCCAGCAACCCGGTGGCCAGACCTTCGATCCGCTGGACTTCGTGCAACGCGTGCACGCCTGCCTGCGCGGTCAGGGCATCGATGTGGACATCGTGGCCGCCGATGCGCCGCTGTCGCACTACCGGGTCGTGCTGGTGAGCAACGCCACCGTGTCCGACCCGGCGCTGGCCACCCGACTGGCCGACAGCGACGCGCACCTCGTGCTGTTCCCGCGGGTGGGCAGCCGCACCGCGGAGGCCGCCATTCCGGACGAACTGCCGCCGGGCGCGCTGCAACGGCTGATCGATGTGCGGGTGGTACGCACCGAATCGCTGCCGCCGAGCGAGCGCCTGGAGGCCGAGGGGGCCGTGGGCAACGGGCCGGGCGGCACACCGATGATCGTGCGGTCCTGGCGCGAACGGCTGGAAAGTTCGCTCGAGCCGCGCGCCCGCTTCGCTGACGGCTGGGGGTTTCACTACACCGACGGGCGCACCCACTACATCAATGCCATTCCGACCGACAACTCGCTGGAGCGCCTGCTCGAGCAGATCCTGTCCGATGCCGCTCTGACGACGCGAACGCTGCCGGTGGGCGTACGGCTGCGACAGCGCGGCAACCTGAACTTCGCCTTCAACTACGGACCCGAGGTCCAACAGCTGGACGAGCTCTCGGGATGCCCTGCCGATGCGGTGCTGCTGATCGGTGAGCGGCGGCTGGCGCCGGCCGGGGTCGCGGTCTGGCGGACCGATGCGGGGAACGCGTGACGCGATACCCGAATCGAGTGGCGTTGATACACCGCTCGAGGCTGGCATTCACCCGACACGCTCTGGTATCGTTGTATGGAACTCTGTTCCAAAGTCTCGTGACCGCGATTGCCGCCGTCACGGATGCGGATCGGAATCGAGCGCGCACATCGGCCCGCAGTGGCCGGATGCGCCACCACCTCGACCGATCGCCGGCACCGCCGGCTCAGGTCACGTCCACCGGAGGACCACACTGCATGTTCCACCCTTTCAAGCGCGCCGCGGCGGCATTGGCGATCGCCACCGCCTTCGCCTCGCCTGCGTTCGCGCAGGATCTGATCATCAACTTCGACGACCTCAACCCCGGCCCCAAGCAGGGCTTCGAGGATGCGGTCGCCAAGTTCCAGGCGGCCAACCCGGACATGGAGATCCAGGTCAACAACACCGACCGCGAGGCGCACAAGACGGCGATCCGCAACTTCCTGACCGCCGATGCACCGGACGTCACGTCCTGGTACCCGGGCAACCGCATGGGACCGTTCGTGGATGCCGGCCTGTTCGAGGACATCTCGGACCTGTGGGAGTCCGAGGGCCTGGACGAGAGCTTCGCCTCGATCATGCCGACCATGACGCGTGACGGAAAGCAGTGGGGCGTACCGTACAGCTACTACCAGTGGGGCATCTACTACCGCGCCGACGTGCTCGAAGAGCAAGGCGTCGAGCCGCCCGAGACCTGGGAGCAGCTGCTCGAAGGCAGTGCCAAGCTGAAGGAGGCCGGCATCACGCCGTTCACCATCGGCACCAAGAACTTCTGGACCACCGGCGGCGTGTTCGACTACCTGAACCTGCGCACCAACGGCTACGACTTCCACAATGCATTGACCGCCGGCGAGGTGAAGTTCTCGGATCCTAGAGTGCTCGAGGTGTTCGATCGCTGGAAGGAGCTGGTCGAGCCGGGCTACTTCATCGAGAACCACGCCACGATGAGCTGGCAGGATGCGCTCGCCCCGTTCATCAAGGGTGAGGCGGCGATGTACGTCATGGGCAACTTCGCGGTCGATGCGATGAAGGAAGGCGGATTGACCGAAGACCAGATCGGCTACATCCCGTTCCCGACCATCAACCCCGATGTCGAGCGTGCCGAGGATGCGCCGGCCGATGCGTTCTTCATCCCGGCCAATGCCAAGAACAAGGAGAACGCCCGCAAGTTCCTGGCCTTCGTCGCTCAGGCGGACGTGCTGACCGAGTGGAACAAGACGATCGGCCAGCTGCCGCCGAACAGCAACTCCGAGGTCGGTGACAGCAAGTTCCTGCAAGCAGGTTTCGAGACGCTGAGCACGGCCGCCGGCCTGGCGCAGTTCTTCGACCGGGATGCGGATGCCCAGATGGCGCAAGCCGGCATGGAAGGCTTCCAGGAGTTCATGGTCAAGCCGGATCGCCTGGACGACATCATCAAGCGCCTGGACAAGATCCAGGAGCGCATCAGCCAGTAGGACCCGCGAAGCGGTCCGCATCCGGGCGGCATCACGCAGCCGCCCGGATGCCGGACCTGGCGACCCGACGATCGCCCACCGTCCCCTGCCGACCAGAGAGCGCACCGTATGAGCACACCGATGACCACCACCGGCCCGGGCGAGTTGCAGGAACCGGGATGGTGGAAGCGCAATCGGATTGCCCTGTCGCCGTGGCTGTTCCTGCTGCCGGGCATGATCTTCTTCGGGCTCTACGTGATCGCCCCGATCTTCCAGTCGATCTGGATCTCGTTCTTCGAATGGGACGGACTGGGCGAGAAGGTGTGGGTGGGCACCGCCAACTACGTCGAGCTGCTGGACGACGGCCGCTTCTACACGTCGCTGAAGAACAACATCATCTGGCTGGTGCTGTACATGCTGGCGGTGCCGTTGGGCCTGGCGATCGCGCTGTTCCTGAACCAGACGGTGATGGGCATGCGCATGTACAAGAGCCTGTTCTTCTTCCCGTTCGTGATCAGCCAGGTGGTCGTCGGTTTGATCTTCACCTGGTTCTACAACCCCGACTTCGGCATCGTCGGCGTGGTCTGGGAATTCTTCGGCGCAACCCCGCCGGCCATCCTGGCCGACGAGGACCTGGTCACCTACGGCATCATCTTCGCCGGGCTCTGGCCGCAGATCGCCTATTGCATGATCCTGTACCTGACCGGCCTGAACAACGTCTCCCCGGACCAGATCGAGGCCGGCCGGCTGGACAACGCCCGGGGCTGGAAGATGCTGTGGTACATCATCATCCCGCAGTTGCGTCCGGCCACCTTCATCGCCGTGGTGGTCACCGTCATTGGTGCGCTGCGCTCGTTCGACCTCATCGCGATCATGACCGGCGGCGGCCCCTACGGTTCGTCCAACGTGCTGGCCTACTACATGTTCGAGACCGCGCTGTCCGAATACGGCTTCCGGATGGGCTACGGCTCGGCGATCGCCACCGTGCTGTTCGTGATCATGCTGGTGTACATCAGCTACTTCCTGTGGCGCATGTACCAGGACGAGAAGAACTGAGGATACCGACATGTTTCCACGCCCCATAGAGCACGCCAGCCCGGCGTTCCGCACCGGCTACCAGATCTTCCTGCCGATCGCGCTGTTCATCTGGCTGCTGCCGTTGATCGCGATCTTCATGACCTCCATCCGACCAGCGGCCGACATCAACGTCGGCAACGTGTTCGGTTGGCCGTCCAGCTTCCAGCTGCTGGACAACTACGCCGCGGTGTTCACCCAGTCCAAGGCGCTGACCTACCTGTGGAACTCGGTCAAGATCACCGTGCCCACGGTGATCCTGGCGGTGGGCCTGTCCTGCCTGAGCGGCTACGCGCTGTCCTCGTACCGATTCAAGTGGGCGGTGCCGCTGTTCTTCGTGTTCGTGGCCGGCAACTTCGTGCCGTTCCAGATCCTGATGGTGCCGGTGCGCGACTTCTCGGTGCAGACCGGCCTGTACAACACCATCACCGGACTGGTGCTGTTCCACGCCGCGTTCCAGACCGGCTTCTGCACCTTGTTCATGAGGAACTTCATGCGGGCCCTGCCCTACGAGCTGATCGAATCGGCTCGCATAGAAGGGGTCAGCGAGTTCAAGATCTTCTGGCACATCGTGCTGCCCCTGGTACGCCCGGCCATCGCCGCCCTGTCGGTGCTGATCTTCACCTTCATCTGGAACGACTACTTCTGGGCGACGGTCCTGATCAACGGCGACGAACTGCTGCCGATCACCGCCGGGGTGCGCTCGTTGAACGGGCAGTTCGTCAGCCAGTGGCAACTCGTCTCGGCCGCCTCCCTGCTGGCGGCCCTGCCGCCGGTGGTGATGTTCTTCGCCATGCAGAAGCATTTCATCGCAGGACTGACCCTGGGCGCCTCGAAGGGCTGAGCGGTAAGAACCGTCCGGACCTGTGCCCGCGGCACAGGTCCGGCCCGATCGACACGCACGGCTGCGTCGGTCGTTCTCAGGCCACCATTTCGGGTGCCAGAAGCTGATCGACGAACGCGCGCAGGCCGTGCCGATCGGCCTTGTTGAACACCGTCTGCGGCACGTGCTTCACCTGTTGGCACACCGGGCTTCGCACGCGGGCGTGCCGTGGCGACGAGGCGCCGGTCAGGGCGGCGACGATCACCGTCGGCCGTTCGCCCGTGTCCAGCCACCCCATCAGTCCGCCGATGCCGGCGCGCGGCGAGTCGATGCTGATCAACAGCACGTCTTTGGCGGCAACCGGACCGCGTGGCACGACGGACGTACCGCGCTCGGCCAGAGCTTGATCGATGGCGCTCATTCCACGACCGTCGTTGCGGCTGGCTCGCGGCGAGCACCGCGCCGGCGACGTGACAAGAAGGCCGTGCCGGCCAGCAGGATCATCAGCGGCATCATCGGATCGATCGAGCCGCCCGCCGATACCGGGCGCAGCGATAGGCCCATCACCGAGCAACCGCGCCCCGACAGTCCGGTGTACACGGTGCCGCTCGCCGCTGCCAGTTCCCGATCCTCGTTCTGCTCGACATCCGGTACGCCATCGCCGTCCAGGTCCGGCAAGGTGATCGACCCGGTCACCGTGTCGCGCAGCAGCGGCGAATAGCCGTCGCCGTCGCTGTCCGGATCGCGCGCATCGATGATGCCGTCCCCGTCCTCGTCCGGACCACCCTCGAAGTCCGCATCCGCACTGTCCTCGATGCCATCCCCGTCGGCATCGCTTCCGCGGGTGAAGTCGACGTCCACGCTGTCCGGGATGCTGTCGCCGTCGGCATCGGCGAACAGGTCGACCCGGCCATCGTTGTCCTGGTCACCGCTGCCGCCGCCCGCTTCGACGATGTCGAAGATGCCGTCGCCGTCGCTGTCCAGGTCCAGATGGTCCGGCACACCGTCCCGATCCAGATCTTCGGGGAACACCGGTACCGCGCGCCGCGCGTCGTCCAGGCCATCGCCGTCCTCATCGAGGAAGTTGTCGACGCGGCCGTCACCATTTCGATCAGCGTCCAGCCCCTGTGTCTCGATCGCATCGCCCAACGCATCGTTGTCGCTGTCCATGTCGAGATAGTCGGGCACCAGGTCGCCATCCTGGTCGGGGGCCGGCAGCGGCACCGCCTGCGCACCGTCGTCCATGCCGTCGTTGTTGGCATCCACGAAGTTGTCGATACGCCCGTCACCGTCCTCGTCATCGCCACCGGCCTCGCGCGTATCGGTGATGCCATCATTGTCGCTGTCCAGGTCGACCGCATCGACCAGCCCATCCGCGTCGATGTCACGAGGACGGTTGATGCGCCGGTCCGCGGCACGGCGTCCGAACGATGTCGGGTCGTCCGCGCGAGCAACCTGCTCGAATCCGCCTTCGAACCGATCCGACAGGCCGTCGTTGTCCGCGTCGATGTCCAGGTAGTCCGGTGCGCCGTCTCCATCGCTGTCCCGAGCGGGGATGCTCCTGCCGGTCGGGTCGGCACCGGCACCTTCGAACGCATCCTCGATACCGTCGCCATCCGCATCGGTGTCGATGAAGTTGCCCAGCCCGTCGCCGTCGAGATCGTCGCTGCCTTCGAGCGCATCGCTGATTCCGTCATTGTCGCTGTCCGCATCGGCCGAGTTCGGAATGCCGTCGCCATCGGCGTCCGCATCGGTCTCGATGCGGTTGTCGATGTCATCGCCGTCCAGGTCCCCGTCCAGCCGATCGACGATGCCGTCACCATCGGTGTCGCGCACGCTGGCTTCGTCGATCTGCACGATGTCGGCACGTCCGTCACCGTCGCTGTCGCGCGGTCCGGCCGCGTCGTCGACACCGTCGCCGTCGGCATCCGAGCCGCCGGTCACATCGACGTCCAGCGCATCGTCGATGCCATCGGCATCGGCATCGCTGCCCGACAGCGGGGGCGCGTCCGCATTCTCGTCGGCATCCAGGATGCCGTCGCCGTCCGAATCCCGATCGATCCGATCGGGCGTGCCGTCGGCATCACTGTCCCGATCGGCCCGGTCGGTCCGGTTCACCTCGAGCAGGTCGGCCACGCCGTCACCGTCGCTGTCGATGTCCCGATGGTCGGGCAGCCCGTCGAGATCGCTGTCGATCGGTTGCAGCGCATCGTCGATTCCGTCGTCGTCCGCGTCCACACCGCCGGTGGTGTCGACATCGATCGCATCGTCGATACCGTCCGCGTCGGCGTCCGCGCCGAGCAGCGTCGGAGAACGGCTGTCCTCGTCGGCGTCCGGCACCCGGTCGTTGTCCGAGTCCAGATCGAGCCGATCGACCACACCGTCGCCATCGCTGTCCGGATCCCGTCCGCCCTGCGCCTCGATCACATCGGCGATGCCGTCGGCGTCCGAGTCGATGTCCAAGTGATCGGCCAGGCCGTCACCGTCGCTGTCGGACGGCAGCCGGGTATCGTCGATGCCATCGCCGTTCTCATCCGGTCCACCGGTCACGTCGACATCGATCGCATCGTCGATGCCGTCAGCGTCCGCATCCGATCCAAGCAACGCCGGCGAGCGCGTGTCCTCGTCGTCGTCGGGCACCGCGTCATTGTCGGCGTCGCTGTCGAGCCGATCGACCACACCGTCGCCATCGCTGTCCGGATCGGTGCCGGCTTGCGCTTCGATGATGTCGGCGATGCCGTCCGCGTCAGAGTCGATGTCCCGGTGATCCGCCACACCGTCACCGTCGCTGTCTGACGGTAGCCGGGTGTCGTCGATGCCATCGACGTTCTCATCCGGTCCACCGGTCACGTCCGCATCGATCGCATCGTCGATACCGTCACCATCATCGTCGCGGCCCGACAGCACCGGCGAACGCGTGTCCTCCTGCGCATCCGGCACGCCGTCGTTGTCGGAATCGCTGTCCAGCCGATCCGGAATGCCGTCGCCGTCGCTGTCGATATTGCCTTCGATCGCATCGGCGATGCCGTCGTCGTCGCCATCCAGATCGGCATGGTCGGCACGTCCGTCCCCGTCGCTGTCGGACGGTACCCGAGCGTCATCGATGCCATCGCCGTTCACATCCGACCCGCCGGTGACGTCCACGTCCAGCACATCGTCGATGCCGTCATTGTCGCTATCGACCCCGGACAATGCCGGCGAGCGATCGTCTTCGTCGCGATCGGGTACGCCGTCGTTGTCAGAGTCGGTGTCCAGGCGATCCGGGATCCCGTCACCGTCTCCATCGACGTCCGCTCCCGATGCGGCCTCCACCACGTCGGCGATGCCGTCATCGTCCGAGTCGGTGTCCAGGTGGTCGGGTCGCGCGTCCGAGTCCGCGTCGCTCGGGCTCAGCGCATCGTCCACGCCGTCCGCGTCGGCATCGCTGCCGCCGGTGACATCGACATCGATCGCATCGTCGATACCATCGATGTCCGCATCGGCGCCCAGCAGCACCGACGAGCGATTGTCCTCGTCATCGTCCGACACGCCGTCGTTGTCCGAGTCGGTGTCCAGCCGATCCACCGTACCGTCGCCGTCGCTGTCCGGATCGGTGCCTGCCTGCGCCTCGATCACATCGGCGATGCCGTCCGCATCCGCGTCGATGTCCAGGTGATCGGCGATCGTGTCGCCGTCGCTATCGCTCGGCGCCAACGCATCGTCGATGCCGTCGCTGTTCGCATCGGCACCACCGCTCTGGCTGACATCGATCGCATCGTCGATGCCATCGCTGTCCGCATCCGTGCCGAGCAGCACCGGCGAGCGGCTGTCCTCGACATCGTCCGAGACGCCATCGTTGTCCGAGTCCCGATCGAGCCGGTCGACCGTGCCGTCACCGTCGCTGTCCGGATCAGTACCTGCCTGCGCCTCGATGATGTCGGCGATGCCGTCATCGTCCGAGTCGATGTCCAGGTGGTCGGCCAGCAGGTCACCGTCGCTGTCACTGGGCACCCCGGCATCGTCGATGCCATCGCTGTTCGCATCGTCACCGCCCGTCAGGCTGACATCGATCGCATCGTCGATGCCGTCGTTGTCCCCATCCGCACCGAGCAGCACCGGCGAGCGGAAGTCCTCGACATCGTCGGAGACGCCGTCGTTGTCCGAGTCCAGGTCCAGCCGATCGACCACCCCGTCACCATCGCTGTCCGGATCGAGACCGGCCTGCGCCTCGATCACGTCCGCTATCCCGTCCGCGTCCGAGTCGATGTCCCGATGGTCGGCGAAGGTGTCGGCGTCTTGGTTGCTCGGCGAGAACGCATCGTCGACGCCGTCGTTGTCGGCATCGCTGCCGCCGGTCCGTGTCACATCGATCGCGTCGTCGATACCGTCCCGATCCGAATCGCTGTCCAGCAAGGCAGGAGAACGCACGTCCTCGTCATCGTCGGACACGCCGTCGTTGTCGGAATCCAGATCCAGCCGATCGACCACCCCGTCGCCGTCGCTGTCCGGATCGACACCGGCACGCGCCTCGATCACATCGGCGATCCCGTCCGCATCGCTGTCGATGTCCAGGTGATCGGGAATCGGGTCACCATCGCTGTTGCTCGGGACGTGGAGATCGTCCACGCCGTCGTTGTTGGCATCCGCACCGCCGGTCTGGGTGACATCGATCGCATCGTCGATGCCGTCGTTGTCGGCGTCGCTGCCCAAAAGCGTCGGTGAGCGCGTGTCCTCGTCATCGTCGGACACGCCATCGTTGTCCGAGTCGGTGTCCAGGCGATCCGGTACGCCATCGCCGTCGCTGTCGCCGGCCCCTTCGACGACATCGGCGATGCCATCGCCATCCGCATCCGCATCCACGTGGTCGGGCGTGCCGTCACCATCCGTGTCGGTGGGTGCGAACGCATCGTCCACGCCGTCGTTGTCCGTATCGGCGCCGTTGGTCAGCGACACATCGATCGCATCGTCGATGCCGTCGTTGTCCGCATCCGTGCCCAGCAATGTCGGCGAGCGAATGTCCTCGTCATCGTCGGACACGCCGTCATTGTCGGAGTCCAGGTCCAGCCGATCGACCGTCCCATCGCCGTCACTGTCCGCGTCGATGCCGGCCTGCGCCTCGATGAGATCGGCGATGCCGTCATCGTCCGCATCGATGTCCAGGTGATCGGCGATGCCGTCATCATCGGCATCGCTCGGCGCCAGCACATCGTCGACACCATCGTCGTTCGCATCGGTCCCGTTGCTCAGCGATACATCGATGGCATCGTCGATGCCGTCGTTGTCCGCATCCGTACCCGCCAGGGCCGGTGAACGCGTGTCTTCGACGACATCGTCGACCCCATCGTTGTCCGAATCGGTGTCCAGCCGATCGACGACCCCGTCACCATCGCTGTCCGGATCGGTACCGCTGCGCGCCTCCACCACATCGGCGATGCCGTCGCCGTCCGAGTCGATGTCCCGATGGTCGGCGAACGTGTCCCCGTCCCGATTGCTCGGCGCACGGTCATCGGCGATGCCGTCGCCGTCCAGATCGGCGCCGCCGACCTGATCGACATCGAGCGCATCGTCGATGCCGTCATTGTCCGCATCGCTGCCGAGCAATGCCGGCGAGCGCGTGTCCTCATCGGCGTCGGCGACGCCGTCGTTGTCCGAGTCCGTATCGAGGCGATCGACGACACCATCGCCATCGCTGTCCGGGTCGGTACCGCTGCGCGCCTCCACCACGTCGGCGATGCCGTCCGCATCGCTGTCGGTGTCCCGGTGATCGGGTAGCGTGTCGGCGTCGCCATTGCTCGGCGCCAACGCATCGTCCACGCCATCGGTGTTCGCATCCGCACCGCCGGTCACGTCGACATCGATCGCATCGTCGATACCGTCGGCGTCCGCATCGCTGCCCAGCAGCACCGGCGAGCGCGTGTCCTCGGCATCGTCGAGCACACCGTCGTTGTCCGAGTCCAGGTCGAGCCGATCGACCACCCCGTCGCCATCGCTGTCCGGATCGAGACCGGCCTGCGCCTCGAGGATGTCGGCGATGCCGTCGCCGTCCGAATCGATGTCCAGGTGATCGGCCAGCGTGTCGCCGTCGCCGTTGCTCGGCGCGCGAGCATCGGCAATGCCGTCGCCGTTCAGATCCGCCCCGCCGATCAGATCGACATCGAGCGCGTCGTCGATGCCATCGCTGTCCGCATCGGTGCTCAGCAGTACCGGCGAGCGTGCGTCCTCATCGCCGTCGGTCACGCCATCGTTGTCCGAGTCCAGGTCCAGCCGATCGACGATGCCGTCGCCATCGCTGTCCGGGTCGGTACCGCCCTGCGCCTCGACGATGTCGGCGATGCCGTCCGCATCCGAGTCGATGTCCAGGTGATCGGCCAGCGTGTCGCCGTCGGCGTTGCCCGGCGCCAACGCATCGTCCACACCGTCGTTGTCCAGATCCTCGCCGGCGGTCGCATCGACATCGATCGCATCGTCGATGCCGTCCTGATCCGCATCGCTGCCCAGCAGTGCCGGCGAGCGCGTGTCCTCGGCATCATCGGATACGCCATCGTTGTCCGAGTCCAGATCGAGTCGATCGACGATGCCATCGCCATCGGTATCCGGATCGACGCCGCCCCGGGTTTCGATGATGTCCGCGATGCCGTCGTCGTCCGAATCGGCATCGCGATAGTCGGGCACCCGATCCCCGTCGCTATCGGTCGGCTCGAGGGCATCGTCGACGCCGTTGCCGTCGTCGTCCACGCCGCCGGTGGCGTCACGATCGATGGCATCGTCGATGCCATCACCATCCCCGTCGGTACCCAGCAGCACCGGTGAGCCGGTGTCCTCGTCACCGTCGGGCACGCCGTCGTTGTCCGAATCGGTGTCCAGGCGATCGACGATGCCGTCGCCATCGCTGTCGCCGGTGCCTTCGAGCACGTCGGCAATGCCGTCCGCGTCATCGTCGAAGTCGTCCACGTCGGCGATCAGATCGGCGTCGCTGTCCAACAGGACCGTCACCGAGACGGTGCGCTGTTCCAGCGTACCGGCCTGCGACACCACGTCCGCGTACACCGCACTCAAGGTGTCGTCCACGCGCGTCACCAGCACACCGTCGTTGTTGGTGCCTGCGCTGCTGCCGGCATTGGTGGTGGCGATGCCGTCGAAGATGCCGGTCGCGTTGCCGGTCTCGGTCAGCGTGATCGACTCGCGCTCGCCGGTCAGATCGTTGTTCAGCTGGATGACGAGCGTTTCGCGAGCGTTCGCGTCCTGGTCCAGGTCCGCATCGCTGACCGTCAGCGCGATCGTGCCGCCGGGCACGCTGAACGGATCCGCACCGATGCTGCCGTCGAAGTTCACCCGCGGATCGTCATCGCTGACGACGGCCGCCGGCGAGAAGCCGGTCGCCGACAGGCCGTACACGTAGGTGTCGATGTAGCGGTCCTCACCGAAGCCATCGCCGATGAACGTGCCCCAGGTGTGCTTGCCCGCATCGGTCGATGCGAACGCACCGTCCGGCGTGGAGCTGGTGCCGGAGGGGTTCAGCAGCGTGGCATCGTCCCAGTACACCAGCGTGTCGGCGAGGGTCCGGTCGTCGTTGACCATGAACACCGTCAGCCCGTTCGCATTCGGTCCACCACTGGTCTCGGCGTCGTTGGCGATGAAATGGTACTCGCCCATGCGCACGCGGACGCGCACCCCGTACACCCCTTCGTCCACGGTGTCGACGCCACCGGCGTCGGTGCCGTCCCAGGCCACCGAGTTGGTGCCCACGGTCGCCAGACCGAGCAGTTGTCGATCACCGGCGTTGCCATAGACGCCGTCCTGATTCAGATCGATCTGGATCGCGTAGTTGCCGGTGACGTCGCTGTCGAACTCGAAGCGTCCTTCCTCCTGGATCGAGTCGCCGCTACCGGGCGAGATCGCATAGTCCTGCCCGTCCGAGTCCACGAAGCGCACGTTGGTCAAGGTCGGCCCCTGGGCCGGTCGATCCTCGGCGACCGTCGGATAGGCCACGTACTGCGGGAAGCGTGGCGAGACGCTGTTGCCCGGGCGCTCTACGCTGTAGCCGGCGCTATCGCCGTTGACCCCCAGCGAATTGGCGACCAGGTTGTAGCCGTAGCCTGCAAAGTTGTTCAGGTCGAGCTGCCAGACGTAGTTGGTGTTCGGTCGCCCGCCGGGCACCAAGGCGTAGTAGTTCGCATCGGTGGAGAACTCCTCATCGAATCCGCCGGCGTTGAAGGCGAAGGTGTAGCCCCACATCCGTCCGGTGATGGCAGCCGAGTTCACGATCGGGCCCGGTTCGTCGACGATCCCGGAGGGAAGCCCGGGATGAGGATCGATCGCGTCGCTGGTGGTGACCGTGATGTCGTAGCGCCGAAAGGCACTGGAGAAGCCGGTCCGCGTATCGTTCGACAACACCAGCCGGTAGGCACCGGCCTCGGTGGTGACGTAGCGCATCGGATCGGTCAACGGTCCGGTCATCGGGTCGTCGCACAACAACGTTCCGCTGGCCCGATCGGCCGGTCCGTCGTTGACCGGATTCACATCGTCCGACGGGGCGAAGATGTCGACCGAGACATCATCGCCGCTCTCCTCCCCGCACAGCGAGATGTTGATCACCTCGCCCACGTTCAGGATGTCCACGTAGACCGACGCGGCCTTCACGCTGGAGGCGTACGGTGAACCTCCTGACGCTGCTCCCTCGGCATCCAGCAGCTTCTGGGTCATGCCCATCTGCACGATGCCTTCGCCCAGCGCCCCACCACCTGGCAGCGCCAGCAACAGCAGCAAGCCCAGACGGCGGGCCCGGGCCGATACGTGGCGGCGCGACAGGAGCGAGAGTTCGTCCGATCTCGGTTCGTTCATGGCAGATCTGACCTCTCGTGAACTTCATCGTCCGGCCCGGGGACGTTCCGTTGACGTGGTGGCGTCAAGCGCCTGCCGCGATCGGACTGCACGAAAGTCCGATCATGCGCAGCGGCGCGGTGCGCGACGTACTAAAGCGGTGCAAAGGCAAAGTGCAAGCCATACATCGGCGCCGACGCGCTCCTTGAGCCAGTCGCGGTACCGGTCGTGTCGCCATTCAGCCCTCGGGAGGATGTCCGCTAGCTATTACCGAATCAGACGCTACGCCGTCGATGGACGCGCCGTACCCGCATCGGGTGCGTCGACGGTATCGCGTGACCTGCCGCACGCATCAAGGACGACTTGCCGATGAAGACCTGCCTATGAACTTCAAGGCCAACCTCACGCTGCGCTACGTGTTGGCGCTCGGCCTGGTGGCTGCGGTCTTGATCGCGACCCACCTTGCCTCGGGCGATCGCCTGAAGACCGCGGAGCGCGATGCGCGATTGATCGATCTCAGCGGCATGCAGCGCATGCTGTCGCAGCGGATAGCGCTACTGTCGGTGGAACGGCTGATCGTCCAGGACACCGACACGTTGCGCCGGAACGAGGTGAAGCTGCGCACCGCGATCAAGCGCATGCAAGCCAACCATGCGGTACTCGGTGCCGACTGGCGTCAGCGTTCGGACGGCGGCGAGACCGCCTACACCGGCTACCTGGCAGCCGATGGCATCGGTGCCGCGGTCGAACGCTTTCTCGATGCGGCACGCAACCTGATCGACGACTCGCGTGCCACCGCCGCCTTGCGGCAGCAGGCCGAAGGTTTCGTGTTGGCCGAGGCCCTCGACGGGGCGTTCCTGGCACAGCTGAATGCGGTCGTGCAGCACTACGCCCTTCAAGCGGAGCTACGCACCGTGCAGCTGCGCCGCTACGAGCAGCTGGCCCTGCTGGTCGGGCTGGCGGTGCTGCTGATCGAGGCCCTGTTCATCTTTCGCCCGATGGTCGGCCGGGTCGCCTGGTGCATCGGTGTGCTGGACGAGGCGAACGAGGAACTGCGCGACCTGGCCGCCGCCGTGTCGACCAACCTGCGCGCACCGATCGTCGACTCCATCGGCTTGATCAAGCAGGTCGATGACGCGTTGACCAGCGGCAAGGTCAACGAAGCGAGCGTCGCCACGCACAGTGTCTACACCTCGATGATCACGCTGGACGGTGTCGTGGACGAGCTGCTCGAGGTGGTCGGGCGACATCGCGAGGCGGTCGTGAACTTCGCCACGCTGGGCCGACGGCGTGGGCGAGCGAAGGCCTCTCGCAAGTGAGGCAAGCCTGACACTATCGAGCGCCGGCGGGCCGCTTCGTCCTCACGGGTCGCGCCAGCGGCAACACGCCGAGGCCGATCGACAGCGAGCTGGCCGCCATCGCCAGCACGGCGAGCAACGGGTGCACGAAGCCCAGGATCGCCAACGGAATCAGCACCGCGTTGTAGAGCAGCGCGAACGCCAGGTTGCGGCGCAGCGCCCGCGCCGCCCGGCGGGACAGCTCGATGGCCGCGTACACGCTCGGTAGTCCGCCCTGCAAGACCGACAACGCCGCGGCGCTGCGGGCCAGGTCGCTCGCCTGACCGGTCGCGATGCCCAGATCGGCCACCGCCAGCGCCGGCGCATCGTTCAGTCCGTCGCCCACGAAGGCCACCCGGTGACCTTCCTGCTGCAGGCTTTCGACCAGCGCGCGCTTGTCGTCGGGCAGCAGGCCCGCCTGCCAGGGCAGATCGAAGCGCTGCGCCAACGCCTCGACCGCGCCCGCGGTATCACCGCTGGCGATCGTGACCCGCAGGCCGTCGTCGAGCAAGGCCTGCACCAGCGCGCGCGCATCCTCGCGCGCTGCATCGCACAGCTCGATCAGGCCGACCATCCGGCCATCGCGGGCCACCAGCACCTGGCTGCTGGCCGACGCCGGGACCGTCATCGAGATCGGCACCCCGTGCTCCTCGAGCCAGCGCCGCGATCCCACCAGCACCACCCGCCCATCGGCGAACCGGCCGCGTACGCCGCCACCGGCACGCTCGCGACGCTCGACCGGCAACGCGTGACGGCACCCGGTGCCACAGCGCTCGTCGGCATGACGCCGTATCGCGTTGGCCAGTGGATGGCTGGAGCCGGTCTCGATGGCCGCTGCCAGACGCAGCACCTCGTCGCTGTCGATGCCGTCCGCGCTCACGATGCGGGTCAGCGACAGGCGGGCGTGCGTCAGCGTACCGGTCTTGTCCAGCAGGACCGTATCGATTCGGTGCGCGTGCTCGAACACGGCAGGATCGCGCAACACGATGCCGGCTCGCGCCGCGGTGGCCGCGCTGGTCGCGACCACCACCGGTACCGCCAGCGACAGCGCGCAGGGGCAGCTGACCACCAGCGTGGCCAAGGCCCGCACGCACGCCTCGCCGACGGAGGCACCACCGGCGAGCGCCAGCGCGAAGGCCGCCAACGAGGCGATCGTGATCAGCGGCACCAGCCAGCCGGCCAGGCGATCGATGAAGCGCATCAGGTCGCTGCGTGCGTTCAACGCCCGCCCGACGGTGGCGGCCAGACGGTCCAGCGTGCGCTGGCCATGCGCCGCCTCCACCCGGATGCGCAAGCCGCCATCCAGGTTCACGGTACCTGCCAGCACCGAATCACCCGGACCGACCGTCACCGGCAGGGACTCGCCGCTGAGCAGGCTGTTGTCCAGCGATGCGGTACCGGTCTCGATCGTGCCGTCGGCGGGCAATCGCTCGCCGGCGCGCGATTCGATCAGATCGCCTGCCGCCAGCTCGAACGCGGCCACGGACGCCACCTGATCACCCGCCACCCGCCAGGCGCGCTGGGGCGAGCGATCGAGCATGGCGCGTACCGCATCCGCGGCCCGTCGCCGCGCGCCGACATCGCCCAGCCTGGCGATCAGCTGGAACACGATCAGCATCACCGGCACCTCGAACCAGACCTCGCTGCGCCCTTGCCACAGCGCGGCGAAGGAGGCGCCCAGCGCGGCGAGCGTGGCCAGCACGATCAGCGACTCCATGCCGGGAACCCGGTTGCGCAGTCCGCGCCAGCCCAGGCGGAAGAACGGGGCGCCGGCGTACAGCAGCACCGGCAGCGAGAACAGGCCGGCCGCGATCGCGAGCCACCAGGCGTAGCGCGGTTCCGGCAGATCGGTGGCGTAGCGCGCGATGGTGGCCAGCATCAGCCACATGCCGAAGCCGATCGCCACGGCCAGGCGAATGCGGTGCGATCGCAGGAAGGCGTCCCGGGTGGCGCAGGCGTTGCCCTCGTCGACCGGGCGCGTGGTGTAGCCGATGTCCTCGAGCCGTTGCACCAGCACCGCGACCGGCGTAACCGTCGGGTCGTGCCGCACGAACGCTGCGTCCGACAGGAACGACACCGACACGTCGCTCACCCCGGGCAGGCGGCGTAGCGCTCGCTCCACGGTCGCGGCGCAGCCGCCGCAGAACATCCCATCGACCGCGAACGCGCTCTCGCGCACCCCGCTCACCGCATCCGCATCGCTTGCCGCAGGCGAGCGGGAATCGTTACCACCCGTCGCCAGCGTGTCCTGCGACGCGCTCAGCTACCGCCGACCGCGATCGGCTCACCGACCTGTTCGCGCAGCTCGGCACCGCCGCCCCAGGGTCCGCGGTCCGCCGGGAACAGTTCCCGCTGCGCGGCGTACCAGTCCGCATCGATTTCGCTGGCCGTGTTTCCCCATTCGGTGCGCACGTAGTTGGTGACCGCCGCCAGCTCGGCGTCGGACAACTGCGGGAAGGCCGGCATGACGCCGTTGTACACGTTGCCCATGACCTGGATCTCGCCCTGTACGCCATGCAGCAGGATCTGGCCGAGCACCTCGGGTTCGGTCAGAACCCAGCCCGAGCCTGCCAGCGGAGGAAAGGCCCCGGCAATGCCCAGGCCGGTGGCCTGGTGGCAGGCCACGCAGTTGCCGGCATACACCGTGGCCCCGTCCGCCTCGCCGACCGACAACGCGAGCACGCTGCGGTGATCGCCGGCATCCGCCGGCACCGTGCCCTGGAAGTAGAAGTAACCCGCTCCCCAGGCCACGAATCCGATCGCCATCGCCAGATACCACTTGGGCAGTGGGTTGGACAGCTCGGCCGGTTCGTAATTCTCGCGCTCGTAGGCCCGGTCGGTGGCGACCGCGTTGCTCTGCAGGTCCTTTTCCTTGACCGGATCACCCGCCTCGATGCGGTCGTCGCCGTGCTTGTTCTCGGCCATCGTCTCAGTCGATCCGGTTGGCGGCTTGCTGATCGTCGGCCGGGGCCGCCTCCTCGCCTTCGGGCACCTCGGGCGCCACCGGCAGCTCCTCGGCCGGGTAGGTGTGATCGAGCGCCAGCAGGTAGTCGACCAGCTCCATGGCCCGCTGGGTCGGCACGATGTAGGTGCCCGGTCGCGGCGCGTACTCGGCCGGCAGCTTCACCTCGATCTGGTCGCCCAGGAAATCGGTCTCGCGGAACAGGAACGGGTAAGGCGCCATGGTGCTGCCCGGCGACACCGCACGCGGCTGGTACAGGTGACTCAGGTGCCAGTCCACGCTGGGCTGGCGGGCACCGATGTTGAACAGGTCCGGACCGGTGCGCATGGTGCCCAGCTGGTGCGGGTTGTCGTAGCTGTAGTCCGAGGGCACGGACGGGCGTCCCCAGCCGCGCGCCATGTCCGGCGCCTGGGACGGGTCGCGCGGTTGCTGGCTGTGGCAGTAGATGCAACCCAACGAGATGTAGTGCTGACGTCCGGCCAATTCGCTCTCGGAGTACGGCTCGAGCGCCTCGGGAGGATTCTCGCCGGTGCGCAGCTGCACGGTGGGCATGACCACCAGCAGCAGCGTGGCGTACAGCAGGATGATGGCCGAGCCGCCGATGATGCCGAGTACACGTGTCACGAGTTGGCCCCCCGGGCCTCGGTGAGCGATTTGGCGAAGCGCCCCAGACCCATCTGCGGGGCTTCATCGCGCTTGGGCCCGAGCCGGCCGAGCAGCATGAAGAAGTGCGCCGCGAACACCAGATGGCCGAGCGTCATGAGCGTGCCGCCGATCGAACGAGCGGTCAGGTACGGCATCGTCACCGCCACGCTTTCCATGAACGGGCGCGAGGCGTCCAGCATGGCCAGCCCCTGCAACCAGCCGCCGATCGACAGGAACCAGAAATAGATGCCGAAGCCGATGAACACCAGCCAGAAATGCAGGCTGATGGCCCACGGGTGCGGCCATTCCCAGTTCATCAGGCGCGGCAGGATGAAGTAGATCGAGCCGAACAGGATGAACGCCATGAAGCCGTACAGGCCCATGTGCGCGTGCGCCACGGTGTAGTGGGTGAAGTGGGTGATGGTGTTGACCGTTCGCAACGCCTCGATCGAGCCCTGCACCGAGGCGAACGTGTACATCATCGCACCGGCCACGATGAAGCGCAGCGTGGGCGAGATCAGCACCATGCGCCAGCGCGGCAGCACCGTCATGTGGTGATTGACCGCCACGGCCACCACCGGAATGATCATCATCACGCTGGTGACGATCGACAGCGTGGTCAGCCAGGTCGGCACCGGACCGCCGATCAGGTGGTGCACGCCGACCTGGCTGTAGAACAGCGCCAGCGCCCAGAAGCCGATCAACGACAGGGTGTAGGAATAGATCGGCGTGCCGGTGATCTTGGGAATCAGGTAGTAGGCGGCGGCCAGGCCCAGCGGCGTCATCCACAGCCCCAGCACGTTGTGCGCGTACCACCAGTTCAGCACCGCCTGCTCGGGGCCGACGAACAGACCGCTCATGTTGGCGGTGACCAGCAGCATCGGGAACCACACCAGCGCGGCGATCAGGTACCAGGCGCTGACGTACAGGTGGTGCACGCGGCGCACCAGCACCGTCATGATCAGCGGCACCGCGCCGAGCGCACCGCCCAGCACCAGCAGGATGTCGAACTGCCAGGAGATCTCCAGCCATTCGATACCGGTGCTGTACCCGGCCAGGATCGAGGTCACTCCACCGAGCAGGCCCAGGTTCCACACCACCGCACCGGCGGTGGCGTACTTGCCGCCGCGCAGCTCGGTCTTGAACAGCCGCGGAATCAGCCACAGCCCGACACCCACGCCCGCCATCGACGCCCAGCCGTAGGCCACCGCGTTCAGGTGTGCCGGACGCACCCGCCCGAAGGTGAGCACCTCGTGCCCGCCCAGCCAATCCGGCAGGTGCAGCTTCAACGAGGCGATCAACCCGTACAGCGAGCCGAGCAGCAACCAGCCGATGGCCGAGGTCAGCCACCACAGCACCGGCGTTCGCCCGGAGCGATCGAAGATGCGCCGGTCGGCCAGCTCGGTCTGGTCGATGTCCAGCTCGCCGGCGTCACGCTCCTCGCGCAATTGCTGCTTCTGCTCGGGGGTGGCCGCGGTCTCCTCGACGCGGCCGACCTCGCCCTCGGCGAAGATCGACTTGGCGGCCTCCTTGCCATCGCCCCACTGATCGTTGGCCAGACCCCAGACCAACAGGAACAACCCCCCGATCGAGATCAGGAAGGTCATGCTGAGAAGGAACGCGATCGCTGTATTCATGCAGTGCTATCGGTAGGCGCGACGCAAGTGGCGCCTGCACCGAATCGCGAGGCGTCGCCGGGTACCTGACCAGGTCCCATCGTCGATCTATCCGATGATACGCGTGAAGCGGTCGGTGCAGATCGCTCCGCGCCACGCACAGCCGAAGCGCATCCGCGCCTCGGGGCGGTCTAACGCGACAGACGCTCCCAGGCGGCATCCGCCTGCTCGCGGTAGCCGGCGCGATCGCCGTCCAGCCAACGCGTGCGGCCACGAGCGGCGTAGAACAGGTACAGCCGATCGTCGCCCTCGAAGATCTGCCAATGCGTGCCATCGGTGCGGATCAGCCCCTCGCCCAGCGACAGCGCGTTGGCGCAGTGCCCGTTGTAGGCCGGCGCGTAGCGCGAGGGCTCGGCCTCGAATCGCGCCGCGCTGTCCGCGTCCACGAACCGCCAGGTCGCCCCCTTCCAATCGACCGTGTGCGCCTTGTCACCGCCGAGCGCATCGGCACGCGGGCGACGAGCCAACGCATGGTAGGCCGCCGGATCGTGACCGCCGATCGCCACGCCGCCGAAGCGCGAGGTGGAAACCGGTTCGTCGGCAAGGGCGGGCAGCGCGGCCACCCCTGCCCCGAGCAGCATCGAAGCGGCGCTCAGGCGCAGGCAGGCACGGCGACGCCCGACGGGCGTCGCGAGCGATGAGCGGGTCGGCAGGTTCATGGTCAGACCGACTCGTCCGGTGCGGCAAGGTTCCCCGCGCGGGTTGGATCGGTGAGCGGATCGGTGAGCGGATCGGCAAGCCGATCGATGCCCGCCTCAGGATGCCTCGCCGGGCGCAGCCACACCGCGGTGTCGTGATACACCGCACCGCCGCAGGGCTTGCCCGGCTCCGCACTGATCAGCGTATTGATGCCCAGCCCACCCGCAAAGGCCGAGTTCGGCCACAGCCCCTCCACCACCACCGTGCCCGGCTGCACCCCATCGAACGCGGCGGCCACCAGACTGACCTCGCCCAGCGCGTTGCCCAGGGTGACGCACTGCCCTGACTCGACGCCGTGCCGCGCCAGCGCGTCCGGGTGCAGCAGCGCCCGCGGCTCGCCCTCCATGCGTTGCGAGCTCGGCGTCTCGTTGAAGCTGGTGTTCAGGAACTGGCGGGCCGGGGCGGCCACCAGGCGAAGCGGACGCGCCTCGCAGGCCGCATCGATCACCGCCCAGTGGTCCGGCAGCGCCGGCATGCCGTCGGCATCCGGGCCGACCGAAGCCCAGTCCGGGGCGAACGCGAAGCGCCGGTCCGGTGTGCCGAAGCCGTCCAGGAAGTTGGCCTGCTCGAAGTCCGGCGCGCAGTCCAGGCTGCCACCGGCGGCCAGCAGCGACTCGCGCGTGCCCAGCCCCGAGCGCTGCAGCGTGGCATCGACCAGCTCGACATCGCTCAGCTCGAAGCCCTCGTGAACCAGAGCGAGCCGCTTGGCCAGCGCGCACAGAAGCTCGTGATTGCTGATGCACTCGCCCGGCGCCTGCACAAGCTTCGGGCCCAGCTGCAGGTGGGTGTGACCACTGGCGGTGTACAGGTCATCGTGCTCGGTGAACATCGTCGCCGGCAGGATCACGTCGGCAAGGGCGGCGGTCTCGGTGGCGAACTGCTCGTGCACCACGCTGAACAGATCGGTGCGCTGCAGCCCGGCCAGCACGTGTCGCGTCTCGGGAGCGACCACCGCCGGATTGGTGTTCTGCACGAACAGCGCACCGACCGGAGGCCCGCCCTGCAGCTCGTCGCCCAGGCCGAGCAGCACCCGCCCGATGCGCGACTGGTCGAACAGCCGGGTGTGCGCGTGCGGCAGGTCGAGCCCTCGGATCAAGGTCCGATCGAGGGGGTAGATCGTGCTTTGCCCGTACAGCGCGCCACCAGCCGGATGCGTCCAGGCACCGGTGATCGCCGGCAGGCAGCTGACCGCGTGCAGGTTGACCGCCCCGTTGCGCGAGCGCGAGAACCCGTAGCCGATGCGCAGGAAGCTGGCCCGGGTGGCGCCGTACCACTGCGCGAAGCGACGGATGTCGGCCGCCGGGATGCCGGTGATGCCCTCGGCCCAATCCGGATCGCGGGTGGCCACGTGCGCCTCGAGCCGATCGGCATCGGCGGTGTGCTCGGCCAGGTAGGCACGGTCGGCCAACCGTTCCGCGAAAAGCACCTGCATCACCGCGCAGGCCAGCGCGCCATCGGTGCCCGGGCGCGGCATCAGGTGCAGGTCGGCCTTCTCGGCGGTGCGGGTGCGGTACGGGTCGATCACCACGAAGCGTGCGCCGCGCTTCTTCGCGGCGCTGACGTAGTGCATGACGTTGACCTGGGTGTTGACCGGATTTGCACCCCACACCACGATCAGCTCGGCGTCCTCCATGCGTCGCGAATCACTGCCACGCTTGGCACCGGTGCCGGCCTGCCAACCCGCATCCGACAGGCTCACGCAGTAGGTCGAATGCTGGCGCGAGCTGCCGAAGGCGTGGCGAAAGCGGTCCAGGCCGTCGCGCTGCACCAGCCCCATGGTGCCGGCATAGTGGAACGGCCACACCGCCTCGGCGCCATCGCGACGCCGTACCGCGTCCAGGCCATCGGCGGCCCGATCGATGGCATCGGTCAGTGGCACCCGCTCGAACGCCTCGAGCGCGCTGCCCGCCCCGCCCTTGCGGTGCGCCTTGCCCGCGCGGCGCACCCAGGCCGACGTCAGTCGATCCGGATGATGCTGACGCTCGGCGTAGCGAGCCACCTTGGCGCAGATCACCCCGCGGGTGTAGTCGTGGTCCTTGGCGCCACGAACCCGCCCGATGCGATCGCCGTCCAGCACCTCGACATCGAGGGCGCAGACGCTGGGGCAGTCGTGCGGGCAGGTGGTGCGGGCGAAGGTGCTCATGGAGCGAGCCTACAGCGATCGATGCCTCGGGTTACGCGGGTGGAGTCGACCCGGGACCCTCGCCGCCATGATCATCGAACCCCACACGCTCGCCCTGTTCGTGCCCGCCTGCTTCGCGATGAACCGGACCATCGGGCCGAACAACCTGATGGTGATGAACAACGGCGCCAGGCATGGCCCGCGCCTGGCGGCCACTGCGATGATCGGGCGGCTGGCCGGTCAGGCCATCCTGATCACCGCCAGCGCGGCCGGACTGGCGACGCTGCTGCTCGGCTCATCCTTCCTGTCCGGCATCGTCAAGACGGTCGGTGCGCTGTGGCTGCTGTGGATCGCGTGGGGGGGAATTCATGGTGGCGCTGGTCAACCCCAAGGCGATCCTGATCTTCACCGCCTTCCTGCCGCAGTTCGTCGATGCCTCGCGCCCGGTCGCCGCCCTGCTCGCGCTGGCCGCCATCGGGCGGCTGCTGATGCGCGGCGAGTCGGCCGATACGGCGCCCGGGCGCACCTGACGCGGACGCCGTTCCGGCCGCCCAGACGAACGTTCACCCCCACGACATCCACGGCGTTGATGGACCGCGGCCTCGACACCTCGCTGAGAAAGCGGGCGTCGCCTAAATGGGCGTAAAATAAGATCAGTCGACTGATCTTAAAAAAATAAATGCTCCAAGTATCTGATAAAGAAAGAAAAAACAGACTCAAACTAGACAACCCGTGGTGGTCGGGTGAGCCCCACGTAGCTATCGGGTATCGAAACAAGCCACGGCGGCAGTACTTCTCGCTCTTTCGACGACTCGCTGTCGAACGCAGCGTCAATCGGGCGCTGGTCTTGATGGGCCCACGGCGTGTCGGCAAGACGGTGATGCTGCACCAGTTCATCGAGCATCTGCTGGAGAACGGAACTCACCCGCGCCATGTCCTGTTCGTCTCGATCGATACGCCGGTGTACAGCGGACTCAGCCTCGAGCGCTTGCTGGACTTCTATCTCGAACTGCAAGCGATCGATCGTCGTGCAGCGATGACCGTGATCTTCGACGAAGTGCAGTACCTGCCGAGGTGGGAGGTGCACCTGAAGAGCTTGGTGGACACGTACCCGTCCACCAAGTTCATCGTTTCGGGTTCGGCCGCAGCGGCATTGAAGCTGGCCAGTCTGGAATCGGGCGCGGGACGGTTCACGGACTTCTTGTTGCCGCCACTCACCTTCGCGGAGTACCTGGACTTCATCGACTACGACGTCCACGCCCTGCAGGCACGATCCCGTGACGAGCAGGACGGCACGGCCGAGCTTGCTTCGACACCCCTCATCGACTTCGCCGATCTCAATGCCCGATTCATCGAATACCTGAACTACGGCGGTTACCCGGAAGCGGTGTTCTCGGAGGAAATTCAGGCGAATTCGGAGCAGTACCTACGCAGCGACATCATCGACAAGGTGCTGTTGCGAGATCTCCCCACGCTCTATGGCATCCAGGATATCCAGGAGTTGAACAGGCTGTTCACGACATTGGCCTACAACACCGGACAGGAGGTCAGCCTCGAAAAGCTCTCAAGTGAATCGGGTGTGGCAAAGAACACGCTGCGCCGATATATCGAATACCTAGAAGCCGCCTTTCTCGTGCACCGTGTCGAGCGGATCGATTCGAATGCACGGCGCTTCAAGCGCGCCCACGGGTTCAAGGTCTACCTGACGAACCCTTCGATGCGCGCAGCTCTCTTCGGAAAGATCGACCCGGATGGCCCGGCGGCTCCGGCATTGGCAGAAACCGCTCTGTTCAGTCAATGGCTGCACTCGGACACGGTACGCCAGTTGTATTACGCCAGATGGGACAAGGGCAAGGGAGGTGAAGTGGACATGGTCTTTCTCGACCGGCTGACTTTCAAGCCGTTATGGTGCATCGAGGTGAAATGGTCGGACAAGGCAGCTCAGACCCACCAAAAACTCGACGGACTGCTGGACTTCTGCCAGAAGAACGAAATCGCGATGAGCGAAGTTGTCGTGACATCCCGGCTACGCGAAGGACCACAGACGATTGGCGGGCAACAGGTCAACTTCGTACCGACAGCGCTCCAGGTGTATTCGGTCGGCTACAACCTAGTACGCGGTGTCCTGGAAGAGGAGTCCACCGAAACACCTGGGCGCTCCTGAAGAAGGCGTCACCCAGGCCCTTTGCCGTTTAGCGACGCATCACCCCAATGTCGCCCACCGCCCACCGTCCGCGGACGAGCGCACCACCGCATCGATGAAGCGCAGCCCCGACACCCCATCAGCCACATCCGGGCACAGCGAGGCAGGCGGATCCTGCGTGTCGCGCAACGCTGTGATCACCGCCGCCACATCGGTGTACAGGTTGGCAAAGCCCTCCAGGTAGCCTTCGGGGTGCCCGGCCGGCACCCGGGTCACCGCCGCCGCCCCCTCACCGGTGCCCGCGCCGCCTCGGGTCAGCAAGCGGGTCGGCTCGCCCAACGGGGTGTGCCACAACTGGTTGGGGTGCTCCTGGTGCCAGGAGATGCCGCCCTCGCTGCCGTACACGCGCAACGTCAATGCGTTCTCGTTGCCCGGTGCCACCTGGCTGCACCACAACATGCCCTTGGCACCGCCGTCATAGCGCAGCAGCACGTGGCAGTTGTCGTCCAGTTGCCGCCCGTCGACGAAGCTGTCGATGTCGGCCAACAGTTCACGACACTGCAAGCCCGTCACGAAACCCGCCAGGTTGAAGGCGTGCGTGCCGATGTCGCCGACCGATCCGCCGGCGCCGGACTTCGAAGGATCCACCCGCCAACCGGCCTGCTTCTGGCCGCTGTCCTCCAGGCGGGTCGACAGCCAGTCCTGGGCGTACTCGACCTGGACCACGCGCAGCGCGCCCAACACACCGGTGGCGATCATCTCGCGCGCCTGGCGGATCATCGGGTAGCCGGTGTAGTTGTGCGTCAGGAAAAAGCGCGCCCGGCTGCGCTCGACCACCTCGGCCAGCGCTGTCGCATCGTCCAGCGTGGACGTCATCGGCTTGTCGCTGATGACATGGATGCCACGCTCCAGGAACGCCTTCGCGGCGGCGAAGTGCACGTGATTCGGGGTCACGATGCTGACCACCTCGATGCCGCCCTCGCGTGCGGCTTCCGCCTCGGCCATTGCCTCGAAGTCGTCGTAGGCGCGATCCTCGGCCACGCCCAGGTCGCGCGCCGAGGCGCGCGCCTTTTCAGCGCTGGACGAAAAGGCTCCGGCCACCAGCTCGTAGTGATCGTCGATGCGCGAGGCGATGCGGTGCACCCCGCCGATGAACGCATCGCGCCCGCCACCGACCATGCCCAGGCGGATGCGGGCAGGCTTGTCTGCCCGGCTCATTCCTGGATCCCCAACATGCGGCGATTGGCGGCCTCATCGGTGCCCGCATCGGCGAAATCGTCGAACGCCCGCTCGGTGACGCGGATGATGTGGTCGCGCACGAACTGCGCGCCCTCGCGCGCGCCGTCCTCGGGGTGCTTCAGGCAGCACTCCCACTCGACCACCGCCCAGCCATCGAAGTCGTTGGCCGCCATCTTCGAGAAGATCTGCGCGAAGTCCACCTCGCCATCGCCCAGGCTGCGAAAGCGTCCGGCCCGATCGACCCAGCCCTGGTAGCCGCCGTACACACCCTGGCGCCCGGTCGGGTTGAACTCGGCATCCTTGACGTGGAACATGCGGATGCGATCCTTGTAGATGTCGATGTTGTCCAGGTAGTCCAGGCACTGCAGCACGTAGTGGGACGGGTCGTACAGCATGTTGCAGCGCGCGTGGTTGTCCACGCGCTCCAGGAACATCTCGAAGGTGACGCCGTCGTGCAGGTCCTCGCCGGGGTGGATCTCGTAGCACACGTCCACGCCGCAGTCCTCGGCATGGTCCAGGATCGGGCGCCAGCGCTTGGCCAGCTCGTCGAACGCCGCCTCGACCAGCCCCGCCGGGCGCTGCGGCCAGGGGTACAGGTAGGGCCAGGCCAACGCCCCGGAGAAGGTGGCGTGCGCGCCGATGCCCAGGTTCTTCGAGGCGCTGAGCGCCTTCTTGACCTGCTCCACCGCCCAGGCCTGGCGCTTGGCCGGATCGGCGTGCACCTGCGGCGGAGCGAAGCCGTCGAACCCGGCATCGTAGGCCGGGTGCACCGCCACCAGCTGACCCTGCAGGTGGGTGGACAGCTCGGTCACCTGCACCCCGTTGGCGGCTGCCACGCCACGGATCTCGTCGCAGTAGTCCTTCGAGGTGGCCGCACGGTCCAGGTCGAACAGGCGCGCATCCCAGCTGGGAAGCTGCACCCCTTCGTAGCCGCAATCCGCCGCCCAGGCGGTGATCGCGTCCCAGCTGTCGAACGGCGCTTCGTCGCCGGCGAATTGGGCGAGGAACAGGGCCGGGCCCTTGATCGTCTTCACGGTGTGTCTCCTGTGGGGGTCGGCTCGAGCGTATCGGCTCGGGCCCCCCCCGGCAATCGCGGCCCACCGCGGTGCCGCTGCACCGTGCGGGGCATGGCGCCAGGGAGCCTCTGCATATTGCGCCGCCCCCTGCACGAGCCGCTCGGCGTGCGGGGGGTGGCGCATTGTGCAGAGGCTCCTTAGGATGGGCTCGCGCGGCGCATCGCCGCGCGATGCGGAGCCCGTTCGATGAACGATCCAGTCACCGGTCGCTGCCTGTGCGGCGCCGTGTCGATGACCATCCGGGCCTTCCAGGACCGGGTCACCGCCTGCCATTGCTCGCAGTGCCGCAAGCAGAGCGGGCACTACTATGCCGCTGTCACCGTGGCCGATGCCGACATCGATATCGCCGGTCTGGACACGGTGCGCTGGTACCGGGCTTCCGGATCGGCCGAGCGCGGCTTCTGCGCCACCTGCGGTTCGGTGCTGTTCTGGAACCCGATGGGCCGCGACACGATCTCGGTCATGGCAGGGTGCCTTGACGCACCCACCGGGCTGGACATGGACGCGCACATCTTCGTCGCCGACCAGGGCGACTACTACACGCTGGACGACGGACTGCCGCAGTTCCCCGCCGGCAATTGATCCGCAACCGCAGGAAAGCGCATGATCCGCTTCTATTTCCACCACACGCCCAACCCGATGAAGGTCGCCCTGTTCCTGCTGGAGGCGGACCTGGCGTTCGAGCTGGTGCCGGTGGACACCTTCAAGGGCGAGCAGCACACCGAGGCGTTCCGACGCATCAACCCGAACGCCAAGCTGCCGGCCATCGAGGACGATGGCGTGCGGGTGTTCGACTCGAACGCGATCCTGCTCTACCTGGGCGACAAGCACGACCGCTTCGTCGGCCAACCGGCCGATCGCGCCGAGCTGCTGTCCTGGCTGATGTTCGTCGCCAGCGGCCTGGGCCCCTACTCCGGCCAGTCGGTGCACTTCGGCACCGCCCACACCGACTCGGACTACGCCACCAACCGCTACCGACGCGAGGCCGAGCGGCACTACGACGTCATGAACGAACACCTGGCCGGGCGCGATCACTTCGTCGGCGATAGCTTGAGCATCGTCGACATCAGCGCCTGGGGCTGGGTGGACCGTGCCAGCCGCGTGCTGGGCGAAGGGCGTCTGAGCGAATGGGGCGAGCTCGAGCGCTGGTTCGACACCCTCGATGCCCGCCCGGCCGTGGCCGCGGCACGCTCGCTCACCGACGGCATCGACTTCAAGACCGATTTCGACGAGCAGACCGCACGGGCGCTGTTTCCGCAGAACTTCTCCGACCGGTAGCCCAGGAGCTCGGTGATGGACATTCCCCGCTTGGACGCCCGCGCACTGTTCGACTCGGCGCACCCGCGGCACGCCTCGGTGCTGGAACGCTTGCGCGAGGCGGCCACCGACATCGGTTTCCTGAGCATCGACAACACGGGCATCAGCGCGCAGCAGATGCACGAGCTGCTGGACGCCTACCGAGCGTTCTTCGCGCTGCCGATCGAGCGCAAGCGCGCGGTGGACATGACGCGCACCGGCTCCAATCGCGGCTGGGGCGCGAGCGGGGCCGAGCAGGTGGACCCGAACGCCCACCCGGATTTCAAGGAGGTGTTCGACTGCGGGCCGGAACTGGCCACCGACGACCCGCTGAGCGCGATGACCTACTACGCGCCGAACCGCTGGCCCGACGGCCTGCCGACCTTTCGCGAGCGGGTGACGCGGTACTACGATCAGGCCACCGAGGTCAGCGGGCGATTGCTCGCCGCGCTGGCGCGCGCCATCGGTGAGCCGGCCGATCACTTCGCCAGCGCGTTCGACAAGCCGATGGCCCTGCTGCGCGGCAACCACTATCCGGCTCGCCCGGACGAGGCTTCCGATCAGGATTTCGGCATCGCCCCGCACACCGACTACGGTTGCCTGACCCTGCTGGCCACCGACGGCTCGCCAGGACTGGAAGTGCAAGGGCGCAACCACCGTTGGATTCCGGTCAGCGCCGAGCCTGGCGCCTTCATCATCAACTTCGGCGAGATGCTGCAGGCCTGGAGCGGGGGTCGCATCGTGGCGACACCGCATCGCGTCGTCGGCACCGCGCAGGAGCGCATGTCGGTGCCGTTCTTCTTCAACCCGCGCTTCGATGTCGACGTGGCCCCGGCCGGCAGCACGATGCCGCTGCTGGCCGGAGACCACCTGTCACGCCGCTATGACGAAACCTACGTTCATCGTCAGGCGGCGGGCTGAGCGCGGGCTACCTCTCGCCTGTTCAGACACCGCATTGCTGTTCGGACGTTCCGGTCTGGACGTAGGCGGTGCGGTCCAGGATGACGGCGCCGTCCGAACGGTTCACGTTGAGCACGAAGGTGCCTTGATCGGTGCTGCTCATCGCGATCAGCTGATTGCCGGCGAAGTCGGCATGGCTTTCGAACAGGCCCTCATGTTCCAGCGTCTCTCGCGTGCTGCCCGACCCACCGTCGTCGAAGATCACCGCGGTGGTGCTAGTCGATGAGAACCGGTAGCGACCGTCCGCGCAGGTGATCAGGAAGCTTTCGTCGCCGCCGATCACGCTGCCGGAGCCGTTGTCGCTGCGGCTGCTCTCTTTCGCCTCCAGCACCACACCGCCCAGATCGATCGGCGAGCCGACGCCCGCGGGTTGCTCGAACACCGCGCTGGCCGCGATCTCTGCGGCGATCGCCCCCAGCAGGGACGCCTCGTTCATGCCGCTGTTGCCCAGCACCGCGACATAGTTTCCCGCCACACCCCGGGTCGCATCCTGGCTCGCCCCTTGGCGCACTTCCAGTTGCAGGAACAGCTCACCGCCGGCTCCCGATGCGCTGAACTGGCTGGTCAAGGACCCGTCCGGGTTGATGCGATCCTGGAACATCTGACCGATCGTCAGCCCCAGTTGCGGCAGCAGGGTCCGGATGGCGCGGCTGGCGCCGGCGGCGACACCGCCGGCCGATCCGCCGAACACGAAACCGCCCAGCGTGTTGCGCTCGTCGGCGAACGACAGCGTGCCGCTCGTCGGGTCGAACTGGCCGGTGACGCCATCGGGCATGCGCAGGCTGACGCCCGCCTGGGCGGAACGGAACAGCGAGCCGGCCGCGATGCGGGAGCCCGAAGCGGCACCGGTCGCCGGTGCGTCGATCGGTGCGTCTCCCGCCGCCACGGCATCGTCACCGACAGGATCATCGACCGGCGCGCTCGGGCCCGCCGGCGCCGCGGGTGCGTCGGTCACCGGACCGGACTCCGAGCAGGCACCCAGGCACAGCACAATCGTCAGCAGGGCGACGGGAAAGCGGGCGGATCGCGTGAACAGCATCGGGTCTCTCCGGATGAGACGCCGCCGGGTCAAGGAGCCCGGGCCGACGTCGTGCAGCGGGGCGCCGGTTGCGCTCCGTGCCACGACTAACGTCGCGCTATCCGAAAGGTTTGCCGATCCGCACCGCCCGCGGCGGGCTCACCGCACCGTTCCGGTATCGCTGCCGGTTCGTGCACCCACCCACCACACCAGCAGCGCCAGCGTGCCACCGACCGTGGCGCAACCGAGCAGCACCGCGCGCAGCGTCTCCCACTGCAACTGTGTCGCTACCGCACCGGACAGGCCGAATAGCACCAGCGAGAAGCCCAGGCGCCCGGCCAGGCTCTGCAACGACAGCCAGGTGGCGCGCTGGCCGGCCGCCATGCGCGGGGCGATCGCGGCCAATGTGGGCGGCGTGGTCATCGCCATGGCGAAGTTGCGGCTGAGCACCAGCAGCAGCAGTGCCGGGTGCAGCGCCACCGCCAGCCCGGCGATGATCAGCACCTGCACCGCATTGGCCAGCAGCAGCAGCTGCGGCAGGCCCAGCCGGTCGGCCAGCCGGATCGACAGCCAGGAACCGACCGCGCCACCGAACATCGACACCGCGAACACCACCCCCGACACGATCGGCGTCTTGGCGCCCCCGGCAAGCCACTCGCCCGCGCCGCTCTCGCCCAGCAGGCGTATCCAGGGTTGGTAGAACTCGAACGGCACGTGCGCCAGCGTGAATGCCAGCACGTAGTAGCCGAGCAGCCACAGCAGCACCCGATCGTTGAACAGGCCCGCGATCTGCCTGGCCTGCCGAGGAGCGGACAGCACCGCCTCGCGATCGATCGGCGGCTCGCTGAAGCGCACCGCGATGAACAGGGCGGTGGCGGCGGACACGGCGCCAAAGGCGTACGGCCACACCAGATCGACGCTGCCGAGCAGGCCGCCGAGCAGGCAGGACACGCCGGTGGCACTCATCGCCACGGTGCCGGCGCGCGCCTCGGCCTGGCCGTACTCGTCCTGGCGATCGTCGGCGGCCAGCGAATCGTGCAGCAACGCCGAATCGCTGCCCGAGCTGAACGCCAGTCCCGACGCCATCAGGGCCTGCCCCACCGCCAGCATGGCCAGCGAGTCGGCCGAGACGAACACCGCGTAGGCCGCCAGTTGCAGCAGCGCGGCGGTGGCCAGCGTCGGTACCCGCCCGAAGCGGTCCGAGACGTAGCCTGACGGCACCTCCAGCGCCACCACCGAGGCGTAGAACACCGCGCTCAGGGTCAGCGCGCCGTCGAAGCCGACCCGTTCGCTGAAGAACAGGAAGAAGATCGGCAACCAGGGCGAGACGCTGTTGGCGGCCAGGAACCAGGGGTAGAGCCTGACGTTGCGACGCATGCCCTGCCCAGACATCCCCTGCCGGGACCGGGGGCTGGCGCCCTGCACGCTCAGGCCGCCCTGCCCCACAGGGTTCGTGAGGCCATCGCCGCCCCTTCGCTCAGGCTGGCAAGCTTCGCCCACACGATGTCCGCATCCACCGCCCCGAACCCTGCGAACGTGGCGAAGCCGCAGTCGGTGCCGGCGATCACCCGCTCGCGACCCACCAGATCGGCGTAGCGCTCGATGCGGTCGGCGACCAGCTGCGGATGCTCGACGAAGTTGGTGGTGGAATCGATCACGCCGGGAATCAGCACGTAGTCGTCCGGAATCCGGTTGTCCTTGAACGCGCGCCATTCGTGCGCGTGACGGGGGTTGGAGGTCTCGAACAGCAGCCCGCGCGGCTTGGCCTTGAGCACCGTCGGCAGCAGCTTGGCCAGCGCGATGTCGCAGATGTGCGGGCCTTCGTAGTTGCCCCAGCACACGTGCATGCGCACCCGGTCGCCGGGCACGTTGCGCAGCGCGTGATTGAGCACCTCCACGTGCAGCTCGGCCTGGCGCACGAACTGGTCATCGGACAGGTCGGGGAACATCATGTGCCGCCCCAGCCCCAGATCCGGGCTGTCCAGCTGCAAGATCAGCCCGGAGGCCACGATCGCCTCGTACTCGTGGCGCATGGCCTCGGCCACCTCTTCCAGGTAGGCCTCGTGCGTGGCGTGGTGCTGACTCGGCTGGAACAGCGCGATGACCCCGGGGGTGGCCGAGTTCATGAACCCCTCGTCGTAGCCGTGCGTGACCATGGCCGACTGCATCCAGCGGATGTCGTCGTGCAGGGGTTGCAGGTTCTTGACCTCGATCGGGCCCACGCACTGCGGGCGGCGGTAGCTGGGCGTGCCGCCGCCCTTGGCCTGGCGTTCCAGGAAGCCGGGGAACTGCAACAGGTCGGCCGGTGCGCGGCGCGGGCTGTCGCCCTCGAAGCCGGTCAGCCGGTCCTTGATGTAGGTGGCGTACGAGATCTTGCTCATCTCGCCATCCGACGGCATGCCGATGCCGGCCGCCTTCTGCTTCGCCAGCGTGTCGTCCACCGCCGCCGAGATCACCCGCTCGAACGCCTCGGCATCGATCGGCTCGCCGCGTTCCTGCGCGAACACCAGATCGCTGACCTCCTTGGGCCGCGGCAGCGAGCCGACGTGGGTGGTCAGGATGGCATCGGAGGAGGTCTTCATGTGCAGCACGTGGGCAAGGGATGCCCAAGACTAGCAGCGACGAGGCATCGGGCGCGGCCGGACACCGCCGACAAGCGCATCGCGCTGTCCAACAACGACGCCGGCAACTCCTGGCGCCAGGCCATGCGGACCAGCTGGGAGTGGGTCACCGGCGAGGCGCTCGAGGCCGGCGTGGTGGTGATCTCGTTCGACGGCATCGTCACCGAGCCGTGCGCCTGGCGCATCACGGTCGACTTCCGGCAGATGGGCCGTGACCAGGCCGCCTACCTGGCCGAGCGGCTGTCCGAGGGCGTCTGGCAGAAGGCGGTCGCCGACATCCTGCCCAGCCTGCCCCACATTGTCAGCGTGGCCACTAAGGCGGCGCGGCTGACGGCGAGCAGCTGGACGCGATCTTTCCCGGCCACGGCATCGCGCTCGGCATCCCGAGCGACCACCTGTCGATCGCGCGCCGGCGAACGGTCGTCGTGACCTCAGCCCAATTGCTGCCAGGTGCGCGAGCGCTCCAACGTGTCCTCGAACGAGACGATGCCGGCGTCCGAGCCGAGTCCGGTCGCCACCAGCGCCCCGCAGGCCTGGGCGAAGCGGATGCCCTGCTCCGGATCCATGCCGTGGTGCAGCGCGGTGATGAAGCCGGCATCGAAGGCGTCCCCGCAGCCGGTGGTGTCGACCACCTGGACGTCGAATGCCGGCATGCGCAGCCGGGTGCCGTCCGCGTGCGCGTAGAACGCACCCTCGCCGCCGAGCGTGAACACGCAGCAGCTCGCGCCGGCATCCAGGTAGAAGGCGGCGCAGTCCTCCGGCGTGGTCTGGCCGGACATGTCCATCGCCTCCTCGATCGAAGGCATGAAGTAGTCGATGAACGGCAGCAGCGGCTTCACCTGCCCGATGGTCTCGGCGCTGGCCGCGATCAGATCGAAGGTCACCGTCTTCCCGCGGCGCTTGGCCTCTTCGAGCAGCACCCGGCTGCGTTCGCCGTCCAGCCTCTTCAGCAAGCCTGTCCCACCCAGGTGCACGATCGGCGCATCGAACACCTGGTCGTACATCTCGGCCGGCACATCGAAATGGTCCGACGCTCCGCGCACGTGCAGCGCCGGCCGCTCGCCGTTGGGACGCACGTTCAGGATGGTGGCCGAGGTGGGGACGCCGTCGATGCGCTGCATGGCACGGGTGTCGATGCCCATGCGCTGCATCCGATCGATCACGAAGTCGGCCTTCTCGTCATCGCCCACCGCACCGACCGCCAGGCTGGACAGGCCGAGCTTGGCGGTGTCCACCACCGTGCCGCCCGCGGTGCCGGCGACGGTGAGGCGGATCTCGTCGATGAAATCGACGTTGCCGCGCTCGGGGATCTGGGTGACCGGGCGGCCGAGCACATCCAGGATGTACAGGCCGATGACCGAGACGTCGTGTGCCATGTCGGGGTGTCCTGATCGCAGGCGTGAAGGGGGGGGGCGCGCGTGCCGGTGCTCAGACCGGCGTCAACGGCAGGCGCTGGCCATCGCGAAACAGCAGCAGGTGCTCGCGCGGCACGCTGACGTGACAGGTCTCGCCCGCCGCGATAGCCGGACGCACCGACACCTTGGCCGCCACGCGCGTGCCGTCGATATCGACCCGCACCAGATACCGTCCGCCGATGCCGATGGTGCGATCGACCAGTCGACCGGCCACGCTACCGGCGACCGGCGCGGGGTGCAGGGCCACGTGTTCGGGCCGGATGCCCAGGAAGGTGCCGCTGGCCGCCGGTGCGCCGGCGGCCAGCACCGACACCGCCGAGGCGTCCGCCGGACCGGCACCGTCCTGTCCGGTCGCGGCTCCGATGCCGCTGTCGGGCGCAGGCAGCTCGTCCGCGCGCATCGCCCGCACCGGCAGGCGTGCGCCCAGCAGCGCGGAGTCCACCGCGTCGGCCTCGATGGCGGCGGGCACGAAGTTCATGCCCGGTGCGCCGAGGAACCAGCCGCCGAAGGTGGTCGTCGGCGCATCGTAGAGGGTGCGCGGATCCACATGCTGGACGATGCGCCCGTCTTTCATCAGCGCGATGCGATCGGCCAGCGTCATCGCCTCGGTCTGGTCGTGGGTGACGTAGACGATGGTCTGCTTGAGCCGGCTGGTGACCTCCTTGAAGGCGCGGATCAGCTGCAGCTTGGCGTTGACCTCGACGTTGGTGGTCGGCTCGTCGAACAGCACGATGTCCGAGTGCCGGGCTACGGCCCGCCCCACCGCCACCTTCTGGCGCAGTCCGGCGTCCAGCTCGTCGATGTGCAGTCGCGCCATCGATCGCATGTCCAGGATCTCCAGCATCTCGTCGACCCGGCGGCGCCGCTCGGCACGGTCCAGCGACTTGTCGGTGCGCAGCGGCTCCAGGATGTTCTCCTCCACCGACAACGTGGGGTACATGACCGGGTACTGGAACACCATGCCCACGTCGCGACGTCGTGGCGGCAGCCGTGTCACGTCCCGGTCGCCGAACAGGATGCGCCCCGACGAGACACTCTCCAAGCCCGCGACCATTCGCATCAGCGTGGTCTTGCCGCAACCGGACGGGCCGAGCAGGCAGGTGACCTCGCCTTCGTTGAAGGTGACATCCATCTCGGCCACCGCGGTGAAGTCGCCGAAGCGCTTGGTCACGCGCTCGATGCGGACATCGGCCATCAGCGGTGAGCTCCGGTGCGGGGAAACAGACGGATCCGATCGCAGTCGATGCGCAGGCCGGTACGGGCGCCCAGGCTCGGCACCTCGCCCTCGCCGGCGGCGAACACCGCTGTCAGCGTCTGCTCGCCGACCTCGACGTACACCACGATCTCGCTGCCCAGATCCTCGACCAGGCGCACGATGCCGCCCAGCTCGACCGCCTGACCAGGCTCGACCGCCTGACCAGGCTGGCCGGGCTGGCCGGCCCGGGCGGCCGATCCACTACCGACCAGTTGCACCGCCTCGGGGCGCATGCCGACGATCACCTCGGAGCCTGCCGGCGCAGCGCCGGTCGCCCCGTTCAGCCCGACCGGCATGCGGATCGGTCCGGCCTGCAGTTCGCCGGACGCGATGTGGCCGTCGAGCAGGTTGGCGCGCGGGAACCCCACCAGTTCCATGGCGCGCGGATGCTCGGGGCATGCGTACACCGTCTCGGTGTCGCCATGCTGCACGATGCGGCCCGCATCCAGCACCACCAGGCGCGTGGCCAGCGTCATCGCCTCGATCGAGTCGGAAGTGCCGTAAAGGAAGGTGGTACCGAGCTCTTCGCGCAACGCGCGCAAGTCATCCATCAAACGCTCGCGCAGCTTGTAGTCCAGCCCGACCAGCGGATCGTCGAACACGAACACGTCCGCTTCCTTGAGCAGCCCGCGCGCCACCGCCACGCGCTGCTTCTCGCCGCCCGACAACTGATCGGGCGTCTTGCCGAGCAGGTGCGTGATGGCCAGCAACGAGGCGGCCCAATCCACGCGCGAGGCGATCTCGGCCTTGGCGGCCCGCGCCAGCGCCATCGGGTAGCCGATGTTCTTCGCCACGCTCATGTGCGGGTACAACGCGAAGCTCTGCGGCACGTAGCCGACCCGGCGCTGCGGCGCGGTCTGATCGGCAATGTCCACGCCGTTCAGCAGGATGCGCCCGGCATCCGGTGTCTCCAGGCCGACCAGCGTGCGAAACAGCACCGACTTGCCCGACTTGGGCGGTCCGGTGACCACGGTGAACGAGCCGTCGGGCACCTCCAGGTGCAGGTCGTGGAGCACGTCGACACCGTCGAACCGGCGCACGATCCCTTCGAAGCTGACGCCCATCAGGAACCGAGTCCGCTGAGCACCGGCACCAGCACGATGCCGGCGATAAACACCAGCGCCACGATGCCCAGGATCAGCACGATGCGCTTGAGCGACTGCACGAACCCGAAGTGCTTGGGCACGTTGCCGACCGCGATCTGCAGGAAGGTCGATGCCACCAGCAGGCCCAGTCCCGTCTGGTACATCCACATCACCCGCGGGCTCAGCGCAAGGATCAGGATGCTGGCGACCATCGCGAGGATCAGCACCCGCTCGGCCCGATCGGCAAAGCCTGCGCGATCGTCCGCCGGCCCATCAGGCTCGCTCATCAGACCTCTCCCCGCACGGTGCCGAACGTCATGCCGACCAGCAGGTAGCGCTGGAACAGGTAGATGAAGGTGATCGGCGGGATGATGTAGACCGAGGTCAGCGCCGCGATGAAGGTCCAGTTCAGCCCACCGTCCGAGTAGGTGCCCACCATCAGCGCGTACGGGATGTTCTGCGTGGACACCCCGCCGATGATGAAGTTGAACAGGAACTCGTTCCACACGAAGATCAGGTTGAAGATGAAGGCGGCGATCAGGCCGGGCTTCACCTGCGGCAGCACCACGCGGAAGATGACGTGGAACCACGAGCCGCCGTTGGCGCGTCCGGTCTCGTCGAAGCGCACCGACACCCCGTCCAGGAAGCCCTTCAGGATCCACACCGAGAACGGGATGGAGAACATGGCGTAGAACAGCACCAGCGGGAGGTGCTGATCCTTCCAGCCGAAGTTGGCGAACATCAGGTACACCGGCAGGATCACCGCAGGCCCCGGCAACATGCGGATCGACAGCAGGATGAACATCAGGAAGTCGGTGCCGCGCGGCTTGAAGCGCGAGAAGCAGTAGGCGGCCAGGAACGACACCAGCACCGCGATCACCACCGAGCTGAACGACATCACCACCGAGTTCAGCAGCTGACGCAGGAAGGAGGCGTTGCCGGTGAACAGCTCGCGAAAGTTGTCCAGCGTCGGGCTGAAGATGAGCTTCGGCGGCGTGGCCAGTATGTCGTCGCGGGTCTTGAAGGCCGACAGGATGATCCAGCCTACGGGGGCAAAGAAGATCAGCGAGACCGCCCACAACAGCGCGTGGTAGAGCTTGGTGCGGATACCGTCATGCATCGCTCAGGCCTCCTTGGCACCGGCGCGCTTGCGACGCAGGTTGAGCACGTGGATGAATACCGACGTCATCGCGATGGAGATCAGCAGCAGGATGACCGCATAGGCTGACGACCAGCCCATGTTGAAGCTCTCGAATGCCTGCTTGTTCAGCTCCACGGCCACCAGGCGGGTCTGCTGCCCGGGACCGCCCTTGGTCATCGGGATGATCAGGTCGAGCGTCTTGAAGCAGTCGATGGTGCGCAGCAGGATGCCCAGCATCAGGATGAACTTGCCGTGGTGCCAGATGACCAGGCGCACGCGGCGCCACCAGGACAGCCGATCGACCTCGGCGGCCTCGAGCTCGGCGGTGGGTACCGAGCCGAGCGCGGCCAGCGTCATCAGCGTCATGAACGGGGTCCACATCCAGGAGTCCACCGCCATCAGCGCCCAGAAGGCGTAGTCCGGGTCGCCCAGGAAATTGATCGGCTCGTCCATGCCCAGCCCGCGCAGCATGGCGTTCAGCACGCCGAACGTCGGGTCGTAGATGAAACGCCAGAAGGTGCCGGTGGCGACCGGGGTGAGCACCATCGGGGCGAACAGCATGGTCAGCGCGATGCGCCGCCCGGGCATGTTCTTCGAACCCCAGAACAGGAAACCGAGCAGGATGCCGAGCAGCGTCTGCACTCCGACCGCGAAGAACACGTAGATGAAGGTGCGCTCCAGGTCGCCCCAGATGTTGCCGCGGTTCAGGAAGATCTGCACGTAGTACTGGAAGCCGACGAACTCGGGCGGCTTGCCGCTGGTGAGCGAGAAGTTGTGGAACGACAGGCCCAGCAGCCACAGCGTGGGAATCGTGTTGAACACGATGAAGAACGCCAGCACCGGCACCAGCAGCATCAGCACCAGCCGCTTGCGATCCCGATCGTTTCGCCGTTGAGCGGGCGTGGGCGCAGGCGCAGGCGCGCGAGTCATGGACATGGGCGTTCCAGAGCGCTCGAGGTTCGCGGTGCGCCGCAGCGCCGGGTTGATCGCGTACGGGCACGCCCTTGGGGAGCCAGCGCGCGCGTGCCCGCCTGCGTTGCGCCTGCTGGACGCACCCCGGTGCGCCTTCGTCGACGCGCCTTGTCGGACAAGCGCACGCTGGCTCTGGGCTCGTACGCATCCGTCATGAAGAGCCTAGAGCTCGATGACGCCGCACTCGCCGCCAGGCATGGTCTGCGTGGTGCCGTAGTCCATCAGGATCTGCTGCTGGGAGCAGGCCGCGTAGGTCAGTGCCTGCATCGCACTCTCGGTCTGGCCGGTCATGTAGGAGGTGAAGGCCTCCTGCTGCACGGCCAGCATCTCGGCGTACTTGGGGTGGTGCCAGAAGTCGCGCGACACGCCCGGCTCCAGCATCGCCTTGTAGGCGCGGTTCCAGGGGTTGATGTCGTCGAAGCCGTCGCTGGTCAGGGTCGGCTTGTCGCACGGGTTGCCGCCGCGCCGCGCGAACTCCAGCGCCGTCTCGGGCAGGTACCACCAATCCATGAAGTCCAGCGCGACGCGCATGTGCGCCTCGTCGTTGAAGGCGTTGATGACCCAAGGCTGCCCACCCATGGTGTAGATGCGGTCGGCGGCCTCGCCGGTGCCGTGCTTGGGCGGCACCACCACCAGCACCTGGTCGTTCTCCTTCATCTCGTCGGTGATCATGGCAAGGCCCACCGCGGCCCACTGGAACGCCGAGAACACCTTGCCCTGCGTGAACACGTCGATGATCTCGCCGATGCCGTAGTTCTCGCGCCCGGGCGGCTGGTACTTCATCAGATCCTTCATGCGCTCCATGGCCAGCGCATTGCCTTCGGTGTTGAGGATGCCCTCGACCTGCCCGGTCTCGGCGTCCCACACCTCGCCACCGGTGCTCCACATGAACGGATAGAGCTGGCAGGTGCAGAAGTCGTACACGCGGCTGTACTGCATGGCCGTGCCCCAGATGCCGTCATCGGGGCGGGTGAAGTGTTCGGCGACCTTCTCGAAGTCCTCCATGGTCAGCGCTTCGTACTCCTCGAAGGTCTGCGGCAGCGGCATGCCGTAAGCCTTCTCGAACGCTTCCTGCTCGGCCGGGTCGGACAGCATGTCCTTCCTGAGGAACAAGGCAATCGTGTCCCCTTCCTGCGGCAGGCCCCAGTAGTCCTGAGAGCCGTCCGGATAGGTCATGTAGGTATTGGGCACCGTGTCCGAGTACCACTCCAGGTTCTTCAAGTTCGGACTGTTGGCGATGACATCGTTCATCGGCAGGATCCAACCAGGCTCGGCCAGCGCACCGATCCACTGCGAATCCGAGATGATGATGTTGTACTCCTGGCTGCGCGTGGCAAGCGAGGTCGCGGCCTTCTGGAACAGGTCCGAGAACGGCGCTTCGGCGAAGCTGAACTCGACCTCGTAGCCGTAGCGCTCCTTCACGTAGTCGTTGAACATGGGCGACATGTTCACGCCCAGCGACGAGGGCAGCCAGCCGGCGATGCCGAGCACGCTCATGTCGATCTTCCGACCGGCGAGCGGGTGATCTTCCTTGCCAAAGGCGCGGGTGGCGAACGGCAGGTTCATGGCCGTGGCCGCGGTCGTGGCGCCGATCCCCTGCAGGATGCGGCGGCGCGGGCGGGACAGGTTTGCGTTCGCGCGGGCGCTTGGCGGTACGATCGGACGTCTTCTCATCGGTGGAGCACTCCTTGTCGTCGGGTGACGCTGCGGCAAACAGTGCATGATCGACCAATCGGTGCCTCAGCTTCGCAGGACAATATTCGCTGTCCGCAACTTTTGTCAACACTTGCAAACATCTGTCGACCATGCAGACGAAGAAGCTTGTCAACGACCCCGACCGGATCATCGACGAGATGATCGAGGGCGTGCTGTGCGCCCACTCCGACCACCTGCAGCGCCTGGTGCATCCGCGTGCGCTGGGTGCGCCGCGCGGCCCTCTGGGCCCGCGCGAGGGCAAGGTCGGGCTGGTGATCGGCGGCGGCTCGGGCCACGAGCCGAGCTTCCTGGGCTTCGTCGGCAAGGGGTTGGCGGACGCGGTGGCGATCGGCAACGTGTTCGCCTCCCCGCCGCCGGATCCGATCCTGGACTGCGCCCGGCACGCCAGCGGCGATGCCGGCGTGCTGTTCATGTACGGCAACTATGCCGGCGACGTGATGAACTTCGACATGGCCGCCGAGATGGCCGCCGCCCACGACATCACCGTGCGCACCGTCATCACCACCGACGATGTGGCCTCGGCGCCCGCCGAGCGGCGCGACGAGCGGCGTGGGGTGGCTGGCAACTTCTTCTCGTTCAAGGCCGCCGGTGCCGCCTGCGACCGGCTGCTGGACCTGGACGAGTGCGAGCGCCTGGCCAGGAAGGCCAACGCGCACACCTACACCATGGGCGTTGGCCTGTCGCCCTGCTCGCTGCCTCAGACGCGCACACCGAACTTCTCGCTGGGCGAGAACGAGATGGAGATCGGCCTGGGCATCCACGGCGAGCCGGGCGTGCGGCGTGGGCCGCTGGAGAGCGCCGATGCGGTGACCGATCAGCTGATCGACGCCATCCTGGAGGACATGGCCCCCGAACGCGGCGAGCGGGTGGCGGTGCTGGTCAACTCGCTCGGCTCCACTCCGCCGATGGAGTTGTACGTGGTGAACCGCCGGGTGCACGCCCGGCTGCACGATGCCGGCATCGACGTGCACGCCAACTGGGTCGGCGGCTACTGCACTGCGCTGGAGATGGGCGGCGTGTCGATCACGCTGCACCGGCTGGACGAGGAACTGGGCGCGCTGCTGGATCACCCCTGCGATGCGGCGATGTTCCGCGCCGGTCGTTCGCCGGAGCGCCCGCGCCGCGGCCCGACCACTCGCACCGACCGACCGGAGGCCGCGCCCGCCGGTGCGCAAGGCGCAGGCGCCGCGCCCGCGTTGGCGCCCCGCCCACCCGGCGACGATGTGCTGGACAACGCGGCCCTGAAGGCGGCGTTCACGCGCATCCATGAATCGATGAGTCGCCACCGCGATCACCTGTGCGCGCTGGACGGTGTCATCGGCGATGCGGATCACGGCGTCACGATGCTGACCGGCTTTCGCGCGGTGAACGCCGCCACCGTACGCATCGGCGATGACGATGCACCGACCGAACTGCTGACCGCGGCCGCCGAGGCGTTCCTGGACGCGGTCGGCGCATCGTCCGGGCCGCTGTACGCCACCGCGCTGCTGCGTGCCGCCGCCAGCGCCCGCGACCAGCGGGCGCTGGATGCGGCCGGGGCCGCCGGCTTGATCGAGGCCATGGCGGGCGGGATCAGTGCGCGCGGCAAGTCCGACATCGGTGACAAGACGATGTACGACGCGTGGCAACCGGCGGCGGCCGCCGCCACCGAGGCGGCGGGCACCGCCGGTGCCAGCGTGGGCGACGTGCTGCGCGCCGCCGCCGCGGCCGCCGACCGAGGCGCCCGCGACACCATCGCCATGCAGGCCAGGAAGGGCCGATCGGCCAAGCTGGGCGAGCGCTCGATCGGGCACATGGACGCCGGTGCGGCCTCGACCTCGCTGATGCTGCACGCGTTGGCCGATATCGATGCCTGCGACACGGCGGCGGCTCAAGCGGTCCCGACCTGACTCGAGCGCTGCCCGTGAGGGTCCCGGCAGCACCGGCGACTTCGACGAAGTCGGCACGGGTCCGGAGGTGACCGGTTGCCCGGATCGCACCGGTGACACCGGGCCGGCGCAGGCTTTGCGAGTCCGTCCCGCGCCCGACTGACCGCCTCGATGATGGCCGAATCGATGTCCGGGCTCACCGGGCAGATGCAGGCACCGGCCAACGGCGCGCAGGCGGCGCTCGCTCCGCCGGCCTCGCCAGCCGACCCGGCCGGTGAGCCGAGGACGAACCGTCCCGTCGGGCCTGTGCAAGACTGCGACCGAGCCGGCGCCTTTCGCCGCGGCCAGAGCCCGTCCTGCATGTCACAGCGTTCCGTGTTGATCACCGGCTGCTCCAGCGGCATCGGACTGGATGCGGCACGCACCCTGAGCGCACGAGGCTGGCGCGTGTTCGCCGCTTGTCGCAAGAGCGAGGATGTCGAGGCGCGACGCGCCGAAGGGCTGGACAGCGTGCTGATCGACCATGCCGATGCGCGCAGCGTGGACGAGGGCGCGCAAGCGGTGCTCGATGCCACCGACGGGTCGCTGGATGCGTTGTTCAACAACGGTGCCTATGGCATTCCCGGGCGCGTCGAGGACCTGCCGCGCGAGGCCCTGGACGCCATCCTGCAGGCCAACCTGCTCGGGCCGCACCAGTTGACCCGCGCGGTGATCCCGGCCATGCGCCGTGCCGGGCGCGGCAGGCTGATCAACTGCTCGTCGGTGCTCGGCTTCGCCGCTCTGCGCTACCGAGGCGCCTACAACAGCACCAAGTTCGCGATGGAAGGGCTGACCGATACGTTGCGGCTGGAGCTCTCGCACACCCCCTTGCACGTGGTCTTGATCCAGCCCGGCCCGATCGCCACCCGCATCCGCGAGAACTCGATCCCGCACTTCGAGCGCTGGATCGACGTGCCCGCCAGCGCCGAGCGCGACGTCTACGAGCGCGAGCTGATGCCCCGACTCTACGAGCCTTCGCAGAAGAAGGACCGCTTCGAGCTGCCCCCTTCCGCGGTGACCGATGCGCTGATCCATGCGCTGGAAAGCGACCGCCCGAAGGCGCGCTACCGCATCACCACCCCGACCCGGGTGGCGGCGATGCTCAAGCGGCTGTTGCCCACGCGCCTGCTGGACCGGGTGCTGCTGAACAGCTGAGCGATACCCGTGGCGGGGCTGACGCGGATCAGCCCTGCTCGGCGCCGGTTGCCCGGCGCGGCTTGCCGATGCCCTCCGGCAGCGGAATGAACTCCTCCACGTCACCCGGTACGGCATCGAAGCGGGCGCTGCGCCACGCCTGCTTGGCCTGCTCGATGCGCTCCGGCCGCGAGGAGACGAAGTTCCACCAGATGTAGCGCGCCTCGCTCATCGGCTCACCGCCGAACAGCATCATCCGGGTGGCCGACTCGGCCTTGACCACGATCTCGGCGCCACGCCTGAGCACCACCAGCTGGCCGGCTTCGAAGCGATCGTGACCGATGGTGAGCCCACCTTCGGTCAGGTACAGCGCCCGCTCGTCGGTCTCGGCCGGGATCTGCACCTGTGCGCCCGCCTCCAGCGCGATGTCGGCGTACAGGGTCTCGGAGGCGGTCTGCAGCGGCGAGCGCTCGCCGAACGCGCCACCGGCGATCACCGTGGCGCGCACGCCGTCGGCGGCAACCTTGGGCAAGGCATCACGGCCCGGGTGCACGAACTCGGGCTCCGACTCCTCGGCGGCGCGCGGCAGCGCCACCCAGGTCTGCAGGCCGAACAGTCGCTGTCCACTGGCACGGCGCGCCGGGTCGGTGCGCTCGGAGTGCACGATGCCGGAACCGGCGCGCATCCAGTTCACATCGCCGGGCCGGATGGTCATGTCGGTGCCCAGGCTGTCCTTGTGCACGATCTCGCCGTCGAACAGGTAGGTGACGGTCGCCAGGTTGATGTGCGGGTGCGGCCGCACATCGATGCCCTGCTCGGTCAGGAATTCCGCCGGTCCCATCTGATCGAAGAAGATGAACGGGCCGACCATCTGCCGCTGCGTGGACGGCAGCGCCCGGTGCACCGCCATCTCGCCCAGGTCGACCGTGCGCGGCACGATCAGCGTCTCCACCGCATCGACGCTGGCGGCATCGCCGGGCACGGGGTCGGGACAGGGGCTCCAGGTCATGATGGCTCGCGGTCGTCGTTTCAGGATCGCAGAAGCTTGACCGGTCTGGCGGGTGCCGTCACCCGTGCTCGCTCGAATGGCTCGTTCGAGCTCGCCCGAACGCTCGTTCGGCGCTCACCGGGGGAAACGGCCCAGCCGCCATGGTGAGCCGCGCACCCGAATTCCGGTCTCAGCTGGCGGTCCAGCCGCCGTCCACCACCAGCGAGCTGCCGGTGATCATCGCCGCCGCATCCGAGGCCAGGAACACCACCGGCCCCATCATGTCCTCGATCTCGGCCACCCGGCCGAGTTCGATCTTCTCCTCGATCCACTTGACCCGTTCGGGATTGGCGAACGTGGGCGCGGTCAGCGGGGTGCGCACGAAGGTCGGGCAGATCGTGTTCACGCGGACGTCGTGCGAGCCGGCCTCCACCGCCAGCGCTCGCGTCAGCCCCTCGATGGCGAACTTGCTGGCGCAGTACACGGTGCGATCCACGCCGCCCACCAGGCCCATCTGCGAGGAGATGTTGATGATCGAGCCACCCCGCCCCGCCTCGATCATGCCCAGCAACACGGTCTGCGCCACGAAATAGGCGGCCCGCACGTTGATGTCCATGATGAAGTCGAAGTCCTCGGGCGTGACGTCGACCATGGGGCCAGGCTTGTTGACCCCGGCATTGTTGACCAGGATGTCGAACGGGCCGGCCGCGGTGATGGCCGCCGTGGTGGCCGGCACCTCACCCACGTCCAGGCGCAACGCGGACGCCTTCAGGCCACGCTTGCCCAGGGTGTCGCACAGCTCGGCCAGATCCTGTTCGGAGCGCGCCGCGGCGACGACCTCGGCACCGGCCTCGGCCAGCGCGACGGCCGCCCCCAGTCCGATGCCGCGGCTGGCGCCGGTGACCAGCGCGCGCCGGCCGTCCAGGCGAAACGAGGGGGTGGTGGGCAGGCTCATCGGCAAGGTCTCGGATCGTGATGGCGGCACAGGGTGAATGACAGGGGGAGCAGCAGGCTCACCGCTCGGACAAGACCAGCCTGGCCCCCATCAGCCTCGCCGCCGGCCCGCCACATCGACCCGGTCAGGTACAGCAGGCAGGCCACGCCTGCGAACTTCACCACCGGGAAGGCGATCGCGCTGGCGTGCAGCAGCAGCGCCGCCTCGATATCCTGCTCGGACAGGCGGAAGCTGTCCGGCTCCCGACCGTCGAACTTGGGCGACAGCTCGCACATCGCCGCATCGCCACGCGCCTCGATGTCGCCCAGGATGCCCTCGACGATGCCGCGCACCCGGGTGTCATCGTCGCGACGTTCGTTTTCCGGCTTGCCGGCCTTGAGGATGGTGGCCATGCTGGGCAGCGTATCGAGAGGATGCTCAACGATACAGGTGTCGTGGCAGGCCGGGTCAGGCCGCGCCGGCCGTCAGCTGCGCCAGTCGGCCCCGCACCAGCCAGCGTCGTGGCCAGGAGAGGTGGTGGGTGAACAGTCGGCCACCCACACCATCTCGCGCGGCGGCAGCGTCAGCGCACCGGCCCCTTCGCAACGAACCTGGTCGAAGCAGACGCCTTGCAACGCTGCCTGCCCGGTCGCCTCGGTTTCGAGTACCTGATCGTCACGATCGCTGGGCAGGGCGGTCCAGGTGCCGGCGCGGTTGCCCGGGCTGGAGCCGCCGCCGGATGCGACGATGCTCGGCTGCCTGACGGCGATCCAGCGTCCATCCGGTGACCAGTGCACATCGTTGACCCGATCGCGGATGCCGTCCGGGGATCGGGCGAAGGGCTGCAGGTCGGTGCCGTCGATGTTCATGGTCCACGCGGTGCCGGTACGTGTCGCGGCGGTGGACTCGGTGATCAGCACCAGTGCCAACCGGGTGCCATCAGGACTTGCCGAGACGCGAATCGGCGTGCCGAGCTCGGTGGGGATGCTGGCAATCGTCGCGTCCACCGACACATCGGCAAGCAGCCCGGCGCTTGCCCTGAGCACGCGCGTATCCGCGGTGTAGACCAGATCCCCGTCGTTCACCCACGAGAATCCGCCGACTCCACGCCGACCGTCGACCACCAGCGCCCCCTCACGAGTGACGATCACCAGTTCGGTGTTGTCCTTGTCCACGAACGCGACCTGTTGTCCGTCCACCGAGAATTGCGGCAGACGGCTCTGCAGGTCCCAGGAGAGTCCGTACCGCCGGGTCGCGTTGCCGTCGGTATCGCGAAATTGCAGGCAGTCCAGGAACTCGAAGTCGACGAACTCGCACATGTTGACCATCTCGACGTACTCGCTGCCGGCCGGGTTCAAGGCCAGAAGCGGCGTGTCGCCATTGCCGTATTCCGGCACGATGGTGGTGACCGCGCCGTCCGAGAGCCTCACCAGCTTGCCCTCCATGACGACCTGGCCGGGCAGGCCGGCACCCGGCCCTGGAGCGGAGGGTCCGTCGCCGCCGGCATCGTTCGAATCGCTGCTGGAGCAGCCGACGAGCACGGCCACGCAAGTGGCCACGGCGGCCATTCGTGCTCGGCGAGACCGAGTATCGGGAGCGGGCGCGAGGATCTTCGTCATTCGGTTCATCGGCACCGGTGCGGTGAGCTGACAGAGAAATTCCGAGAGCTTCCCACGTCCTTGACCGTCGCTGTTCACGATCGGCGTTGCCGTTCGTTCACCGCACAGGCGGCGCCGCCGGGGAGGGGGGCTGAAGCCTTCGTGGTACTGAAAGCGAAAAAGCCTCGCAGGAAATGCGAGGCTTCCGACAAGCGGTCCGGAACCGTTGGTCGTATTGACGGCCTCCTCGACGGCCTCGTTGTCCGCGTTGATGAAGCTGTTCATGATGCCGCCGAAGATGTTCGACATGCCGAACTTGTCCATCAGACCGCCGAGCACGCTGTTGCCCCGGGGAAAAGTCCTCGAGCAGCGCACCGAAGCCCAGCGCACTGACGACCCTGCGGACCAGCAGGGTCACGTACATGAGCCCACCACCCGGGGATTGGACCCGGGCGCGGTCAGATCGGTCGCCAGCGCCAGCCCGGCGGTCTGGACGATCTGCACCCCGGCGCCTACAAGCGAATCGGGCTCCATCAGCGCCGCCTTCGACGAGCGAATCATCGACGGCGTGACGACCGACATGTCGCTCTGCTCATCCGAGCCGGGGGAAAAGCACGGCTTCGCTGGCTTGTGTTCTTGGCACCATCGCGTGGGCTCCCGCTTGGCGCACCGTCACATCAGCCGAACTGGCACGGGTGTCAGAGCGTGTATTCGGAAACCGGCTGGGCGTCCAGCAGCCGCCAAGCATCGTCCATCTGCTCGAGCGGATAGGTGATCGGCTCGACC
>ENA-ORXU01000172-ORXU01000172.1-marine-metagenome-genome-assembly--contig:-NODE-172-length-84279-cov-4.438267_pt1 | contig 84279 bp, 121 predicted proteins | sample MGYA00237869_ERZ511484 | MGnify/ENA metagenome assembly ERZ511484 | reverse complement strand
CATACAATCTAATTTGTCACCAAAAATATTTTCTCTGCGATAGTTATTTAAGTTATAACGACTACCTGTAGCTTGATTAAAATCAATACAGTTAATACTATCTTCTGCATCATAACCCCAATTATCATGAATTCTCTCATCTAATATTAATAATTCAGCAACATATTCAAATTTGGGAACATTATTTAGATAGTCTTTATGAATTAGTAAAAAAGTTCTATCATCTTCACTATCGTAAAACGCAATAAAGTTTGGTTGATCCATAGTTAATTATTTTATATTAGTTAGTTGAAAGTAGAGAAAGGAAGACTCGAACTTCCGTATCTTTATACACAGGCGTCCTATATATTAGACGAGCATTATATTAATAATGGGCTAGTTTTCTACTAGCAATTTCCTGACCATATAAACGCCTTACCTCTTGGCTATTTCTCTTTAGTTGAAAATGGTGCCGTTTTTAATAATCTGTCCATATAGGCTAGAACATAGATACGGCAAACTATGGGGTAAATTTACCTTTATTTAGACTAGCTAAATATCTGAACCCGCTACTTTCCAGGAAGGTACTACAGATTGTCTCTTAGGCAATATGTCGTGAAGGTCTCCCAACTTACAGTGATTGTTCCCAGAGCACCCAGATAGTTTATAACGTCATTTCGGACGGTTATTAATTACGGCTTTGCAATTAAGCCCCAGATAAAGATACAAAGCATTGCACCTAATACAGCAATAATTAGACCAGGAACAGAAAATCCTGCACCAACTCCTAAAAGAGATTTTCCTAAGAAACCTCCAACTAATGCTCCGACTACACCTAGACCTAGTGTGGTAAGAATACCACCACCTTGATGTCCAGGATAAAGTAATTTACCAAGACTACCTGCAATTAGACCAACAACGATCCAAGAAATAATTCCCATAATTTTTAGTTTATTTAGTTAATTTGCAATCAATTTAATTATCAACAATACCTAAGTCAGGTACTTCTTGTTCTGACTCAGGCAAAGGACTTTCAATAAGATTGAGAAAAACAATCCAATTGATAAGACCATAGCCTAGCATACCTACTATGGATAAAACTATAGTCCAGAATAACATTGTTAATTTATTCATACTTAGTGTAAGTCTCTTAGGTTTTCTACAGTATGAGTTAAATCACCCCAATCATCTCTTTCAATTAACAAAACTTCATTATTACGAAGCTCAACTGCTTGAAATAGATTGCCATCATCAAAGCTTGAATCATACCATACACCTACATAACTATAGTTAGTTTTAATTAGGTCGCAAGGCATAATTGTATCACTGTTAAATGCTAAACCATGCTCAAATTGAGTCTCATCTGTAAAGTAAGTAACAATAGTATCATCAGCAAAGTTGCATACCCATACTGAAGTATCAGCAACAACAGGACCGTAAATTTTACCTTCGGTTTCTCCTTGGCTATAGTCTCCTGCTACTGCAGATGAAGCACTTGCTCCGATAGTTAAAGCGGAAACTAAAAGCGTAGCGATCATTCGTAAATTCATATTAATCTCTCTAATTTTTAAATTAAGTTTATTGCGCATTTATTATGCACAATGGTCCTAAGACCACGTTCATTTATAAATAACTCTTCTTCGTCTCTTATCTTAGATAGTCCAGGCTAAAGGCCATAGTAAGGATATAAGTACTAAGCTAAGTGCTAATTTATAATAAGTCTGTGTATTGGCTTTGTCATTTAGTGTAGGTTCATCACGAGAAAGGTCAGATGACATCTCTAATGTAAATCTAATTAATGTAATTAAAAACCCTAGTGTATAGACTACTAGGGCGGGTATAAGAAATGTCATGGTTATTTACTGATGCTAATGGATAAAATATATTTTAAGTTATTCATTGATTTTTATATCTATTGGGCTCATTGCCCAAGTACCTATCACAGTAATAAATAGTCCTGCGCTGGTTTGCCATTTATTCTGTGTATCAACTGAGTCTACTGTTGTATGACATCCTGCTAATATAATTAGGAAAGCTATTATATTTCTTATAATTTTACTGACCATAATACTTTCCTAATGGGTAGTACTTAACTCCTTGTTCATCTGATAACTCTGGGAAAGAAGTTTTAATCTTTTTTATTACTTGATTTAAATCAGGATCTGCTTCCCATTTACTTTTATCATTATCTAAACAGGCTATGTAATCATCTGTTCTTTCATATACATGAATACGAAATAAACATTCAGGTTGATGCGCTAATTTCTTCATGGCCTCTTGATACTTAGGCATGTGATTTTCTATAAAATCTTTAACGGATAGTTCTTCCATATAAAAGGTAAGTGTAAGTTTAGTTTGTCTATAGATTGCCAGCCTTGATGTACAAATACTACAAAGTAATATTCTTGATTCTTTTCATAAGCTTTTACATCTGTGAAAGTTGTGTGAGGTAATCTTTTAGGAATAAGAAGATTAATTTCTTCTATTATAGAATCTAATTCTGCTTCTTTATTCATAATGTTATAACTATTCTTTCTTCCATTTTATTAAAGCTGACTTATATTTAAAAGGAATATACACTGTCGTATGAAATGTTAATAACCCTTTTATTACTTGTCGATTGTAATACAATGTTGAATAATATTGTGCTCTTCCTGGCAGTATTGTAAAAGCTCCCTTTGTTCTACTCATATAAAATTACCTTTTGTCCGTTGTTTATAAAAGGTAAGTATAATACTAAAGAATCATAGTTAAAAAAGTAATCATGAATAGATTCTATATATGCTATGACTGGTTTATTTGCGTCATGTTCTTCCCACCATCCTAATACATTACAGTAAATAAAGTTACTATGAGCATCATGACTTTCAGGATTTAAATATACTGCTTTATTGTTAGTAAACATTAACTGCTTCTATCTTTTTGTTTTGGTAATAAAAAGGACAGTACACTACTTCTAACTTTACACCTTGTATTACATGAGGTACGTATATAGTTAACGAATTGTTATTATTATTCATTACGGGTCTACATCCATATTCACGTAAAAAGTATATATAAGCTGTCATAGCTTCTTTTAAATTAGGATGCATGCGGACCTTCTCTAAAAGTATTTACTAACTCTACTCTATTATTTTTAAAGTAAAAAGGAATGTATATAGCATCTACAGGGCCGTCTTCTCTTACATAAGGATAGAAAATAGTAGCGTATCCTTGAGAATTAATACTAGGTCTACAGCTATATAAGTTAATAAACTCTCTTACTAGTGTGACTCTCATTCTAAATAATCTTTTCTGTTCTTCTGTACTACCCCAAGTCATATTAGTATTTTTTACTTTCTACGGCTGAGATTAGTATATATTGAGTAGCTGACCCTAAAATTAATAAGCTGCTCATTATTAACTGAGCGCCATCAGCAGGTCTATCTTCTTTAGCTACACCATCTGCTAATCCAAACAGTCCAAATATAAGTAATGCAGTAGCTATTATTCCAATTGTTACTTTAGTATTTTCATTCATAACTTTCTGATAGATAATTTATATATTCAAACACATCTTCACCGTAAAAACTAGTAAGCAATTCTGTATAACAATAATGTTCTATATCTTTGCTGTAACCTTTTTCTTCTAAATCATCTAAGTAAGATTCTACTAGGTTTTCTAGATTTGGTACATTAGGGCTTTCTAATATACTTGGTCTACTAATTTCACTATTATTTTCTTTAGCAGCAGCTAATTCTTTTTGTAATCTATCAACCTTCTTTAAAAGATCTTCTTTGTCTTTTGTAAGTTGATTTATAATTTTATATTGAACAGGTTTTAAATGAAAGCTAATTCCATTCATACCGTCTACCCATTCACCTTGAGCATTTATACCTTTCATTATATTAATTAAATATAAAACAATTTTTATAAACGGCTTATATAAGACTTGAACTTATATCTTCTGCTTAGAAGCAGGAGTTTTATCCATTTAAACTAATAAGCCTGTAGTTATACTCTTACTAGAGTCGCAGCTGCGCAACTACTTTTAGCTAACTTGTCACCCAGTTAACTCTCTGGGATAGCCTGTTTTTGTACTAGAGTACCGCTACCAAACTCTATACCTATACAAGGACTCGAACCTTGATATACTGATTTCGTAGATCAGCGCTTTATCCAGTTAAGCTATATAGGTTAAATCTATCTTGGTTGAATTATAACTTTTTTATTATCAAAAATAAAAGGTACATATAAAACTGCTGCTTTATAATTTATTGTCATAACTCTTATAATGTGAGTTGAATATAAATAACAAGAAGTATTAGATACAATATCAGGTTTGTAATACATTGTTATATTTTAAATAATTCTTCCCATTCTGCATTAGCTAGCATCTTAATTCCAAAAGCTAAACTTAGGATGTAAATTACTAAAAGTATATTAAACTTTGTCGGCTTCATTCTTGTCACCATTTTCTAAACTATCAAATACAGGCTCTTCTAAAAAGGATTTAATTAATTGATTAACCCCGTTTTGTACCTCATTAATTTTGTTTTGAATAAGTAAAGCTTTTTCAGTATTGTTAACTCTAACTCTAGTAGTAGCTACTAAGATAGCAAGTAAAATTAAAAGGACAGAATTTAACACAGGTAAATATTTCATTTATTTATTTTAATAATATTTTTAATAGGCGCAAGAAGGAATTGAACCCTCGCCTCTTATCTTTTGAATAAGTGTGTTAACCACTACACTAATGCACCAACGAGACCTTAACGCGGTTACTATACGATCACTACTCTATATAAAGAGTTTTAGCATATGATATGCTGCGACTTTTATCGTGTGAGCCACTCCACTATTCCCATAACCCAGGGACATTGGGATCTCTTATTTACAAGCACATAGATGAGCCGAGTTTTGTTTAAGGTAAGATCAATAACGCTATGATCTATTGAACTAACTAAGAACCAATTACTTAAGGTAATTAATCTAATGTAAGGAGCTACCTTACAAGAGCTATAATAAGAATCGAACTTATGTTTTCTCCTTGCGAGAGATGTCTTTTGCCAATTAGACTATATAACTTACCAACCATCCTCTATTTTAGACTGCGTTTCAGGTAACCGGCGCAGTACTCACCTTTTGTTAAGTCGACGTGAGGGATAATCGCTAGCTCTGTTATAAAGCGGAGGAGCTACGCTACTTGTTTTTAATATCCCGTCAAAGTTAAACGGCCCTATTAGTATTAACCCTATAGTAAGGAATACTCATCTTATTTTATTACCTAGGAGTGTGCAGGTAGAGCATATGTTTTAGAGTGTGCTTTCTCTTTGACACTAGCTAGTGTTCTGCTATCTGCAGATAGCATATGCCCCGCCCTGGAGTCGAACCAAGTATAGTCTGATTAAGAGTCAGATGCATTACCGTTTTGCTCATGCGGTTCATAAATCAATATTATTTGTATTAGTTAGAACTACTTCTCATAAGTTTCTCACCATTTAGTAAGTCTAAGCTTCCTATAATGTAGAGTACTTTTATTCTGCTGGTTAAATAATCATCACAGCTAAGAAAGAAATCTTCATATACATTACCTGTGCCGTTTAGATAACTTGATATTTCTAACCAAGAGTTATTAACTATTTCAAACATACTAAAAGCTTCTTCTTCACTTATGTATTCGATTCTTATATTTTTTAGAATGAATACGTTTTCACCTAAGTCCATGTTTACTTTATTAATAGTACAGGGTAGTAAAAATTAGTGGCTGTAATTTTATAGTATCTTTCAGATGTTATAAAGAAGGGTATGTATATACTATACTTATGATTAAACTCTAACCATCTATATGTATGTTTAATATCTATCTCTGCTTTTTCATCAACATGATCTAAGCTGATTACTTCTTTTACATCGTTAGGCAGATTATCTATATCCACTAACTTAGTTTCCATTCCATATATAATGCTGATGCAATTTCAATACATCCTTTAGGAGATTGAACTAATACTTTTAACATTACTTCTGCTTCTTCTGTGCCAACAGCTTCCATAATTTCACGTTTGTATTCAGCTCTAAATTGCGCATCTGTTTCTAATCTATTTATAATAGTGTTATCACTATCTATAAGTAAGTTTTTATTCTCTGCTTTTGCTGTGTTGTGCATAATTATATAAGTGAGGCCCATAACCAAGGTTTCTCTGTATCACATCCATGTATATAAGCATCATATAATACAAATCCTTTGCTGTAATAATCTTTTACTATATTAGTATTCAGATATCCTATTACTTCTCCAGATAGTTTATTGATTACGTTAGTTGTTGTGTTATCTATAATTTGTAAGATAACTTCTGTTCCATATCTTAAATGTTTTATGAAGCTAAAAGTATTAGCTTCTATTTCTATGAATAAAGCTTGACCACATAAAAGTTGTGGTTCTAATGTATAACAACCTATTTCTTTATTGTCTTTATTAAGTATCTTCTCTTCAATAATATTATCCATTAGTTGTTAAGTCTAAATCTATTCTAGCTGGTAGTTTATAAGCTAGTTCTTTATTACTTTCGGCTGCAGATTTCAATATTCTGGAGCCAAATAAATCATTTGCATTCTTAAATGTTTCAAACAAATAAAAGTATTCATCAGTTTCTACTATGAAGTCATACTGACTACTCTCTTTATATAATTCAGGTGCATCGAATTCAAAGTAAGCAAGTTCTTTTACAGAGAAGTCTTCGTGATTAGGTGTTAGATATTTTATATCTTCTTCTTCATAGTCATCAACTACTTCAAGGCTTTCAATTCTATTGATATACTCTTGTGCTTGTTCTTTAGTTAGTTTCATAATCGCCTAAATAATAATTGTGGAAATACTCTTCTTCTATTTCTTCTTTTATATTCATTTATTTATTGAAGTGGACGCCGGCAGAATCGAACTGCCGTGTTGCTTAAGTACTAAAAATAAAATAGTTTTACAAGTTTAGATTAATTTACTATCATTAATCACGAAGTCTCAGAACTCTCTGAGTTGGCCTATCCCATATTAATTTACTACTAACTCTGCTATGGGTGGGAAACATTAAGTTAATGTAGTATTGTTTTAAGTTACTTCTATTTATAAACAATAAGAACTTAATAGAAGTGTTGAACGAACTAAGGAAGCTTTCTATTTCTAGGCAGCTACAGTTTGGCGTTCAAAACGTACAATGGAATTAGCATTTACATTTAGTGGATATACTTAACGTAGTTATATCATTTACGACTTGTATTTCATTCCGTTTGTTAAACAGTCGAAGCCATTTGGCGCCCATGGGTAAATTGTTATATATTTTTATTATAGTCTATAACAAACTTTTCTACGTCTTTGTCGTTGAATTTATTACGAGCATAATTAAATTATACTTGCTGTAGTAATTTAACAATTACATTTAAATTATGTGCTCTACCAACTGAGCTACATTCCCTGGCCGGTAATTTTATTAAAGGATAATTACCAAAAACTTCTAAGTCTCTCCTTAGTGTCGAAGAACTGCTCTGTCTGCACACCCATTAAACTCTAGGAACTGAGATCATTCCCCAGCCGTGCCGAAGCACGTCGAGTTTTTACTTTATCTTCAGGTAACTAACCTTGAATAAAACAACCTTACTGTTAGTTAGACAAATAAGGAATATAATTTAGGAAATTATTAACCAACATCATACAAAAGGACTTGCACCTTCAAGGGCTCTTCACCCTTTATCATTACTAACCCCACATAAAGTCGGGCGTTCATTGGCAGCTCTTAAGCTGTAAGCTCTATAGCTAGTACATTGTTCTAGTTAGTTCGACTAAATTATTGCTACTATGGTCGAACTAATGATATAATTGTTTTGTAGCAACATATATTATATCATGAAATTAAATCTACCTGCAAAAACAGAGCAAAGATTTTGGGACAAAGTCCAGAAAACCTCAGACTGTTGGAATTGGACTGCATCTAAAGGACATAACGGCTATGGCCGATTTAGAGTCAAAGGTAAATTAGAATCCCCTCATATAGTTTCATATAAACTACACAATGACGATCACATAAAAGGTATGGATGTCTGCCATACTTGTGATAATCGAGCCTGTGTTAATCCTAATCATTTATTCTTAGGTAGTCATTCTGACAATATGAAAGACTGTTCAAACAAAGGTAGGAATACAGGGGCAGATCTTAGAGGAGAAAACCAGCCCGGCTCCAAATTAAAAGATGACCAAGTTAAAACTATTAAGAAACTATTTCAGTTGAATATTAAAACTCAAGAGATAGCTGATATGTATAGAGTTTCTTATACTACTATATATAACATCAAAATAGGTAAGACTTGGAAACATATTAATTGACTAGTTATGTCGACTTCAACTAGTATAATAAGTATTAGTTTAGAGACATTGCGGTCCAGTGGAAGTGAGAGGATTTGAACCTCCAAGGTCATAGACGACGAGGTTACAGCTCGTTGCAGCACCGTTCTGCGTCACTTCCTAATAATAGTTTAGAGCCATCTCGGGCTATGTAATAATATGTGTGGGGATTTTGTTGTATACGAAAGGCACGTATGTTACTTTTTTAAGTTTAAATTTAGGATACTAATACTTAACAGCCTAAAGAAGTCTTTTACTTGTTTCATAAGGATTTACCTGTGTTATTTATAAGTCTATTTACTGTCGGCAATGGATAAAAACTATTAATAATTGTACAGTTTTATAAGCTGTTTATTGGTCAATTCACGCTCATAATTTATAAAGTCTTTGTCATAAAGACCACTAGATAGATTTTTTATATAGATAACATCACAGTTTCTTATCCATAGTAGCTTTTCTAAACTTAGATACATGTAATAGAGATTACTTAGTCCGTTTGGTATCTCAGAGTCGTCTCCTTCAAATATACGTACAGATTCTAAGTAATCTTCATTTAAATACATATCAATCCAATCACCAAAGCTACTGTTTGGTTTAAACTCTACTTTGTTATAATTTATAATCATTAAAGTTTATTAAGCAAAGCCATCTCTACTAGAAAAATAGTCATCTCATCAATCTCTTTAAAGTTAGCAGAGTGCGGTAGTTTACTATGTTCATAGCTATTATCTAACTCTTTAAAAAGTTCATCTGCTAGCCCAGTAACAATATCGTAAGGAACTTTACCTTCTCTAATTTCTAGTAGTTGCTTAGCATCTATACCACCTCTATGAACGTTTAGTTCACCTGTTAATAGTATTTCATTACCAGTTCTTAATAATCTAATACAATGCGCTAAGTTTTTTGTATCGTAGCCTATCTTAGCTTCTAATTTAGCTCGTGCTGGATTACGATTCTTTTTCCAAGATTGATAGTTATTCCAATAGCTAAGTTCTTGTCTATATTGCTGAGTCTTAGTTAATAAAGCCATAAATTCGTCAGTGGCTCGTGTTAGTTGTTGAAGGTATGGTTTGCATTCTTCAGGCATAACACTATTTTTTAATACACCTTTTAAATCTATACGTTCTTGTAAGAATGTATATAATTCAGGTGCTTCTTCTAAGTACTCCATACGAGAACGTATTAGCATCCAAGCAAATTCTAAGAAGGAGTTAAGTTCTGCTTTACTCAAAGCAGATTTGTTATCTTCTAAGCCAAAATCACTAGGTTTTGGCTTTTTAGTTGGAGGATTAAGCAACCACTTTCTATGAGTTTCTGCTTTTTTAATTTGAGCGTATGCATCGATGATACCCTCGATTTCTCGATATTTATTAGGGGTCTAGACTATACCATTATCCACTAGGGATACGCATTGGTAGTCGTTGGGGCCTTAATACTATCGTTATAGTATTCTATGCCTGCGGATTGTCCAATCTATTAGATTATTACACTGTGGTACTAATAGCTCTAAGGAGTTTCCCGCATATTCTGCGTTGTTCAAGATACATTGCTGTATCAGGGGGCATAATGAGTTGTAAATACGTTATGTTTACGTGGTAGATATACTGTAGCATCTCTATATAAGTAATTATAAAATGCTTTAACAGCAGGTTTATTACTTATTACTACATAATTCATCCAGGCTGTCTTTGATTTTTTAATACGTGTTTTAATATTAGCTAGCTTTAAGTTCTTTAGTAGATCTTGTTGCATGTATTCACACGCAATAATACTACACTCTATAGCTTCATAGTCATACGGATATTCTTTTGGAATATCATATGGCTTTTTAACTTTAGTTCCGTCTGCTAATTTATATACGTTGTAGTAATGTTTAGTTATACCTTTTTTTCTATAAGTATATACACTACCATCACCATCAAAAAATCCTCTAATAAAATGATGTACTAAACTTGCTGGCATTACAGGAATAATAATATTATTACTATTAGGTTTATACTCTATAAGTTTTTTAACTAGTAGTTGGCTAGTTAAATTTAATCTATAATGTATAGTTTCTGTATTAAAACCAGAGCCTTGTATTTCTTTTATTGGATGTGCGCTATCTAAAGCATCACGTAAGTTTTCTACAATCCATTTATCTTTTGACTGTAAGACTAAAGCATAACGCCTTTTGTCAGGGTCATATTGTACTGAGCCATCAGCGAATATCATACCTAACCAGTAAGCTTTAGCTTCTGTGTCTATAGTATCAAAATAATTAGGATTGATTTTGTATTTACATTTCTTTGGAAATTGTCTCATTGTTGTTCAAGTATGTTATCTATATATTATAACACATTTGAACCTTAATTTACCCACTATAAGTATGTTTAACTCTTTTACTTAAGAATAACTCTCTGTTGTCTATTAAATATTGTCCAGCAAAACTTTTATATTCTATAAAATCAGGGCGTTCAAATAATAACTCAAGAATATTTGGGTTGCACTTAGATGCAAGCATTATATATTTACGTAGTTCATATAACACTGTATCTTTGTTGTTATCTAGCTGAGTAAATCCACCATTACCTTGTTCATTCCAACCTTTATCTTTCTGCTCAATATTCTTGGTACCAAGATAATATTCTTTGGGAGCAATGAAGATACCTTTATAATCTTTATCACTACTAGGTAAAGCTAGCCCATAACTATTACTACCTGTTAATGCTAATAGGATCAATCTATCTTCTACTTCTTTTCTATTCATTAGTTTTCTCTTGTTCTATTAGTTATTATCACACTCATGAAAAGGTATAATTACTTCTACCCAGTTGCCATCTATTGTAAAATTACAGTCGTGAAACAAAGCTTGTAATGCTAAGTCTTTTTCTTTTAGTTGCTGAAGCTCTTCTTTATCTACGTTTTTATATTGTCTTTCTCTAGTGTCTCCTTGAGTGCCAATTACTTCCAGCTTTATTACTTGATCCGCAAATAAAACTTCTTCATCATTATTTATGTATCTAACTGTACCGTCTACAAAGGTGGCCTTAGTTAAATACTCAATTCTCATTTTGTTTGTCTTGGGTGCAAAAAATCTTACTTCAGGTTTACACATAATAATTTATAGTTCTAATATTCTTTGTCTTAGTTTATTTAAAGCTTTCTCTATGTTGATTACTTTTTCTCTTTCTTGATTTTTTATCTTTTCTTTAGTATTAGAGTAATGCTCAGGTGTAGCTTTTTCTACTTCTTCAAGCTTTCTTTTAACGATGTATTCTAAATCTTCAGCACTTAGATGCTCACCATATATTTCAGCTTCTGTCTTATTAACTAACATAGTTAAGTATTGTCTTTCTTCTATTACAGGATCAGCAAAGAATACTTCAGAGTAAATAACTGATGTTGATTCACCTAATAGCTTAAATCTGCGAGCTCTAGTCTTTTCGTTATAGAGCATGGACCTAGAAGATTTAACCATCTTATCTTGGGTATCTCTAGTAGCAGTACCCATTGAGTTTCCGTAGTTGTCTGTCAGTAATCTTAGATTAGTGTAAATGTCATCTTTCTTAAAGAATACAGCATTCATAGTTATATAAATTCATTACGTGGATGGCTCCAAGGATTCCCTTTTTCAATTAGTATTATAGATTTGGATCTATATATAAAAGGTACGTATATTGCAAATGGTTCCCATAGTAGCCATTGTTTAGCTTCTTTCTCATTTAGATAGAGTATGTCATTAACTTCAACTAACGATTGCTCTTCAAATATACTAAATGGTAGTAATCTTTTTCCGTCAATCATTTGTTTGTTATTCTTATTATCTGAATCGCTTGTGGGTCTTTATGATTACGCCAAATAAAGGGCAATACTGTTACAGGGTGGTATAAATATGATTTAATACAATCTATTGGCATGCTAAATAGCACTACAGGTTCATTATATTTACTAAAACCTAGTGTTTTTACAGTGGCAAAGTTAACATTGTACATTCTATATACCAAATCCATATGCTGTAAATACTGATGTACTATAGGATCTGGATTATTCCTTAGTTGTATTACTTCTCTTCCTGCTGGTGGTTTCATATTACTAAGTCTTTTAAAAGGTTTACTTTTATTCCTGCATGATAAAAAGGATAATACAACACTTTCTTGTTATTATTTATATCGGGTCTAAGAGCAAATAATCTGGTTTTTATATTTCGACTTTGGCCTTGCCTATAATAATCTTTCTCTACATATAGTGAAGACTGAAATTCTTCTAGCCATAAATACATTGTATAGGTCGTCCATCTTTATAGTAAAAAGGTAAGTATAAGTTTTTTTTTCTATGACTAAATAAATATATATGATAAAGATCTCTATCGTTTCTTTTATAAGCTGATATATTACAACCTAGTATATTTAAACACGCATAAGTTGATATTAATTTTATATTCATAAATACGTAGCCTTTATTTCTAAACCATCATTATATTTAAAAGGTAAATATAAATTCTTTTTGAATTCAGAAAATATATGTACTTCATATATTTTTAAATCTTTTATGTAAAAAGAATTTACTTCTTTGCCAAATATATTTAGTAAAGCAAAATCTACTTTTGGGTGAGGGCTCATATTAATATATTGCGCTAACTATTATTCTCTTTCTATCTCTATATCTAAAAGGCATGTATAAAACATGTTTATGTCTTTTATACATTCCTATTTCATATTCATTACCTGTTGCTGAAAGATAACCACAAGGTCTTTCATCTATTGTTTCTATAGTTAATATTTTCACTCTAAAACTTAGTTATGTTTATTTTTGTAGGAACGTTGCTGTCTTTATTATATTTAAAAATATAAAGGGAAAGATGCTGTCAAACAATAGTTTACATTTAGTAAAAATAAGAAAATATAGACACTGCAGATGTCTATATTTAAAATTTTATACAGTTTTAACCTAGGAATACACCACTTAATAAAAGGGCGGGGACTGCAGCAGCTCTTAAAGCTTGCTTATCTTTAACTATTATATTTGCTATTAATCCACCAATGCTCATCACTAGAACAATTGGTAGTGATAGATTAATTACACCTATAGTTAAACTTAGAATACTAATTAAAAGAGATATACCTCTTTTTTCTTTTTTATTCTTTTTGTGATTATTTACTGCCTTTAATATGTCTTTGCTAAAAAACATATAGTTATATATTAATGCGAATATTATAACTATGAAAGCAATAGCAATACGATTGGGATCTAATATTATTGAAGCATCTCCATTAATAATAGTACCAAGTGCGTCTTTACCAGAACCCATAAGGATTGTTTGGTTAAGAATAATTGGTGCTACTAATAGATTACTTCCTGCACCATACAAAAAAGCACTTTTAAGATTTAATCTTTCTAGTACTCCATTATTTGATGTCTTAGTTTTATTTTTAATGAACATTGATGGAATTGATATTACACTAAGGAAATATGTGAATACACCACCGCTTGTTGGTTGTTTTACTGCTATTACTGCTAGTACACTTATTATTAATACTGCAATGGTATTTCTAATTACTCCTTTTTCACTCTTTGAATTGAAAAGATATGATATTGTATTTAATAATATTACAATAATAGAAGTTGGCATTAGAAAGGTATGCAAACCTGTTAGTTGGCTTAATAAACCTATACAAAATCCACTACCGATTAATAGTAGTATGAATTGTTTGTATTTGTCACTAACTTTGTTAATAACTTTTACATACTCTTGATCTGTTGAAGCTTTTATTTTATTTGCTTCTTCATTTACTGCTGTTTTTGTATAGTTTTTTAAGAAAGCACTAACGCCTAGACCTAAGATGGCTACTGCGTATACTGCTGTTAAATGTGGATTTATGATTGAAGAAATCATTCCCACTGCTATGATATGCTCAAATGAAATTGGTAGGATTAGACCTGCTGCTAATCCTATTAATAGTGCTACTATAACCATAATAAATAATAGTAGCTTTGCTACTTACCAGATTTTGTTAATAATAATATGTCTTATTGTTGTAATACTTACATTGTATTTTTCTGCAAGCATTTTTTGTGTAATAACATATGGCACATATTCTGATTTTATCTGATCTGCTAGTGCTTGTGTTAATTTGTTATTGCGCTTATTAGCGTGTTGTTTTTTATGTGATAACCATTTACAGTTAGACGGTTCATAATTACCATTAACATTTATACGCTCTAATTCTGCTTCTTGATTAGGTTTACTACCTAAATCATTTATAAATTCTGTATACGAGTTTAACCATTTATTGCATACAGTAATACCTCGCCCACCATAATTTTTATATGATGTATGTGTTGGGTTGTAGCATCTTTGTTTCATGCTTACCCATGTTCTATATTCTGGTATATCTTCAGCTTTTACATCACCATATTTTTTACGATAGGGACATTGTCTAGAACATACTACACTACTTTCTTTATTATTTGGATTAAGTTTATCTCCTATTTTATTAACTATATTTCCACATTTGCATTTACACTGCCACTGTGATTTTTTAGTTTTACCAGAAGGACTTATATATGATTCTAACTGAGACACTACGGTTAGATAACCAATAGTATCTCCTACGTTTACTTTTGTTTTATTAGTCATTTATGATGTTATTTAAGCTTTACAACTAATATAAGATAACGTTTATAGAAAATGCCAGTTTAAATTTAGTCTTGCTTTGACAATCTTATTTTTAAGACGGTCTACTGTATTCATCTTTTCTGCAATTTGACTTACTAGAGGTGAATTGGGATTATGGGTACGTTGATGTTCCCAAAGTTTATGCAATGTGCCATCAATAGTTGTTAATTCTTTCTCAATTTTTACTAGAATAACTACTAATCTTGCAATTTTTACTGATTTATCTTCTTGAGTATTATTACTAGCTTGTATTTGACGAGAGTTTTGAATAGCACTCTGGATCTCTTTTGCTAATTCATCGCCGTTGTTGAATGGAGTTGTCATGTTTATTTTTACTGTGTTTATACAAATAATATAAGAGTACCTAAATTGGTACTCTTATTTTTTAACCTAGACTAATTTATTGTTTAGAATTCAGTTTTTACAAATTCACGTGCCATAGCAATACTACGTTTAAATACGTTAGCGCTTTCACGAGCAATACTTGTTTGAGCACTTGGCTTTTTGGCAGCATTAGCTTTTAGTTTAGCAATGTTATCTAACACTGTTGCAGAGTTATCTACAACTTGAGTGTCAGCATCAACGTGAACTGATTTAACATTAACTATAAGAATGTTAGTTTCACGAGGGCGCACTGATTTACATTCAAACAGAACATCAACAGCAGGATTTAAATCTCCTTTAGCTGCACGTTGTTCAAAGATTTCAGCACATTTAGATACTAAGGCATCGCCCATTGCATCATTGAATAATAACATTGTTGTTGGGCAATCGATACTAACTAGTTCTTGTGATAAGTCTTGTCCATCACGAGTGACGAATCCTTCTAGTTCTACAAGATTACCTGTGATGTTATAAGAGCGGAAAGAACCGTCATCATTGTGGCTAATAGTTCCAGTGATGTTAGATTTAGCTTGAGCTTTAGTTAATTTTAGAGTTCCTGTGATTGACATAGTTTTATTTCTTTTAGATTGTTATATATTTTATTGGCAAACGCAATGCTTGCGACAAGACTTGTGCTAATAGATAATTCTGAAGCTATTTCTTTATATGTTAAAGAGTTGGCTTCTAATTTTTCTATTGCTAGTCTTAATAGCTCATTGTCTATTTGATTATTCATAGAGTTTCTGGTATTTCTACCTTGCTCTATTGTTGTTGCCCACTTGCAATTTTCTTTGCAGTAGTTTTTATTATTATTTATACGTTCTAAGGTTAGGTTGTTTGAATCTCCCATATCATTATAGAAGTTTATAAACAATTCCCAAGATGGGTGATATGTTATAGCTCTACCACCGTAATTTTTATATTGATTATAGTTTTTATTGTTGCATCTATCTTTCATTGCATTCCAACATTGGTATGTATGTGATTTATACATTCCATGCGTTTTGGATGATGCTGCTATTTCTTTTTGCAGACATCCGCACGACTTTGATTCATTATTAGTTAGGCTAGTTTCTCTAACACTTTTAGTTTTGCCACATTCACATTGGCAATCTACATAGTATTTTAGTCTTTGATTTTTACCTTTAGGAATAGCAATAGGGTCTGATATTACAGTCCATCTATTGTATTTATCACCGATTGATGTTAATTTAGTTTTCTTCATAGTTATAGTATATTGTCCAATAACTACATTGTATCATAATTATAGTTATTGGACAATAAGATGCCTGACTCAGAGTTTTAAGACATACAGAACGTTATATTGGTCTATTGATTAAGATTGATTATTTTTAATATTTGATACCAGAACTTTATTTAGATATTCATAATACTCATTTAGAAGAGCTGAATATGTTGGCTCACTAAGAACTGCTTTGCTGTCTATACTGTTTAGTGTTGAGCTGTTGCTCCTATCTGATAGCGATTTACTAGGCGTTGATTGTTGCATTCCCATATTATATTGTGAAGACTACTTTGAGCTATTAATTGGAGTTCCATGAACTGTGAAGGACTTACAATTTTAAACCTTGGCGGATCTTTTTGGAAACTGTAGAATGTTTGATTTTGATGGCAGGCATACATTAGATACATTGGACGACCAAGTTCTTTGTGGATACCTTTTATTCTGTATAGATTTCTCATAATCAAATCTGCTTTCTTTACTTGTGGCTACTGTTCCGTTGTTAACTGTTGTTGTGATAGCAGTATTATTTCTGTCATCAAATACTGTGAAAGTTCTAGTCATTGTTTTATTTAATATTAAAAAAAGAGGGTAGGTCACAACTCTACCCTTTGTATACACTAACAAAGGAATATATCTTTACGACATATTCAAACACACTCTCTTTATACTTTTGGATGAGTTTATAGACAATCCCGCCCAGAGAGAGGGCTTTGGTTGGTCTTATTATTATCTATAGATTGAATGGGTACTAAAGTTATTCCAGTCATCTCTAGAACCATGAAAGTTATCTAAATGGTTTACATGTGTTTTATACATATTTTCAATACGCATTGCTTCTACAGTTTTGCGATATACATACTCGTTATACAAGCAATTGGCGTAATTACTATATGCAATCCCGTTATACTTTTGAAATTCTTGGACTAAAGGATATTTTTCTGCTACTTGTGCTTTGCCTGCTACAATACGTAGCACATTAACAAGATAGTCATCTTCCATATCTATAATACGTGTGGCAATACCGCTACTGCTTAACCATGCTACATTTGCATAGGCTACACGTTTTGATTCTAGGCTACTTAGTGCTGACATATGAATGTTTCCTTAGCGTTAATTAGGTTACTTGTTGATGAATTACGCACATATTGATAATGTGCATTATATTTATTTTCTACTTCTATAGCTTTATCTATATAAGTATTGGCTGTGTCCCAATCTCCATTTTCTATCCAGTATCTTGACATACTAGTTAGATAGTCTATTTCATTTTTAAGATTGTTTAAATTGTTTGTTGTCATATTGTTTGTTGAATAGTTTTACTACATTTTTACCCAAGCTTTATTATTTTTTATGTTATTTATTGTTTTACGATCAACATTATATTCTAGCGCTAAATCTGATTCAGATTTATAGGATATTTCTTTTTTTATTTGGATTGCTTTTTCTAACGTTAATTTTGTGGATCTTCTATTTCTTGCTTGCGTTTTGCTTACTGCCCATATACAATTAGACGGTTTATAATTACCATTATTATCAATTCTTTCAATAGAGTGTTTACTACTAGGAGCTTTTCCCATATCTTTATAGAATTTATTGAAAGAGTTAAGCCATTTAGGACACACTGTAATACCTCTTTCTCCATAGTATTTATAACTATCTCTTGACTTTTCATAGCATCTTCTTTTAATATCAATCCAACATTGATATTCTTTTGAAGAGCTTAGCCCATGCTTTTTATTATTATTACTTCTGTTTTTACTTGTAAGGCATCCGCAATGGGTTTTATTTTTAGTTTTTCTTGTTAGTTCTGAGCTTACAACACTTATTATGTTTCCACAGCTACATTTACATATATGCTTGCTTCTTTCCTTTCCATTTTTATTTACATGGTTTTCTGGATCTATTTTTATTACTGTTAATTCTCTAAACTTTTGGTTTATTAGATTTTTCATTTAGTTTTTCTAGTGCTATTTCATGCATTTGGTCGCAGTATCTTTCAAATGTGGAAAGGTATTCTGCTGCTACTATTATAACACTCCAATGATTAAATCCACAATCTTCTTGTTTAACAATTACACCATCTTTGTTAATAATTGTTGCTTTTGCATTTAATCCATCTGATACAACAATTGCTGCATTTTTTGTCTCTGGATTATAGAATGTGTCTATATTTTTGCTGTTTATATTTATCATTATTTTTATTTGAATTATACGGTACAATTGAGTACTTTTAACTTAGTATAACTGTTTAATTGCATCTTTTTTACTTTAAAAGTTATACAATCTGACACAGTAATACTATGCAATACTAATAGTATATCTGTACTAGTTTAAATGTGGTGGTCGTCCTAGGATTTGCACCTAGATTGCACGTAGGCGCCGAGTTATTTATTATTTATAACGCTGTTCTTTAAAACTCTTACAGCTTATTTATCTTTTGAGTCTGTTTTATATCAAGACTATAGTGCGTACGGGGTACGATCCCGCAATCTCTCGGGTGAAAGCCGAGTGTGTTATCCAGTTCCACTAACGCACCAAGTTTTATTTGTTTATATATAAAACAGCACTAATTCTATAATTGCTATCTATATAATCAATCAATTCATATTTATTATTGAAAAATTCGTTATTTATTTTAAGTGCTACTTCTGAGGCAGCATAATTACTTAAACACGCATGCTTCTGTGCGTTATTAACTATTTTATAATAATTTTCTTTATTACTTATTTCATACATTGGTTTATTTAGGTTTATATATTAAAAAGACTATAACGTATACACGCTATAGTCTATAAGTCTGAGTGCTCGGGGTCGAACCAAGAACCTCCAGCTTCCAAAGCCGGCCGTCTACCATTGACAATACACCCAGTTATTACTGCTTACAATACATAACATTATATTACAATGTAAACAGTGTGTCAATATTATTGTTTTTGCTCTAGATGGCTATCTACTAATTCAAAGATGATAGTTAGGAAGAATGCCCATACGATTGCGAACATAATTAGACTTGTCATGTTATTTAATTGTTAAGGTTATTTTGTTTAGATATAGACTATGATTGTTTTCTATATAGTCTAATGCTTCCTCAAATGAATAGCCTACTGTTTCTATTACATTAATAGTTTCCAGTGCTTTTTCTAAAGGAAGCGCTTCTTTTATACTTTCAGATAATTGTGCTAGCAATTCTTTATACATTATTCATCATCTGGTGCATTTTTAGGTTTAAGTTGAGCTACGTGTGCTGCTAAATTATTTCCTAGGTTTACTGATGTCTCCATGATTGTTGCCCACTTATAATTTGTGGATTCACCAACTCTCTGGATTTTTATATGATAGGCATCTGCTAACGTGATTAATGCTCTTGTACTACGGTTATAGTCATAGGACACAACCATATTACCTTCTTCAATTTTTAGTCCTGCACAAAACTTTTGCAGAAAGATGAAATTAAGCTCTGTATTTAACATATATATACCTTGCTGTGTTTTTACTTAGGTTTAATTCTTTCTCTATTTCTTTGTATATGTAGCCTGCATTACGTAGTTTAATAACTTCTTCTATTAAATCTTTTGGAATATTATTTCTACGATTATTGGCTTGTTCATCCCAGGTAGCCCATTTACAGTTAGATGGCTCATAATTGCCATTAACGTTTATACGGTCTATTGTATGGTCTTTAGTAGGTCTTTTTCCCATATTATTAAGGAATGTCTCTACGTTATTTAACCACTCTGGGCAAACACTAATACCTCTTTCTCCATAATTTTTATATGCTGGATTATTAGGATTAGTACATCTATCTATCATATTAATCCATGCATTGTATTCTGATGTATGGCTTAGTTTATGAGTTCCTTGATTACAGCCACAGGATAGGCTTGTACCGCTTTTTAATGAGCAGCTTTGTATAACTTTTTCAGTTCCACATTTACATTTGCATAACCATGCAGTGTGCTTTCTTGAGGGGCTAATAATAGGCTCTGATTCACTTATTACTAGCCAGTCTCCAAACTTTTGATTTAATAGATTTTGCTTTCTCATATGTTTTTAATTGATTCTTATACAATAATAACACATAAGTAAAGAATTAGTCATCTATTAGTCACTATCACTAACCTCTACATTATTAATTACATTTGCACTTTCGATAGCAATTCTAGTCTGAGCAACAATTGGGCGCTCTAGTCTAATCATACTACCATCTCTATCTACTACCCATTCATTATTCTTATCAGAATAACTACCTTGGAACATTTCTAATACTCTTCCGTTATTAACCATTGTTTGAATCCTCTAATTGTTTTATTGATATTTGGTTTAATGGGACACAATAGTCATACTCTAATGTACCAGCTAACGCATAGTAATCTGTGTATGTTCTATCTGCTAATTTTATATAGTCTTCTTTATCTATTAGTCCCATTAATAATAGATTGTTTAGCATTGACTCTACATTGGCTTTTTTAAGCATTATTAACACCATAACGATGTGTGAGTCCTAATTTATATTAAGACACGTATATGGACTATTTATTATTGGTTGGGGCTTTCTTAAGAGACTCTATCTCTTTGGTTTTTTGCTTAAGCAATATTTCTAATACATCTACACGGCGCTTATGCTTTGCTGATTCTTGTTCTAGGGCTTCTACTATGCATTCTAAAATTACGTCATTAGTGCGGTTTGAAACACTGTGGATTATTTCTTGGGCTAGTCCATGTGATTCAGGTGTTAGCCATCTTTTTTGGATTTCTCCTACTACTTTATCGTACGAGTTGAAGCGATCTCCGTGGCGAAAGCGTCCTAGTTCTATTCTTTTTTCTTCTAAGAATACTTTTTTAATTTCCTCTCTGTCTGTTTTAAGCATTGCTCTATACTTTTTAGCTTGAGTCTTAACGCATCTCAAGAAGGCTTTATTACGAATCTGGCATACCATAGTATAATTTCTAATACAATTTCCAATATAATAAAATACTAGGTAGCAATTCCAAAACTACCTAGTACTACTTGCAAACTTTTATGTCATTTAACTACAAATATTATTTGCGGGGCAATCTTTTACCTTTCTTGGTAAGTCCATGCTTCCTTAAATGATATCTGATTGTGCTACCACTAACTCTAAATTGAAACGCTAATGCATTAATACCAGAACTTGTTCCGTCGAACATCTCTAATATATATTCTACATTTCCAGGCGTTAATTTATAATTTGATGGCGCAACTTTTAATTGGTTGTCTCTCTGCTCTCTATATACACAACCTAATTCTAACGCGCGCGTTTTCTTTAATACTTTCATGAAGTTAGTAAACCCCTTAAAATATTCTTTACGTGCTTTCTCTAATTCTCTCTCAATTACTTCACTCATACTATCTCTCCTTATTTGGTTATTAAGTTATTAGGTTATTCTAATTCTTAGTCTATACGCTTTCTATACCCTATTACATACGCATACCCTAGGTGACTATTGAAACTGTTGTTTCTATCACACTCTGCTTGTGCACTTTCTTTACTATTGAAAGGTCTTACGTTTATACTTATTTGACCATTAGGTGTCTGAATTGCTGTCTTATATACTGCCATAATGCTTATCTTATTTCTATTATTTTAGTATCTGTATTAGAATGTACTTCTGAAATTGGCTTTTATGTATTAATGTATAAGTATATATTATGGTATATACATTAATATGAGCTGTATTTATTGATTTAATATACTATTATAAGTTAAAATACAGCTTTTTACTCTAGGGTTTATACTTTAATTAATAAGCTATACTTATTACAACATAGGAACATTGCTGGACTTATCATAAGTCTGGAGTCTTTGGTTAAGACGGTGCATTGTTTTGTTATTAAAGTTAGGATCTGAAATAATAGCCTTAGCATCCAAGAATTCATGATGAGAAATACAATAATGCCTTTGCATAAGGATTAATTGCTCTACAAGATACTCTTTGAAGATTTGAGAGACACCTTCACTAGTGTCTAGGATGTTGTTTAGTTTGTGTCTAGTGTGATAGTTGTTCATAGTTAGGGTTATACCTTGTGAATGTTTTTTAAAGACCAGAGATTTCTAGTTAGAAAGCAATTTACTATATGACTAGCATCATAAACATCTACATGATATAAGGACTTACCGACCCTATCAATTGTGAAGTCATGTGTGGGCCCGTCATACAAATAACTATCACTGTTGTTAACAGCTTTAGTGCATCTAGACGATAGAAATAAATTGTTTAACATGTGGTTGTTGATTGTTTAGGGCGTTTAACTTTACTTTTAGTGATATTAGCAGGCACTTTAAATGATTTATACCTGTCATTAAAGAATATACAGTTGATATTCTTAATATCTATGCCGATTAGTTTTTGTTGCATTGTTAAATAAGGTGTTTCTAACTACTAAACCCTTTAGATTTACTTAGTTTAATCTTAGGGGATTTTTTGTGTTTAGGTTGGTTATTAGGGTTAGGTTGAGGATAGTTATTTTTCTTACGTGTTGTTTTAACTCTATACATATGAATGTGGCTGTCCTTGTTTAAATTTAGGCTATGCACAATAGCCGACCCAATTAAGGGCCGACTAACTTATATCATTACATGATATCAGCAGTTACAGAACTATTAGCAGCATTAGCTGATTCTTTAGTGGCTCTAGTGCTAATAGCATCCTGACGTTGTTGCTCTTGACGCTCACGAGCTTCTTGAGCTAACTGAAGGATTTCTTCCATATCTAAAATTTGACCTACACGTTGAACTTTCATAGGTTCAACTTCAATCATTGCACCTGGATAGATAGCAAAGCTGATAACCACACCATCTTTCTTAGTGGTTAGCTTACTGATAGCAATAGGAGAGTCTAGCTCAAATACTATTTCAGCACCGATACCTTCAACTTCATGAAGTTCAGAGTTAAGCATTTCAAACTGCTCTTGGCTTAAACGCAAGTTAGCAGTTTGACCAATTACTACGTTAGTCATTTCACTAACTCCATGTTGCTTAGATTGTCCTTGAATATTTAGACCGTCAATGATAGTGCATACAACACTATATTCTGGTCCATACATTCTATAGGAAGCCTTGGAACCTAACTTTTGAATCATGTCTGGATTCTTTTGAAAGTTAATGCGAATTTGGATTTTGGAAGAAGTCTCTTGTTGAATAGCCATGATATTTTAGTCCTAATTTGTTAATTGTTTGATTATTGCCAAGCACTATCGTGCCACTTTAAAAATTATTAAAGATAACATCCAAGTACTATCGGGCCCTTTGAAACCTTTTAGGATACTCAAAGAGTAACGCTAAGACCCATCGGGATATCTTATAAGAAATTTATAAGACCATTGCCAAGACCCATCGGGAATTTTATTAAGAATCTAACGGGGAATCTTAGGCGAATTTTAGGGAATCACTACCGTCAACCTCCAGCCGTTATTCGCTAACACCTACCTTTCTCTGCATCTCTTTCGAGACCGTTATTCAGTAGCTGCGCTTTCTCTGCACTGGGACGGAGTTCACATAATTTATTTAGCGGAATCAAAGCACGATTATTGTTTCACGACAGTGCCGTGATAGTTTAACGTCTTATCAAGGACGGAGTAAGTTAACATCATACTCATGATGGATAGTTTGTTTTAGCACTTAACTATCAACAGTGCGGTTTGTTTATTAGACTGAATAACCAGTTCAGTAGGGCAGGCTCACACCCCATTTATGCTTATCTTCGTCAGACGAAGATAGACAAGCCTGATCAGAAGAAAATTATTCTTCGTCCATGTCAATAATTGCAGTTACAGCATTAGCACGAGCAGATGCCTGCTTAGCTTCTTGCGCTCTAAGGTGCTTCATTAAAGGACTATCTTCACTAACTATATTAGTGGCTTCACCGTTGTTATCATTAGCGACTTCAGCACTTTCTACAGCAACAGAAGTTTGAGCAGCTGGCTCTTCATCAAAGCAAGGTGCATCATCTACGTCATCAAAGCAAGGAGCTTCTTCAACAATAGGTTCTACAATAGGCTCAGCGATTGGAGCAACAGAAGCTACAACAGCAGCAACGTGGCGTGCTTTGCGACCAGGACGACGAACACTAGATTTAGAAACAGACTCTAAGCCTACTACATTACTAGCGACAACATCCTCATCGACTAGAACTTTAGGAAGTTTAATACCTAATAGATTAGCAGAGGATTCTAGAGGAGTTTCGGCAATGGTGATAGAATGAAACCCACGAGCAGGATAGAATCTTAGTTCTTCTACAGACTCAAGAGCACCACTACCTTGAGTGAATGCATTCTTACCCTGCACAAAGCAGCTATTAATGTCATTAAACTCAAAGACTAAAGCGCCTACGCTACCGTCTACTAGAAATTCCTTAAACTCAGCACCACTGCCGTCTAGTTTATATTGAATACGGAAGAGAGGGATATCGTCTTCAGCATCTAAACCTAGCATACTAGCCCAGAACTCAATAGTCTCAGCTTGAGATAGTTTACGAGTTTGACCGTTAGGGAATAGAAGCTCAATGATTGCGTGATAGCCAGGTTGACTACTCATTTTCTCAGGCAAAGGACGAAGATAACCAAAAGCTTCATCAGCCTTGGTGTCTAAGGAGATCATACCGTGATAAGTGGAAGTCAACTTACCAAATCTTGCACTAGCATTGATTTCAGAGCTTGATCTAGAACGCTTGAAAGAAGTTACGTTCTCATACATACGGAAGCCAGTGGCTAAAGAGAAGTCTTGAGTCATATCTACAGATGTGGAATGATTGATAGGCATAGTGTTAGTGTTGTTAGTGTTTACAGAATTGTTAGCAGCTCGTTGTTGTCTTTCTTGATCAAACTTACCCATTTTAATAACCTCTAAGTTGCTAGTGTGTGTTTACGTGTGGATACTTATTTTATGTCGACATCCACAGTCGACAGTGCTTAGATTAGAAGCTCTAAGCCTGCTTAGTGTTATTACACACCATAGTTAGCTCTATCAATGTTGGCTTGCTTAGCATCACGAATCAATCCGTGAAATTCACAAACTGCAGTTGATAGTTCACCTAACAAGGCGTTATCAAACATATGACTATAACCACCCTCGTTAAAGAGGATAGCTAAAGGCTTAGCCACATACTGACCGCTAGAAGCATACTCAGCTTCTTCAATGAAGCCCATTTCATATGCAGCACGTTGAGAACCTTGTGAGATTCTACGAAGAGCACCGAACTTAACAGCTCCAGTTACTCCACCTTGCCACCACTTCTTAACTTCACCAAATCCTTCAAGCTTAGGCATAACACGAGTTACGATGCGTGAGCGGATAAGTTGAGTGAAGACTTCTTCAGGAAGGTTAACACCTACAATCTCTTTGATAGCAGCTTGAAGAAGAATAGCTCCATCACACCACTCCTCTTTAGGAGTGTTGAAACGAACATCAACTTGCTTCCAGTTGCCCATAGGAGACCAAACCATTTCAGATTCAGTGTCAGTGGATGCAGCGTTTACTAAGTTGAAGAACAACTCAGCATTTTTGGAATATCCAGATAGGCCTAGACCTTCATAGATAGCACGCCAAGCAATAAGGCTAGCATCAACAACGGTGTTGAAGCGAGCTTCATCAGGACCAACAGCACGGTCAGCAGCATCAAAGATAAGCTTAGAGCACATACCATAAGATACACCTACAGCAGACTTATAGTGCTTAGCTACACGAGCAGCGAAATCACCAAGATAAGCAGAAGTGATATAGACTTTCTCGTTAGTCTCAGGGTCTTTTAACTGAGAGTTAAGAAGACAAGCATTACCACGAAGGGATTTCTTACCTTGCTTGTCTTTTTCAGAGATGAAGTCAATATAAGGAACGTTAGCACCATATAGATATTCATAACCAGCGATGCCCATTTTAGAAGCATTGATTGCGATTACTTTATCAGTGGTGATTTCATAACCAGCAACAGTCTCAAGGTTAATGACAGCAATACCATCGCCATCAGAATCACCTTCATTAAGAGCATGCCATACTAGTGGGTCAACAACTACGTGAGCGATTCCGCAGATTTGCTCATCATCAGTCAACACAAGACGACCAGCGCCTAGGAAAGGCATTGGAGTGCGAGTGAAGCCAATATAATAGTTAACGAATGAATCCCAATCTTTAACGCCTAGAAGACGAACGATAGGACAGTTACGGTTAAGAATAACTGTTGGGATTCCATCAGCACTGTGAAGCATAGGGTGGAAAGAAGTGCGGACTTTTCCATAGACTAAGTCACCAGAGCGAGTTGCTTTCTTAAGAACGTTATTTGATTCAACTGCAGTGTTGATGATTTTGCTATAAGCACTGTTAAGCTTACCGACGATATCACCATCAAACTGGTTGACTCTATTGATGAATAAGTCAACAATAAAGTTAACGATAGTCGCAGTCTCACGAGCAGCAGCACCACTAGCAGCACTGAAGCTACCATAGATAGCGACTACGTTAAGGTCAAGTTTGATAGACTTAACATTAGCACTTTTGCCAATGAAGAACTTATATTCATTTTGACCAGCGAAGAAGTTAGCAATAGAAACTAGAAGCTTACGGTGTTTGATTCCGATAGTTCCGTTAGGGAAGATAGTGCTACTAACTGCAGACATGTCTTCAGTGGTTGCATCAATAACACAAGGAGCTGTGCTAGTGTTACCAGCAAATTCATTAGCTAAGGTTAAGAAAGACTTAGTTTTATCAATAGACTCAGTGAATAGAGCATCACCAAGTTCTTTGTCTTGAATAGAGACTGCTGCAGCACTTTCAAGAGTGAAGCTGGACTTGGAAACAGACTCAAGAGCAGTGGAGATTTCCACGTCAAATACGAGCTGACCAAAGATTACGTCAATAGTCTCTTCGACTAGGACATACTCATATCCATCAAAAGTTGTGCCTTCGCTAATAACTTTAACGCTATCAAAGAAGGAGTGGCCTTCTTCTGCATTACCAGCTTTAGCTTGCTTTTCAAACACAGACTTAGCCATAGTCATACGAATCTTAACATCATTAAAACGCTTGGATTCTTTCCATTCTTGAACAGCGTTATTTTCATCATAGAGATTAATAACAGAACCGTCAGCACCAACTAATTCACCGTTAGCGGTGTGAAGGTTGAACTCACCTTGGTCATTAGCGAACATCTCTAGGAGAGCGCCATGGCCTTTAGTGCATTCGTTGTTAAGCATGATATCCCAGTGGTTGTTTTGACCAACGAACTCAACTTCATAAGGAAGAGTTGTGAACTTAGTGGCGAAACGACGAGTCTTAACCCACTGAGTTGTTTCAACAATTTCAACATTGATAGAGATTTCAATGGAGTTCTCATCATTAACAATATTACCAACAGTTCCACTAACAACACGAATATTAGCAGCATCAGAGCTATTACGAACAAGTTTGTGCTTAACACCATCAACAGAGACTTCAACAATAGTTGCTTTAGGAGCAAAGGTTTGACCTTTAGCAGCATCAATCTTCTCTTGGATTTTGTTAACAAGAGCAAGTTTGTTGTTAGCATGGTTCATGAATTTATTACCAAAGATGGAAAGAGTGAAAGACTCAGATTCTTTCTTACCAACATAATAAGTGATATAAGTTTCAGGATTGATAATACCAACACCGGAACCAAAACCTAACTTAGAGTTAGTGAATGCAACATCCATCATTTTGCCTTTAGTTTTAGCGACTTCACCAGATTGAAGAGCGAATCCAAAGTTAGATGCTACACGGTCATCAAGGTCAGCACAATCATAGTTATTAGCAGCACCACGGTTGATGAGCTTAGCAACTTTGTTTACATCATTAGGAGTGATGATGCGGTCTAGTTCACGGTTCCAACCAAGACCTGTGGCCTCAGCACCGTCATTAATAGTGACAAACTTGATATTAGTTTTATCAGATGCAGCGACTATACCTTGAGCTAGACACCAGCCTAAGAAGCTAGGAGCTTGCTTACCACCAATAAACTCAAGACCAAAGTGGTCATCACTTACTAAGTTAATACCATTTGCATAGATTAAGTTAGTGCGAACGAAGTGTGCAATGTCATCAGCATCAGGCTTATGACCATAGTTATGCTCAGGCATAAATAGTTTTACAGCCAAGTTAATACGAGTCTCCAATTGCTTGGAAGTTCCAGCGAAAGCTGAAAGAGCAAATAGAAATACTGCATGATTACCATCCAGAACCACAAATTCACTACCAACTTGACCAAAGCAAGAAGCTTTATTAGCTTTAAGAACACGACTGCCTGTGGATACAGTTGCATTAAGCATATCAATCTCTACACGGTCGCGTTTAACGACGGTGCCGGAGACTGACGCACAGTTGTTGAAAAGAAATCCAGTGAATTGAGCACGTTCTTCAGCACTTAAGTTATAAGTGGCAGCAGCAATAAGAGCAACCCAGAATCCGCCTGCGTTGACAGGAAGTTTATACTCAGGGTTAGAAGCATTGAATGCTACTCCAACACATTCACGGTCACCGTTAGCTTTGATTTTAACAATAGTGAATGCAGCTTTAACAAACTTAAGAACGTTATGTGGGAAAGCAGTTAGGTTTGCGAAACCAGTTTGCTCATAAGCAAGAGAGCAAGGTGCTAGATTACCAAGTTTATTACCAAACAAAGCAAGGAAAGCATCACGAGATTCAATAGCACGAGCATTGACTTTGGACTGAGTGGCCCACTTCTTAGCAATCATTTCATCACTAGGGTCTTTGAAGTTACGTTTTAGCTTAGCAACATAAGCTTCTTCAGTTGTGACGTTAAATAAAACATCAGCAATAATATCAGCAAATCTCACACCATAACCATTGTGATTAACAATGTTAGATACAATAGTGCTAAAACTAACTAAAGAAGAAACTTCAGAATAGTCAGCGTTGAATGCAGTGTTGAACATAGTGGATTGAACAGTTGTGTTTGTCATAGTGATTTTGTCCTCAGAAGGGTTAGTGTTAATGTCATTAGAAGGGTGTTTATCGAGCTTACCCTCAGCTCCATCAGTTTCTTCTTGCTCTACTGACTTAGCAACACAATTAGTGTTAGCCATATAGAATATAGCGTCTTCTAACTCATCAGTTAGTTGAATACCTAATTGTTCTAATACTTCTTCATAACAGTTAAGAACTGCATCTAAATAAGATAGATCAACATCAAGTTTAGAACTAATATCTGCTTCTGCAGCGTTATGGATTTGGATCAAAATGTCTTTCTGAGTCATGTTATTACCTTCGTTAGTGTTGTTAGCAGAGTTGTTGGAAGCAGTGTTTGAGTTAGTCATGTTATTAGTCTCCTAAGTGTTAGTGTGTTTATAGAAAATAGATAGCACTTATTTAAAGACACCGCTATCTAGATGTCTAGGTTAATTAAATAAAAATGACAGGCTTTTTTCTATTTACCATTTTTATTCTTTTGCTTGGTTTATAAAATATAGACCTTAATATTTTAGAGCCATAACCAAACTTAGGCTTACCTACGCAAGTGAATAGATATGGATCTAATTTATTTTCTATAGCCTTTTTATTTACTTCTTTATTACATTTTCTTGAAGCATAGTCAAAGAAAAAAGATCCAATTAACTGATTTTTATAATCACCTTTATTTATAACAGCAATCTGCTGATCTTCCTTTTCCCAGCCAGGACCTTCTTTAGAAAATCTTATATTACCTAACTCAATAGTCCATCTCTCATTCATAAAGTTAAATCTTATATAAAGAGATCTATCAGTCCTAAATAATACTGCATTACTTATTTCTAACTCTTTATTATAGAAACAAAGATATAAAGTTTCTAAATTTAATAACGTGTCATTGCTACTATAGTTAGAAATATCAGCCGAAAACAAAATCTCATAAATCATAATAAATCTCCAGTGTTAATGTGTTTATGTAAATACTTATTTTACATCGTGATTTACACACACGATAGATCAGTCCTACCAGTTATGCGTTACAAATACAACACGTGCTTTACGCACCTCTAATCCTTTACGACGTGCTCTACCTAAGATAGATAGACGCAGTTGTGTTTGGATAGATTGTTTGATTTGTGCAATAGTCATGGTTATTACCTATAGATATACAAAATAAGGGTCCTAATTAGGACCCTTACGTGTTTATTTAATTAATCATCTAACTTTTCCAAAATAGCTTTAAGAGCATTAAGTTGTCCTGAATATGACTTGACCATATCTTGATATAAAACTTTACGTTGGATTTTGTCGGCCTCCGAACCGTCCATAAAGTCAGTTTCCAAAAGCTTTTTAGTCTTATCAAGTTTAAGCAATTCCAAAGCAGCAATTCTAAGTTTGATTTCATTCTTATTTGACATAATGAGTTATACCTTATTATATATTACAAAATAAGGGCCCGAAGGCCTTATCTTGCTGAATGTTATACCCACTCATTACGTTCAGACCACACAGGACAATCAGAAGGCTTAACGCCAAGACCTGATGTGTCAATATGTCTGCTTTTTCTGCTGAACTTATAGATCTTACAGTTAGATGCTATAAAGCATCCACTGTCATAATCCATATCAGCAATGTCGATAACCTCGTCATAGACATGAAGATGTTCAACCTTCACTCCATTAACAAAAGCAGGCGAGATTAGGTTGAGATTTCTCTCTTCACCATCACCACGACGTTGTAGTACACCTGTTAGTGTGACAGGCTTGTCCAACGCATTCTCAAGGACTCTGCGCTTGTGCGCATTAAGTTTAACTTCGTGTTGTCTGTAGATGGATTGAAACTGAGAAGAACGAGAACCGTAACATAAGAATGCTGTAATTGCTTGATCGATGATTGTGTTGATTGTAGTCATGGTCATAGTTGTTAAAGGGAACTACCCTAAATAAATTACAAAATAAGGGCCCTTATGGACCCCTACGTGTTTAATATTTATTTAAAAGGAAAGAAGCAAATTTCATCACTGCCTTCTGAATCAAAGATATTAGTTTTACATAATGGTTTACTAATACCGATTTCTTCACAGGCTGATTCATAATTCGCAAGTGCTGAGTTAAATATAAACCTATCCTGTGAAGCATTACTACGCTTAACAGCAAAATGCGCTTTGGCAAAAGCTCTACATATTTCATAATAGTCTAGTTTGTCCATAAGGTATACCTTATTATATATTACAAAATAAGGGCCCCGTGGCCCTTACAAAGATTAATATAAAGATCTATCTAGATCCTGCACCAACACTACTAATAGGAGCATTACACTTAAAAGTGCGCCCTCCTCTACGTCGCCCTAAAGCACCATAGTTAACAGTGATAATGTCTCCATCACGTTGCATGTCAATATCCTTCATTTTCACAAAGGAACCACCACACTCATACTTAACTTTAAGATCAGGACCATTCCACTCAGGAACAATCTCAACACCTACAAGGTTAGGATGAGCAAAGGAAGCAAACCAACAAGTGGATGCAACAGCAATAGCAGATACGGACACGGAAGCAATTGATTTAAAGTTACGCATAGTTTTACCTAATGTGTTTACAAAATAAGGGCCCGAAGGCCCTTGTTAGGTTTAAGATGATAGGGATTAGGGATTAGGGATTACTTATTAACAATATGATTTGTTACATAGCACATTATTACTGAGGACCATAACTGAGATGCAACTGCATCATCTCCTTCCCAAACCATTTCTACTCCTTTACTTTTGTTAACTAACTTGATCTGACCTTTATAAGTTTCCACATTATTAGTGAACTTAGCAAAGGAATAACCTTCATATGTGAAGCTCATTAATATATCATTTTCATACTGAAGAGTCCATACTTGAGGTTGAGTTTTGATTGAACGAAGAACTTGTGAAACTTTCATGTGATTTACCTTTGTGTGTTTATATTACAAAATAAGGGCCCTGTTAAGACCCCTTACATAAGTTATTAATTAAAGTTTTGATAAGTCTATAATACTAAATGGCAGATATATGACCATACCTGTGCTTGCTTTTCTAAACTCTTTAGCCTCACTAATTGGGAAGTTGTGGGAATAAATCCATATACCCATTTCGTCTCTTTCTGCAAGGAAGATATATTGTTCATACAATCCCTGCGTCGCCGAGAGGCGAGAGACCCAATTTTGCTTTTTAATAAGAATATTTTCTGCTTCAAACTTAAAGTCTTCCAGTCTTTCATTAAATAAATCCATAACTTGTTTTAACTATTATATACTACAAAATAAGGGTCCGAAGACCCTTAATTATTAAGTTAATGTTTGAGCATCTATAGTTAGATAACCTGCAAAGTCTTTTTTACTAACAGCTTTATCTATCTTCTTTAACATTTTATAGATAGCTTTAGCTAGTTCAGCACTAGATAGTTCATCTAATACTTCTTCATACTCTACATATACTACACAAGTAATATCTACTACTTGTAAGATGGCCTCTTTTAATCTTTTATGCTTATCAACTTTACTAAGCATTTCATTAGGATTAACTGTCCAGTCTATGCCTATCGCTATGTTAGCCTCATCATTATACAGAATGTCATCTATAGTTAGAAAATGATCTAACCTACTTACTGTGGTTTTATTACTATATCTACGAGCACTTCTATACCTATCAAAGTCAATACTTTTTATAGTATCACAAGCACTATTTACTCTATCTTTCATAGAGTTTATATCTCTTTCTTGAAGAAGAGATAAGTTAAATGTTTTATATTTCTTTATACTGTTCATAGCTTTCTTAGCATTAATTACTATTCCTTCTAAGTAATCTCCATTGTATCCCATTGTAGTTTCCCCTATTTTGTAATTAAATACAAAATAAGGGCCCGAAAGCCCTTATATAATTTAAACTAGTTTTTCCATATTAAGAGTAAGATAGCCTGCATATTTTTGCTTACTAACCATATCTTCTACTTTTAAAAGAATTTCAAATAAAGCAGCCATAGCAAAGCGAGCTTTATCTATTTTCCTTTCTAATAAAACATGATTAGTAATACATACTGACAAACATACATCTACCTGTAGTTTGTCCATCACAGACTTACGTGATGTAAATCTATCTCTTTTTTGTTCTAACTTCATAGGATCATCAGTCCAGTCTATGGCAGCAAATAAAAGATTTCCATCTTCTAATTCACATTCCATAATATCGTCAACACCTAGTATGTAGTCCATACGTGTTTTAATACTATTACCATCTTTCTTAGCATATTTATTAGCAGTACAATAATGAACACTATCATACTGTTTCATTTCTTCAATAGCTAATTTAATCTCATCTTCAAATATAGAAGCATCTACTAATAAGCAGTTGTTTTCTAATAAAGAGCAAGTTGTTTGCATTAGGTTTTCTGTATCGTACAATGACATAATCAATTACCAGTATATTACAAAATAAGGGCCCGAAGACCCCTACTTTGTAATGATTAATTGGCTAGAGGAGTTGCACCCCCATTAAACCGTCATGTGCCAATTTATTAAATTGAAAGGTAAGTAGCATATAATTCTACTTCCCATCTAGCTTCTTTAACTACAGACTCAGAATAATAAGAGTTGATGTATTTAACAAAATAATCATCAACTGCATTATCAAACAATTCTTTAGAGAAATCACTAGTGAACTCATACTTATCTCCTACTTGAACACGGTCAAAAGAAGATAGATAAGAACGGACTTCATTTATTACTTCAAAGCATAAAACACCATATCCTGTTAAAGAACGGTGTATAGCTTCTACTTCTTCTGCAGATACTTTAGAAGAACCTTCTTGTGTATCAACTTCAGATAAATAAACTAATCCAGTTAAGATTACTTCTTCATTTACAGGATTAAAATCTAATCTTGTATCAGAAGTAAGTTTAACTTTATATGTTTTTGTATAAGTCTCATCCTCTACAATAGTGTAGTGGCGAGAAGCAGATACAGTGCAATACAAGTTGTTAGCTTGTAGTTCACCCTCAGAAAGAACTTCTTTGGAGGAATGATATAAAAACATAATTTTACCTAGTTTGATGTACAAAATAAGGGCCCGATGGCCCCTACATTGTTATTCATCGTCATCATCAAGCAATGCTAGCTGATCTAGCATTACCTTCTGAGACTGAAACTGTTTATCCCATTGCTCCTGTGTGCTACCCTCTGGAAGAGAGCATTGTTCACCGGTTAGTGGGTTAGTTTTAGTTTCGTATTTCATGATTACACCTATATTATTGATCATAATAAGGGTCCGAAGACCCCTATTATGTTTAAATGTCTATTCTCCTTTAAGATTAAAGAAGTAAGACATAACCTCAACGTGTAGCTCAGTTAAGTTCACGACACCAGGAGTAAAGTCTTTAACTTCACTCTGGATACGCTCTAAAGAATAACCGTTCTTGATAAGATTTTGTACTATGAGTACATCATCTTCAATCCCGTCGTTATCCCACTCGTCATCTGTTAGGTCAAGACCTAAGATGTCGTGTAGAGCATCGTGACAGATCATCTTTCCTATGAGCCATGATGGTCCTTCCTCACGGAGAGTTAGGTCATTACGGTCACAGAAAGCTGCTGCACGTTGGTTTAATTTAGCGAAAATCATATCATTAAAAGGTATAGGACAAAATAAGGGCCCGAAGGCCCAAACAATGTTATTTATACAGTTTCAAAATTAACTAATAACTCACTTAAGTTACAGCTGTGTTGGATGCCTAGATCATAAAGACCTGTTAAAGCTTCTCTTACAGTTGCATACTTTTTGTCAAGTTGGATCTTAGCAGATCTTTCTTCATAAGCACCAAGACCAGAAGTCTTAATAGTGTTTAGTTCAATAGCATAACGGTTGTTTAGAAGTCTGTTGTCGATGTTGATAGAAGCAGTTAAGTTAGTCATAATATACCTTTGTGTTTGTTAGTGTTTAATGAACAAAATAAGGGCCCGAAGACCCTTACATATTTATTAACAAGTGAATGTTCCTTTATTCTTTTGAGCTTTTTTATGTGCTGATATGTTATTAGTGATAACAACAGTGGCAATACTACCTATAGCAGCATGACCAAATCTCTCTTCCCAATCATTTAAGAAGATGAATCCACCAAAGATTACATATAGAAGAGGCAATAAAGCTATAAGACCTAATAAGATATAACCTTTATTATCATTATCTTTTCCTTTATTAAGATTATCTATCTTCTCTTGTTTTTGAACTTCTTTTTCTTCTTTCCATATTTCAAGTTCCCAAAGTTCTAAATGAACACGAGCTGAATCATTATAAAAGTTTAAAGTTCCATCAAGATCAATAGTTAATGGTTCATTTTTATAGGTTATAAATTCTACTCTAGTTGCTCTTTCTGAATTCCACTTAGGAGTGCAATCTCTTCCTGTGGGAGCAATACCGTCATCATAACTTCCTGCATCGTAGATATAACTTCTTTTTAACTTTGAACTAAAGGTTTCAGGATTAGTTATGGGAAATTTAATATTCATTAAATTATTTACAAAATCATAAAGATCTCCAAGAGAGTTAAAGTTAATAGTGTTTCCGATGTGTGTATAGTTCATAATTTTACCTTTTGTGTTTAATGTTTATTAGTGTTTTTTTGTAAAGTACTTATTTAAGGACCCCACTTTACAGAGGTCCAGTTAATTACCAGTTTTGTGAAACTAAGATAACGCCTTTAGCTTTAGCAATACGGTACTTACTAGAAGCACGCATTTCTTTATTAAAGTTTTGATCAGCAGTGAAAGTATGCCCTTCACGTTTATTAACTTCAAACAAACTATTACTTCTTCTGTACTTAGCTAGTTCACGGAAGTAAACAGCTTTGAATAAAGGAGAAGATGTAGCACAGTCTATGAACTGTTGTACTATTGAGAATGTGTTATTAGGTTGTGCTGTAGCAGTGTAGTCCATATCAGTGTTATCAGAGGAGATGTTTAATGTAGTGTTAGTCATGATTGTTATATGTAGTAGTGTATGTGTATATAGGTGTGTATGTGTATGTGTATCTACCGTCGTCTATGGATAGATACACATGTGTGTGGTTATTACTTAACTAGTGCACGACAGTTAGCCATGCTAGTTAGTAGTGCTGCTTGATCAGCCTTGATACCTTCTTTGATATCAGCACTGTAGTCATCTTCACCGAACGTATCTACCATGACACTAGCATTCCAAGAGGAAGCCATGTCAATGATGTATACAGTACCATTGCTGATCATGATGTTGTTGCAGTGCAAGTCACCATGTACAATGCCACTCTTCCACATGACTAGTAGTGCAGCCTTGACAGCAGCTAGTAGTTCAGTAGTTACTCTACCGTGCTGGTAGTAGTCCCATAGTGTCTCTCCATGTGGAAGGAACTGTAGGCTGAGTGTGTTGTCATCAATCTGTGTAGCATGAGGTACACTAACACCACACTCACGTGCAGTAGTTAACATCTCTAGTTCACGCTCAGTCTGACCTACCTTAGCTCTCTTGATAACACGGTTACCTGATAGTACTAGTTTGCTGTTGCGTGCACGGTCGAAGCGTGCTTGTGTGTGAGTAGATGTGATGCCTTGATCAACGAAAGAATAAAGTGTGTTAGTCATGTCAGTAGTCTCCTATGTATATATGTGTGTGTATGTAATTAAGCGTAGTAGTGAGAGCAAGCAATGGATAGTTCTACTAGTGTGTCAGCAGGTAGAAGAGAGATAATAAAAGCACATCTCTCAGTTAAGTATGCTGAAGTATCTAGTCCAGCTAACATATTAGCTATGTTAGATACTACCTCTTCATCAGCTAGTGTAGTAGAGAGACCACACCATGCATGAATAGCATCATGCACCATAGCAATCTCAGTAGTAACAGGATCTAGATCGGGAGAAGAAGCATGCCATTCATTGATAAGAGTAATAGTGTCAGAAGAAAGAAGTGAAGTGTTGATGTTAGTAGTCATGTCAGTAGTCTCCTATGTGTGTATATATGTGTGATGATGTGTAGTACTCTTATTTATAGTTGTAGTACTACATACAACTGTGTAGTTAAGACCAGAAGGAAGCTTCCATGTCCTCATATGATGTCTCTACATCAACAGCTTGATCCCAACTAGTAGTTGAGACACTTGCTGATGTATTGTATCTCTTAGCTTGAACACGTGATCTGTTGTATCTCTTTGATGGGATGGATGCAGTGCGAGATCCTTTGTTGACGTTTCTTGCTTCGTTCATTAATTGGTAATGATTATTCATAGTAATCCTAATTTTATTTTGTAATTTTGCAAATCGCGGGGTGCCAGGGGGGTCCTAACTACCTACATAACAGCCTTATTTACCTCCGTGATATATTTTTAGGCTCTTTTTGGAAATCCTTAAACAGGGTGTTATAATATAAAAAATGACTACAAATATAAGATAATGCCGAAAAAGCAAATAAGCAAAGAAAAACAAGACGAGATTGTAAAACTATATAAAGAAGGTTTAGGTAAAAAGAAAATAGCGTCAATATTAAAGACTTCTACAAGAACAATAACGTTAGTATTACAAGAACAAAAAATAGAGACACATAAAAGTGGAGACAATGGAAAAGGGGGCAGACCTTATACAGGAGGAAGAAAACCAAGACATTGGTTATATCAAACTTGGAGCGGGATAAAACAAAGGTGTTATAACATTAACAATAATTCTTATAATAATTACGGAGCAAAAGGAATAGGTATATATAGTGAATGGAAAAATGATTTTAATAAATTCAAAAAATACGTAGAAAAAAATTTAGGTGAAAAAGATGCAAATTTATCTTTAGATAGAATAAATCCAAAAGGAGATTATGAACCTGGTAATATTAGATGGGCGAACAAAATAACACAAGCATATAATAAAACTAATTGTTTTAATAGAAATTTAGAAACTGTAGATACTTCTTTAATAATAAAAAATTACAATTTAGATATTAAATACTATTCCGTAAAAGAATTACAAATTAATAAAGAAATAGAAGACTTAGAAAATACAGGAGTATATATAATAAAATGTGAATCAAATAATAATTATTATATAGGTAGTACATCTCGTAGTTTTAGAGAAAGATGGAAAGAGATAAGAAAACAATGTAAAAATAACAAAAATAAAATTTCTAAATACCTAAGAAAATTTTGGCAAGAATGTGACGGAGAAACTAACTTCAAGTTTGGTATTTTAGAAATTACAGACAATATAAAAGAACGAGAGCAATACTGGATATCTAAATTAGAGCCTAGTTTAAATATTGTAAAAATAGTGTATTAATATACAAAACAAAAAGGCCACCGAAGTGACCTTAAAATATACGTAGAATAATTTTTACATTTCTATTAGAACAAATCGCCTAGTAATAAAATCCAGGGTTCCCATAAATCTTTATTACCTAACAAAATCCCGTAAGTAATTATTTGAGAGTTATAAAGATACATAGAAGGATAACCTAACCATAGTACTAATTTCATTGGAGGTTTAAATCTAACTATTTGTATTAATAACAACATGTGGCCAGGTATTAAAATATAGTCTACACATTTGCAATATAACCATAATGCAAAAAAGATAGGAAAAGTAACTATTGAGAGCAATGTATTCATATTTGATTTAAAGTATGTTGTAATAAACTAATAAATAAAGGATGAGGGTTAAGTAACGTAGATTTAAACTCTGGGTGATATTGAACACCTATAAAGAAAGGATGGGTAAAGTAATCCACTTCTATACTTTCTACAAGTTTATTATCAGGAGATAAACCACTAATAAATACTTTATCGCTTTTACTAAATAGTCCTCTATAACTATTATTAAACTCATACCTATGACGATGCCTTTCGTATATAAGAGAACTTCCGTATATTCTTTTTAATAGAGTATCTTCTCTAAGTATAGTAGGGTAAGAACCTAAACGTAATGTACCACCAATAGGTAAATCTTTCTTTTCAGGCAGTATATCAATAATAGGATTTTGACAACAAGGGTTAATTTCTGTAGAAGAACAATCTTGTAAACCTAATAATTGTTCTGCTAAGAAAATACACATTAATTGCATACCATAGCAAATACCTAAAACAGGTACCTTTTCATAAAATGCTTGTTCTAATAATTCTAAAATACCTGCAGTGCCAGATTCACCAAAACCACCTGGTATAACTATTGCGTCATAGCTTTTAACATCACAGTCAAAGTACTCACTAGTAGTATCTACAAACACAATGTCTAAGACACACTCAGTAGGCACTGAAGCGTGTAAAAGAGATTCTTTGATAGATAGATAAGAATCTTCTAAAGAAGCGTATTTACCTACAATAGCAATGCGTAAAACGGGATAGTTATCTCTATTATTATTTATATAAGAGAACTCGTGAGATTTAGAGTTAAAAGAATCGTCATAATTAGTTCTAGTAATAGAGAGCTTATCTTTTAAAGCATTTAATAAACCATTATTAATAAGATAGTAAGGAATTCTATATAAAGAGTCTGCATTAGGACAAGGTATGACATAATCTTCTTGAAAGTAGCAGTACTTAGATAGTTTACGAATAACCTCATTATCAAGACAATCTTTTGAACGAGCAACTAAGATATCAGGATTAATACCTAGACTACGAAGTTCTTTACAAGAGTGTTGAGTAGGTTTAGTTTTTAGTTCACCAGTATTATCAAGATAAGGAATATAACTAACATGAATATAGCAAGTATCATTTTCATCTTGCTCTACTTGTATTTGGTGAAGAGATTCCATAAAGGGTTGGGATTCTAAATCACCTATAGTACCACCTACTTCTACAATTAAGTAATCGCAGTTAGATTGGTCAGCACAAGAATAAATCCGCCTCTTAATTTCATCAGTTATATGAGGAATAATTTGAACAGTACTTCCTTTATAATAACCATCTCTTTCACGCAGCATAACAGAGTTATAAGCTTGACCAGTGGTAATATTATTAATTTTTGAAACAGGAGTATTAATAAATCTTTCATAATGACCTAAATCTAAGTCTGTCTCTCCACCATCATCAGTAACAAAGACTTCCCCATGTTGTTTAGGATTCATAGTACCAGGGTCCATATTAAGATATGGATCACATTTCATAATAGAAACTGAGTACCCTAAATTAGTAAGGATATTACCTACGCTAGCAGCTATAATACCCTTACCTATTCCTGAAACAACCCCTCCTGTAACAAATATATATTTAGACATATTTTATTTATATAGTATTAAATTTATTATAATCAATTGTGAATAGTAATTACTTATAAAACTTTGAAATACATAGTTAAAAAATCCGCGAGTATCTATGACTACCACTTACATATAATAGTTTATACACTAAAAAAGTAAGGATTTAAAGGTAATAATTTATTTAAGATAGGTGTAAGATGAAAGGTACTGAAACAGTATTAATAGCAAGCTTGATAATATCAATTTATTTGTATACAAATAAAGTTAGTAAAACTATAAACTTGCCAAATAATATAATAACTCTTCAAGAGAGTACAAAGATAATAGAGTCAAGAGGAGAAGATATTGTAGTAGTATTTACTAGTGGGCCTAAATTTAACAGTTCAAATCAGTTTGCTAGATTTATAGACGAGACTTTATTTGGTAAATTAAATACAGAGTTAGGCAAAAGAGATATAACTTTTGTGGTGTTAAATACTACATGTTTAGCTAGAACAGAAGTTAGATGTACTGCTAAGTTTACTGATATAGCTTTATCTATAGCAAAGTTAAAACCTATCGCTGTAGTATACGCTGGTATAGATTCAGGTATCGCTGCTAATTCTTTTGAATCTATAATAAAATCTGAGTCCATACCTATATATATCATAGGTACTAGAGTAGCTATAGCTAATAATGTATATATAGGTCCTGATAATGTCAAGTTAGGTAAAAGTGCTTATGAAGGGTTAAAGAAGTATATAGAACCTAATCAAGAAGCTTTGTATGTAGAGACAGTAAGAATAGTAGCTCCGCATGATAAGTTAGATAATGGATATCCTCGTATAAATAGTGCAAGGCAATTATTTGAGAAAGCAGGAGTAAAAACTAGAGAAACGTTATTTACTGTATGGAATAATGAACAAACTTATTTACAAGTAAGAGTACAGTTGTTAAGAGAAGGCCCTGTTGAATACATTATTGTTCCTTCAGGAGAAACAGCAATAGGTGCATCAAAAGCTGTCACAGAATTAGGATATAAAGGTAAGGTAAAAATAGTGGCTTTAGATTTTACAGAAGAAACTTTAGATCTCTTAAAAAGAAAAGAAATATATGGAATTGTTTCACAAGAGCTAAATAAACAAAGTGTAGCTTTATCAGATATTATAACTACAAAAAGAAAGCCTAATACAAAAGAGATACTCTTTGCATCAGACTTAATTACATTAGAAAATGTCTATAAATTTTATGATGATGAAGGCAACGTTATATATTGATCTATTCTGATAGTTCTAATAGTTTTTCTATTCTATCATTTAACTCGCCGTCATTAGATATATTATCAGTGATGACATTATCAAGTACACCAACTGAAGTAAGAACTGATACAACTATACCTGCAATTGTGATCCACTTTTTAAGATCCATAGTTTTAGTAAAGATCAAGAAACTGTTATGAATAAGTGGGTCCATAGAGTTTTCCATAGACTCTAACTTATTTTCTAACTTAGTTATTTTCTCGTCAATCTTTCTTTCTATATCCCTTACATCATTGTAAAGTTTGTTTTCTAGTTGCTGAACCCTATCTCTGAGCTTAGTAACATTCTCACCAGTTAATACGTCTTGTTCTTTGAAGTTAGTAATAAAAAAGTCTATTACTGTTAATTTACTTTTAAGTTCATTTATTTCTTTAAAAAGATTGTAGTCGTCCTGCATTTTTCTTAGTTTCCAATATGTTTGTTACAAAGGCAGCGGCATTTCTTACTGCTGCTGTTTCAACAGAGATTGACCCATCCTTCTTATTATTTAACCCACCTATATATCCAACTAGAGTATCGTTAACAAATATAGGGCAGCTTAAGTAAAATATGTCAGGACTTATTTCGTTATTAGATTCTAAGTTTTTGTATACTACTGAGGATTTAGATATATCAGTAGTGTTCTTTAGAAAGCAAATGTTGTTAGTATGATAAGTTAACATATCAACATAAAATGGATCATTGTCAGTCGGTTGATTAGGATTAGATAATGCTACATCAGATTTAGATATAAATACTTCTCTTTCTGTATAGTTATCTAAGTAAAAGAAAACAAAATATCTATATAAAGATCTTTCTATAGAATCTTTATCTAGAGTTTCACTTATTCTTTTTTGTATTAATTCCGCTTTTTCTTCTGTTAAGTTTTCAAGAGCTCCTAGTTCATTTGAATTTAGTGCAGTGTATATATTGCCAAGGTGTCTAAATAAAAGAACATAAAACAATACAGTAGCACCTGTAATTAGTTGTGATGCAATAAATGCTTTATTTAGTTTCATTATTAATTTGATTTGTCAGTTAGAATACATTGTTTATAGTTTTTAAGCAATGTGTAAAAGTTAGGATCTAAGACCCCCTCTTTTATAAAAGAAGGACAAGTCTTAAATTGAAAAGATAAGATTCCCCATACATAGTTTTCTTGTATTAGTAATTGATTAACAATAACTTGTATACCAATTCTTTTTAAATGACTCGTACATTTAAGTTTATTCTCTAAGTTTGAATCACCTACAACAATTGAATCTAAATCATCTCCAAATTCAGTTGCTATAACAGAAGTAGGAACATTTTGTACTATAGGTTTAATACTAAATATGTCTTCACAATGCTCAAATATAATAGAGAAGGCACTGTCTAAAGATAGCGCGCCTTTTGAATCTTTTACTCCATGGATTTTTGCTATTACAGCTCTATCACATTTTAATTCTCTACATATAGTCTTTAAGTAGTTAGTGATCATTTTGTATTCTCAGTATTTTCAATTTGCTTAATATTTTTATAAGGATGGTCATCTCCAAATACAGCAAACAAAAGAGTACCTAGTAATAGTACTATTAATAAACAGCTTGTAGCTAGGCCAAAAACAGAATCATTACTCTTTTTATTTGTACCTGGAGTAGTATACTTTGCAGGATCTTTCATTTTTCTTATTTATATAATATTAAAGGCGGTTATTAACCGCCTTTAAACTTTTACAAAAGTACTATTAGTAATAAAATAACTAGTACAGAACCAAGGCTAATATTTAAGTACATTGTTTTAGTTACAGTAATTTGGTGAATTGAGTAAACAGTTATGGTTGTGACAATAAGTTCCTATAGTACTAACTAGTATGCAGATAGATAATAAAGCTCCTACTCTAATTAGATGATGTTTAAGTATAGGATTCACTTATACGCGTCCTTTCTTTTTGTGCTTAACAGTCTTAGGTTTTTTAGCAGTGATAGACATTTTCTGTCCTTTCTTTTTTGATCCGTAGCTAAGCTTTGTTTTTTTACTAGAAGCCTTCTTAGATTTCTTAGCAGTAACAGAAGCTTTTTGTTTACTTCCTGATTTCTTCTTTTTAGCTTCCATCATCATTTTGAATCTGTCTTTAGGAGACATCTTCTTCATATCGGTTTTTTTACTTGACGGAGCAGCTTTCTTTTTAGAAGCCATTTTCTTTTTCATAACAAATATATAGTTAGTTTTATACTTTTATATAGTATAGTTAATGTCAAATCATAAAGTAAGCAATTTTAATACTGGATTCTTTATTTGAGTCTACTTCCATATAAGTAATTACCCAAGCAATAACAGACAATATTAAAAGCATAGAGCAAAGTCTAGTAATAGTAGCCTTGTTCATTTTTTCTTCTTTGCTGTTCTATAAGCTTTTTTAAATTGTTTTTTAGTAGGTGCTTTTTTAGATCCTTTTTTACGCATGGTCTCACCACTTCCTTTTTTTATGCGTTTGCGTTTTCTATGAATATTGGCATAGAGACCTTTCTTTTTAGCCATTATTTTTTATTTGAGATTAAGCTCCTATGCTATAAATAGCTATATTAGAACTACCTGTAGCAGTTATTGCGTGGATTTCTGCTTGTGCAAATTGAGGAATTTCAGAACTCCAACTAGCATCTGAACTAAGTTTTAACCCACCGTTTACAGCAGAAGGAGCACCAAAGTTAATGTAGATTGCTTCTGATTCTAGGTTCTGAATCATAATATAATCTCTGTTAGTATCCTGTGTAAGAATAACAGAATCTGTATCACTTACTGAAGTAAAAGTACTAGATATATCTCCTTCAGGATAATTATCTGATTTACCCTTTTCTACAGTTTCAGAGTCAATAGTGCCTGATAGTAAATTAGTATAGTGAGAGAGAACATCTCTAGGGACCTTTTGACCATTATTAACATAACGGTTCATTTGACGTTCAGTGGTTTTTATATCTTGTGAAAAATCTACAGCCATAGTTATAATTGTATATAATGTAATTAAGATTAATAAAGAGCTTATGCGTAATTTTATACTAAAGATAATTCGGCTGTACAAGATGTTCAATTTTACTAAAAGCGGTGACTTGATAATCTCTTTCGCTGGTAGCAAAATTGCTATGACAAAGAAAGGAGACATTATAGTTAACTCAAAGAGACATACTATTCATCATAGAATATTATTTTTAGATGGTTGTGATCAAACTTTCATTGATGAAATGGTTCATGAAAGAGAAAAAGGGAAAGAACATTTTGAAGATTATGTAACAAGAAAGAATATGGCGACCCATGCTAATGTAGCTTGTAAAGCAAAGGAGTTAGTTTAATGGTAATGGCAACTAGAGTAGGAGATTTTGTAGCTTACACATGTCCACCGCCACCACCTCCTACACCAGGTCCTTTCTTTAAAGGCAGTATGGATACTTTTACAAATAATAGACCCCAAGTAAGAATGTCAGACCCTTCTTTACCAGGTATTGCTATAGGAGGATCTTTTAAAAGATTTACTAATAACTTGCCCACTGTTAGATTAATTGATCCAGTAGTATGCGGTGTAATAACAAGAAGTAGTACAGATACCTTTATATTTTAATGTTTCCTTTATTTGATAAATTTGATGATAGTAACTTTGATATAGATAATCAAGAGTTACAAATAGGAGCTAGAACTTTAGCTACTATTAATAGAGAGTACTCAGAGTTAGGCACTCTCAAAACTTGGGTACATGGAGAACAAGAAGCTGATCAAGACTTAAACATACTCAGCAGAAAGTATGCTGAATTAATATTTGATGACGTAGCGTGCGATTTTGACTTTAATGATGCTGGTTTTAATGATGATTCTTTTGGGGGTAGATACTATTGGAGAGTCGTACATAAATTTACAGAACATGAATTCTATTCTGAGGATACTCCTGAATTTAAAAACTTCTTGATATGGGAAGAAGCTGATCATAGATTTCAAATGGATATTATATATAAACACCAAATTGGGGAAACTATAGAGTGGTTAAGACCTCGTACAGAAACTACTGGAGTTTCTACAGGAGCTCCAGGAACTTCCCCATGCCCTCTATTTGGAGGTACCTCAGCTACTAATGATAAAACAGGTGATAGTAGCTGGATAACAATTCCTAGCCTAATTCCTTTGAATCCCCCTACTTGTAGACAGTATAAATCTGTATCTATTCCTTACTATAAAGTATTTGATGCAGGTGGTTTTTTAGGGGCTGTAGTAAGTGGAGATACTCCAGATAATGTTTATATATTTGATGTAAATCCTACGTTGCTAGAACAAGATCCTAATTTAGATATAGGAGCTTTATTAAAGACTTCTTTAGATAGCGTTAACTATGGTTCAGGAACTAAAGTAACTTTAACAGAAGCTTTAGCATCAGTTACATCTTCTAGAGGTATAAGTTCAGTAGGTACAGGTAGTGTGTCAGATCCTATTAGACTAAGACAAAGATATATTTTAGTAGAATATCTTTCTCCAACAAGCACTACTCCTAAAGAAGGAAAGATAGATTTTTATGGTGTTGAATTTTACAGATCATTTGTACCTGTATCAAGAGATCAAGAACCTTTATTAAGAGAACACCCTCCTGCTACACTTGAAAATCCTCACACAAATGATACAATTACATTAACTAGATTTAAACCACCTAGTAGAATGGATTTTCCAGATAACTTCTGGAATGATAATAATGTAGATACTATAGAAGCTTATGGTTCTAGAGTAGGAGCAACAGGAGGAGAATTACTTTGAATAAACAACTAGTAACTAAAGATGGTCGAGTTGTAGTAAGATTACCAATTGGATATAAACTTAAATATATCGACGGTATGAAAGATAAAAAACTAAATCAAAGTGAGTACTTAATGTACTTATTAGATAATTATGAAGGAGATAACTTAGAAGTGCTAAAACAGTTTAGACATAATTTAGCAAAAAGGATAAAGAAAGGAATTAACTTTTTATATATTAACGAACTAAAGAAAATAAAGGACTTAATTGATCCAGTCCTAGAAAGACTATGATAAAAAAACCAGCATTCATAACTGTACAAGAAGGTAGTGGTGTATCCCTAAGAGGAATTGTATCTCTAATCCTAGATGATTTTCCTAATACAGACATGTTTATAATGGAAGATACCGAATACTACTTTGTGATAAAGTTTATATACGATGACTTTGTTGAAGTGCAAGAAATTGCAGCTGCAATCAGTTATTTATTAATACAAGAAGGAATCTGTGAATTTACAACTACATTAAACTGCGATGAATAATATTTCAAAATACATGCTCGTATATAACATAACAGCATTGCCTGCTATTCTATATGCTTCAATGACACCCGCTGACGAACCTTTAACATTTGATTCAGATAAATTAGAAATACCACCAGATCTAAATGGTATTCCTATAGAGTTAAGAATTAGTATATATAATCCAGAAGGTAAGTTAATAGAGTTAGCAAGTAATATGTTACCAGCCAACTCTGTAGTAATTGCTCAAACTGCACAACTCACTGGACTAAAGTTAGTAAAGAAGTTAATTGACAACTTAAGCTAACACATCAGTATAAATTGTCCCATCCATACTGGGTTCTACGTCTTGAGCTTCTTGTAAGTCAGCTAGATGAGCAAAGTTATCTGGATTGTAAGTAGAATCAGTCATAACCCAGTAATCACTTATTTCACTATTAGTACCGTCAGTCTCAGCAGCAATCTCTTCATAAGCTGCTTGTTGATTTCTTTGACGAGATATTCTCTCTGCTACACTAGCACTTAAGTTAGCTACAGGAGCAAAAGAGTCTAGTATATTCTTAACTCCTCCGTTTTGCATTCTAGCTGCCGTTTTCATAAACACTCCACTAATTAAAGTAGAACTAACAGCAGATATAATAGAGGCCCCTATATTACCAGCAAGCTGTTTACCTGCAGCGTATTTCTCCATGCCCATAGCACTTAAAGATGGATGAGCTTTCATACCCAAAACATTTCTTTCTATTTTCTGATTAATCCAAGGAGTAGCTACAGCATTAAAACTAGTAGATACTACTTCTTGAACAGCCATCTCCGCCACAGCCATGCCTATATTATCATCACCATGCCTAGCTAAAGCATTTTTAAATTTGAATACTCCTGTTAGAGCTTTAGCACCTGATACTTTTCTCTTATAAGCATTGGGATTAGGATCATCAATTGAACCTGCTCTAGCGTATTGAAAAGCTGTTACAGTAGCTCCACCTAAAGCTTGAAGCTGGTTATCATCAACATTACCTTCTGATATCATTCCACCAACACCAGTTAAAAGAATAGGAACTAAAACATCTAGTCCAGTAGAAACCTTGTTTTTAGACATAGCTCTAAGACCTGCATCTCCTACTTTATTTAGTACAGATCCTTTCTTAGTAACATCACTCATGTCCATATACATCTCTCTTGCCATCTTTTGTTGTCTGATGACCTGTTGATTTCTACGAGCAGCCTGATACTGAATATTGTCCTTAACCATCTTTTTACCTTCCATAGTGATTTGTTCATCACCAGGTAAAAAGTCTCTAAGAATTTTATCTACTTCCTCATCGTTATTAAATGCATACTCATATAAAGCTTCTCTACCCATCATCTCAGCACTAGCAGCTTGTTGACCAGTAAGACTTCGTTCATTCATTTCTACAAAAGCATCTAATATATCATTCTCTACTCTTATTAATTTACCACTACCTTTGTACTCACTAGAATCCTTAACTACTGTAAGAGACTCATCAGCTTCTTGATAAACAAATCTTTCATCAGCCTCGTCTATCATACGAGCATTAAACCCTTTCCAATCTTTAGTCTCATCAGAAGTAGCCCTACTCCATAGTTGACCTTTATCTTCTGTACCAACTAAGTTTTTATAAACTACTTTTTTAAGAATATAGTCTTGTTCTACTTTATCAGCAGTAGTAAAATCTTTACCGTCTACGCTAAGAACTTCTTTATTAGCATTAACAAGCTCACTAAGAACACCTCTGTACATTGCACTAAAGATTCCCATACCTTGTGCACCTAACTTCTGCTGAGAAGCAAGTTGAGCCATTGTAGTCATTAACTCAGAACCAGCCATGTCTCTAATATTATGAGACCCTTCTTCTCCTGGCATATTACCAGTCTCTTGTGCATTAGCTACATTCTTCCTCATAAGTTCAGTAAGAGTAAAGTTTTCCATTCTTTCTCCATCTTTACCAAACAAAGGATCAATTTGTTGTCTTGTAGTTTCGTATACAGAATCAAACTGTAGTAAGTAGGTTTCAACACTTACTCCTTGCTTTCTTGCAACGTCAGTCAATTCTTTTTGATACTCAGAAGTTAATACTCCTTTGTCATCATAAGCACTATCTAAATCTAGCTTCAAATGCTGAGCTAAGGCTGATTTCTGATCTAAGTGAATATCAAATTTATCCCCTTCTATATTAAGATTAGACAAGTATTTTTTATTTAAATACTCTAACATCTCATGATCTTCAGACATAGGTTGCCCATTCTCAAATCTGTTAACTAAAGCAACTTTAGAAACTTTGTGAATCTGTTTGTTCTGACTAGCAAGTTTTAGTTTTTGAGAAGCAGCAAAACTAGTCATAATTTCAGAACTTTGTTTATTAGAGTTATCCATATGATATGAAGTAACCATTGAAGCTACGTTTCTAGCAGTTTGATATCTAGCCACTGCCATTAGAGAATGACTATCAGCCGATATATCATCACGACTACCAATAGATTTATAGTTAGGATCTCTAGCAGCTAACTTAGCATTAATCTGTCTAAACTCATAACTATTACCAACCTCTTTTCCTCCCAGGAATCTAGATTCATAATCCATTAAGTTCATGCCTTTGTTAGTAGATTGATTAATTAAATAATCCATATCCATAAGAGACTTAAGACCAGGTCCTGGACCTAGTTGAGAAGCCATACCATCAATAACGCTATCTCTTTGACGTTTAAGATCTTCATACTCAGCTCTATCTTTTTTACTTAAGTCAGCTATATCCCCAGATTCAAAAGCAGCAATCTGAGAAGACTTCTCGTTATATACTTTTGAGTTTTCCTGTAGAGAGCTCATCATATCTCCATCAGTTTTTAATTTGATGCTATCTCTTAATAACTGGTGGATATTCTTCATAAAGCTTTGGGTACCTTCAGCATTACTAACAGCTTGTCTAGTGGTTTCTTGATATTGATTAAACTGTTCAGCATATATTTCTTTTGCTGCTTGAGCTTGAGTCACACCAGTTTTATTAGCATAATCTACAACTTCATTTCTACGATCTTCAGATAATCTACTTATATCAAAAGAATCTTCATCTTGGAAATAATGTTTTCTTACTGCTTGATGTAGTTCACTATCAGTGTCCATCATTGCTCTACCACTACTAATAGTAGGAGCATCTTGAAATGTACTACCAATAATAGTGTTATAAGTTTTACCTAGGATTTCCCCACCAGCTTTACCCAACGTTTTAAGTACAATATCAAACACTGGCTCAGTCATATCCATACCCACGGCTTGACTAGTAAACTTAGATAAAGTATCAGCTTCTTGAGTTTTATTAAATATTTCTCCACCAATCCATTGACCTAAGAAAGCTCTTTGACCTGCTTTACGTTTCTCATCATCAGAAGCAACATTCTTAAGCATGTCTACATATCTAAGCATGTTATCTTGATCGTTAGCAAAGTTAGATAGTGTTCCAGCGTAAGCTTTAAGAGTAACAGAGTCTTCTCCTTCTGCTTGTAATGCTCTTAGAAAATCTACTTGGCCCTGTTTTTCAGATCCACTAGATACTTCTGCCTCTAATATTTCTAATCTCTTAGATATTTGCTCTCTAACTAAAGCAACATTAGGTTGGGCAGTCTCTCCTTTAGCAGTATTAGTATTAGGATCTAACTTAAGTTTGTGTAAGAACTCTATTCCTTCAGCAGGATCAGTGCCTTGGTATCCTAGTAAGGCATCCATAGCAGTATTTACAGCCATCATTTTTCCTGCTTGACCGTATAAGCCTTCTATAATATCAGTACCTTGGCCCATTAGAGCATTAAGTTCATCAGCACCCATAGTACGACCACCAAAGCCAGTTATAGCTTTATCTTGATCATCAAATCTTTCTTCACCAGTAATAGCATCTCTTAACTGTTCTCCTTGTTCAACAAAGAATCTTTCATCCATTCCAAGATAACCAGCAACTTGCTTACGCATTCTTTCTGTCAAAAGTCTACTACCAGCTGCAGACTGTTCTTGTAGTTTTTGTTGAGCATATTTAAACTTAGCTTCTGCTTGCACTTTCTTTCTTCTAGACTTAGCATACTCTTGTTGAAGAGTCTTACCTTCGTCTTCATTAGAAGCCCCCTCTGCAATTTGTTTACTATATGAATTAGATAAAGCGGTTTGTTTATCAACTTCTAATCTAGCTTCACTCATATACTTTTGGTAATCAGATGCTCGATTCATAACAGTGGTATAAGGGTCACCATCCCAGTCACCACCACCAAAGGTAACAATACCTAGAGAAGCCATCCAAGACCCTGTTTGACCTCTAGAAATATCGCTAGTCATCTTTGTAGTTTCTATACCTGTTTGACCTACTTGTATCTCACCAGAAAGTTGAGCCACCCTATTTAAAGCGTGAACTCCTTCCATCAATCTATAAGTATGTAAACGAGGATCTGTACCACCTGGAGTAGGAGAACGAAATACCTCTGCAAGCTCTAAATTACTTCTATCTAAATCTTCCATCTCCATACGAACATAACTAAAGAGATCTTCGTAATCTCCTATATTCATATGCTTTTCATTAAGATCCAATTTAAGACTTTCTAGCCTTTGAATAATAGTTTTAGTTCTTGTTTCATATTCACTATGAGCTGCTGTAATACGAGACTCTTGCTCTGAATCTGTTTTGACTTGAGTAGTGCCATCTTTGTTCTTGAGTTTAGATTGAGACTCTCTAGTCATAGAGAACTTTTTCATATCCTCCATTCTATTCTTATACATTTGAATAGTTTCGTTAATTTGCTTTTCCGCAAACTTCTTCTGGACTGCATCTCGACTACCTGAAGAACCAGACTTATTAAATGCTTCCCCTATTTCTTTAATAGCATTAACAACACTCTTTGTAGGATCTTCATAATCTGAAGTACCAGCAGCTTTAGTCTTACCTGTAAATAATGTATGTTCAGCTAACTGAGTACTTGTTTTACCAAGACCTTCAAAGATAGTTCCATCATTCATTATCATTCCTACTTCCTTAAAGCGAGCAACTTTTCTATTAAGATATCCTACTTGCTCACTACTTAAATGTTGTCTAGCAGGATTAATACTAGATAGCTCAATACGAGCCAACATAGCATCGTAGTTCATTACAGTAGCATGATATATAAATGCATTAGCAGGATCTAATCTGTTCTTTATACCTTCTTTATCAAAGTAGTTTATTCTCTCTGCTGCTTCGTTTCTAAGTTTTAGTATAGAGCTTTTTAAAGTATCATAACCTTTACGTCTATCATCTTGAGACAGTCCTTTAGCACTTTCATAAGCAACTACTCTCTCAGTAATATTAAGAGATTGTCTCTTTATCTGTTTAAACTCATCTCTATGTGCAGCATCAATACCTTCTCTAAGAGCAGAAGCTTGTCTTCTGTAGAACTGACGAATCTTTCTAACATCGGTTAAATCATCATCTCTAATAACTTCACCATTTAAAAACTCTGTTTTATCTCTAGTGCGACGATTATCATATACAGTTTGAGCCATTTGAGAACCATCTACTTCCATAGCTACTTCTCTAGTGACTACTTTATATGTATCAGAATACTCAGTAGCTTCAGATATTGTATTAGTTTTTATTACAGTTCTATTAATTTCTCTTTCTCGACCTACAGTAGCTATATAAGCCTTAGTAGTATCTTCAACAATATCATCTGTGATAATACTTTTTATCTTAGCTGTCTCACCTGGTTTTCTAGTAGCCTTAGTAGTATCATCTTCTTCATAAAAGAATTCTCTTCTAGTTTGTTCTTCCTGATATTCAAAGACATCAAAAGCCTCAACTCTGTAATTAAGCTTATGTATTTGTGCCTCTACTTCTCTTATAGTAGAAGTTCTTTCACCATCATGTACAACACTCTGTACTCTACGAGTTTTACCTTTAACCTTATTAAGAAGTTGAGACTCTTGATCTTCTGTTATAGCTCCCCTTTCTACAAGAGCACTTAAAGTTAGATTAGATTTAACATCATTTCTAGCCCAAAAATCAGGAGTATTCTTAGAGATATCTAGTTCTGCATCAGCATACTGTCTTAGTTCTGCAGAACTATCTACTAAGTATTTCTGCATATTTCTAATGTCTTCTTTATTAGCTGCCATCTCAGGTAAACTAACAAGACTTTCTAATTGATCATAAGCTCTTTGTAAAGTTGTAACTGTAGTAAATACATTATCACGTTGTACATCTTTACTCATACCAGAAGCACCCGCTACGTAACCTAACTTTCTTAAGTCATGTAACTGATAAATAGTATCTTTAACTTCTTTAAGATGCTTACTATTACTATTAGTTTCTACTGCTTTACTTAAAGATGAGAAGCTATTGTATAAACCTGAACCCATTTCTATATAGACTCTTTCAACAGCACTGCCGGCATACTTGCGACTGCTTCTCATTGACCTCATATTCTGAGTTGTTTCTTTTAGAAGTGCAGTACGCTCTTCATAAACTTCTAATCCTAACTCCTGTTGTTTTGATACAGCCATAGCAGCAGAACCAAATGGCATTAAGTTGCTACCAATACCTGTACTTGTAAAACCTTGATATTTAACTTTACCAGCGTTGGCCTCTTGCATACGAGCACCAGCTACTGCTTTCTCAATTTCTACTTCCATAGTAGCTGCTGCCTCCATTACAGATTGTAAAGCTTTAGTCTCATCTGTAGTAAGAACAATACTTATACCTGTTTGAGCTCCTGCTCTTACTTTTTCAAAGGCTACGTTAGCTATATTACCTGGAGTAAAGATTGCAGTTAAAGCTTTATAGTTTTGTACTACGGGATCTACAAAGTCAGCATGCTGTGCACCTAAGTTTCTCATTATCTGAGCACTAGGAATAATAGTAGACATGCCTTTAGATTTATCTATATGTGCAACTACCTGACCATACTGTTGATCAAAAGAAATACCAGGTAATGTAATATACATACTTTCATTACTCATATTAGCTAAGTATTCTTTTGTATTAGTTTTACCTATTACTTTACTAGCATTTTGTTGATGAGAATCATTCATAGCCATAAGTCCTCTTTCAACATCATCTAGTTGTTGCATAGCAAACTCACGACCACCTTTTTCAATGATTCTTTGTACATGTCTTTCTCTATCAGTAGAAGTTAAGTACCCATACTTAGCCTTTACAAAGTTTTCAACCTTAGTACGACCATCATCTGTAATAGAGTTAGCTTTCCACTCATAAGCACCCTCAGTTATATCTTTGTTAATATTTGTGTACATATCAACAAAATCCTGGGTATAAACCCCTGTTGTTCCACCTTGGTAAAAACCTAAGAACTTTCTCTTCTCAAAAGAACTAAATAAGTAATTAGATTCTGCTTCTACTAAGTTGCGGGCTTTTCTTGAACCAAATTGATTAGCGTTTTGAGTTCCATACATAGTTAAACCAGACTTCATATTAGAAGTCATAGCAGCTAAGCTAGCAACAGTATGTTTAATCTTACCTAACTGACCTGTCTCTTTATATTGTTTAATATCACCTAGATAAGGAGTTATTAAATGCTGCCCTTCATGTCTAGCTACAGATTGAGTACCAGTTGGATCCTTACTATAAGAGAATGTAATATCACTAAAGATAGAAACAGCAGTTATCTGAGTAGAGAGACCTTCAATCATCTGCATTAGCATTTCTCTATTTTCATCATCTATATCAGTAGGAGCTCCTAATACATTTAACATTACAGCTCTGTAATCTGGGTTAGATATGTCTATATCTCCAGGTACTCTCATACTAGAACCACTAGCTGATAATTGATGCATAAAGTCAACAGCAGTAGTAATGATAGTCGCCTGTCTATCCATTTGACTATCAAAGTTAATAGATCCATAAGCTGCTGCATTTTTAGCAGTAGGGTCTACCAAGCTTCTAACTGCATGTAGTAATTCATTAGATTGAGAACCATCACCTGCTAATACATTAGACAGCATAGTACTAGTAATACCTCTAAGACCACCTACTGATATATCAGAGAATGCTGACTTAGAAGTTAAGCTTTCAAATAACAAATCAGAACTAATTTCAGATCTTGATCTACCGTACTTATCTTTAGCCATTGCTTTGTCAATACTACCATCCATACCTATTTGTACAGCAAGAGCAGCAGTAAGCTTTTGATAATGTTTTCCATACTCACCTTTAGCCAAGCCTTCTATTAAAGCTTGTTGTAATTTACGGGCTTCTGCAGGTTCAGAGTTATAACCAGATATATCTTTTCCTTTTTTTCTATCTTCAAAATAACCTTTCATATTCAAAGCTTCACCAGAAGCACTTGTAGTTATAAAACTACCTCCGAACTGAATAAGTAAAGCTCCTGCTACCTTTTTAGCTGCAGCAATATCCGCTTCACCTTTAGCTCCAAATAACTCATCTAACATAAAGTGAGATTTAGTTCCATCTTCACCAGTTCTTAGTGAGCGCATTATAGTAGCACCGTGACTCCAGAAGAAAGACTTGAAGTTATTAGAGTTATATAGTCCATGTACTGTAGATGATAAAGGAGTATAACCATAAGTACCGTCTTGGAGTTTAGTATAATCACTAGCCTCGTTTACAGTAGCTCCTAGTACACCGTCTTTTCTCATATCTAAGTAAGCTTTTAAAGAACCACCAACTTCATTAGCATACATTTGCTGCTCTAAGTGCTGGAAAGTATTCATTTCTACTTCTCGTCTTTCACCATCTATGTGAGTCATAAATTTATTACGACCTGCAAAGTTAGCTACACCTTTAATTAATGCACCACTATCTGTACCTTCAACTCTTCGACCACTTCCTGGCATAACAGAACGTAATCTGTGGAACATTCCTACATATTCGTTGTTATCAAAATTACCACCTCTATGATAAGCATCCATTAAGTAGTCAATACTTTGTTCTCCACTACGTCTGTAAGTAGCCATTTCTGAAGTACCGAGAGTAGGAGAACCAACTGGACTAAATGAGGTATTGTCAACAACATTTTTTATAGTAGACATATTACCTTTATGGTCAGCAACACCTACTATCTTCCAGTCTCCATCAATCTTTCTCTTTAGAACAGTAGAATTAGTATTAGGATCTTGAACAATTATGTCTCCTCTCTTTTGGAGAACCTCATAACCACCTTCACCAATCATTGAGCCTTTTATACTCTGTTGTTGAGTTTCTATATAACCTTCTCTCATTCCTCTTGCCAAGACTCCTTCACCAGGTTCTAACTGCCCAGGTCTTTCTAACACTAAGTCAGGGTCATCTATATGCCATTCATTAGCAAGACGTCTATTGTAAGCACCTTTACTTGTGTATACAGAGCCGTATAAAGGGTTAGCAAGGAAAGTATCAGTATACGTACCTCCAAGCTGTATAAGAGCCATAGAGTAGCGCATATGATCACTACCAGCTAACATCTTACCTAAGTTTAGATCTAAACTAGCTTTAAGAACTTCTACTCTTAACAATTCCTCCTTCATTTCATCAGTAACAGAGTCACCAACAGTATCTTCTATATCTTTTCTAGTACGCATTAAGAAATTCATCTGTTGTTGATTCATAACAGATTTAGTATTACCAGAGAACACAGCTCCTAAAGAAGAATGTGAATCAGCAAAAGCGTTTCTAGAGACAGTACCTATATTAGTAACTTGTCTAGCTAATCTTATAACTTCTATATGATCATCACCTAATATTTTTCTTTTAGCCTCAAGCTCTTTCATAAGAGCTTCTCCACGAGCTTGAAGACCCATTTTTCCATCACTACCTTTAAGTAGCTTTTCTCTATTTCTCTTAAGGTAATTATCAGTTAGCTGAGACATACTGTCACCAGTAGAATACTCACCATCTAAACTTCTTTCTGATACAGCTTGTGCAGCTACCCCAAATTGATAAAGAGGTCTAGCACCTAAAGCATTTTTTATACGCTGAGGCAACTGTGATACTTTCTTAGCGTCTCCAGTGTAAAACTGTAAAGCAGTATCTTGACCTTGGAATGTATTTTTTAATCCCTCTCTATAATGTTGAATTGCAATTTCAGCAGCATCTTTGTTAGTGATATTACCTTGGGAATCTCTTCTAAAGAACATTTCCATTTGCTCGTCCTTAAGAAGCATTTGGCCTTCAGCATCTCTTGCAAACTCCCCATTACCATCTTGAGAGAAATAAGCATTGGCATGTACCATATTACCTATACCAACAGAAGACAGTACACGAAGATTATCTGCTGTACCCATTTGTCTAGCTTCTTGAGCAAAGAATACAGAGTCTAATGCATCATCATACTTATTCATAGAAGTAGACTTACTAGCGATACTTCTATATAAGACTGCATTAATATCTGTAGTAGGTCTATAAGCTAAAGGAGTAATACGAGCAAACATTCCTACATTCTTTATAGAACTAATAACTTGCCCATTTTCATCTCGTGGTTGTTCTCCAAATAAATACTGAACACTATCTTTATCATTTCTATTACCAGCAAACCCCATCATTACTGTACGGTAGACAGCCTGTTGTCCACCATAAGTTCTTCCCTCTCTACCCTGTAAGAAAGAATCAAATAGACTAGCTTGAAACTGTTTAAACCTATTAACTTCTAATGCTTCTCCAGCATTTCCTCTGACGCTATTCATCATGTCTGAAGCTAAAGAAGGAGATAGTAAAGCTAAGGTTTCTAAATGCTTAGCAACAGAACCATCCATGATTCTTTGTCTTTCTTCATAATCTCCACTAGCAGCCACTCTTCTTAAAGCACCTACTAAACCTTCCTGACCTTCTTGACTACCAGAGGCAGCTAGACCAAAGAATGCTTTATGTAATCCTAAAGTAGTATCTATCTCTGAACTACCCAGTTTCTTCTGACCAAATAGAGACACACTAATATCACCTATTAACTTTTCTGTCTCTAAGTTAAAGGCTTCTTTACCATCTTCTGTTCTACTTACACTGATATTAGATATGAAGTTTTGCATAGAGCTTACTTTAGCACCAGTTTCAGTGTTCATAGTATCACCATAACCAGTAAGCATCTTGGACATATAACTAGTAGCTATATTTCTTCTATCTGTTTGACTAGTAATTGATGCGTACTTAGCTTGTTGAGATTCTACTCCAAAACGACTATCTGCTTCACCTAATATAGTTGCAAATAGTTGAGGAACTATATCTAGAGCACTCATGTAAGCACTTTGTCCAGACTGAAGATCTACTCTTCCATCTTCCAACCCTGACTTAAAATCATCATCATAATTATTTCTACCTAGAACACTAATAGCACTTCCACTATTATTAGCAAATATACCATTACCTACTATTTGACTTTTATCTACAAAGTAAACAAATGCACCTGCATCACCATCATCAGTACGAGCGTTAAATAGGTTACTACCTCTATTAGGTCCATTAAGTACAGACAACTCAAATTGTAGTTTAGGTAATCTTGAAGTAGATGCTAAATATCCTTTTGCTCCTAATGCCTGAGTTAGATCTAAACTTACATTAATAGAAGTAAGACCACTACCACTTGTGTCGCCGTATCTATCAACAATCTTAAAGGCCGATTCAGACACACCTAAAGTCTTGCGCATTTGCTCTAGTCTATTTTTAAGAATAACTAGTCCACCTGTATTAATATTACGCTGCCATAGAGGTTCAGTTCTAATAGCATTGTAGTTAGGATTAGTAATCTCGTTATTACCTAGTTGATTCCAAGTAGTGCTTAAATGCTGCATTGCTAGATTTAATTCATACCTTTCCTCTTCTTGGTCTAAACTAAAATCATTATTAAGAGGAGTAAACTCTGGATCGTTATCCATATAATAAGCATCATATCTTTGAGCCACTCTAGCTTGATGAGCTGATGCTCTACTTAGACTAGTAGATACATTTCTGTCTCCAAGCATCAATCCTATTTCAGTATTAGTTCTATCACCATCTCCAGGAATATACATAGGCGTACCCTGTTTTGATGTACCACCTTCTATACCCATAGAATATTGACCCATGTTAGAAGACCCCATGTAGTAAGATACTAATTTAGGATCTACGCCCTTATTGTTATATTCCATTAATCCAAAGCTCTTAACGTGCTGTCTAGGAGCTTTAGCCATAGTAATATTATCTGAAGCCATACCAATAATTTGCTTCAAATCAGACTCACTAAATCCAGCTTCTTTTGTGAAACCTTGTACTCTAAGTAAAGTCATCATCTTACCCATTTGAGTAGAGTAAGAACTATCACTTGTAGAAGTAGACGGGTTAAACAAAGAGTACCCAGCCATTAGACCTAGATTTCTACCATACTTATTATAGTTAGATTTAAGTCTTTCACTCCCACTCTTTTCTATCTTTTGAACAAGAGGATTAATAATTTGTTCTCTATAGTTTTTAGCATCAACAGTAACAGATGCTTTTCCGGTTATTAATAAGTCAAATAATTTATCTTGAGCTTGATAATATCTTTGAGTTTGGAAGTTTTCTTTTCCGTAAGCACTAGAAACTTCTTTACCCATTTCTCCAGCTAAAGCAATGTTTTTAGAAGTATCACCTAACTGAAGCATAAAAGCCTGATCAAGCACCATAAACATATGAGTACTTGTACCAGTGGTAGTTTCTTTTGCGTACCCACCTCTAGTATTACCACCAACTACATCAAATCTTTTCTCATGAGCATAGTTCAGAGTGTTCTTTAAGTGCTGCCAAATATCTCCAGCGAATCCTACCTGCATACCTCTAGATTGAGAAAGAATAGGAGTAGCGGTACTACCTCCTTTTCTACCTACATCATTTCGGCTATAAGTTAATTCCTCGTTAGAGATACTTTCTATTTGTCTATATAGTAAAGACTGAGTTACATCTCCAGTTTTAAGAGCTACATCTCTTTGTTCAGTCCAAGTATCTCCTCTACCTTGTCTAGTATTAAGACGAGCAGCATTTAAACTTCTATCATCTTTATATTTATTAACAACAAACCGCATAGTTTCAAAGTTGCTACCAGCTTGGTTAACACTATTACCTACAGGTCCTGTTAAGTTTTGAGTACCTATCCCTGCTACATTATCTGTTAAGTAAAGTTTGGGGTGGAACTTCTTATCTCTAAACTGTATATTTAATTTAAAGTAATCCTTAATATCAACTCCAGTAATACCCATTTGTTGTAAAGTACCTTGAAGTTGTTCTTGTATAGCCTGTAGCTTTAAAGCTTCAATTAAGTTAGGACCTAGTATATTGTAATTAGTTGAACCTACACCGTACCTTCCTTCTTCAGTGGAAGTACCATCTAAGTCTCTTTGACGAGGATAAGCTAAAACAAAATCTACTTCAAATGCTTTGTTATTACCTGATGCTACGTTTTCTAATACTCTACGTTGAATTTTATCTATTAAAGCAGCACTGATAGCCTCGTTCTGAAACTGGAAGGATTGTATACTAATTTTATTTTCTGCTGTATTCACTAAATCCACAAAATTAGCAATACCAGCTTTATCTACATAACCACCTTGAGTAGCTGCACTACTTCTATTACCTAAATTATTATTAATGAGTTCAAGAGCGCTAACTAAATCTTTTGGATCAGTTTTTTGTTGAAGAGCACTAGCATGTATATCTGCAGAGTTAGCTAGTCTATTACGTTCACCTACTGTACCATTAACTAAAGTATTTCTTATAGTTCTACGAGCACTTGATAAACCACTACCTGTCATAGATAATTGATTTATCATTGACTCTCCATGGAATCTTTGAAATTCAACATCTAATCTATCTACAATATTTTGACTATCGTATAAAGATCTATTCACATTATCTTTAAGAACTCTAGCTGCAGCAGTAGCAGCCATGTCATCTGGATTAGTGTTAGCCAATTGAGTTGATAAAGCAGAAGTACCATCTTCTAAGTTTTCATAGGGTGCAAATACATTATCGTATAATGCTCTTGAACCAAAAAAATCTTCATCATCTCCTCCACCAAAACCACCTCCACTTAATATTTCACCAGTAAATCTATTAAAGGCATTACTAGTACCAAATCTAAAAGGAGATGAATTTACTTCAGCAAACTTACTAGCGTTCATTACAGTTTCATCTGCAATAGTTGCTCCTAGTCTACTATTAAAAGCTCTATTGTGTCTTGCTTGCTGAACTGTACGATTATCACTATCAGAATCTATACCTAATTCATTATTCCAATCTCTTTCAAGTTCTCTAACAGAGTTTTCCATTTGAGGAAGGAACTCATCTCTATCAGCAAATGCACGGCCATCTATGCCTTCATTTAACACATTAATCATTGTGTGAAATCTGACAGCATTACCTAAAGCAGTACGTTGATACTGATTAGTTCCCAAGGTACTTTTAAGGGAATCTATTCTATGTTGTGATCCTTCTCTTGACATATTAGTATGTACTTAGTGTAATATGTATATATAGTCTACTATTATTCTAATATACAAAACTAATAGACTATAAGCAAAAAAACTTTTAAATTAGAGATTAAGCATATGTTTGAAGTAAAATTACCTAGCGGCATCAAAGTTTCAGTAAAAGCACCTTCGTTCAATGATCGTATGGAAGCAGTTAAAGAATTCCGTTCAGTCAAAGATGAAGCTGGTTATTCAGTAGAAGAACTAATGGCTGCTAAAGCTATTGGTTCAGTTAACGGTAACGTAGTAGATACTGGCATGATGTTAGACCCAATCTTCTTAATGGCAGACTGGCCTAACCAAGACGTTCAATATTACATTGAATTCTTTATGACTGCTTTCTTCCTTGATGATAAGATTCGTGAACGTGCAGCTACTGAAGCAAAAAAGCTGATGACTGGCCAGCCTTCCACAGAAACACCCTCCAAGAAGTAAGTCATTTTAATGATGACTTTAATCATTGCCGTGCCTTAAGCTATTTAATACACGGCGATACACAATTTATCGCACATAATGTCTCCATCTTACCTGTCTATAATAAAATATACTCAGATAAGATAGCGCATTTTGTGCCACTTGGGTTCAAAGGATACAATTGTTCTATAGACCCTGACTTACCAATCTACTACCAAAACTGGGTAGAGCATCTTGCTAAATCATTCGTAAAAGAATTTAGACTAATAGACTTTATTCGTATTAACGGTGGTAGTTTAAGTATGAGTGTTGATGAATGGATGAATCTAGATTTGTTTATGAGAGAAGCTGTAATTATGGCTAGCAATACTGTAGCTAAAGAACAGCAGAAACATGAATCACAATTAAAGTCTGACCTAGAATCAAAACTCGAAGCTCAGAAAGAATATAAGAGTCCATTTGAAGGAGCACCAAAGCCATCATTTATACCTTAAAGAAATATGACTGATACAAACTTTCTTGATGAAGGTAAGACTTCAGTAAAGACAAACCCTAAAGAAAAACTAAAGTTAGAAGATAAGCCTCTGTCTGCGTCAGCAATAAGACAGAGGCCTGCTAACTATGGGCAAACAGGTTTAGCTACATCTTATATAAGTACAGGTGATAACTTTACACCTATACGAAAGCCTCATCATTATCAATTGGCTGCATGGGATAACGCAAGATTAAAAGAACCTATTATTAATAATGGATTAGAAAAGCTAGTACTTTATATATGTAGTAAAGTAGGAGAATATCATCATCCTAATTCTATGATAGAAGACTTTGTTAATGCCAATATAAAAGGCAAAGTTAAGAAGTGGATACAAGAAATTGCTACTACTGCTTACTGGTCAGGTTTTGGGGTATCAGAAGTTCTTTGGGAAAAGAAGATGGGCCCTGATAAGATTAGACAAGTTTGGATTGATGATGTAGTTAACTACCATCCAACACAAATCCAATTTAGATTAAATGATTATAGTAGGCTTACTCATGGAGAAAAGACTAGCTATGGTCAGTTGTACAGTGGTATTTGGGTTCCTGCTCCTAATGCTATTAAAACAAAACGTAAAAAGTTAAGCAGGAGCTACACTGGTGGAATGGTTAGACTAGAAAAGTCTAAAGTTTTTCATGTTGCTTTTGGTGGAAGTTCTAATAATCCTTGGGGTATTTCAAAACTACACCCTGTATTAGACTATCACTTATTCAAAGAAGCTTTCCGTGACATGATGGCAGTTGCACTAGATAGATACGGCACACCTCTTTTATACGCTATTGTTCCTCCTCAAATTACTAATGAAGTAGTAGAGGAGGCCGATGGCACTTCTAGACCAAAACAATATAGAGAATCTGTTACAGAAGCTCTTGAAAATGTCAGAGGCAATCAAGGTATTGTACTAGAACAATTGAGTAAAGAATATCCAGTAACTATAGGTTCACTAACTACAGGAAACAACTTTGCTGATGCGTTTGCACAAGCTATAGATCTTTGTGATTCAAACATGATGGTAGGAATGGGAATTCCTAATTTAATCATGCGTGATGAATCAAGTGGACTTGGAAACGGACAGAGTTCTGAAAACCAAGTAGAAATGTTCAATATGTTAATTGGGCATTATTTTGAGTTAGTAACATCTGCTTTTGTTAATCAGGTTGTACGTCAACTTATAGCTTATAACTTTAATCCTGACACGGTTAAAGATATTAGTGATCCAGGTTATATATCTGAGATTCCTTTAAGACCTACAGAGATTGAAACGTTAATGAAGGCCTTTAGTGAATTAACTACACTAGGTTATATGAATCCAGGTAATCAAGAAGATTACAATCATGTACGTACTATGGTTCAATTACCTCAACGTGATGTTGATAAGTTTGCTAAAGATATGATCAAAGTACATACTGAACAAACTGACCAAGAAGTAGCTAAAGAAAGTATTACAGTTAAAAGAGAAGACATAGCAGCTAAAGAGCGTATGAATAAACAAAAGACAAGTGCAGCTAAAGCTACTGCTAAAAGTAGACCAGCACCTACAACTACTAATAAATAATCATGGTTCAGCATAATAATATACCAGCAGGTGAAATTCATAGTCTTGTAAACTGGGTATTTGCTACACAAGCAGATAGAGATAATGAGCCAGTTACTTCCGATGACGTATTTAAATTAGCTTATCAGCAAAGTAATGGCCAATTCTATTACCTACTAAACACAACTCCTACTTGGGCCCAACAGTTAACAGAGGGATCTACGGCAGCACCTACAGGACTTGCCGGTGGAGACTTAACAGGGACTTACCCTAATCCTTCTGTTAGTAATGACAGTCATAACCACACACCAGGCTTATCAATACCAGCTTATCCTACTACATTACCTCCATCAGGTCCTGTTACTGGAACTGATATAACAGGTACTTACCCTAGTCCTCAGTTATCTACAACAGGAGTTACTCCTGGACAATACAATAGAGCTACAGTAACAGTAGATAATAAAGGCCGTATAACTAATATTACATCTAATACAAATCCAACTACAGGAGGTACAGTATTTCCTGGGTTTAATGATGTAAATTTAACAGGAGAACCTACGGCACCAACAACTGTATATCAAGACTCCTCAACAAAGATTGCTACTACAGCCTACGTTACTAAAGGACAAGTAAGACAAGAAGAGCTTCCCAATGGAGAAGCTTTAACTATATTACCTGGTAGACAAAAAGTAGTACATAAAAGATATAAAGTTAGTGGTATCCTAACAGTAGGAGGTAGTCTTATTATAGATGACTTACCTTATACAGAGATAGAACCTAACTTTAGACCTGCTAATGCTGATGTATTAGTTATACCTCCTGACTATTTTAAGATAGTATTAAGTGGTTATAGAATAGGATCCCCTATTCATATTTACGGAACATTAAAAATTATATAATAAAATATCATGCCTGAAATAAGAATGCCTGTTGGAGGAACAACTCCACCTACCCCATCAATTAATGAAGTATCTCTATATGTCAAAGGTGACAAGAGATTTTACATGCAAGACGACTCTGGAGCAGAAGTTAAGCTACTAACAGATGAAGCTACTCTTGCTGGACTTAATGCTCAATTACCTCTTACTAGTAGTGGAGGATCAACACCTACTTTAGCAGTTAACACAGTTAGCACTACTAGTAATGGTGTAATGACTTTCCAAGACAAAGTAAAGTTAAATAATGCTACTGCACTTAATACAGTTAATACAATTGTATCAAGAGATGCTTTAGGAAACTTTACTGCTAATGAAATTACTGCCAATTTAAAAGGGCAAGCTACAACTGTGGCTACTGCACCTGCTTTAATAGGAGAAGTTACTAGTAACGGAACTACTAATGCTACTGTTATCTCTAATGGTGTTATTAATAATGATAAGATTTCAGCTACGGCTAATATAGCATTAACTAAATTAGCAGTGGATCCAAGAGATAGAAGTACTCATACAGGTCTACAGCTTGCTTCAACTATTAGTGACTTTGGTACATCAGTTAATGATCATCTATCTAATAACTCACCAGTTGTAGATGCAATGATTTCATCTGGAGCTAATATTTCATTAAGTAAGTTAGCTTCTGATCCTCTTGATAGATCTAACCATACAGGTACACAAACCTCAGCAAGTATATCTGATTTTACTACACAAGTAGATATTGACGTAGCTAACTATATTGCTAGCAATCCTTTTACAAATAATGAAATTGATGCTTCTGCTAATATTGAATTAAGTAAGTTAGAGACAAATCCTCTAGACAGAAGTAATCATACAGGTACTCAACTAGCTTCTACAATTTCTGACTTTAATGCTTCAGTACCACTAGCTTTAACTGAAGGTAATGGTGTTGATATTACATTAGGAACTATTAGTGTAATTGGTACTAGTAATAAGATTGACGTAACTGGAGGTACTATTGATATTTCTTCTGGGTATGTTGGACAAACTTCTATTACTACACTTGGTAACATTACAACAGGTACTTGGGGCTCTACTACAATTGGTATTGGAGTAGGAGGTACAGGTGCTACTAGTCCTGGTAGTGCTTCTAATAATCTTATTGCACTAAGAACTATTACTTCCTCAGATACTTTAGATGATGACGATACTTATGTAATTGCAGATGCAAGTACTTCTGTTATTACAATCGCTCTTCCTTCAGCATCTGAAATATATAAGTTTGTAATCAAGAAAATTGATGCTAGTAATAATGTAGTTATTAATGCAGATGCTGGAGACCTTATTGAAGGTAATGCCAGCACTACTTTAACAACTCAATACCAAGACATTACTTTAGTAAGTGATGGTGTTACTAGCTGGTATACTACGAGCTAAGGTTTCTTTGTTTCCATTGATTCATACGAGCCCTTTGTAGCAATATAGCATCTCTATATATAATATGTTTACAAGGCTCTTGTGAATTATTAAGAAAGGCAGGACAAGTACATTCATTTTCTTTTATGTTGTACAGCTCTTCTCCACCAGCACATATATAACCACCTTGAATAGGAATAATCATATAACCAGCAACTAGCATTTCCGCTGCTACTAATGTCTTAAATAGATTTTCAAGACCACCGTGATTATGTACGTACTTAGTTATATCATTCTTATATAATTTAACTAAGGCTTCCCCATCTTTTTTAGACTTACCTGTGTCAAACTTAAAGACAAAGTAAATCTTACCGCTATCTTCTTCAAGAAGAATATCTGGTTCTGAGACTTTGGGTAAATGTTTTTTAGCAAGAAGTTTACTTGCTAGTAAGTTTTCTAAATTGAACATAATATGCCTACTATTTTTAACTAATAAAATTCTATAATAAATTCATTATGGCAGAATTACCACTATCTAAATTTGCACCTTTTAATAAAGAAGAGTGTAAATTCCAATATGAAGTATCTAATAAACTAGATGAGATTGGAGTTAAGTGCTCTAACTGTATCTACTTTGGTAAAGAGCTTCCTAAAGAAGTTGATGAATATGCACTTAGACATCCTATGGAGGATAAAACTATGTATAGCTGCAGTATCTTAACCGATTATGACAACGGTGTTTGTGATACTAGCTTATGTAGATTCTTTACAAATCAAGAAGAGATTGAAGATGTAAAAGAGGATAACTCAGAATTAGAAGACTCTAATGATTCCTCAGATGAAGAACTAAGTATTCAAATTCAAAAGCTAGACTTCACTAATAGTGATATTAGTAAAACTATTAATAAATTAAGAGAAAGACTTATAAATGAACAATCAGAATAAAGGTACCTTTCTTCAAGAGTTTTATGGAGTACAAGATATTCCAGAGCTTGTTGATGATCAAGGTAAACCAACCAAATTTGCAGAAGCTGCAAGATTCTGGGGTGAGAAGATACCAAAAACACTTAACGATGTTAAGATGTTAGTATCTAAAGGAGCAGCCCTTACTGCCACAGAAAACCTATCAGTGTCCCAGAAGTTTAGTCATAACTCCGTATATGGAGGAAGACAAGATCTATCTTTGCTAAGACCTAATCAAGTTAAAGTTCCTTTTGTTAAAACAGGTGCTTGGAAACATGATGTGTATGGTGAAGTAAAGTTTACAGACTCTGATATTGACCAATTAGTTGAAAACTTTAACAAGGGTGTTGTAGGATTTACTCCTTACTTAACTTTAGGTCATCTAGATGAAGAACCAGGATCAACTGATTCTCATCGTAAAAGAGGAGACCTTACAGACATTGTTGTAGAAGGTGAGACAGCTTATGGTATATTTGAAGTTAATGATGAAATTTATTCTTCAATTCAAAAAGGTGAATACGAATATTCCTCTGGGGAATTTAATCGTAAGTTCACAGATAAAGAATCAGGACAAGATGTTGGTACAGCAGTTATTAGAGTAGCTCTTACTAACTCACCTTTCTTACCATTTGGAAACGCGAAAGTCCAGGCATTATCTGATAATGTAGAAAGTTGCCCAGAAACTAAAGAGAATTATGTGTTTCTATTGTCAATAGATACATCTAATACTAGCAATGTCTCTGACGAAGACAAGACAGTTGAGCCTGAAGTTTCAGAAGAAAAAGCTCAAGCTTTATCTGAAACAACAGAAGTAGAAGCTGCTCCTACTACTGAGTCTGACGATGTTAACAATACTGATACAAGTAAATTAAATAATAAACAAAGTATTATGCCACAAGAAAAAACACAAGCAGCTTCTACAGAAGCTAACGTAGCTCCTGCTGTAGTTGAAAAAGTTGAAGACAAAGCTGTTGAACCTGCTAAGTTAGAAACTGAAGCTGTAGACGTAAAAGACAGTGATTCTTTAAAGACTGAAAAAGTAAAAGAATCAAATAAGACTGATGATGTAATTGCCAATTTAACTAGTCAATTAGCAAAAGTTCAAGAATTGTATACTTCTCAATTAGAAGTAGCTAATAAAACTATCACTGATTTAGGAACTAAAGTTTCTGCATTGACAGACAAGCTTGCTGGACAAGAGAAAGTAACTCAAGCATTTTCTACTTCTATGAGTAAGGCACAAGAATCTGCTCTTATTCAAGACTTGCAAGTTAATGGAGTTCAACCAGCAACTGTTCAGAAATTCCTTAGCTTTAAATCTTCTTTTGAAAATGCAGACAACAAAAACATTGTTAAGTTCTCTGTTACATCTGGAGATGAAACTAAAGAAGTTGAACAAACTGTTATTGATAGCGTAGCTGATATGCTTAAAGCTGCTGCTGGACAAGCTCCTCTTATTGAGCAACAACTTGGATACAGTGCTGGACGTAAGAGTGGAGCCTTTGATTTTAGCTCTATTATCGAGCGTAACGCTGAAGCTGCTTCTAAATTAAAAGCCTAATTGTAAAAAGTATTACTAAATAAATAAAACTCTTATGAACGGAATATCATACCCACCTCTAAATTTTGATGGTAACGTAACTCCTTACGCTATCACTGGCAATACAGAGAATCCAGGTGAGCCTTCTTTGACCGAACTTGCCAAGTCTTTTCAACCTATTGTAGGTCGTACTCCTCTATCGGAAGTTTTCCCAGATGAAAACATCGGTGAACGACATGTGTACATTCAACAAGAAATGAGTACTGTTGACACAATCTTTCCTCTAGTTAAGTTTGGTCAGCCAGATGTTATCTTGGGCCATAATTATGGAACCATGAGAGCATTCACAGTACAACCTCTATATATTAGACGTTCTTCATTCGTTTCATACGGTGAAATTAACTCTAAGATTAAGCCTGGTTCTACTAATGACAAATGGTCTCCAGAAGAACAGATTTCCAATGTTATCCAAGGGATGGTGCGTGAGCATAATCTTACTTGGGATGTATGGCGTGCTTCTATGCTATTGGGTGGTATTAATTATACTGACCCACGTTCTGGTGTAGGTGCTTCTGTTAATGCACAAATTCCTGCTCGTAACTTCTTCCATTATGGAGTAACTGCTGGATACCGTGGTCGTCCTGAAGCTCAATTATTCAAAACTCTTTCAGACTTCAATGACACCGAGCCTAATAACGCTGGTGTACCTTGGACTCATCCTGATGCTGACATTGTAAACAGTGTTGCTCGTTTTGTCCGTTGGTTCCGTGAAACTAACAAAGGTATTGTAACTCGTATGTATATGCATCCAGAACTTAAGGAAGTTCTTATGATGTCTAATCAAGTTCGTCTTGTTACTGGTGGTTTACTAGGTAATCCTGGTAAAACTGAAACAGTTACAGACCCTACTAAAGATATTGTTGGACGTGACCATATGGGTCTAAGCGGATTCCAATTAGGTTTATCTGCTGACGGTCTTACTTCTATTGCTGGGGTACCTATCTACACTGTAGAGACTACTTATAAAGATCCAGTCGATGGTATTAATAAACGTGTATGGCCTAAGAATAAGGTTGTATTTGTTGCTGATCGTACTACTAATGGTGAATCTATCCAAGTTGGTCGTACTCAGTTCTGTGTATCTGAAGAAAGTGGTGGAGCTCCTGGTCTATGGACTCGCCGTCAGACTGAAACTCAAATCCCTGCTGCTCCTGGTATGCATGTACAAATGGGCAACGCCGGGATGCCTTACTTAAGATATCCGTACATGGTTGCGCACATGACTGTGTGTGACGTTGAGGATATCAACAACAGACTTGGTGTATTAGGTGACCTACACTTCGGTCAATTCTAAATAACCCTTTCTGATTAATATAATGTAGCCTAGTATTAGGCTACATTATTAGACTAGAATTTTACTATTGGTAATTTAAAAAATAAAACTATGCTTAATTCACATCAAATCCTTGCTGGTGCTCGCACTAAAGGTGGTATCAAAACTTATGTTGATGCCGATTATGTTGTACGCCCCGAAGTTACATTAGCCTCAGACGCCCTTTCTTTTGATGGTGCAATTGAACTTGATGGCGAAGTCTTTGACCTTAACACTTACGGCTTAGATCTATCTACTATTAGTTCTCTATTAGTTGATGGTGATTATATTGTTGGAGCTGTTCCTTCTTATGATGAACCAGCTGACCGAGCTGAGGCTGAAGGTGCAGGTAAAAACTACTATGTAAGTGCAACTGCTACTGGAGACACTATTCTTCATTACTTCCTACCTTCAGCATTGGAAGCTGAAATGGCTGCTGCAGGTGGTTACGATCAACTTTATAAGTTGAGAGCAATGGGTGCTGCATCTCCTCTTGAGATTCAGTTAATTAACCGTTACTCTGATGAACTAGAAAGATTGTCGGACCCTCGTTATGTAGGTCAATTATTAATTCCTACTGGCGTTGAGTATGTACTAAGACGTGTATTCCCTCAAGATAATAAATCCAAACGCGATGCATTAGTTGGTCTTACTAATCAACAAATTGAATTGTTTATTGCTACTCAAGGTTATATTGCAGCTCAACGTGCTATTTATGCTATTGGTGATGCTTATATTACTAGCGATAACGACGGTGTTCTAGCTAAAGTTAAACGTGCTTTTGCATATGATTCTGAAGCTGATGCTGCTGCTGACGTAAATGGTACAGAGATTCGTCTAGACTACAAAACTGGAGACACTCTTTCCAGCCCTGTAGATTTAGATGGAGATGCTATTACTGGTCATAGCCACATTGCTCTATTTGAATACTACCAACCTACTTATATGTCTAAAGGACATGAAGGAACTAACCCTGGTATTCTAGATACTTATACTAAGCAAGATAGCTTACTATTAGGTCGTTTGAATCCTATTTACTTAGCACGTGACTTTGAAGTTGCTCGTGTAAGTGCAGGACGTGGTAAACCTTTAAGTGCGTTGACTAAGTACGGACATCCTCTAGCTGTAGCCAAGTTTAATCTTGATGGTGGTACATTTAGTGCTTCAAGCAAGTATACTCCAGGTGCGTTCATTCCTTCTGGTGGTCCAACTCCTACTCCATAGAGTATAATAAGAAAAATACACAGAGAGAATAAATGATTAGAATTCAAATTACAAGCCCATTCAGACATCAGTTTCGTACAAGCGACTATGATGATAAGACTGTGGCTGATAAGATGATTAAAGACTGTTTCTTAACTGCTGGTAGTTATTACCACTTAGATCTCAAAAAAGATCGTGAAGAAATTAAGTTTATTCTCTCTCCTAACTTTGTTTTTAAAAGCTATATTCATGTAGACCTTGAATCCATCCCAGCTGACCTAGCTAAAGAGCTAGAGTTAGAGGGTGGATTTACTAATACGTTTACACTACCAAGAGATGAAGAGTATATTCCTACTCTTATTCAAGACAATAAGTTTGTACATAGTCCTGATGACTATTACCCAACTTTAATTGAGGCTAAAGACGAACAAGATTATACTGTTCGAGAACCTAAGCCAAACATCTTTGATAAGACTACTTCTGTTGCTCCAGAACCTGAAGTTGAAGAAGTCGTTGATACAGTAGAAGAAGAAAAGAATCAAGGTGCTTTAAATACACCAGACCTCGAACCAGTTGAGGAACCTTCTGAAGAAGTAGAAAACGTAGAAACTAAAGACGTTAGTAGAGAGACTCGTAAAGACGAACTAGATGGACTTCATTATATGAAGATCAAAGAGATATGTGAACTCTATGATATTGATTATACTAATAAGAAAGAAGTCGTCAGCCAGATTCTAGATTTAGAATTTGGTAATCCTGACTCAGAAATCAGTACTAATATTGATGTAAAAGAAACTGAGAAAGGAAGCCCAACCAATATTTAAACCAGGATAGATAATGGCTAACATTTCTCAAGTACAACTCATAGCAAATACACTGGCTCCAGCCGGCACTTTTACAACCGTTGATGTTGAACCAGACTTTGCTAAGTTAGTACGCTCAGCAAGTGTTTTGCTTAAAGACAATGGAGCTTTATCTTATGAAGATATAAGAAGAGCAACTCCTGGTGAAATTCACACAATCTTTCTACGTATCGCTACAGGTCGTAATGCTAATAATGATTTTCTTTATACAGCAGACGATATTGTAGAAATGATGCAGCCTACAGGTGGTACTGGGGCTACTAAAGAAAGATACAATATGTACGGACAAGCTTTAACATGGGCAGCTGCTAAACTAGTAGCTTCCCATCTTTTAGCAACTATACCTCTTCAATCTAATCTTAAGTTTTACGACGTTGCTAAAGACTTAAAAGAGACAGCTATTGAAGATGTTGAAAGAATTATAAAACTCCTTGATAACGATGTAGCTCAACCTACAGACATTTCTACAGACGAACAAGGACAGATAAGTTTATATATAGCACATGATTTAAACTTAGCGACTATACCTGAGTCATCATTTAATATACCAGATACTAGCTCTAGTTCTGTGCCTTTATCACAGCAGAACGGCCCTACATACGATGCACCAGTAGAATTAAAAGATAGCGTATTCACCCATAGAGGAGTAGAAATACCTACTGGACAAGTAGGCTTTTGTTATTTCTATATGACAGGCCAAGCTATTGATGCAGATAAAGATGCAATACTAGCTGCCAACGAAGTCAATAACAGTTCCTCAGTATCCTATAAAATAGAAGATGTATTTAGAGTTCCTGATAATGCTGATATAGATACCATTATTACATTAGTATCAGATGCTATAAATATAAAAACATTAGAAGTAATCCCTAACACTGCAATAGGAAACATTCTAGTAGGTCCTGAAAGAGGACAGACTATTGCAAGACCTCAATTTGCTGTTAAAGGAGAGTTATATCCTGAAACAACAAGTTTAAAAACAAGGCCTGCCACTTTTGATTTAGTATATAGAGTTAACAGACTTAACTTTGAAGTTAGAAGATCGTCAAGTAAAGTGACCGCTGAGCTTCTAACTATTATGTTTTATACTGTAGATGAAGCTAGTTGGAATACTTATCAGTTTGATAATAATGTTAGCAACTTAAGAAACTCTGGAAGTTTTGGAATAAAAGGTTTGATCTTTGGTCAGACTCAAAACTATAGTTCTCTTAGCACAACATCTCCTTTTTCAGTCTTACTTAAAGTAGATAAAGGAAGCGTAATACCAGTATCTATACAATCTGATCAACTAGGTAATGGAGATGATCCTGATCTTAGTGCAGATGGAAATCTTTTACCTATAGATTCTTTTTACTTCCATGCTCCTAATAGTCATGCAGGCTTTTCTAAGAACTTAGTTTTGAGAGTATCTTCAACAGCTTATGGTGCTAAATCACCTGATCTAATAGAAGTAGATTTAGTTAATCCTCCAATATTACCTAGACCCATTATTCCTGGAGAAGTAAGAGAAAATGAATGGACACCTCCTAATTGTATAGGAGAAGAAGTAGCTAAGAGAGTAACAGAAGCTATCTATAAATATACTAGAGTTACTAATACAAATGAAGATGATAGCGACAACACTAATATTCTAGCTGTTCATTTAGGAGAGTATAGTCTTAAGACTCGTAGAATTAATGAATCTGAAGAAGAAGTCTATGAAATTAATCTTCGTAATTTGCGAACAGATAATGCAGATACTAATGAAGTAGAATACAAAATGGACTTTGATGCAGGTCGAGTTCAGATAGTAGGATTTAAATATAAGAGTCGTGAATTTAAAATTGTAGTAGATATTATACAGATACCTTCTGAGCTATACGTTGCTACAGGTAACTATAAAAACAGAAGAACTATCTGGGTAAAAGGTAAACCTAGGTCTATTACAATAGAAACAAAAGTACTTAATCCAGCGAGTGAAACAGTGGCAGAAACTATATCTCAACAACTAAATTCAGTAAAGGCTAGTGTAGGAAAAGCTAGTGCTTCTAATTCACCTTTACTGCAGTCAGTATATGACAAACGTAAATTATTAAGAGAATCACTAAGAGGATTTCCTAACAGATGGCACGACAAGTATTAGCACCCCCTGCACCTGGGTTAACCAATTTAGTAAGATGCTTATTTATCTATCTATCAAATCATCCTTTATTTATTAATCCTATTGTTAGACATCCATTAACAAAAGATTTAATAGGGATAAGCAGATATAGGCTGCATGATGGACAAGAAGTAAGAAACGGATTAACTTGTAGTATTTTTGCATATGCAGGATCACAAGGAGGTATCCCCACCCCTTCCAGTAGAAATGTATCGTCTATGTTTGAACCTTATAGTTTAGGTTCTGAAGGAACTGATATGGCACAATTCCATATCGTTATAAAGTTCTCTTTTAATGAAGTTTCTTTAAATAGAAAACTTAATGATGAGAATGTAGTAGAGGTACCAGCCTGGAGTTCATTTGGTGTTGGGCAAAGATTGCTCACATCCAACACAAAAAAGAATGTATCATTAGAAATAAATCCGGGTATAGATATTATCCAAGATTATCTAATGATAACTAAATATATTTTAGATGATAGTATCCATAGAAAAGATTTTCCTCTAGAAGGAGTCAGCTCATTCGAGATGTTGTCACAAAATGTAAAATCGATAAGATGGGAAGAACAAGATGCAATCTACTTCCAAGAAGGTGTAGCTATGACAAGATTCAATGCTTACATCTCTAGAGGATGGAGAGATAGTTTAAATCCCCTATATCTTTCACAATCAAATATTAACAATACTATTAATTAATAAATAGATATGCTCATACCTCAAATTACTTTTAATGAAGCTAATGTAGGTGTTCAACCTATTCAACCTAATGTTCGTAACAGAATTGGCATCGTTGGTCAATTTAGTCGTGGACCTGCAAACGTTTTTGCATACGTAAATGGATTTAGCGAATTCGCTTCTATTTATGGATCTGACTCATCTACTGGTTCAGTTGGTTATCAAGCTGCATACGATCAAGGAGCGAGAAACTTTGGTCTTGTCCGTGTATTAGGACGTAGTCAGCCTGCCTTTGGTGAAATCATCGTAGGCGGTGTCTCAACTAAAGAGAACAATATTGACTTTAGAATTACAGGTGTTCAAGAACCTTTTTCAGAACTTCAGTCTACTTTTAAAATGGACATTGAGACCAATGGTACATTCACTGGTCAAAGCTCAGGACGTTATGTATTTGTAGTAACAGATGCTACTCCAAATGCTACCGTAGTTAAATATAAATTTTACACAAACTCCGAAGCAACTAGCCGACTAGATGCTCTTGCTAAATTCACTAGTGCTGAACAAGCATTAGTAACTACTGCTGCTGGAGTTACTCCATCAGAAGGTGTTCTTACCTTTGATGCTAGTACAGTTACAGTACCTCACTCAGAACCTATTGAAAATGGGTTTAACGTAATCTTTGGAGATGTAGGAGATACACTTTTCTTTTCATTAGACCAAAAGTTTACAGTTGATGTATTTTCTAAGAGCTATAACATTCCAGTTAACATTGGAGACGGTGCTGTTGAAATAGCTAACAGCTTTGTTAATGCAACTCAAGGAGCTGACCCACTAGGAACAGTTACTAACTCAGTTAACTATGTAACTACTGGTTCAAGTAACTACACAGCTAATGTCAAGTTTGAATTTGACAATGATACTATTACTGGAGCAGAAGGTAATAATTATCATTACAACATTAATTTAGATGAGCCAGACGGTTTCTTTAATGTTGGAGATATCACTTGGGATGAAAACACACCTCTTGATTTAGTAACTACAGATGCTGAGGCAGCTTTACTTGCTAATGGAGATGAAATTACTTTCCCTGACAATTCGCCACTAAGCGGAACTAACGTAACAGTAGATAGTGTTGCAGAAGCCCCAGCAGGAACTTGGACTATTACAACTACTGGTGGAGCCATTACAGGACCTACAGGAGTTACAACTGACATAACAATTTTAGTTGACGATGCTGACGTGTCTGGTTTTAGTCTTACAGGCTACCAAACCTACTCTGCTTTTAGAGGAGGAGTTCAAGGACCTACTAACGGATTTAGAGATCTTTACTCTTCAAATGGTAAGAAGTTAATTCAAATTCTAGGTATCTCTCCTGGAGCGTGGAGTAATAACTTAAACTTTAGTATTACTACACTAGGTAATAACAAGTGGAGATTAGATGTAACTGATCCACAAGGTCAAACTTTCAATCCTCCTATTCCTGATGAAAGCTACGTTATTGATTTAACTGAATCCAATGCTGTAGATAATAACGGTGAGATTGAAGCTACTAAAGTTTCTAACTTAGTTAGAGTTGCTTTCTTACCTAAGTTGGAAAACCCAGATGGTTTCGATGTTAATCTTCTAAGCTTAATCCCATCTAGACTAGCTCCTGCTATTAGTGCCATAACTGACGTTGAAGATATTTCACATAGCTCTTACTTTGGTCCTAATAGATTACAAAATGTTTCTTTAGAAGGTGGCTTAAACGGACCTCCTATTACAGAGACTGACTTTGTAGAAGCAATAAAAGCTTTGAACGGAAGTAATACTCAAATTATTCTCGCTCCTGGAATTGACACTAACTCTCCACTAGCACAAGCTCAGTTAATTACTACAGCTGAGAACTCTTCTGAATTAGAAGGATTGAAAATTGCTATTCTTAGTACTAAGCCTGCTTTAAAACCAGGTGCAGCTATAAACGAAACATTAGCTATAGCTAGTGGTCGTGCTGTTATGGTTGCTGGCTGGGCTACATACGGTGGACAACCTAATCTTGATAGATACGGTGCTTCTCCAGATGCTTTCTATGCAGGTAAGTTAGCTACTCTAGGTTATTGGGTTTCTCCTGCTGCCAGAACTACTGCAGGTAATTTAAGTAATATAACTGAAGTTGATACTGAAAGATATACCTCAGCTCAAAGCCTACAATTATATATGGATGCTAGATTAGAAGTTCTACGTCCTAATAATCAGTTTGGTGGCTTCTACTTCTTAAATGGTATTACTACAGATAGTACTACAGCTTTTGATAAAGTTTATGTAAGACGTACTTATGATATTGTAAGACAAGATTTATTCCAAGGATTACAACCATATCAATCTGAACCACATACTAAGTTACTACGCCGTCAAATTGAAACAAGCATTAATGCTTACTTCGCTACTATGGCTCGTAATGAAAGAATTGCTAACTATCTACCAGCAGTTTGTAATGACAGTAATAACCCAGCTGAAAACTATATTAATGGAAACGTTAATGTGTCAGTTAGTTTCCTACCTCTATACGCTGCTGATTACATTAATATTAGTATTACTCGCAACATTGCCTCTGGTTTAACTATTGGCTAATTAAATTTCTACTGACAACATATTTAAAGCTCACTTATGTGGGCTTTTTTATTTGCTTAATCCAAACAATAATCTAATTTCTTTTAAAGCTTTAGCTTGTAATTCTAATCTATTTTGCATATCTAATTTGATAAAGATAGCGTTAAATATATTTGGTATATAAACAGCTTTGCCCTTTTTCCAATTAGTGTCTATATGATAAATAGTTATCTCATTACAGCGATCTGTTCTCCATTGCCAATGAACAGGATTTAACTGTGAATTTAAATTATCTATTACCTGTTCTCTATGTAGTTTATAATTCTTCATTAATAGTCTGTAAATAGTTTTACTTTGGCAGTGTCTAATATAAAAGGTAAGTAAGCTGAGCGCCATTCATAACGATGCTTAGACCTTAAATATACAATATTATTTGGCTTATCATATTTGAAAGCCATCCATTTAGGTGCGTGATATTGATTTCTTATATAACATTCTATTTGATACTCTGTGGTGGTATCTCTAATCAAATTTTCCATAACTGAATACTAATTTTCTATCCCCTATTTTAAGAGGCGCGTATAATACTTTGTCGAATCTGGGCTCAAGTGCATTAATAGTCTCATCTGAAATGATAGACGGACATACTATAATATTGTCTGAATTGAAAGCCCAACCTGAGTGTTCCAAAACCCATTTGTTTAAATCAATAATATAAATTAAATAAATCTCTGAAGTCTTTGTATTAATATGAAGCATCTAAGTACACTTTATAACCCTCTAACTGAAAAGGGATATACCAACTCTTACAAGAGTCAAATACACAATAAGCCATAGGAACAAAATATGCAAAATGGTCTTCTACATAAGCTCTTTGTATACTTATATAAGCATCTTTAGTTGGTATAGCAGGTAAATCTTCTACAAACTCTAAAGTGTTCAACAGGAAAGTTAAATCACTATTTTCATCTACATGTATTTTCATATATATTTCATTATTAAAAACTTATTTTTTATCTTAATAGGTAAATACCAAACTGGTCTTGGAGTGCAAAAAACTGAGTTTATATACCACGCATCTTCTTCATCTTCCAAATAATACCATTCTTCTTCTATCAACTCTTCTCTTACATTCTTTATCTCTAATGTATTAGGGAGTATAACTAAATAAGAATCTTTTGCTCTCATATCTCTAAATACTTTTTATACTTTCTCTCTAATCTTAATCCTTCACTGTCTTGGTATAAATAGCGACAGAGTATAAGGCTATCCTTTTTACGATATCTTAAACCTAAAGCGGTTGAATCCTTTTTTACTTGGTAAAGTTTCTTTAAACCTATACCTGTATAAGTATGTATGTGATTATTTAAAGCTTCTAGAAAATCTCTAGAGTCTCCTGTAAAAGATACTCTTAATACAAGAGAGTTGGGATTAGATAAGTTAGTGTATATACACCCATCTCCATCTAAGAATCCTCTGATAAAGTGATGGCTATCCATATACGGCAGCCACTTCTCTTTACCTGTCTTACGCTCTACCATACCTAGCTGGGCCCAGAAATCTTTGGAGTACTTATACCTCCATCTAACTTGTAGCTCTTTACCCTGCCTATAAGTTTTTACTTCGCTAGGAATCTCTAAAATTCTTTTTACGTTCTCTATTAAATCTTTATCTTTAGAAGAACAAGAATAACTTAGAGTATGACCTTGAGTAAAACAACCATCTGCAATTAATACACCCATAGCATATAGTTCTGCTGAGCTTAAAGTTAACGGGTTCTTTCTTAATATAGGTAGTAGATCTTCCTCTTTAAATAATCTTTCTCCTCGTCTTAAAGCTCCTACAGTAGTTTTTGTTTTACAGTATTTACACTTTATTCTCTGGCGGCCATCAGGGGTTTTACCTGACTTTGAAAAGCTAGCCATACCACAATTCAAGCACCATATGCCTTTATATTCTTCTGTCATTATAATTTACCTGCGTTTTTGTTGGGTCATAATCAATGAGTACATTCTATCACAATAAATCTTTATAGTAGAAGTATAAATAATAATAATAGTACATTAGGCTAATAACCTAATTACATAAAGTAAAAATGTCATTAGACTTATACGGTGCTATCTAACCGGGGCTCCGTTTATAACATTGTTATAAGCCGGTAAACAATGCGGGTAGTCAATGCCCGATTAAAACTGCGTGAATTGCTGGGATATCTCTAAGAGACAATCAGCAGCCAAGTCTATCAGGAATGATAGAAAGGTTCAACGACTAACACATGGAGTCTAGAACAGACAGTAAAGTGACACGAGTGCGCAGCATCTAATAGATGAAGATATAGTCTGAGCTGTATGGCGACATACAGATGTAAAAGATAAAGAGCTTTTACGATAACAAATTGATTGATCCGATGCAGGGATTTGATTTTGAGTGTTGGGCGCAAGATACTAGTTCAGGGAAAGTAGCTTTCTTTGGACGCTTCCAATCATTGACAGTTTCTATTCGAGATGCAACAGAGACTTATTTAGAACTAGGGCAACGTATTCCAATTTATCTCAACGGTGAGATTCAAATTGCTTGGGTACTTGAACAAGGCCTAGTTGATATGAAGTTTGTTGTTCGTACATTTGGTATTGAAAACATTCGTAGAGACCAAGTAGTTGCACGTGGACCTAGATTCCACATTGCATTTGATGCTAATGCAGCTGGTAAAGTAGATCAAACAGCGAGAGCTTCTGATATTAACTTAGCTAGCCAAGCTGTTAGCAATTCTATATCAGGAAGTAATGCTGCTACCTTTAGACAAGGTGCTAGTAATCCTTTGTTTGATAATGCAGATTTATATGACACTGGTGGTCCTGTATCATCTGGTCGTTATGAAATGATGAGATGTAAAGTTGACTCAGTATCTCTTGGTGTAATGCCAGGTAGACGTGTTGCTGCCGTAAGGTGGGAAGGAGTATCAGAAGGTATTTCTTACGTTAAAGAGTCTGTTCAGTCTTTTAAGAACAGTGCTGCTTTCGATGCTACAGGTCAGACTTCAAGACAACCATTATCATTCGGATAATCCTAAAACATTACTTAAATGTAATGATACAATAGCTGGTATAGTTAAATATACCAGTTATTTTTATGCCTACAAGAAGTTTTACTACACAGAAGCCTTACCCAGCAGCAGTTATTACACTAGCTACACCATTATCAAATAGACAAGAGATACTATTTCAAACTAGATATGATGTAGCTGGATATAACACTATATTAAAAGATTTGGAAGAAGGACAAGAAGGTATAGCTAATGAAGAGATTACTAAGTGTGCTGCGTTACAATGGGCAATAAAATCTCTAAGTGTTTCTTTATTTAGAGATTGGAGTACAAGTAGAGCCAGAGTAGTTCTAACTTGTAATTTACCTAGCGCTTCTGCACCGTTACCTAACTTACCTGATGTATCTACTTTTAGAGGAGGGGATTATCCTTATCTAACTATTGATGACGAGATAAGAATATATGCAGGTTACGTAGATAGTCCTCTTACGTCTATAACAACTGACTTACTAGATGAAGTTCCTTTTCCTTTAACAGATACTAAAATTGATGAAGAAGGAAATGAAACTATAGAAGATATGGAAGGAGTAATCCAGCCAACTTCAGGAACTAGTTTAGTGCCAATCTTTTGGGGATTTATAGATAAGATTGATTATGATGGATCTTCTAGAGCTAGTGGTCATCAAATAATTCTATCATGTAGAGATAGAGTAAGAGTCATGACAGATACAACTCTTATATCAATACCATCTCTTAGTGGAGTATTTGGTAATGGAGATAGTAAAGTATTACCTAATGGAGCTTTATATCAAATAGTAGGTGACGTAGCTAGAGCCGTTAATGGTTTTCAGCTTAATGTAGCTGATAGTGCATTAGATGACAAAGTATGTTGGAAAAGAATACTGACACGTAATCCTAAGCTAGGAGATCAAGAATCTGATGAGGCTAATGAGTTAAGAAAAGCATCTTCATTATGTGAGCTATATTCTGCTTATGAAAAGTCTAATATAGGTCGAACCTCTACACAAGAACAGAGAGATACACAAGACCCTTCTTTATTTGTACGTAGAGCCTCTTTTAAAGTAATGGATTATAAATCACGTCCTAGATTTCATATGTGGCTTAATAGACCTCCTTTAGCTAAAGAAGGAGGCACAGCTAATTGGCAAGTATTAGATAAAAGTCCAGTATCTATTATTAAATGGATTGCTATTAAAGAGGAGAGACCTTTAGACTTCTATGCTTCACATGTTAATGGAGACTTTTGTTTAGTTCCTAGAGTGCTAGATACTTCTGGATTCAAAGACGAGTTTAGAAATTACAGAACTTATTTCTTTAGAGATTATCCAAAACTAGCAGGGGTAGAACCTCCTTGTGCAGGACAGCTAGTATTAAACTTAAGAGCTTTTACTAATATAATTGGTACTTATAATAGAATAACTGTAGTAGATAATTCAGACACCAGTGGTGCTGGTTTATCAGTATTAGAAAGTGTTGCCTTAACTATAGACAGATTGCCTTTTATATTAGACAACAGAGAAGTAACTCCTCCTTGTAGATTAAAGTTGGTATATGACGGAGGGTTAGGTAACTATAGAAATAGTTATGGTGCTGCTCTTATTGCAGCTATGGCTACTAGTGCTCAAGTATCTAGAGATGTTTCTGGAATAGAGTTTGCTATATTAGGTGACCCCACTTTTTATCCTGGAGAAGCAGTAAGGATATATAACACATTCTTACATGACAATAGTTTCGTTACTCAGTCAGGAAGAACAATTGATACTTTAACTAAGCAAAAAGCTTATGATAGTTTTCAAAGTAACTATTCTAGCAGCCCTTCTGCTGCTGCTACTAGTGTTAAAGGAACAACTGGTATTATGGAGTCTGTAGAAGAAGACAACAAAGTAATTAAAGACTTAAACAGATTGGGAACAATAGTTACTAATAAACAAGAGCTTCAATTACCAGTTTATAAAGTTAGGTCAGTAGAGCATAAAATTACTACTCAGGGTAAAAACGCAGGATACATAACTACAGTAATGGGAGCGATGGACCTTAATAACTAAGTAATATTCTTATAACATTTATACTATCTATAACTCCAAATAGACCTAGCATAAACATTACATCATATAACTTTAATTGATAACAAGATGGTAGGACCATAAACAGTCCTACTATTTTTATTGCGCCTCCCCATAATGGATCAACATTCAACAAAATAGCATATCCACCTAAAGTTAAAGCATTGCCTACATACCTAGACACATTTATTATATTGACATTCTTTTTCATATTAGTTATAATAAGTTATACAAATAAATACATTAATTTAAAACAATGAAGTACACAGAACCTATAGCGCTCCGAATCAGTAAGGAGCAACACGAAGGTCTAAAAACTATTGCCGAGAAATCTGAGACTAGCGTATCTGCAATAATTAGACAAGCAATTAGACAACTATTAGAAACTAACTAATATGATAGACTCTCTACTATCTACAGTATATATAGACTTTTTATTACAGGATGATAATATATCTTTCATAGAAGTATGGGAAGATAGATTATTTGTGTGGAAGTTTAAAGGGAGTCCACGTATAGCTACAAACTTAGGATTAGATTTCACTTACCCAATATATTATAGAGCTAATGACTATCGTAAAATTTCTAAAAAATATCATCCCGACCTTACGTCAAGCAAATCGAGCAAAGTGCTTTCAGGACTTGTACAATCAAACATCAATGAAGCTAGAGAAGCCATGGATGAGCGCCACAGAGGATATGCTCCAGACAACTACTCTGAGTTTTACGAAGAATTGCATTCAGCCTACTCCAGCAAGCATGTTCGTACAAGAGCTAAACTTACAGGGTTGCAGACCAGACTTCTCAACCGTGCCAGGGTGGTTCAGGATAAGTTCGGTGGAAGACCAGAAAGCTTTACCGACGTTATCTTCCAGGCTGTTGCTACGAAACCTGAAGGGGAAGACCTTAAAGACGTCATGCAAGAATTCTTTAGCGAAGCTAGAAGCCGCCTTTCAGAGGATAGAATTAGATACTGGAATCAAGCTTACTCTACCTCGTCCAATGAAAAGAATCAGCTTACGTGTTATGGAAGAACTCGTAGAGCAAATCAGATTGGATTACGACGGTCCCACGGCGACGTATTTAGAGTGTATGTTAGGGGTTCGTATGATACTAGTTCACTTAAAGCGAGGCGTCATAACTGCACAACCAGCTAAAGATAGTAAAGGTAATGCTATTAGTAATAGTATCTATTTTATGATGAATCATAATCATACTACTAAAG
>ENA-ORXU01000169-ORXU01000169.1-marine-metagenome-genome-assembly--contig:-NODE-169-length-85487-cov-6.649374_pt1 | contig 85487 bp, 84 predicted proteins | sample MGYA00237869_ERZ511484 | MGnify/ENA metagenome assembly ERZ511484 | reverse complement strand
CCGGTGAAGAGGACACCCTGCTCGGTGGTAGCATCGGACATTGAAGGTCTTCTCGTGAGCGGAAGTTGTGTCGCAACTCCTTTCTATCACGGTGAAGGCCTTCTCTCGTTCCGGCCGCCGGATCAGCCTCTGGCGGAGGGTTCAGCCACGGGCTGGTGAATAATCCGGGCTAGGCTTTCCCGGCAAGGACCCGGACCACCCTGCGACAAAGTGTCGCGCCGCCGGCCGCCATTTCATGATGAAACGGCACAAGGTCGTTCTCAAGCATTCACGGCTTTGCTAGAGTCGTGACAGCGTCGGCATTCACGCCGTCGCCCATGAACCTCTGACGGAGAGCACACGATGACCTGGGAAACCCCTGCCGCGGTCGACTATCGTTTCGGTTTCGAAATCACGATGTACATGTATCACGTCTGATCGTCCGCCGAGCGGACGCCGAGGGCCATGCACCACCCGGCCTCCGGCGTCTTTGCCCCGTTCCCCGCAGGCACCCCGTCCGCATGAGAGACCGATCCCCGTGAAGGTCACGGTTCTCGGCTCGGCCGCCGGCGGCGGCTTCCCGCAATGGAACTGCAACTGCCGACTGTGCGATGGCGTGCGAACCGGCCGGGTGCGAGCCACACCGCGCACCCAGTCCTCGATCGCTATCAGCGACGACGGCGTCGACTGGGCGTTGTGCAACGCCTCCCCCGACATCCTGCAGCAGTTGAAGGCGACGCCTGCGCTGCAGCCGGCACGTGTCCTGCGCGATACCGGCATCGCCGCCATCCTTCTGATGGATGCACAGATCGATCACACCACCGGGCTGCTGATGCTGCGCGAGCACGCCGCCCGGCTGCCGATCCACTGCACCGCCGCGGTGCGCGAGGACCTGTCCACCGGCAACCCGTTGTTCGACGTCCTCGGCCACTACGCCGGCGTCGACTGGCACGAACTGGTTCCGCGGCAAGCTTTCACGATCGATGCGCTGGCAGGTCTCGAGTTCCGGCCGCACGCGCTGCTCAGCAACGCCCCGCCCTACTCGCCGCACCGCGACGCGACACGCCCGGGCGACACCCTCGGCCTGAGCGTCACGGATACCGCCAGCGGCAAGCGCCTGTTCTACGCACCGGGCCTGGGCACGCTGGAGGATCACGTGCTGGAGGCCATGCACGCCGCCGACGTGGTGCTGGTGGACGGCACGATGTGGACCGATGACGAGATGATCACCACCGGCGCCTCCAGCCGGACCGCCCGCGCCATGGGACACCTGCCGCAGACCGGCCCCGGCGGCATGATCGAGGTGCTCGACACGCTGCCCGCCACCACGCGCCGGATCCTGATACACATCAACAACACCAATCCGATCCTGGACGAGGCGGGACCGGAACGTGCGCGATTGGCCGAGCACGGCATCGAGGTCGCCCACGACGGCCTGCAGCTGGATATCCGATGACCACGCGACGCACCGAGCACGACGATGCGCCTTGGAATGCCGCGACCTTCGAGGCGCGTCTGCGCGAGCGCGGCAAGGCCTATCACATCCATCATCCGTTCAACCTGATGCTGAACGAAGGCGTCGCCTCCGAGCAGCAGATCCGCGGGTGGGTGTCCAACCGCTTCTACTATCAGGTGGCGATCCCGATCAAGGATGCCGCGGTGATGGCCAACTGCGACGATCGCGCCGTGCGTCGCGAGTGGGTGAAGCGACTGCTCGATCACGACGGCTACGAGCTGGACGGCCCCGACGGGCCGATCAGCGACGAAGGCGGCATCGAGGCCTGGATCCGGCTGGGCCTGGCGGTGGGGCTGACACGCGAGGAGATCACCGACCTGCGTCACGTGGTGCCGGGGGTGCGTTTCGCGGTGGACGCCTACATCGATTTCGCGCGTCGCCGTCCGTGGCAGGAATCGGTGTGCGCCTCGCTGACCGAACTGTTCGCTCCGGCCATCCACAAGCAGCGGCTGGCCACCTGGCCCGGGCACTACCCGTGGATCGATGCGGCAGGCCTGGTCTATTTCAGGAACCGGGTGACGCAGGCGCGACGCGACGTCGATCACGGCCTGGCGATCACGCTGGCGCACTTCACCACCCGGGCCGAGCAGCGGCGCGCGCTGGGCATCCTGGACTTCAAGCTCGACGTGCTGTGGCAGATGAACGATGCGATGGCCGCCGCCTACGGCCTGCCGGACCGGCCGGCGCTGCCGGCGCGCGCCGGTGCGCCCGATGCCCCCGGTGCCTCCGACGCGCCCGACGGGGCCGACTGCGCATGAGCGGCACCGCGGACGGCGGCCGCCCGGTCGAATCCGGCTCGGCCCGGCTGGAGGATGTTCCACTGGCCAGCGTACCGGCGGTCGCCAGGCCGTTCCGACTGCAGTTCGAGCAGGCCCAGGATGCCTGGGTGCTGCTGTACCCCGAGGGCATGGTCAAGCTGAACGGGCCGGGCGGCGCGATCCTGTCGCACTGCGACGGCCAGGCCGACGTGGTCTCGATCATCGCCTCGCTGCAGGAGACGTTCGGCCGCGACGATCTGGCCGACGATGTGCGCGGCTTCCTGGCGGTGGCGCTGGGCAACGGCTGGATCACGCTCGCGTGACCCGCCCCACCGCCGCCCAGGGCGAGGCCGACCGACAGCTCGGACCGCTGGGCGAGCGCCTGGACGCCGCATCGCCGGGCAAGCCGAACGCCCGGCCCGGCCCTCCGCTGTGGCTGCTGGCGGAACTCACCTATCGCTGCCCGCTGCACTGCGCGTTCTGCTTCAATCCGGTCGACTTCGCCACCGTCGATCAGGAGCTATCGACCGAGAGCTGGTTGCGCGTGCTGCGCGAAGCGCGAGCGCTGGGCAGCGTGCAGGTCGGCTTCTCCGGCGGCGAGCCGATGCTGCGCGACGACCTGGAGACCCTGGTGGCCGAGGCGCACCGGCTGGGCTACTACACCAACCTGCTGACCTCGGGCGTGGGGCTGACGGCCGAGCGCGCCGAGGCGCTGCAGCGGGCCGGGCTGGACCATGTGCAGCTGTCGTTCCAGGACTCCACGCGCGAGGCCAACGACTTCCTGTCGCACACCCGCACCTTCGAGCTGAAGCGGCGAGTGGCCGGGCTGATCAAGCAGCACGACTGGCCGATGGTGCTCAACTGCGTGATCCATCGATTGAACATCGATTACATCGACAAGATCATCGACATGGCGCTGGAACTGGGCGCCGAGTACATCGAGCTGGCCAACACGCAGTTCTATTCCTGGGCCGAGGTCAATCGGGATCGGCTGATGCCGACCCGGGCGCAGGTCGAGCGCGCCGAACGGGTGGCGGCCGACTATCGCGAACGCTACCGCGGGCGCATCCGCATCATCTTCGTGGTGCCGGACTACCACGGCGCGCGACCCAAGAAATGCATGAACGGCTGGGGACAGGTGTTCCTGACCGTCACCCCCGACGGCACCGCCCTGCCGTGCCACACCGCGCGCATGCTGCCCGGTGCGGACTTCCCGCACGTCGACGCCATGTCGGTAGCCGACATCTGGTACGCCTCCGAAGGGTTCGACCGCTACCGCGGCACCGCCTGGATGAAGGGTGCCTGCGTGGACTGCCCCGAGCAATCACGCGATCTGGGCGGTTGCCGCTGCCAGGCCTACATGCTGACCGGCGATCCGGCCGCCACCGACCCGGTCTGCGACAAGTCGCCCGAGCGTCGTCTGATCGACGCCGTGGTGGCCCGTGCCGAAGCGGCCGATGCGCACAGCCTGGCCGCTCGACCGCTCGTGTTCCGCGATCCGAAGGCTTCCCTGGCGCTCGCCGCCGAGCCGGACGGTTCGTTCACCCCAGCCGCGAAGCCCAGCGCTCGCACACCGGAGTCCTCCTCGTCATGACTGCAGATCGAACCCTGAAAGGCCGTCGTCGCGCGCTCCTCTCGCTGGCCGCGGTGCCTTGCCTGCCTGCACTCGGCCTGCCTGCACTCGGCCTGCCCGCGCTGGGCGTGTCCACGTTCGGTTTGCCCGGCCGCGCCCATGCCGCCGGCGCCACCGTGCAGGCGGTCGGTGTCAAGTTCGATCCGATGTTCGTCTACATCGAGCCGGGTGACACGGTGAGCTGGGAAGGCATGGCCGGTCACAACGTGGAAACCATCGGCGCCATGACGCCCGAGGGTGGCATCGAACTGAACACCGAGCTGGGCGAGAACATCAGCGCCACCTTCGACACGGTGGGCATTCATGTCTACAAGTGTACACCGCACTGGGGCACTCGCATGGGCGGCGTGATCGTGGTCGGACGACCCGATGATGCGTCCGCGATCATCGAGTCCTACACCGCGGCGATCGAGACGGATCGCGCCGGCCTGCTGCCGGCCAAGGGCCTGTTGAAGAAACTGAGCAAGGACATGGAGGAGAAGTCCTTGCTGTAGCGGCTCAGCCGGTCCCGACGTTCTGCCGAAGCGCACCGGCCGCGCGCCTCGCCCCGTCCAGCATGAACGCCTGCTCGGAGCCGATGAAGTACATCGTCACCCCGAGCGCGCTCAATGCCGGGCACGAGTCGGCCGACGGCGCGAAGGTCATGAACGCCTTGCCTTGCCGGGCGCACGCCTTGCCCACGCGCCGCATCGCCTCGCGCACGGGGGCTGCGGCCAGATCGGTCTCGCCCAGGCACACCGCCAGGTCCGCCGGCCCGACGAACAGCCCGTCCACCCCGTCGGTGGCGGCGATCGCCTCGCAGGCCTCGACCCCCTCGGGTTCCTCGATCTGCACGATCACCACGGTTTCCTCGACGCTCTGCGCGAGGATCTCCGGCATCTTGCGCGTGGCGAATCCGGCCCAGCGCGTGGAGCCTGCATAACCGCGCCCGCCGTGCCCGAAGCGCGCCGCCTTCGCGACCGCGGCCGCCTTCTCGGCCGAGAACACGTGCGGCACCACTACGCCGTGCGCACCGGCATCGAGCACCTGCTGAAGCATCGAAGGCTCCGCGGAAGGGCTCCTGACCAGCGTCGGAAATTCACGCGCGCGTGCCACCGCCAGGCAGGCGTCCAGCTGCTGCCTGCCGAACGAGGCGTGCTCGGCATCCAGGCAGACGAAATCCAGCCCGGACATCGCCAGCACCTCGAGCACATCGTGCGAAGGCGTCTTCTGGAAGGTGCCGGCGAGCAGTTCGCCGGCCCGCATGCGTGCGCGCAGTGTCGTCATGCGCGCAAGCCTATCCCTTCACGGCCCCCGCCGTCATGCCGGTGATGATCTGGCGCGAGGCCACGAAGGTGAAGATGATCGGCGGGATCGCCAGCAGCATGCCGGTGGCCATGATCACGCCCCAGTCCACGTTGTGCTCGGTCAGCGAATTCACCAGCGTGACCGGCACGGTGCGCGTGCCGCGATCCAGCAGCGCGTTGGCCAGGATGAATTCGTTCCAGGCGATCCGGTAGGTGAAGATGGCCGCCGCCGCCAGCCCCGGCTTGATGACCGGCAGCACCACCAGGAAGAAGGTCTGGAAGGCGTTGGCGCCATCCATCTTGGCCGCCTCCTCCAGCTGCATGGGCACCTGCTTGATGAAGCTCTGCAGGATCCAGATCACGAACGGCAGGTTCATCGCGGTGTACAGCAGGATGACCCCGGAATAGGTGCCCGCCAGGCACTCGTCGCCGAAGCAGAAGTCGAAGTTCCAGATGCCGAACACCGGCACCAGCAGCACCGCCGGCGGCACCATGCGCATCATCAGCGTGGTCAGCGATACCGTGCCGCGACCGATGAAGCGAAAGCGCACGATGGCGTAGGCGGCCATGGTGCCCAGCAGCAGCGTCAGTCCGGTGGAGATGGTGGCGATCCACAGGCTGTTGCCGAGTGCGCGTCCGAAGGTCGGATCGCAGGAGCGGATGTGATCCGGCTCGTACCACAGCAGATCGCACAGCACGGTCTCGTAGTTGTCCAGCGTGGGCAGGAAGAACAGCGCCGAGGTGTCGCCGATGATGTCGACCTTCTGCTTCATCGAGGTGAGCAGCATCATCAGGATCGGACCCAGCGCCAGCACCACCAGCAGGATCAGGAAGGCGTACAGCAGCGGCGAGGCGCCCTTTCTCACATCGGTCGCCATCAGGCGTTCTCCTCGGCGTAGGCGTCTTCGGCGGCGTGACGCAGCCGCTCCTCGCGGCGCTCGGCCGCCTTGTTGAACAGGAACATGCCGATCGTGAGCACCAGCAGCAGCAGCAGCAGATAGTTGGACATGGCCGCCGCCACGCCCAGTTCGCGGAATTCGGACACGGTGCGCGAGATGCGCAGCGCGACGATCTCGGTGGACAGCCCCGGCCCGCCGTTGGTCATCACCAGGATGACCTCCAGCACCTTGAAGGCATCGATCAGCCGCAGGAGCGCCGCGATGAACAGCACCGGCATCATCAGCGGCAGCTTGATGTAGACGATCTGCTGCCAGCCGGTGGCACCGTCGATGCGCGAGGCCTCCATCACCGACTGCGGCAGGCTCTGCAGCGCGGCCAGCGCCAGGATGAAGATGAACGGGGTCCACTGCCAGACATCGGCGATGATCACCGACGGCAGCGCCCAGGCAGGATCCGACAGCCACGGGATGCCGGGCAGCCCCCAGTCGTTCAGCGTGCGGTTGAACAGCCCCACGCTGGGGTGGTACATGTAGCGCCACATCAGCCCGACCACGATCGGCGCGATCATCATCGGCAGGATGAACACGGTGCGCAGCGCCGACATGCCGCGGATCTTGCGATCCAGCAGCAGCGCCAGGCCCACGCCGAGCAGCATCTCCAGCGAGACCACGATGGCGGCGAAGATCAGCGTGACCGAGAAGGACTCGCGAAAGTTCGGGTCCGACCACAGGTTGGCGTAGTTGCGCAGCCCCACCCACTCGGCCTGGCCGATGCGCTGGCTGGGGTTCCAGTCCAGGAAGCTGGCGTAGATCATGTACCCGATCGGGTACAGCAGCGCGACCAGCATCACCGCCGCGGCCGGAGCCAGGAAGGCGTACGGGGTAAGGCGATTGACGTTCACGGCCATCGGCGACGCTGATGTGACGAACGGTGATTCGGATGCCGCGGCGCCAGCGTTCCGGCGCCGCGGCAAGGGGACGAGATGAACGACAAGGGCGGTACCGGCCCCCGATCACCCCGGCAGGGGGTGACCGGGAGCCGCGCCGCCATCAGATCACTGCTCGGACCAGGTGTAGTAGCCTTCCTCTTCCATGATCGCCTCGGTACGCGCAGCGATCGTGTCGAGGGCCTCCTGGATCTCCATCTCGCCGATCAGCGCCTTGTTGAGCGTGGTGCCCAGCTCGGAGTTGATCTTGCCCCACGGCGGGATGATCGGACGCCAGTCCGGATCGGCATCGGCCAGCGCTTCGCCGAAGGTCATCATGTGCGGGAACTTCTCGTTCACCTCCGCATCCTGGTGGGTCGAGAAGCGCGACGGGTTGCCACCTTCGAGCGCGATCAGCTTGTCGCCCTTCTTGGAGGTCAGCCACTGCATCAGCAGGAAGGCCGCTTCCTTGTTCTCGGCATTCTTCGGGATCGCCAGACCGAACCCGCCGGTCTGCGAACCCTTGCGCACGGCGCCCGGGTGCGGCACGTAGGCCACCTTGCCGACCACCTGGCTCTTGGTCGGGTCATCGACCTCGCCCGCCACGATGGTGGAATCCAGGAACATGGCCGTCTGGCCGGTCAGGAACGCATTCTTGGCCTCGGCGAAACCGAACGAGGTGGCGCCTTCGGGACCGCAGTCCAGGATCGTCTTCAGCGCCTCGGCCGCCTTCACGCCGGCCTCGTTGTTGACCACCGGACGGAACTCGTCATCGAGCACCTTGCCGCCGTACGGCGCCAGGTGCAACAGGAACGCATGGCTGGTCTGGTGACCGGACTGGCCGCGCGAGGCGATCCCGCCCATGCCCGGCTCCAGCTCCGGAATGCGGCACGCCAGGTCGAGCATCTCCTCGTAGGTGCTCGGCGGGGTCAGGCCGTGCTTGTCGAAGATGTCCTTGCGATACGCCAGGATCGAGGTCTCGGAGCCGAACGGGATGCCGAACAGCGAACCGGTCGGTCCGGGCAGGTAACCCTTCTTGCCGCCGGCCACGCCGATGTTCTGCAGGTAACCGTCGATCAGGTCTTCCGGATCGTAGCTGGGGTCCGACAGCTTCGGGTTCATGAAGTACTTGGCCAGGTTCTCGATCTGGTCGGCGAACACGTAGTCGGCCTTGGAGAACACGACGTAGCCCATCAGGTCGTAATCGCCGCTGTTCTTGGTCAGCTCCAGGGTCTGCTTCTCGCGCATCGCCAGGTATTGCTGCTGATCGACCTCGACGTTGATTCCGGTCTCCTCGGTGAACTGAGGCAGGACGCGCAGCACCGCATCGTAGTGCGGGTGTGCGGGGAAGATCGCCACGACCGTGTCGCCGGCGTAGGGCTCGTACGGGCCGGCGGCGAGCGCGCTCGTGCTCAGCGCGGCGCTCAGGCCCGTGCCCAGCACGACCCCCGCGGCCGCGGTGCGAAGCGTCTTCGAGACCGCCCTCTTGATGTCCAGCATGGTGGATGTCTCCTTGGATGGTGTTGCAGAAACGGATGCCAGCGAGCCGGCCGTCACGAACGGTACGCTGGCGGGGAAAGAGCGGACCTAGCCGGCGGGCGCGCGCAGGCGCTCCCCGGATTCGGTGTCGAACAGCAGGATGTCGTCCGAACGCACCCCGAAATTGAGCACGCTGCCGGCGGGCACCGGCGAATCGCTGGCCCGCTCGACCAGGATCTCGGTATCGCCCAGCTCGGTCATCAGCACCGACAGCGAACCCAGGTACTCGGACACCTTCACGCGCAGCTCGACCGGATGCCCTTCGGAGGCATCGGACAGGAACGCGGACGGCCGGATGCCCAACAGCACCTTCGCCGAGGCGGTGCCCGAATGGCCGCGCGCCTCGACCGCGCGCCGCTGCCCGTCGGACAACGGCAGCCGGAACCCCTTTCCGAGCGCGAGCGCCTGCCCGCCCTCGACCTGCACGTCGGCGTGCAGGAAGTTCATCGTCGGGCTGCCGATGAAGCCTGCCACAAAGCGGTTGGCCGGATCCTTGAACAAGGTCTCCGGCGCGCCCTGCTGCTGCACGTGCCCCTCGCTCATGACCACGATCCGGTCGCCCAGCGTCATGGCCTCGATCTGGTCGTGGGTGACGTAGACCATGTTCTTGTCCAGCGAATCGCGCATGGTGGCAAGCTCGGTGCGCATGCGCCCGCGCAGCTTGGCGTCCAGGTTCGACAACGGCTCGTCGAACAGGAAGGTGCTGGCATCGCGCACCAGCGCACGCCCCATCGCCACCCGCTGACGCTGCCCGCCGGACAGCTGCGCAGGCTTTCGCTGCAGCAGCGCACCGATGTTCAGCATCTCGGCGACCTCCTTGACCCTTCGGTCGATGTCGGGCCTGGGCACGCGCTGCAACCGCAGCGCGAACGACATGTTCTTCGCGATGTTCATGTGCGGGTACAGGGCGTAGTCCTGGAACACCATGGCCAGGTCCCGGTCCTTGGACTCCAGAGCGCTGATCGGCTTGTCGTCGAACCAGATCTCGCCGTCGCTGAGCTCCTCGAGACCTGCCAGCATGCGCAGCGTGGTCGACTTGCCGCAGCCGGACGGGCCCACCAGCACGGTGAACTCCCCGTCGTCCAGCGACAGGTCCAGACCGGGAATGACTTCGGTTCGCCCGAAGCGCTTGCTGACATTGTCGAACCGGATACGGGGCAAGAGCTGTGCACTCGGCGAAGCGTGTGCGCGATGTTACCGCTAACAAACCCGAGTTACCAACCCCCGGGATCGGCACAACTGCCCGGTGGTCACAAATGATGGCCCGATCACAACCGTGCGCAGGTCCCGGAACCTGCGACGAGCGGGCACCATGGGCTACCCGGACGCTGCGATGCGAGCGACCCCGCCCCGCCACCCTACCTGCGCCCATGCCCTTTGCCACCTCGTCGGACCACCCCCTGCGCACGCTTTCGGGCGCACTGGCCCTGCTCGCCGCGTGCGCCCTGCCGGGCGCGGCGCTCGCGGACTGGCGCCCGACGCTGGAGGCGGGCACCGAGGTCCGCGACGGCAATGCCTCGCAGCGCCTGCGCGGCACGCTGAGCGAACCGACCCGCCCCCTGACCCGGGCGCTGGGCATCGAGTTCATCCGCGACGATGCCGGCAACACGCTGGTGCTGGACGGCTCGGCCCGCTACTGGGTCACGCGCGGCGCCTACGGCCTGCTGGACACGCGCTACCTGTACGACGAGGCACTGGGCATCGACGGGCAGGTGCGTGCGCTGATCGGTCCCGGCTACCGGTGGCAGAGCACGCCGGCCGGTGGTCTGGGCATCGAGCTGGGTGCCGGTTACGCCTACACCCGTCTCGACCGGGCTGCTCCGGATGAGAACGAGGGCGAGGACGGCAACGGCGAGAGCATCGGCGTGCTGCGCATCGACGGGTTTCGCAACGTGCTGGACCGCCTGCGCGTCGATGCCCGCCTGGAGGCGGCGCGCACGCCGCGCCTGGACGAGCTGCGTGGCGAGATCGGCCTGGCGCTGAACCTGGGTGGCGGATCGGTGCGCTACACGCTGCAGGGTCGGCGCCTGACCCCCGAGGACGGTGATCCCAGAGAGGAGACCCACGCCTTCGTCAGCTTCGGTTACCGCTTCTGATGAGGCGTGCCGGTCCGCGCCTCGCGCGTGGGCCGTGGTTCGCCCTGCCGCTCGCCCTGCTGAGCACGACGCCCGCCCGGGCGCACACCGCCGAGCAGGCGCTGGTCCGGCTGATGCCCACCGATCTCTACATCGGCGTCGGCACCGCGCTGGTGGCGCTGACCGCGCTGATGCTGTGGTGCGTGCCCGCGCACCGGGTGCGACGCTGGTTCGGCGAGCCGGAGCCGGTCGCGTCATCGCCCGGCCCGACCGACCCGGCCGAGCGCACCGCCCGCGCCTCGCTGCTCGTCACCGCCGCGCTGGCCCTGCTGGTGCTGCTGGGCCTGTTCGGCCCGCACGATCCGCTGGCCAACCTGCTGCCGCTGTCGATCTGGACCCTGTGGTGGGTCGGCATCGTCACCGGGTTCGGCCTGCTCGGCCCGTCGCGCCTGGCGCTGAACCCGTGGAGCGGCGTGCTGCGACACGGGCTGTGCCAGCCGGCCGATGCGCACGGGCCGTTGCCGCTGGCCCCGCATCACGGTGCCTGGCCCGGCGTGCTGTCGCTGCTGGCGCTGAACGGCTTCGTGCTGGCCGACCCGGCACCGGACGACCCGTCCCGCCTGGCCGGGCTGATCATCGTGTGGTGGGCGGCCACGCTGCTGATCATGCTGGCGGTCGGCGAACGCGCCTGGCTGGCACGCGGCGAATGCCTGTCGATGCTGGTCGCCCGCTTCGCCGCGCTGTCGCCCTGGCAGCCGGACGCGCACGGCAGGCGTCGCTTCGGCATGCCGGGTCGGGCGCTGTGGCACGGCGCGCGGGAAAGCGTTGGCGCGGGGCGTGGCGGCGCGCTCTTCTGCCTGGTGATCCTGGGCTGCGGCAGCTTCGACGGCCTGGCCGACACGTTCCTGTGGCTGGACGCGATCGGCGTGAACCCGCTGGCCTTCCCGGGCCGTTCGGCGGTGGTCGTGTCCACGCTGCTCGGCCTGCTCGGCTTCAACGCGCTGCTGGTGGCCTCGTACGCGCTGGCGGTGTGGCTCGGCACGCGCCTGGCGGGCACGCGCGCCCGGGACAAGGCGGGCAAGGCGGGCAAGCCCGGCCCCGACGTCGCCACCGCCTTCCACGCCCTGGCCCCCAGCGTGCTGCCGATCGCGTTCGGCTATCACGCCTCGCACCATCTGGGCAGCTTCCTGGTCGACACCCAATACGCGCTGGTGGCGCTGGGCGATCCGCTGGGGCGCGGCGCCGACCCGTTCGGGCTCGGCCCCTGGTTCGTCAGCACCGGCATGTTCAACGCACCGGCAAGCGTTGCGCTGATCTGGTTCGTGCAGGCCGCGGCGGTGGTCATCGGCCACATCCTGTCGATCCTGCTGGCGCATCGCATCGCGCTGGATCTGCACCGCACCCACCGGCGCGCCTTCGTCAGCCAGCTGCCGCTCGTGCTGTTCATGCTCGGCTACACGCTGTTCGGCCTGTGGCTGCTGGCCACGCCGCGCGGGGTCTGATGGCCGCCGGCCGCCGGCGCGACGCGACCTGCGTAGAATCGTCCTTCGTACCCGCCCCGCTGGAGTGAGCCCCGATGAGCCGTCGCCTTCGTTCGAGCCTGATGCGCACCGCGCCCGACAGCGCCGCGCCCGGGAGCACCGTGCAGCCGGGACGCCGCCGCACCCTGAAGACGCTGGCGGCCGGGGCACTGGGCGGTACCGGGGCACTGGGCGGAGCCGGTACCCTGGCCGGCCTGGCGGGCTTGTCCGGCCACGTGCAGGCGCAGTCGGCCGAACCGATCCGCATCGGCTTCCAGGTGCACCGCACCGGCATCGGCGCCGCCTACGGTCGCTGGTACGACCGCACCACCACCGCGGCGGTGGCGCGCATCAACGAGGCCGGCGGCATCAACGGCCGTCCGGTCGAGATCGTCGCCGAGGATGACGGTACCGATCCGAAGCGCGGCGCCGAGGTGATCGAGAAGTTCGTGCAGAAGCACGAATGCGACATCGCGTTCGGCACCCTGTTCAGTCACGTGGTGATCGGCTCGGCGCCGCGCGCCGGCGAGCTGAAGATCCCCTACTTCGTGGTCAGCGAGGGCCATCACGTGGCCAGCGGCATGCTCAACCGCTACACGCTGCAACCGGGCATCACCGATGTCAGGAGCCAGGTGCAGGCCATGGCGCCCTACGTGGCGGAAAACCTGGGCAAGAAGGTCACCATGCTGTACGCGGACTTCGCGTTCGGCCATGACCACCGCGACTACTTCAGCCAGGCGATCACCGATCAGGGCGGCGAGGTCATCGCCAAGATCGCGATCCCGCCGACCGAGACCTCGTTCACCAAGTACTTCCCCAAGATCCCGCGCGATACCGAAGTGATCTACCACGTCATGGTCGGCCCGTCGGTGCTGACCTTCGTGAAGGAGATGGGCGAGTTCTTCGGCCCCTCGGCACCGCCGATCTTCGGTTTCATCGACAGCCTGGAGGCGGTCGACATCGCCAGCCCCGGCCTGGAATTCCTGGAGGACACCTACTTCTGGGAAGGCTTTCCGCGCTATGCGCAGGTCGGCGAGGGCGGCCAGGACGGCGAAGGCAACGTCAACGAATTCGACGCGGACTACCGCCGGGCGGTCGGCGTGGACGACAACGGCGCCTCGGTCACCGATGCGAAGGACGTGTCGACCTACGCGCACATGTTCGGCTGCTGGGAGACGCTCAACGTCGTCAAGGCCGGCATGGAGGCGGCCGGCTACCGTGGCCCCGAGGATCGCGCAAAGCTCATCGAGGCGGTCGAGGCGATGAGCGACATGCCGCATTCCGCGGACCACCCGCAGGGTGCCAAGCGCTTCAACGGCAAGACCCACCAGACGTTCGGCCACCAGCACATCTCGAAGGTCACCGACGGGCGGCTCGACCTGGTGCACACCACCTCGATCGAGGACACGCTCTACCCGGACGAGGTCGACTACACCACGCGCTCCTTCTGACGCGGCGCCCGGAGCCTTCACGCCATGGAGTTCGGTCCCCATCTGGTGCTCGCCCTGCTCGAAGGCTCGATCACCGCCGCGGTGCTGGCGCTGACCGCGGCGGGGCTGGCGCTGGTGTTCGGCATCCTGCGCGTGGTCAACGTGGCGCACGGCGAGTTCTTCATGCTGGGCGCGGTGCTGGCCTGGTTCATCTCCACCACGCTGGCCGAGGCGTTCGGGGCCGGTCCCGCCATCGGCTTCGTGGCCGCCCTGCTGCTGGCCCCGCCGGCGACCGCGCTGGTGGCCATCGCCGCCGACCGGCTGGTGCTCAGGCGCATCGGCTACGACCCCGAACGCACCATCGTGGCCACCATCGGTCTGCTGTACGTGCTGCAGCAGGCCACGCTGATGAGCTTCGGTCCCGAGGCGCGTCCGGTCGAGCCGCCGTTCAACACGCGCATCGCGCTGCCCTGGCCGGAACGGGTGGACGGCAGCTGGGCGCTCGGCTGGCCCTGGGGCTTCGGCACCACCAGCTACAAGCTGTTCGTGATCGTGGCCGCCGTGGCGGTGCTGGTCGGGCTGTGGCTGCTGCTGCGCCACACCCGGCTGGGGCTGATCATGCGGGCCACCGAGCAGGATCGCGACATGGCACGCGCGTTCGGCATCCCGGTCACCCGGGTGTACGCGCTGGTGTTCGGCCTGGGGGCGGCGCTGGCGGCGCTGGGCGCGGTGCTGGTGGTGCCGATCCAGCAGGCCCACTACCTGATGGGCGGTGATCCGCTGCTGCTCTCGTTCATCGTGGTCATCATCGGCGGGCTGGGCAGCGTCGGCGGCACGGTGGTGGCGGCCGTGCTGATCGGGCTGACCGACGGCGTGGTCTCGGTGTTCTTCTCGGCAACGCTTGCCAAGATCATCGCCACGCTGCTGGTGGCGATGGTGCTGGTGTTCCGCCCCCAGGGCCTGTTCGGCAAAGCCTCCGCACGATGAAGGCCTGGCTGCTGCACCTGGGCGTGCTCGCCCTGCTGGTGCTCGCCTGGTTCGTGCTGCCCCCCTATCACACCGGCAACCTGGCCCGCATCCTGGTGCTGGCGGTGTACGCCCAGGGCTTCAACCTGGTGTTCGGCTACGCCGGCCTCCTGAGCCTGGGCCATGCGCTGTTCTTCGCCGCCGGGCTGTACGGGCTGGGCCTGTCGATCCAGCAGTTCGGGCTGCCGGCGCTGCCCGCCATCGGGGTCGCACTGTTCTTTTCAGCCGCGGTCGCGGCGGTGACGGGCTACCTGGCCCTGCGCACCCGGGGCGTGGCCTTCATGATCGTTACGCTGATGTTCGCGCAGACCGGCTACCTGGTCGTGCTGTACGCCGGCACCTGGACGCGTGGCGACGAAGGCTTCGTGATCGCGCGCGCGGCCCGCACCCTGTTCGGGCTCGATCTTGCCGATGAGCGGATCCGCTACTTCGCTGCCCTGACCCTGTTCGCGATCGTGTTCCTGAGCCTTGCCGCCCTGGTCAGCAGCGGCTTCGGCCGATCCCTGGTGGCGATCCGCGAGAACGAGGAACGCGCACGCCTGCTCGGCTACGACGTGCAGCGCATCAAGTGGCGGGCCATCATCGTGTCGGGCGTGGTGTCCGGGGCCGCGGGGGCCGCGTACGCACTGCTGTTCGGCTACGCCGGTGCCACCTTCGCCTCGGTGCAGTACTCGATCCTGCCGCTGCTGTGGGTGCTGCTCGGCGGGCCGGGCACCACCATCGGGCCGCTGATCGGCACGGTGTTCATGTTCTACCTGGTCGATTTCGCCAGCGAGATCACCGACGCCTACCTGCTGCTGGTCGGCCTGGCGCTGATCGCGCTGACGCTGTTCCTGCCACGCGGCATCGCCGGCGAGCTGCGCCGACGGGGCCTGACATGGCTACCGTGACCCCGGTGCTGCAGACCCGCGGCCTGTCGAAGTCCTTCGGCGGTGTCGATGCGGTGCGCGATGTCGACCTGACGGTCAGCGAGCACGAGGTGCGCGCGCTGATCGGGCCGAACGGCGCCGGCAAGTCGACCTTCACCGGCCTGGTGGTCGGTCGCTTCGCGCCGAGCGCCGGCAGCATCCGGTTCGACGGCCGCGACATCACCGCGCTGCCGGCTCACGAGCGCATCCGCCTGGGCATCGCCTACACCTTCCAGATCACCTCGGTGTTCGCCGAACTCAGCGTGCGCGAGAACGTCGCGCTGGCGGTGCGCCGTGCGCTCGCCACGCTGAACCTGGGCCGCCGCGGCCGGCATCGCGAGGTGCGACGGCGGGTCGACGGGGCGCTCGCGCAGGTCGGTCTGGACGAGCGGGCCGAGGCCATCGCCTCCGACATGGCCTACGGTCACCAGCGGCTGCTGGAGATCGCCATGGGGCTGGCGCAGGCACCGCGCCTGTTCATCATGGACGAGCCGACCCAGGGGCTGGCGCTGGACGAGATCGAGCGCTTCGTCGACCTGGTGAAGCGCCTGTCGGCGAGCACCACGATCCTGTTGATCGAGCACAACATGCCGGTGGTGATGCGCTGCGCCGACCGCATCAGCGTGCTCGAATCCGGCCGACTGCTGGCCGAGGGCACCCCCGGGCAGATTCGCGCCGACGAGGCGGTGCAGGCCGCCTACCTCGGTCGCGACGTGGGCAGCGTCGCCTCGTGACCCTCGTGATCGAGGCGCTGGACGCCGGCTACGGCGCGGTGCAGGTGCTGTACGGCGCCACACTGGTCGCCGAACCCGGACAGATCACCTGCCTGCTGGGTCGCAACGGCGCGGGCAAGACCACGCTGCTGCGCACGGTGGCAGGGCTGATCGAGCCGCGGGCGGGCAGCATCCACCTGGACGGCGTGGACATCGGCGCCCTGCCGGCCGAACGCATCGCCGCGCACGGCATCGCGCTGGTCCCGCAGGGCCGGCGCCTGTTCGGCGAGCTCAGCGTGGCCGAGAACATCGAGATCGGCCTGATGGCGCACCGCGAGCGACGCGGCGCCCGCCAGCGCATGCGCGAGCGGGTGCTGGGCCTGTTTCCGGTCCTGGCCGAGCGCCTGGACCAGCGCGCCGCCACGCTGTCCGGCGGCGAGCAGCAGATGCTGGCCACCGCCAGGGCACTGGCGATCGAGCCGACGGTGCTGCTGCTGGACGAGCCGACCGAGGGGCTGCAGCCCTCGATGATCGAACTGATCGGCGACGTGATGCGCCGGTTGCGCGACGATGGCGTGGCGGTGGTGCTGGTGGAGCAACGCATCGATGCGGTGAACCGGCTGGCCGACAGCGCGGTGCTGGTGGAGAACGGCCGGGTGACGGACGTGCTGAGCCGGGCGCAGCTGGCGCGCCAGCCCGAACGGCTGGCCGGGCACCTGGGCGTCTGACCCGCATACCCTGTCCCCACCTCGCACCGGCGCCCCCTTGTCCATGACCCGCTCCGTTCTCTGCTACGGCGACTCGAACACCTACGGAACGCTGCCGGTGCCCCGCGGCGCCCCCGGTGGCCGCCATCCGACGGGGGTGCGCTGGACCTCGCGTCTGGCCGCAAGGCTGGGCAGCGACTGGCAACTCGTGGAGGCCGGCCTGCCCGGTCGCACCACGGTGATCGACGATCCGATCGACGGGGCGCACAAGAACGGGCGACGCCTGCTGCGCGCCACGCTCGAGTCGCACCGTCCGCTGGACGCGGTGATCCTGATGCTGGGCACCAACGATCTGAAGACGCGCTTCGCGATGACGCCCGAGAACATCGCCTCGGGCGTGGAGCAGCTCGGCCAGCGCATCCTGGCCTCCGGTCAGGGGCGCGGCGCGGGCCACCACGACGGCGCACCGCGGCTGCTGGTCATCGCCCCGGTGCACGTGCCGCCGGACGGCCCGTTCGATCGGGAAAATCATGACATGGTCGAGCGCTCGATCGCCTGCTCGACGACGATCGCGGCGGCCGCCGAACGACTGGGCGCCCACTTCCTGGACGCCGGGCCGCTGGTGCGCTTCGATGCCGCCGACGGGGTGCACCTGGATGCCGCGGCGCACGCCACGCTGGCCGTGGCGATCGGCGATGCGCTGTCGTCGATGATGGCCGGACGGCACAGCACTTCGCCGCGATAGATTCGTCAAGCGCGGTTCCGCGTCCGGAACGCCGTCCCCATGCTCCGCCACCTTCCCGACACGAAATCTGGCACCGCATGAAGATCCTCATGGTACTGACCTCGCACGAGACGCTCGGCGATACCGGCGAGAAGACCGGCTTCTGGCTCGAAGAGTTCGCGGCCCCCTACTACGTGTTCAAGGACGCCGGTGCCGACATCACGCTGGCTTCCCCGGCCGGCGGGCAGCCACCGCTCGACCCCAAGAGCGATGCCGAGGAGGCGCAGACCGACGCCACCCGCCGCTTCAAGGACGATGACGATGCGCAGCTTGCGCTGGCCAATACCAAGCAGCTGGGCGCGTTGCACGCCGAGGACTACGACGCGGTGTTCTACCCGGGCGGCCACGGTCCGTTGTGGGACCTGGCCGAGGATGCGGATTCGGTCGCGCTGATCGAGAAGACCGTGCTGGCGCGTCGCCCGCTGGCCGCGGTGTGCCATGCACCGGGCATCTTCCGCAACACCAAGAAGGGCGACGGCACGCCACTGGTCGCCGGGCTGCGCGTCACCGGCTTCACCAACAGCGAAGAGGCGGCGGTCGGGCTCAGCGATGTGGTGCCGTTCCTGCTGGAGGACATGCTCAAGGACAAGGGCGCTCATTTCGAGCGCGGGGCCGACTGGGGCTCCTTCACGGTGCAGGACGGCATGCTCATCACCGGACAGAACCCGGCCTCCTCCGAGGCCGCCGCCCGGCAACTGCTCGGCGCGCTGAGCTGAGCCGGGCCGGGCCGGGCCGGGCCGGGCCGGGCGAGAATCGTGACGCGCACCGTCCCGGCGGTGCGCGCTACCATGGTCGGCGCTGCATCTGAACCAGGGTACTCGCCGATATCGCGCCGGTAGCACGCGATCGTCCCGTCGAGCCGCCGGAGCGCATCGATGAGCGTGGCCACCGATCGCAGTGCCGAATCCATCGTGGTGCTGGCCGCCTGGCTCTACTACCACGACGGCTGGAACCAGACCGACATCGCCGAACACCTGGGCGTGTCGCGCGCCTCGGTGGTCAACTACCTGAACCGGGCGCGCGAGCAGGGACTGATCCAGGTCACGCTGGACGAGGAGGTGTTCACCGGGCACCGCCTGGCCGAGGCGCTGTGCGAACGGTTCGGCCTGCGCGGCGCCTACGTGCTGCCCGACCGTGCGACCGACGACGAGGAGCAGGTGCTGCTGCGCGTGGCGCGTGGCGCCGCCGCCTGGCTGCCCAGGCTGCTCGGCCCCGACGACCGGCTCGGCGTCTCGTGGGGGCGCACCGTGTTCGAACTGGCCCAGGCGCTCGAATCGACGCCCGTGCCGCGGCTCACCGTGACCCAGCTGGTCGGCTCGATGTCGACACCGTACGGCTTCACCGCCGAGACCTGCTCCACGATCGTGGCGCAGAAGCTGTCGGCCACCTGCATCAACCTGCACGCACCGGCGGTGCTCAGCGACGCCGGTCTGGCCGAGCGGCTGCGCCGCGAGCCGATCATCAAGGCGCAGCTCGAGGCGCTGTCGCGTTGCGACAAGGCGGTGTTCGCCGCCGGTTCCTGCACCCCGGACAGCCACATCGTCGGCTCCGGTGTCGCCACCCGCGCCGAGCTGAAGCGTGCGCTCAAGGCCGGTGCGGTCGGCGTGCTGTGCGGGCGGTTCATCGACGCCGACGGCGAGGAGCTGCCCAGCGACCTGTCGGAGCGCATGATGGCGGTGTCGCTGAACGATCTGCGCGACCTGCAGGTCGGCCTGGTGATCGCCAGCGGTGCGGAGCGCCTCGATGCGATGCGTGCCACCATCCGCGGCGGCTACGCCACCCATGCGGTGACCTCGGCCTCCACCGCCGCCGCGCTGCTCGAACGGACGGACTAGCGCTCCTTCGCCCGTCCGTGTCGATCGCAGCGTCTCGATCGCCTGTTCTTTTGAGAACTTGATCACACCGAATCCGTTGGCCTACGCTGCCAGGCGATCGGTCCTTGCAAGCACGACCCCTCGGTCGTCCCTGCAAGACCGGCACGTGGTCTCGATGAGCACCGGAGGGAACGACCGATGGACGAGAAGGAAATGGTACGCAGGCTTCGCAGCCTGGAAAGCCGTGTCCCGAACATCGAGGCATCCACCGCCCTGGATGCCCGCACCGTGCAGCGCGAACTCCAGGAGGCGGAGGTGTTCGTGCGAAAGCTGCACAAGAAGGCGGGCGGCGACGCCGCCGATACCGGTCTGTCGACGGTGTCGTCGGCCTGCACCAGCGCCTGCTTCTCGTCGGCCAGCACGCTGTGCGCGCAGGGCTCGCCGAGCGCGGCGGCGAAGGATCCGGAGCTTGCCCAGGTGTTCGCCACGCTGCACCGCAGAGGCGTCGAGGTCCTCGGCGAGGAGGCCTTCATGGGCGAGGTGCTCAAGCGGGCCGAGGCCCGCGATCCGGTCAATGTGTTCGACATCGCCGAGGGCCGGTAGCGGGCACCGCGAGCTGCTCGAGCGGCTCGCGCTGGCCGGCATCGAGTGCACGTTCTTCGATCTGTCGACCGACGTCGGGGTACCGGTGATCGGCCTGGTGCAGCGCTGCCGGGCCCGCTTTCCGCACGTCGTCACGATGGCCGCGTGCCGGGCGACGGCGAAGCGGGCCGCGCTGCGCGTCGTGGAGGAGGCGGCCACCCTGCGCGCCGCGCTGTTCGCCGGTCGGCGACCGGGCGACGATTTCGGCGACGTGTTCGAGGGCGGACCGGTCGCCGCCGAGCGGTTCGGTCTGCTGCACGCGGAACCCGATGCGCTCGATCGATTCGGGCAAAGGATCGCGGCGGCGCCGCTGGCCGACGCTCCGGCCGCCGATCGAGACGATCGCACGCTGGTCGACGAGGTGCTGGCCGAGCTGTCGGACCAGCGCCGGGAGGTCATCGTGGTGGACGTCACGGTGGCCGAGGTCAGGGCGCTCGGCCTGGCGGTGGTGCGCGTGCTGGTGCCTTCGCTGGTGCCGCTGAACTTCGCGCACGCGATACGTCACCTGGGCCACCCGCGGCTGCGTGCCGCGATCGTGCGCAACGGCGGCACCCCCGATCCGTGGCCGATTCCCTATGCCTGAGCTGCCGCGTGCCCTCCTGCTCGGATCCGGCGGCGTCGGCACGGCCGTGGCCCGATCGCTGGCCGGCCTGGCCGACGTCGTCACCGGCGATCCGGAACGGATCAGGGTCGATCCCGGCACCGACGTCGCCGTGCTCGCCGTCCAGCGGCCCCGCCCCGACATCGCCGACCGCCTGGGCGAGGCCTGCCATGCCGCCTCGGTACCGTGGTGCGCGGTGACCCAACTGGCGCACGTGGCCGAAATCGGACCGATGGTGGTGCCCGGCCGCACGCCGTGCCACGACTGCTGGCGCCGGCGCAGGCGCTCGCACGCCGAGGACGAACGCCTCGCCCGGCTGGTCGAGGCGGCAGCCATCGGCTCGCGCGGCGCCTGGTTCGACGGCGAGCTGCCGGGCGTGAACGATCAGGCGGCATCGCTCGTGGCGTACGAGGCGATGCAGCTCGTGCACGGCCGCCAGGCGATCCCGCCCGGCGGCATGGGCGACTTCCGGTACCTGGATGCGCTCGATGGCGAGATCAGCCGGCACCTGTTCTCGTCGGTGGGCGGCTGCCCGCGATGCGGGACGCGATGAACGCCGACCCGCTCGAACGTCTGCGTTCGGCACTGGCCGAACGGCCGGCCCACGTCGACATCGGCGGGGGCTACCGCACCTGCGATCCGGCCGACACGTACGAACGGGTCGCCCCGCATCTGGCGCGCATGGGCATCACGCGCGTGGCGATCGTCACCGGACTCGATATCATCGGCATACCGGTCGCGGTCGCGATCCGGCCGAACTCCCGTTCGCTCGCCACCTCGCAGGGCAAGGGGCTCAGCGTGGTGCACGCGCGCGTGTCCGCCGTGATGGAGGCGCTCGAGCTGTACCACGCCGAATGCGCGACGCTGCCGCTCAAGATCAACAGCGAGCGAGAGCTGCGCGACAGTGGGCACGCGCTGATCGATACCGGCGCCCTGCCGCGCGCGCCTCGCTCCACGCTGGACGAGCGCACCGAGCTGGTCTGGGTGGAAGGGCTGGAGCTGCTGGAGCGGCGACGGGTGTGGGTGCCCTACGAACTGGTGCACACGAACTACACGCTGCCCTCCCTGCGCTCCTGCGGCGCGTTCAACGTGAGCTCCAACGGCCTGGCCTCCGGCAACCATCTGCAGGAGGCTCTGCTGGCGGCCCTGTGCGAGGTGGTGGAACGCGATGCGACGAGCCTGTGGCAGCACGGTGATGCGGCGCACCGGGCGGCCGCCCTGGTCGATCCGTCGAGCGTCGACGATCCGGCCTGTCGCGAGCTCCTGCAGCGCTTCGAGGCGGCCGGTGTCGGTGTCGCGCTGCACGAGACGACGTCGGACATCGGTCTGCCCGCCTTCCACTGCACCATCGTCGATCGTGACGACCGGCCGGCCCGCCCCATTCACGCGGCCAGCGGCATGGGCTGCCATCCCCGCCGGGCGGTTGCCGCCGTGCGCGCGCTGAGCGAGGCGGCGCAGAGCCGCCTGACCGTCACCAGCGGATCGCGGGACGATGTCGGCCGCGAGGACTACCGCCGGCTCCAGGACCGCCGCACGTTGCAGGCGGCACGCGAGCGGGTGCTCGGCACCGCTCCATCGCGCGACTTCCGCACGGTTCCCGATCACGCCCGCGAGCGCTTCGACCAGGACATCGAGCTGGTGCTGCAGCGGCTGCGCGCACGCGGCATCGCCCAGGTCGTCGCCGTCGACCTGACCCGCGACGACATCGGCATCCCGGTCGTGCGCATCGTCTGCACCGGGCTGGAAGGCATCGCCGAGACGCCCGACTACGTACCGGGCGCGCGGGCGCTCGGCCAGCTCGGACCGCCGGCGTGAGCATCGTCGTCTTCGCCGGACCGACCATCGCGCACGAACGCGTGCGCCAGACGCTCGACGATGTGATCGTGCTGCCTCCGGCCGAGCAGGGCGACCTGCACCGGGCCGCGATGGGCCGACCCGAGGCCATCGCGTTGATCGACGGATGCTTCGAACGGGTCCCGGCGGTCTGGCACAAGGAGGTGCTGCACGCGCTCGCGCTCGGCGTGCCGGTGTTCGGCGCATCGAGCATGGGCGCGCTGCGAGCGGCCGAGCTGCACGCGTTCGGCATGATCGGCGTGGGACGGGTATTCGCCCTGTTCGCCGACGGCACGCTCGAGGACGACGACGAGGTGGCGGTGCTGCACGCGCCCGGCCAGCTCGGCTTCCGGCAGGTGTCCGAAGCCATGGTGGACATCCGGGCAACGCTGGCACGCGCCCGCGACGATGGCCTGCTGGAGGCGCCGCTGGCCGATCGGCTGAGCCGCGCCGCCAAGGCCCTGCCCTACCCCGATCGCAGCGTGGCGGCGGCCATCAACCGGGTCCGCGCGGACACGGACACGCTCGGCCCGACCGACCGGACCACCCTGCTCCGACTCTCGACCTGGTTGCCGACGGGATTCGTGTCGTGGAAGGCCCGCGATGCCGATGCCCTGCTCGAGGAGCTTGCCCGTTGCCGAAGGGAGGGGTTCGCGCCGCCGGCGGTCGACTTCCGCTTCGAGCACACCGAGGTGTGGGCACGGGCCGTCAGCGAGATGGAAGCGCAGACGGACGCGGAACCGGATGCAGAGCCGGACACCGAACCGGCCGACACGGCGACGCGGACGAGCAAGCGATCGGCGGCGCGCACGCGCCTAGATGCCGCACGGCTTTCCCCCGAGCGGGGACGGGCGCTGCGTCGGCACGCCGTCGCACGCCGTCTGGCGACCGACCGGGCGATACGGCTGCACCGCGAGCTCGATGCACCGCAGCTGGTCGCCGAAGCGGCCTTGTTCCGGCGCGCCAATCGGCTCGAAGACGCCGAAGCGATGCAGGCCTGGCTGCACGAACGCGGAATGGACGAGGCAGGCTTCCTGCGCTGGCTCGGCGGCGAGCGACACGTGCGGGCGGCCGAGCACGATCTCGGACCGGCACTCGAGGCGGAGATGCTCGAGTGCCTGTGCGCGCAGGAGCCGAGCTCGACACCGCTCCTGCGCGCGCCCGGCGAGCGGGCCGGGCGGGAGGCGGTGCTGGCGTGGCTCAACCGACGACTGTTCGACGAGCCGGCTCGGCTCACCGCTCCCGAACTTGCCGAGTGGTGCGGTTACCCGAACGTGGAGCGGATGCTGGCCGCAGCGCACCGCGTGCGCCGTGCCGAGCGGGAAGGTCCCGTCGGGCAGCATCGATGAGCGGCGAGCCGGTCTGGCACCGGGCCCGGGGGCTGGGGGAGATCGCCGCACGGATTCCCGAGATCACCCTGCCGCATCGTCCGCGACTGATCGAGGATCTGCTGTCGCTACCGGTCGAGGGTGGCCGGTTCCTGCTCGGGGGCGAACCGAGCTTCATCGGCGGCGCCTCGCTGGAGCGCGTGTTCGAGCAACTTCTGGACGGACTGTACTGACGGCGCACGATCCGGCAGATCATCACCGACACGCCCGGCCTGCCCGCCACGCGGGTGCGGGACATCCTCACCCTGGCGCTGATGCACGGTCTGCTGGAAGACGAGGCGATGGCGGTGGCCTTGTCGCCCGAAGTCCAGGCGCTGCCCGACCATGCGGCGCAGCCGGCCTTCTACAGTCGCTATCTTCGCCAGAGCGGCCGCCGTCCGCATCGCAGCGGTGCGATGCGCTCGCTCGGCGAGGCCTCGGTCACGCTGTTCGCGCCGCGGGACGACCAGCGGGTGAAGATGGTCGAGCACGGTCTGCTCGCCCAGGGAGTCCGGAGCGTGCGACTGGCTCGCACCGGCGCCCCGTGCGGCGCGCAGGAGAGGGTACGGCTGCTGAAACGGTGCCGAGCGCTGGTCGAGCGGCTCGACGTGCAGGAACGCCCGCTCGCCACGCTATGGGTGGAACGGCTCGGCTGAGCGCCTCAGAGCGCCAGCTCCGGAAACATCGCCGCCATCGCGCCCGCATTCGCCCGGCACACGCCGCGCTCGGTGATCAGCCCGGTCACCAGCCTTGCCGGGGTGACGTCGAAGGCCGGATTCCTGAGCGGCGAGGCATCCGGCGGCACCGCCATCTCGATCAGCGCGCCGTGCTGGTCGCGCCCCCACTGGTGCGACACCTCGCGCCCGGCTCGCTCCTCGATCGGGATCTCGGCCACCCCGTCGCCGACCCGCCAGTCGATGGTCGGTGACGGCAGCGCGACGTAGAACGGCACGCCGTTGTCGTGGGCTGCCAGCGCCTTCAGATAGGTACCGATCTTGTTGCAGACATCCCCGCGAGCGGTGGTCCGGTCGGTCCCGACGATGACGATGTCGACCTCGCCGTGCTGCATCAGATGCCCCCCGGCGTTGTCGACCAGGTAGTCGTGCGGCACGCCCTGCCCGACCATCTCCCAGGCGGTCAGCGCGCCCTGGTTGCGCGGTCGGGTCTCGTCGGTGAACACGTGCACCGGCACGCCGGCCTCCACCGCGTGATAGATCGGCGAGGTGGCGGTGCCCCAGTCCACCGTCGCCAGCCAGCCGGCGTTGCAGTGGGTCAGCACGCGCACCGGCTCGCCGGCCGGCTTGCCGGCCGCGATGTGCCGGATCAGCGACAGCCCGTGGCGCCCGATGGCACGGCACAGCTCCACATCCTCGTCTCCGATCGTCACCGCCAGCTCGTGGGCCGCGTGCGCGCGTTCGCCCGGCACCAGCGGCCGCAACGCATCGCGCAGCCGGTCCAGCGCCCAGCGCAGGTTGATCGCGGTCGGCCGGGTGGCGTGCAGCGATTCCCAGGCCGATTCCAGCGCCGCATCCGACGGATCGACCCGCATCTGCAGTGCCATGCCCCAGGCCGCGGTGGCGCCGATCAGCGGCGCACCCCGCACCCACATGTCGCGGATCGCGACTTCGACCGCGGTACGGTTCGACAGCGTGGCGATGCGGAAATCGTGCGGCAACCAGCGCTGGTCGATGATGCGCACCGCATCGTCCGCCGCGTCGTACCAGATCGATCGGTAGTGCGTGCCGTCGACCTTCACGCGCCGTCTCCCGCGGTGCGCAGGCGCGCCAGCAGGTCGTCGATGCCGTGGATCGCCTCGCGCTGCAGCACCAGCTCCCGACCGAAGCGCAAGCCCTGCCCTTGCAGCCGCACGCGCAACGGTACATCCTCGATCGACTCGTATTCGACGATGCGCGCCAGACCGATGGTGCGCCGGTGCATCTCCAGGCCGGCGAAACCGAGCGTGTCCCGCCACACCGCGTCCAGGCGACGCGACAGCGCCGTCTCGCTCGCATCCGCCTGCCCCTGCTCCTCGAACAGCCTGGACGGATACAGCATGCCGTCTCGCTCGGTGCGCCACAGTTCCCCGAAACGCTCGACGAAGCGGTGCCAGACAGCCGACATCGTCGACTCGATCCAGCGCCGATAGTCCGTTCGATCATCCCCTTGCCCGGCATGGCCCGGCTGCGCGAACCAGGCCATCGCGAAGTTGGACAGCAGCATGCCGATGTCCAGTCCCATCGGTCCGTACAACGCGAACTCCGGATCGATCACGCGGGCGTCGCCCTCGTGCGCCATGATCGAACCGGTGTGCAGGTCGCCGTGCAGCAGCGTCTCGGCATGGTTGGCGAAGCGCGCCTTGAGTTCCTGGGCGGCGATCTTCAGTTCGGTGTCGCCGCGCAGCTCGTCCACCAGCGGCTGCAGCGCGTCGGGAATCTCGCCGTTCAGCGGCGCATCGAAATACGGTTCGTCGAACACCAGGTTCTCGGTGATGTCGCACAGCGCATCGTTTCCGGCGAACAGCGCCACGTCACGCTTTCGCGCCGCCGGCGACAGGCTCAGGTCCGAGCCGCGGAACAGCGTCTCGGCGCAGAAGCGTCCGAGCAGGTCGCCCAGCCCCTCGTGACGCGTACCGTCCATCAGGCTCTGGCGCAGGACGCGGTGCGGAGTCAGGAACTGCATGACGATCAGCGCCTGGCTCTCGTCGAAGTGGAAGACCTCGGGTACCGAATCCGGACTGCGCGCGGCCTGACGGGTCAGTGCGTGATACTCGAAGAAGCTTCTGGACAGCGGCAGCGGCCAGCTTTCGCCGACCAGCCGCACGTACGGCAGCGCCTGCTTGACGATGACCCCGCTCGCCTCGCCCTGCCGGACTCCCTCGACGATGAACACCAGGTTCAGGTTCCCGTCGCCGACCTCGCGCACGCGCCAGCTCGACGCATCGTCACCGAGGCGCTCGCGCAGCGCCGGCAGCTCGCCGAGCCGCCGCGCCAGGCTGTCCACGCTCAGCGGTGCGTAGTCGTTCATGATCGAAGGCAGGGAAGTGTCCACAGGGTGCAACGATCGGTCAGTTCGTTCGGTTAGTCAACTGTCAATGGCAATTGACTCTTGTACCGACCTCGGCCCAGAATGCCGGCAACCTTCGCGAGCCCACCATGCCAGACGCTCCCTCCCCCGATGTCCTTGTCCTGAACGGCATCGACAAGTCCTTCGGCACCAACCGCGTGCTGCGCGACATCTCGCTGTCGCTGCCGGCCGGCAGCGTCACCGTGCTGATGGGCGCCAACGGGGCGGGCAAGTCCACGCTGGTCAAGATCCTGTCCGGCGTGCACCCGCGCGATGCGGGCGAGGTCTCGCTCGACGGCAAGGCGTTCGCCGCTCGCTCACCGCTGCAGGCCAGAAGCGCCGGGGTGGTCACCGTGCACCAGAGCATCGATGACGGGGTGGTGCCCGACCTGGACGTGGCCGCCAACCTGGTGCTGGAGGAACTGGCCGCAGGCGATGGCGGCCTGTGGTACCGCCGCTCGCACGCCCGGCGTCGGGCGCAGGCGATCGCCGAACGCATGGGGCTGTCGTTCGACCTGTCGCGTCCGGTGCGCGAACTGGCGCTGGCCGATCGGCAGATGGTGGCGATCGCGCGCGCCATGGCGGCCGAGCCGCGGGTGCTGATCCTGGACGAACCGACCTCCTCCCTGTCATCGCGCGAGGCCGAGCGATTGTTCACGCTGGTGGAGCGCCTGCGCGACGACGGCGTATCGATCCTGTACATCTCGCACCGCCTGTCGGACATCGAGCGTCTGGCCGATCGCATCATCGCCCTGCGCGACGGCCGCGTGTCCGGCACTTTCGAGAACAAGCCGCTGGACACCGCCGCGGCGCTGGAGGCGATGCTCGGCCGCGTGGTCTCCGATTCCGGCGTGCGCTCGGACCCGCGCGACGTGAGCGAGCACGCTCAGGCCGGCGAGCTGTGCCTGGAGGGCTTGCAGCTACGCCCCGACGCCACCGCGTTCGACGCCCGCTTCCAGCGCGGCGAGGTCATCGCCATCGCCGGGCTGGTCGGCAGCGGCAAGGGCGCCCTGGCCGAGACGCTGTTCGGACTGCGCCGACCGGTCCTCGGCACCTTGCGACTCGGGTCCGAGCCCTACGCCCCGCGAAGTCCCGCCGAGGCCATCGCCCGCGGCGTGTTCCTGTCGCCACGCGACCGGGCCAGCAACGCGGTGGTGCCGGCGTTCGACATCGCGCGCAACATCTCGCTGCCGTTCACCGCCCGGAACGCCCGGGCAGGCTTCATCGATCGCGGCTCGGAGACGCGGGCGGCGACCGCGCTGATCGAACGCCTCGGCATCGTCTGCCGGACGCCGGAAGACGGTATCGGCACGCTGTCCGGCGGCAACCAGCAGAAGGTCATGGTGGGGCGCTGGCTGTCGCAGCCCTGCCGCGTGCTGGTGCTGGACGAACCCTTCCAGGGGGTCGACATCCAGGCACGGCGCGACATCGCCGCCCGCCTCAGGAAAGAGGCCGCCAAGCGGATCACGCTGGTGCTGGTGTCGGAACTGGACGAGGCGTTCGACGTGGCCGATCGCATCCTGGTGATGGCCAATCACACCATCGTGGGCGAGCACGTCAACGGCGACATCGACAGGCCGCGGCTGCTGGAGCAGATCGCGACACCGACCCCGACGCAGCCATCGAGAGACGCCGCATGATCCACCTGGCGATCCGCTTCGGCTTCATCGCGCTGCTGGTCGGCCTGGTGGTGTTCTTCAGCCTGGCCGCCGACGGCTTCGCCGGCCCGCACAGCGCGGTGTTCATCTTCCAGTCGGTGGCGATCACCGGCATCCTCGCCCTGGGCGTGACCTGCACGCTGGTGGTCGACGGGTTCGACCTGTCGATCGGTGCGGTCGCGACCTCCGCGCTGATGCTGTCCTCGTACGTGATGGTGGTCTGGGAGGGCGGCGCCGCCACCGCCATCGTCGCCTGCCTGCTGATGGGCGCGCTGGTGGGACTTGCCAACGGTCTGCTGATCGTGCGCATGCGCGTACCGGACCTGCTGGCGACCCTGGGCATGATGTTCCTGCTGATCGGCCTGCAGCGCATCCCGACCGAGGGCCGCTCGATCGCCACCGGCATGACGCTGCCGGACGGCCGGGTCGCCGAGGGCACGTTCTCGCCGCTGTTCCTGGCGCTCGGCCGGCACCGTTTCGACCTGGTGATCGAGCGGCTGCTGCCGGTGTCGGTGGTGGTGCTGATCGTCATCGCGATCCTGGTGTGGGTGTTCCTGGAATACACCCGGCACGGCCGGCTGATGTACGCCATCGGATCGAACGAGCGCGCCTCCAGGCTGGCAGGCGTCGCGGTGGATCGCTACAAGATCCTCGCCTACATGATCTCCGGCGTGCTCGCCTCGGTCGGCGGCATGCTGATGGCGGCACGGCTGGGGCGCGGCGACATCGCCTCGGGCAACAACCTGCTGCTGGATGCGGTGGCCGCGGCGCTGATCGGCTACGCGGTGCTGGGCGCGGCCCGGCCGAACGCGTTCGGCACCGCCATGGGCGCACTGTTCGTCGGCATCCTGCTGCAGGGGCTGACGATGATGAACGCGCCGTACTACACGCAGGATTTCGTCAAGGGCGCGGTGCTGGTGCTGGCCCTGATGTTCACCTTCTCGTTGTCCGCCCGTCGCGACGCGACCGGCTGATCGTTCTTCCCCAACCACACGGAGATTCACCCCCATGTCGACCCGTCACCCCTTGCGCGGCCTCGCCGGCGCACTGAACACCGCACTGGCCACCGCACTGGCCCTGAGCGGCGCCGCGCTGCTCGCCGCCCCCGCCGTCGCCCAGGACATGCCCGCCCCGTTCGACGATGCCGCCGAGGTCAGGATCGCGCTGGTGCGCTACCTGTCCACCGGCGACTTCTTCCAGGCCTACCTGTCGGGCGTGGAGCAGCAGGCCGAGGCGCTGGGCGTCGATCTTCGCGTGCTGGACAGTCGCCAGGACGCAGCGCTGCAGGCCGACATGGTGGATCAGGCGATCGCGCTGGGCGTGGACGGCATCATCGTGCAGCACGGCCTGACCGAATCGATGCAGGAGGCGGTGCAGCGCGCCGTCGATGCCGGCATCAAGGTGGTCGCCTTCGATGTGGACGTCGCCAACGAGGCGGTGCCGCAGGTGGAGCAATCGGATCGAGACCTGGCGCGCCTGGCGCTGGAGCAGGCGGTGGCCGATCACGGCGAGAGCTTCAAGGCAGGCTACGTGTACGTGCCCGGCATCGCTCCGCTGGACCGGCGCGACGAGACCTGGACGGAGTTCAAGGAACGCTACCCGGGCATCGAGGAGGTGGCGCAGTTCGGCACGCTGGACAACCCGATCGCCAACGCCAACGCCAACCAGGCGCGCTCGGTGCTGACCGCCAACCCGGACATCACCGTGATGTTCGCCCCGTACGACGAGTTCGCCAAGGGCGTCAAGATCGCGGTCGACGAGGCCGGCATGAACCAGGACATCGACATCTACTCGGCCGACGTCTCCACGGCCGACATCGCCGCCATGCGCGAGCCGGACAGCGCCTGGGTGGCCACCGCCGCCACCAACCCGGCGGTGGTCGGCGAGGTATCGGTGCGCACGCTGGCGATGCTGCTGGCCGGCGAGGACCCGGGCGCCAGCGTGATCGTGCCGCCCACGCTGATCACCCAGGCCATGCTGCTGGACAACGACATCAAGAGCATGCAGGACCTGTCGGCGAAGTTGCCGCAGTTCGCGCACGCCGATGTGGCGGTGCCGGACTGGATGCCGCTGCCGGCGCGCTGAGCCGGCCGGACGTTCCTCAGGCGCTGCCGTCCGTTCTCACGACGGCCGGCAGCGCCCCGCCCATCGCGACGAAATCCGCGCGCCGCATCGTGAATTCGATGGGCGCCACCAATGCAGGCGTCGGCACCGAGCCGAACGCCTTCGCGGGCATGTCGGCCACATCCGCCATGACGGTGATGCCACCCCCCGGCCACACGAAGGCCGGCACGCCACCGATCGTCACCTTCGTCAGCGCCTGTTTCACCGAGCGCGTCAACGCGATCGGATTCTCCGCCACCCCCGCGCGCAGCGAGCCGCCGGCCCCGCCCATGAACAGCACGGTGCACAGCGAGGGCTCGCAATTCTCGGCGATGCGCGCCACCGACGTCGCCAGCGCGTCGGGCAACGAATCGGCACGGGGTTGCAGTTCACCGTCCAGCACGAAATACCCGTGCTGCTCTCCGGTGGTCGACACCATCAGCAGGCGCAGTCCCTGCCAGGCGACCTCCGGCTTGAACTGCTCGATGATCGACAGCGGATCCTCGATGTCGGTGCCACCCCATCCGCCACCCGGCTCGGCGACACGGAAGTAGCGCCCCGGCGTCGACTTCGCGCCCCGTATGCGGATGCCGGACGGCTTCATGTCCAGCAGTACGCCGGCCTGATGCTCGGACAGCACGCCGGTGATGTGATCGTCCACCACCACGACCTCGTCCACGTGCGGCGCCCATTGCCGGGCGAACATGCCGATGGTGGCCGAGCCGCAGCCGACGCGCATCAACCGTTCGCGCTGCCCGTCGATCACCGGCGGCTGCCCGGACTGCACCAGCAGCTCGGCGCCCTCGTCCACGCTCAGCGTCACCGCCTCTCGATTGCACAGCGCCAGCAGCGCCTCGCAGGTCAGCCGTCCCCGCTTCTTGCTGCCGCCGGTCAGCTGATCCACGCCGCCCAGCGACAGCATGCGCGAACCGTATTCACCGGTGGTGACGTGCCCGACCACCTCACCGGCATGGCGCACCGCGGCACGCTCCTCGCCGATGTGCCGATCGGTATCGATCTTCACCTTCGCCCCGCAGTAGCTGAAGATGCCCTCGGTGACCACCGTCACCAGATCCACCCCGTCGGGCCGACTGGCCACCACGAACGGGGCAGGCTTGTAGTCCGGATAGGTGGTCGTGGCGCCGACCGCGGTCACTGCGCTTGCACCCGCGCTTGCACCCGCGCTTGCACCCGCGCTTGCACCCGCGCTTGCACCCGCCCGCGTACCCGCCAGCAGGTCCCCGTCCCAGCTTGCCGGATCGCCCGCCGCCACGAACGGCACCAGCGCCACCGTCTCACCCGGCGCCCGTGCGGCGACCTGCTGCCACGGATCCACCCGCACCAGCAGCCCGCCCTCGTTGGCGTAGCGATCGCAGGCCCCGCTGCGCCCGTCCTTGATCCAGCACAGCACCGGACAGGCGTCGCAGCGGATCTTGCCGTTGTCCTCGACCGGCACGTCGCGCACCACGCGCCCCGCGGAGTCGACCCGGGCGGCCGCATCGTCCGCGCCGTTCACGAGCTCCTCTCCGGCGACATTGCACCGCGATGCGCCAGGATCGCCTCGCGCACCCGCGCAGGCGTCGCCGGCACCTGCTCGATCGTCGCTCCGGTCGCATCCCGGATCGCGCTCAGGATCGCCGCCGCGGTCGGGATCAGCACGTGCTCGCCCAGCCCCTTGGCTCCGGCCGGCCCGACCGGATCGGGCACCTCGACGATGATCGACTCGATCGGCGGGATGTCGCCGATGGTCGGGATCAGGTAGTCGTGCAGGTTCTCGGTGCGACCGGGGATGAACTCCTCCATCAAAGCAAGTCCGATACCCTGCGCAACGCCACCCTCGATCTGGCCACGCACCAGCTGCCGGTTGACCGCTCGTCCCACATCGTGCGCCGCCACCAGCCGGCGCAGCGCCACCGTGCCCAGCGCCGTGTCCACCACCAGCTCCACCAGTTGCGCCGCGTAGCCGAACTGACCGTACGGCACGCCCTGCCCGTTCTCGTCCAGCGCCGTGGTCGGCGGATCCCAGCTCTCGGTCGCCGCCACCACGTAGCCCTGCCCGTCGACCGGCAGTCCGTCGAGCACCAATCGCTGCTCCCCCACCCGGATGCCGTCCCCACCGAACGACAGCACCGCATCCGGCAGCGCATTCGCCAGCGCCCTCAAGCGCATGCCCAACGCCTGCGCACTGGCCCGTGCCGCGCTGCCGGACACGAACGTCTGCCTGGACGCGGACGTCTTGCCCGCATCCGGTGTCACATCGGTATCGGCTCCGACGAGCAGCACCCGGCGCGGATCGATGCCCAGCGCATCGGCGAACAGCTGCGTGATCGCGGTGTCCGCCCCCTGCCCGATATCGACCGCCCCCTGGTGCAGCACCACGACACCGTCCGGGCGCACGCCGCAGCGGATCGTGGACGGATTGGGCAACGAGGTATTGCCGCAGCCGTACCAGCCCGACGCGATGCCGATGCCGAAACGCCGTTCCGCCCCTTCGGGCAGGGCTGCGTTCCACGCATCGCGCCGCTGGATCGCCGCCGCCCAGTGCGGCTGCAGCGCCGCCAGGCACTCGATGATCCCGACCCCCGAGGCGAACACCTGCCCGGTCACCGTCGGCTCCCCGTCCACCAGCGCGTTGCGCTGCCGGAACGCCAGCCGATCCTGCCCGAGCGCATCCGCCAGCTCGTCCAGTGCGCCTTCCTGGCAGATGGCGCTCTGCGGCACGCCGAACCCCCGGAACGCCCCGGCCGGCGCGGCATGGGTATGAATGGCGCGCGTCAGCGCCTGGTAGTGCGGCACCCGATACGGCCCGCTGGCGTGCACCGGCACCCGGTTGGCGACCGTCGGCCCCCAGGAGGCGTAGGCGCCGGTATCGAAGTCTGCGCTGAACCGCATCCCGGTCAGCCGCCCGTCGGCATCGCAGCCGATCTCGACGTCCAGTTCCGCCGGATGACGCTTGGTGGTCGACTGCATCGATTCACGCCGGGTGTAGGCGATGCGCACCGCACGCTTCAGATGCCAGGCCGCCACCGCCACGAACGGCTGCCAGGACAGGTCCAGCTTGGTGCCGAAACCGCCGCCGCAGGCGCTGGGCACCACCCGCACCGTCGCCGGATCGATGCCCAGGATGGCCGCGATGCCATCCCGATCCATCCACGGCGCCTGGGTGCAGCCGTGCACCTCGACCCGATCACCGGTCCGCACCGCGTAGCCGGCCTCGGGCTCGATCGGCGCATGCTCGACGAAGCGCGTGGTGATGCTCCTGTGCGCGCGATGGGCCGCGCGCGACAGCGCCTCATCCACATCGCCACGACGCACGACGCCCTCGCACAGCCGGTTCCCCTCACGCGCCGCGTGCACCCGATCGGCGCCGGCCGCGGTCGCCTGCACCATCGACAGATGCGCCTGCGCCGGCACCCATTCCACCGGAAAATCGGTTATCCGCACCGCGGCAAGGGCATCGGCCGTGCCCACCACCGCCGCGATCGCCTCGCCGACGAATCGCGCCTCCCGTTCGGCGAACACCGGCTGATCGACGAACGCCGGGATGACCCCGTGACGGTTGCAGCCGGGCACATCGGCCGCCGTGAACACCGCCTCCAGCCCGTGGTCCGTACGCCAGCGCTGCACATCGCCGAGCGTGAACCGCGCCCGGTGGTGCGGCGAACGGATCAGCTTCAGATGCAGCGCATCGACCGGCGCCACGTCATCACCGAACCGTTCGCGTCCGTCCAGCTTCGCCGCCCCGTCCAGCCGCGCGATCGGCGCCCCGAGCGCGCACCCGTCGCACGCATCCGTCCCGGAGGCCGCATCCGCCACCGGCCGATCGCACACCGCGGCCAGGATCGAACGGTAGCCGGTGCAGCGGCACAGCACCCCGCCCAGCGCATCCGCCGCCTCGTTCTCGTCGGGGTGCGGATTGCCGCGCAGCAGCCAGGTACCGCACACCAGCATGGCGGGCGTGCAGATGCCGCACTGCGCCGCGCCGTGCGCCGCGAACCGTGCGGCCAGCCGAGCCGTCACCGGATCGCCGGCGGATAGTCCGCGCAACGTCTCGACCGTGCACCCGCCGACCTGCGACAGCGGCACCAGGCAGGCGCACGCCGGCTCCCCGTCGATCAGCACGCTGCACGCGCCGCAATCGCCGGCGTTGCAGCCGATCTTCACGTCACGGCAGCCGCAGTCCCGTCGCAGCACGTCCGACAGGCGCGTCGTGCCGATGCGTGGCGAGGCGATCGGCCTTCCGTCCAGCGTAAAGGCGGTAAGGTCCGCGAGCGCCTTGTCCCCGCCCATCAGTGCGTGCCCCCGGCCATTGCATCGAGCGCATCGGCGGCGGTGTCCCGCACCAGCCGCGCGATCAGCGTCGCGAGCGCATCCCGTCGGTACGACGCACTGGCGCGCACGTCATCGATCGGCTGCAGCGCATCCAGTGCGCCCCTGGCCAGGCTCAGCCCGATCGCCTCGTCCAGCGAGCGGGTGTCGCCCAGCTCGACCTCGAGCAGCGCCGCCTCCAGCAGCGGCAACCGCACGGCGACCGGAGAACACGCACCGACCGCGATGCGAACCACGCTCGCCCGCCCCCGTTCGTCCGCCTCCAGCAGCATCGCCAGCATGGCGATCGAGATGACCAGGTAGCGCCGCGCGCCGAGCTTGGCGAAACGCGACACCGCGTTCTTCCCGCCGTGCGGCACCCGCAGTCCGATCAGCAGCTCGTCGTCGCGCCGCGCGGTGCGTCGTGGCCCGAGCAGGAAGTCCGACAGGGCCAGCTCGCGGATGCCGGTGCCGCTGGCCAGCACCACGTTCGCCTCCAGCGCCAGCAGCGGCGGCACACCGTCCGCGGCCGGCGAGGCGGTGCACAGGTTGCCGCCCAGCGTGGCTCGCGACTGGATCTGCACCGAGCCGACCTCCCGCGACGCCGCCTGCAGGGCCGCGAACGCCGGTGGCAACGGCTCGCGGATCACGTCCTGCCAGGTGCTGGCAGCACCGATCCAGGTCGCGTCGGCCTCGTGCCGGATACCGCGCAAGCTCGGCAACCCGGACAGATCGAGCGCCGCCGGCGGCGGCGGCGCATCGCCCAGGGCCGGATAGAAATCGGTACCGCCGGCGATCACCGGCGGCCGTTCATCGGCCAGCCACCGAAGGGCGTGCGCGAGCGCAGGATCATCGACCTGTAGCATGGTTCTCCCGCGTTCCGCGTGCACGATGTACGACGCCGATGCTCGCCGATGCCGGACCATTCGTCCAGCTCACCCGGGAATCGGTGACCGGCACTACGCGATGGCGCCCCTGCAGCACGATGAATGCCGCCTCGATCAGGCCTTGATCGCGCATCCTCGTCGCCAGAATCCATCCAGCCTGCAGGGCCGCATCGCACAGCGCCTCGCTCAACGCACCGACCGCCACGGTCACCGCACGCCCACCCAGATCGCTGTCCTCGTCCAGCTCGCAAGCCGGACGGCGCTCGATGCACCCGGGTGCCCGCACGTTCACCGCATTGGCGATCAGGGTTGCCGCCGCATCCGCGCTCGCCGCCTCGTTCGACAGCACCGTGACCGCATCCGCGATGCCCAGCGAATGGCTGCGCCCCCGCCACCCGCTGGTGGCGATGCCGTGACGTCCGGGTCGCTCCAGCCGCATCCGCCCCAGCACCATCGCCTCCGGCGTGCCCACACCGATGCACAGGCCGTCGCCTGAAGCGATGCGCAGCGCGATGTCGCCGCCATTGTTGACCGATGCGCTGCGCAGTCCGACGGGGGTACCGATCGCGGCCAGCATCTCGTCGGCCACGGAGCCTGCCACCGCCGCCATCGGCGTCACGAAATCGGTGAACGGTGTCAACCCCGCCACCGCCCGGTGCATGCGGGCGGCCACCCGATCACCGCTGGTCGCCTCTTCCGGCCAGGTGGACGGCTTGCGTGCCGTACCGATGGTCCGCGACAGCTCCGCGCGCCGCGCCGCCAGCCGGCCCAGCAGAGGATCGAAACGGCACACCGCACGCGCCTCGCCCGCCTCCCGAACCGCAGCCGGTGCATCGATGTCGATCAGCAGATCGATCGGACCGTGCTGCAGGTGCAGGCGCCCGTCGGGCAGGCGGACGGCGTGGCCGCCCTGCGTCAGACGCACGATCGCCTGCGCGGCTGTCGACACGAGCGTCAGCGCAGTCCGTCCTCGCCGGTCACGTCCTGCACCTGCAAGCCGCCCATGCGCGCATGCACCCGGCCGCCGGTGCACATCACCAGCGCCAGCAGCAGCTCGTCCCGCCTGGGCGCATCCGACAGGCCGACCTCGATCGCATCGAAATGACTGCGCACGTAGGCCGCGTCGAGGTGCCCGATCGGCACGTCCAGCCGCGCACCGACGCCGGCCAGCTTCATCGCCGACGGCACGATCGCCTTCGACATGACGCCACCCCGGCCGAGCAGCTCGCGCATGGCGTAGCCGCCGGGCACGTGCCACAGGGCGCCGTGCTCGGACTCGCCGCTCTCGCCCACGATCGCGCCCTTGCCGTAGGACTGCACGCTGGATGCACCGCCGAGCGCCTCGACCAGCTCGGCGGCCATCGACAGGCCGAGCGGTTCGAGCACCTTCATGAACGGCTGAAGATCGGTCTCGTGCCGGCCGGCGAACGGGTTGGCGATCACCGCCAGGCTGGCCGCGCGGCGCACCGGCTCGGCCAATGGCGGACCGCCTTCATGGAACAGGCTTTCCACCAGCAGACACCGTTTTCTGACCTGCACCTCGTTCATCGCTTCTCCGGCGCACCGCTCGTGGTCGGTGGCCGGGGCAGTGTAGCCCGGCGTGAACGAAATCCTCACCGGCCCCCGCCCGCCCGCGGCGATTTCGGAGGGGCGGCACGACCCGTACGTGGCGAACGCACGGCTTCCGCCCCGGGAGAAAAACGCAACGCGTGTTGGACGCATCGGGACCTTGTCGACTTGCACGCCGGCTGGAGCGGTATCGGCCCCGACTCGCGTTCAGGCGACCGGCGAGGCGATATCCGGGGCTGGACCGGGCGAGACTCGACGAGGCGATCGAGCGGTTCAGCGATCGGTCGACCGTTGCTCACTGATCGCCCGATGCCGATCCGCACCGGCGCGCAGCGATGCCGTCGCCACCTCGTCCACACGCCACGGCTCATCGTGCACCACCACGCCGAACAGTGCCTCGGCCTGTGCGGTCGTGTAACGCTCCAGGCGCACGTCCTCGAGCACCCGTGCCGATTCTCGCTCGAACGGATCGCCGTAGCCGCCGCCGCCGGGCGTGCGCACCCGCACGCGGTCGCCGGGCGCCAGCGCGATGTCCTGCGCCTTGGACAGGTGCTCGGGTATCAGCACCTCGTCGTCGCGGTGCACCTCGACCCGATTGCGGCCGCCGTCCCGACCGCCGAGCGCACCGGGCGGGCCGACGCGGCCGTGGTCCATGACGAAGCTGGCGCGCGCCGTGCCGCGCAGCAGCTCCAGCTCGTAGTCCAGACCGAAGCCGCCGCGCTCGCGACCGGCGCCGGCCGACCCGTCGTGCAGGGCGTAGCGCCGGTACAGCACCGGATAGGCCTGTTCCATGATCTCGACCGGCGGCGCCTTGGATATTCCTATCGTGGAGCAACCGTTGGACAGGCCGTCGCCGCCCGCGCCGCCGCCGTAGCCGCCTCCGCTGATCTGGTACATCACGTAGTCTCGCTCGCGCAGCGGATCGTGACCGCCGAGCGCGACGTTGCCGCTGGTGCCGGCGGGAGCGGCGGTCACCCGGTCCGGGATCGCCTGCACCAGGGCGGCGAACACCGCCTCGGCGATACGCTGGGAGACCTCGGCGGCGCAGCCGGACACCGGCCTGGGGTACCGCGCGTCGAGGAAGGTGCCGACCGGGCGCTTCACCTGCAACGGCTCGAACGCACCGGCGTTCAGCGGCACCTCGGGGAACACGTGACGCACCGCCAGGTAGACCGAGCTGAGCGTGGTGGCCAGCACCGAGTTCATCGGGCCGGCGCAGGGCGCGCTGGAGCCGGTGAAATCGAAGTGCAGCCGCTCGCCGTCGCAATCGATCGCCAGGCAAATGGCCAGCGGCTCGTTCACCACACCGTCGCTGTCCACGATCGCCTCGGATCGCCAGCGGCCGATCGGCAGCGTGGCGATGGCTTTGCGCATCCGCTGCGCGGCGCGGCGGCGAAGCTCGTCGATCGATGCGCTCACCACCGCGTCCGAATAGCGATCCAGCAACGCATCGAGCCGATCGGCTCCGACCTCGAGGGCGGCGGCCTGCGCCCGCACGTCGCCGATGCGCTGATCGCTGATGCGGATGTTGGCACGCACGATGGCCCAGATCTCCTGGTCCAGCTCGCCTGCCTTGAACAGCTTGACCGGCGGCAGGCGCAGCCCCTCCTGCTCCACCTCGGTGGCCGAGGCGGAGAAGCCGCCCGGCACCGCGCCACCGGTGTCCGGCCAGTGGCCGGTGTTGGACAGCCAGCACCACAGCTTGCCGGACCGGTAGTAGGGCCTGGCGAAGCGCACGTCCATCAGATGCGTGCCACCCAGGTAGGGGTCGTTGACGATGTAGACGTCGCCCGGTGACGGGGCCGCGGTCTCGCCGCCGGCGATGCGTTCGATCAGCACGCGCGTGGAGTACTGCATGGCGCCGGTGAACACCGGCAGGCCACCGGCGCCCTGCGCGATCAGCGAGCCGTCGTGGGCCGAATAGATGCCGTCGGAACGATCGTTGGCCTCGGCGATCACCGGACTGAACGCGGCACGCGAGAAGGCCAGGTCCATCTCGTCGCAGCACTGCTGCAGGGCGGCGGCGATGACCGACAGCGTGATCGGATCCGGCGGCGCGGGGTCACTCATCGGATCGGGTGCTCGGCGGTGGTGTCGATCGACAGGTTGCCAGAGGGATCGCTGCGCAGGCGGTCGCCGGGCTGCACCAGGATCGTGGTGTCCGGTTGCAGGATCAGCGCGGGACCGTCGAACGCGGCATCGGCGGGCAGGCGCTCCCGCCGGTAGACCGGCACCGCGATCGGCCCGGCGTCGAAGTGCAGCGTTCGCTCGTCGCAGCACGCTGCCGCCAGGCTCGGGGCACGTTCACCGGGTGCCAGCAGCGTGGCCGGATCGGTGCAGACGCGCACGCCGATCACCGACACCGCCACGTTGGCCAGCGCGGCGCGCACCTCCGGCAGCCGCACCCGGAAGCGCTCGAAGTAGGCGTGCTCGAACAACGCCTGCAGGCGTTCGCGCGACGGGGCGACGTCCTCGATCGACACGCGCAGCAGATGGGTCTGTCCGATGAACTGCATGTCCAGCGCGATGCGCTGCTCGATGCGCTCCAGCGGCACGCCTTGCGAGCTGACCCGATCGGCCCCCTCGCGCAGCCGCGTGGCGATGAGCGCGTGCAGGGCCGGCATGTCCAGCGTCGCCAGCGGAGAGGCCAGCGTGTCGACGCGATCGTGGCGCAGGTCGGCCAGCAGGCAGCCGATCGCGTTGGTCAGCCCGGGGCGCGCCGGTATCAGCACGCGCGGAATGCCGAGCTCCCGCGCCAGCGCCGAGGCGTGCAACGGGCCGGCGCCGCCGAACGCGAACAGCGCGTAGTCGCGCGGATCCACCCCGAGCGAAACCGACACGCTGCGGATCGCGGCCGCCATGGTGGCGTTCGCCATGCGCACGATCGCCAGCGAGGCGGCGATGGCATCCAGTCCACCGAGCGGTGCGCCGATGTCGCGGGCGATCACGCCGCGAGCGGTGGCCAGATGATCCCGCGATGCGCCCTGCTCGAACGAGGCCAGCGAGGCGACGTCCAGGCGACCCAGGATCGCGTTGGCATCCGACAACGTGGGCGCAAGACCGCCGCGGCCGTAGACGATCGGGCCGGGGTCCGCGCCGGCGCTGGCCGGCCCGATCTGCAGCAAGCCGCCGGCATCCATCCACGCGATCGAGCCGCCGCCGGCGCCGACCGTGCGCACGTCCACCAGCGGCACGTGCACCGGCATGGCGTATTCGATCTCGGTCTCCGCCCGCACGGTCGGCTCGGCATCGCGCACCAGGGAGACGTCGGTGGAGGTGCCGCCCATGTCGTAGCCGATCAGTTCGGTGCAACCGGCGGCCCGTCCAGTACGGGCCGCGGCGATCACGCCCGAGGCCGGTCCGGACATCACGCTCTTGACCGCTTCCGCACCGATCAGGCGCGACGAGACGGTGCCGCCGTTGCCGTTCATGACCAGCAGCTCGCCGCGGTAGCCACGTGTCGCCAGCGCCTCGCGCAGCGAGGCGAGGTAGCGCTCCAGCAGCGGGCGCACGCCGGCGTTGAGGGCCGCGGTGACGCCGCGCTCGTACTCGCGCGCCTCGCTCAGCAGTTCGTGACCGGCACTGACGTAGTCGTTCGGCCACAGCTCGCGGCACAGCGCCAGCGCCCGTCGCTCGTGCACGGGGTTGGCGTAGCAGTGCAGGAAGTGAATCAGCAGGGACTCGCAGCCGGCCGCCAGCAGACGTTGCGCGGCAACCTGCACGGCCGGCTCGTCCAGCGGTACGACCACATGGCCTCGTGCATCGAGACGTTCGGCCACCTCCAGGCGCAGATCGCGCGGGATGATCGGCACGAACCGTCCGGTCATGCCATAGGGTTGCGGCCGGGTGCGCCGGCCGAGCTCCAGCACGTCGCGAAAGCCTGCCGTGGTGATCAGGCCGGTGCGCGACAGCCGGCGCTCGAGCACCGCGTTGGTGGTGGCGGTGGTGCCGTGCACCACCAGCGCGACATCGGCAGGGTCCAGGCCGGCAGCGTCGAAGGCATCCAGCACCCCGCGCGCCCGGTCATCCAGCGTGGTGGGCACCTTGGCGGTGCGAACCCGGCCGCTGGCGGCGTCGCGCGCGATCAGGTCGGTGAAGGTGCCCCCCACGTCCACACCCACGGTCAAGGCCTTGCTGGTCAACGGCGCCCCCGGGCGGTGTTCAGGTCCGCGATGGTAATCGCTGCGCGCGCTGGACCGTGCACCGTGTCGGACTACAATCCAGGGATCCGACCGGCATCGAGCCGGACACGCCGACACGGGATTCGTTCGATGACCGAGAAACCAGACTTGCGCCTGCCGCGCAACTTCCGGTTCGGTGCCGCGACGGCGGCCTACCAGATCGAGGGGGCGACCCAGACGGACGGGCGCGGCGCCTCCATCTGGGATGCGTTCTCGGCGCAGCCGGGAAAGGTGGTCGGAGGCGACACCGGCGAACGCGCCTGCGAACACTACCAGCGCTGGGAGAGCGACCTGGACCTGGCCGCCTCGCTGGGCCTGGACAGCTATCGCTTCTCGATCGCCTGGCCGCGGGTGCTGCCTGCCGGCCGGGGCTCGGTCGAGCGACGGGGACTGGCGTTCTACGACCGGCTGATCGACGGCTGCCTGCAGCGTGGCCTGCAGCCCTTCGCCACGCTCTATCACTGGGACCTGCCGCTGGCGCTGGAGAAGGCGGGTGGCTGGCGCTCGCGCGAAACCGCCGCAGCGTTCGGCGAGTACGCCGCCGTGGTGGCGGCACGTTTCGGCGACCGGCTGCACACCCTGTGCACCTTCAACGAGCCGTGGTGTTCGGCCGTGCTCGGTCACCTGAGCGGCGTGCACGCGCCGGGGCACACCGATCTTGACGAGACGCTGGCGGTCATCCACCACCAGCACGTGGCGCACGGTCTGGCGGTGCGCGCGATCCGTGCCGAGACCGCCACACCGGCGCTGGGCATCGTGCTGAACGCGCAGGCGGTCTACCCGGGCAGCGATGACGAGGCGGACGTGGCGGCGGCGGTGCGTCACGAGGCGTTCCACAACGGACTGTGGTTCTCGCCGCTGTTCGGTGAAGGGTATCCCCCGGAGGCGCTCGAGGCGCTGGGGGCGCGCCTGCCCGAGGGCTTCCAGGACGACATGGCAGGCATCCGCGAACCGCTGGACTGGTGGGGGCTGAACTACTACACCCCGGCCCGGGTGCGCCATGACGAAGGGGCAGCCTGGCCGTCGAGCGCCGTCGTCGCACCCGCCGGCGGGGTGCCGGTCACCGATATCGGCTGGGAGATCGCTCCGGCCACGCTGACCGACTGCCTGACCCGGCTGAACGAGCGCTGGAGCCTACCGCCGTGCTGGATAACCGAGAACGGCTGCTGCGACAACACCGGCATCGTCGACGGGGCGATCGACGACACGATGCGTCGCGACTACCTGCACGCGCACCTGGATGCGCTGGCCGACGCCATCGATGCCGGCGTGGACGTGCGAGGCTACTTCGCCTGGAGCCTGATGGACAACTTCGAATGGGCCGAAGGCTTCGCGATGCGCTTCGGCATCGTGCACGTGGACTACGACACCCAGGTGCGCACCATAAAGCTCAGCGGACACGCCTATGCCGAACTCATCGCGGCGTACCGGGACCGCCGCTGAACGGTGCACGGATCGGTGCGCCCAACGGCGCATCGGGCAGCAGCACCTCCTGCAGGCTGATGCGCAGCTCGGCGTCCAGCGCCCGCCAGCTCTGCCGGCATCGCTCGCGCCGCGCCGGCGGATCGGAGACGACGTCCAGCATCGGCTCGACCGCGACAGGATCCGCGCCGAGCGCCCAGCAGGCATGGCGACGCTCGTTCAGCCCGTACAACGCGTGCGCGTGCCAGTAGTGCTCCAGCGGGCCGTCCAGCCGCTGCGAGAGACGCCCGAACGCCCTCGAGACCTCCACCCACTGCGCGGCACCGTTCGGCCAGCCCTTGATCATGAGCCAGGCCGAGAGCGCCTCGGCCCGATCGTCGACCTCGACATCGCCGTCGCCCAGCAACGCGTGCGCCACCAGGTGGTACAAGGTGTATTCCAGCGTATCCAGCGCATGGCGGACCGCCTGCCCCTCGGTCGCGGTCGCCCCGTCGGCGCCCGGAACCGCATCGATCGGGCCGGCACCGGCCGGACCGGGCAGCGATGCGGTTCCGCCCAGTTCGGCCTGCGCCCGGATGGCGTCCTCGAAGTAGGCGTACGGCAGGCGGATACGGCGTTCCTCACGCGCGTAGGACGGGCTGCGCGAGCCGTCCGCGCTCGCACCGATCGACAACTGCAGCTCCGGATCCAGAGCGATGTTGCGGCCGGTCAGCACGAGCAGGTCGCTGATGATGTCGCTGTCCGCCAGATAGGTCGCCAGCGCGCGATTCACGTCCGACTCGGCTGCCATCCAGCGCAGCTGCGCCGCCGCTGCCGGCGCGCAGCAGAGCCACGTCGCGACCAGCGCGCCGGACAGCATGGCGGCCACCGGCCGACGGGCAGCGGGCGCGGCTCGCGAGCGCGGCGACGGCTTCACCCGGGCGGTCGCTTGCGCGATCCGGCCGAGGCGGGATCGCGATGCAGGGACTGTCGAGCTGGAGGCCATTCGTCAGCCTGGTAGCGGTGGACGCCCCACCCGATCGGCGCCCTCAGGTTACCCGGAAGAGAGGTGTCCGGCCCGTAGATCGCCTGATAGGTATCCACGCAACGCCCCGCCATCTGGAAACGCCAGCCGATCAACAGCAGCACCGCCCAGAACCCGACGATCGCGATCCACATCCAGCGCGGCGCGTCGGTCATGCCCAGCCCGATCAGGATATTGATGGCCGAGAGCACCAGCGCCACGTACCCCGCGATCTTGTGCACGTACTCGAACACGCAGCGCCGCATCGACATCACGTAGTGATCCCCGGCGCGGATCGATGCCCCGCCGGGCATCAGATCGGCATCGATGGCGACGTCCCGATGCCCCTTGGTACCGCGCAGGGCGCCACCCAGGAGCTGGCCCAGCCCGAGCGTGACGATGGCCCAGCCGAGCACGGTGTGCAAGGTCGTGCTCAGCCCCTGACCGTGAAACACGCCGTTCAGCGCGAAGCCGATCGCCACGAACGAGAGCAGCGAGCCGCCGATCTGCAGGATCAGGTGTGCCTTCCACCAGCGCTGGTTGTCCAGCTGCCGAGGCCAGTCCTGATGCGCGGTGACCTTGAAGTACCGGGCGATCAGCACGCCGAGCGGAATCAGCACGCCCCAGCCGAGCACCATGAAGCGGGCATGCCACTGCCACGCCGGAGCGAGCGAGTGCTCGGTGGCCCCGCTGATCGGGCCCGCTAGCCAGATTAGGACTGCCTCCATGCTCGCATGTTAACGGTAACATCGGCGATGTACAACCCTGTCCGGGGCCGGTAGGCGCCGGTCGGCACGGGCAGAATGCCGAAAATGTGTGCCCGGTCCGGTTAGCGGGACGACAACGTCAAGGCGTCGTTGCGCCGCGCCGCCACCGGATCATGAGATTCGTGTCCGAAGGCCATGGCCGCGCCCGCACGCTCGCGATGATCGGGTTCACGCTCGTCATGGTGGCCAAACCGAGTCCGTCGGGCGCGCAGATCTTCAAGTGCGTCGATCGCGAGGGGCACGTCAGCTACGCCGGCCGGCCATGCCCGGTCGGCACCGTGCAGGCGGGTACGTTCCGAAACGCGCGCTCGCCTTCACGCGTCGCGGACCGCCCGCCCGCCCCTGGCCCGTCCGGTGACGAACTCGACGAAGACGAACTCGACGAGGACGATTTCGACGAGGACGCTTTCGCGCACGGAGACCAGATCCGGGAACGGGACGGACGCGACGCGTCGCAGGAGCAGGAAGGGGCTGGCCCGAAGCACCGACAGTAGGGCCGGTCGGCGGTCTGTCGGCGGTCTGTCGGCACGATGGCTCAGAACGGCATCGGCGGCTCAGAACGGAATCGGCGCCTCCAGCCGCAGCGGGCTCTCGTCGACCGGGTGGCGCACCACCAGGCGTTCGGCGTGAAGGTACAGGCGATCGGACTCCTCGCCGTAGAGCCTGTCGCCCCGAATGGGGTTGTCCAGCCCGTCGCGCGCTGCGGCGTGCACGCGTAGCTGATGGGTTCGGCCGGTGCGCGGCAGCAGGATCACATCGCGGGCGTGCGCATCGCCACGACGCCAGGCGGTAATGGCCTGACGGCCCTGCGTCCGGCAGACGATCTGGTAGGGCCTGTTGTCCAGGTTCAGCCGCAGCGGCAGCGTGATCAGCCCTCCCCGGCACCGCGGTTCGCGCTCGAGCCGTGCCCGGTAGCGCTTGTGCACCTGGCGCCGTTCGAACTGCTGCTGCAGGTGGGTGTGCGCCACGGCGCTCTTGGCCAGCAGGATCACCCCGCTGGTATCCATGTCCAGGCGATGCATCATCAACGAGCCGCGTGCGTCGGGGCGCCCGTCCCGCACGCGTTGCGAGACCGAGTCGGACACGCTGCGTCCGGGTTGCGACAACAGGCCGACCGGCTTGTCGATGGCGATCAGCCATTCGTCCTCGAACAACACCACGAGCCCGGTGGCCGTGTCGGGTACTCTGTCGTCCATCGCTGCAACCGTTCGTCTTGATGTCATGGATCGCGATCATCACCTGCTCAAGAAAGCCCGTGACAAGCTCGACGACGGATTGGTCGCGGTCGAGATCGTCGGGCTGACCGCCACCGGCGTCGCCACCACCGTGGCGATCGGGCAGGAGATCTGGGTGATGGTCTCCAACACCCGGGTCACGCTGGCGGATCTGCTGCTGATGTTCCTGTACCTGGAGGTGCTGGCGATGATCGGCCAGTATCTGCGCACCGGACAGATCCAGGTGCGCTTCCCGCTCTACATCGCCATCGTGGCGCTGGCGCGCTACGTGATCATCGATGCGAAGGACATCACCGAATGGCGCATCCTGGCCATCTCGGCGTCGATCCTGCTGCTCACCTTCGCGGTGCTGTCGCTGCGCTACGGGCACCTGAAGTTTCCCTATCGCGATCCCGAGGGCAAGGTGCAGGACGGCTGATGGTCCGCCGCCCGACAGCGAAACGTCAAGCGAAGGCCTGCCACCAGTACGCCGCCATGCCGGCGTAGCTGGCGCCCAGCAGGATCAGCACGATGCGCCAGGCGCGATGTCGCAGCGCACGCCAGCAGATCACGATCGTCGCGGCGGCCAGCGCCAGCTCGATCACCGACCAGATCCGTCCGTGGTGCGCCGGGTCCCAGTACGAGACCGGGGAGACGAAGACCCAGTCGCTGAACGGCCAGAAGTGCGGGCGTCCGTCGTCATGGTGCAGCGGCAGGTCGGTGAGCGCGTGCAACAGCGCCGCCAGCGCGAACACGAGGGTGAACGCCGCGGCGCGAGGCCAGCGGTGACGCACGGTCCAGGCCATCGCCAGCACCGCCAGGTAGAGCGGCACCGAGTTGCTGACGGTGGCCAGTCCCTGCCAGAGAGGGAGGCGGTACCACAGCCCGAAGATCACCGCGTCCGGCACGCCCTGCAGCTTGCCCATGCCGACCATCAGGAACAGCGTCGCATCCGGTGCCAGGGCGCCCAGGATCGCCCCGGCCAGCAGCCAGCGTCGGGCACGCTGCCACGGTGGTCGCTGCACGGCGGGTCGCGGGCGATCGACGCTTGCGGGCACGGAGCTCACCAGCGCCGCGAGCGCGAGCAGGACGTGGGTCTGGGTATTCAACCGTCCGGCACCGGATCTCAGGCGCCGCGCGCCGCGGCCCGTTCCTGGTCGAGCAACGATGCGAGCCCTGCCCGATAGTCGGGATAGGCGTACGTCATGCCGAGCAGTCGCCTGGACCGCGTGTTGTCGACACGCTTGTTCTCGCTGTAGAACGAGCGCGCCATCGGGCTGATCTCGGCGTGCTCGAAGTCGATGGCGGCAGGCGGCGCCCGGCCCACCAGCGCGTGGGCGTGACGGATGACGTCCTGGGGTGCGGCCGGTTCATCGTCGCTGATGTTCAGCACGCCGCCGAAGCGCTGCCCGGCGGCGAGCACGGTGGCGGCGGCCAGGTCGGCGACATGGATCCGGTTGAACACCTGTCCGGGCTTGATCAGCATGCGCGCACGGCCTGCCAGCGCATCGCGCACGGCGTTGCGACCCGGGCCGTAGATGCCGGACAGCCGCAGCAGCGCGACCGGGCACCCGATGTCGTCGCCCAGCGCCTGCCAGCCGAGTTCGGCCTCGCGGCGCATCAGCGAGCGCGGCTGGACGGAGGTGCACGGCGTGTCCTCGTCCACCGGTGCGCCCCCGTGATCACCGTAGACGCCGATGGTGGACAGGTAGCCGATCCAGCGCAGCGACGGCAGCCGGCCGCGGACTGCCAGCTGCCCGCACAGGGCCAGCATCGGATCGTTCAGCGGCGGTTCGCGGGCCGGGGCGACCGAGACGATCAGATGGGTGGTGCTGTCCAGCCGGGAAAGGGTATCGGCGTCGGGAGGACCGTCCAGCGCAAGGCCTGCGATGCCGCCTCGCGACAGGGCGGCCAGACCCTCGGGGCCGCGACGCGTGCCGACCACGTCAGCGCCCTGCCGCTGGCAGGCACGCGCGATCGCCAGGCCGCTGAACCCGCAGCCCAGGATCGTGACCCGCGTCCCGTTCACATCGTCGCGCCGATCTGCCACGGAACGAACTCGTGGTCGCCCAGCCCCTGGGCCTCGCTGAACGTGGCGTCGCCCGAGGCCACCGCGAGCAACCGGTCGTAGATGCGCCGGCCGACCGCCTCGATCGATTCGCCGGCACCGACGATGGTGCCGGCGTCGATGTCCATGTCGTCCACCATCTGGCGGTACATGGTCGAGTTGCTGGCGATCTTCAGGCACGGCGAGGGCTTGCTGCCGAACGCCGATCCTCGCCCGGTGGTGAAGGCGACGAGCGTGCAGCCGCTGGCGATCTGGCCGGTCACCGACGCCGGATCGTAGCCGGGCGAGTCCATGAACGCGAACCCCGGGCGATTCACCGGTTCCGCGTAGCGATAGACGCCGGTCAGCGCGCTGGCGCCGCCCTTGGCCACCGCGCCGAGGGACTTCTCCAGGATGGTGGTCAGGCCGCCGGCCTTGTTGCCGGGCGAGGGGTTGTTGTCCATCGATCCGTCGTTGCGCGCCACGTAGCCGCGCCACCACTCGATGCGCGCCATCAGCGCCTCGGCCACGTCGGTGTCCACGGCGCGGCGCGTCAGCAGGTGTTCGGCGCCGTAGATCTCGGGCGTCTCGGCCAGCAACGCGATGCCGCCCTGCGCCACCAGCAGGTCGCTGGCCACCCCCAGCGCCGGGTTGGCGGTGATACCCGACCAGGCGTCGGAGCCCCCGCACTGCAGCCCCAGCGCCAGTTCGGACACCGGACAGGCCTCCCGGCGCGCCCGACCGACGGTGTCCAGCATCTCGGCAACGATCCGGCGCCCGGCAGCGATGGTCTTCGCGTGTCCGCCGGTGCCCTGGATGTTCATCGTGCGCAGCAGCGGGCCGGTCGACAGGTCGCCGATCGACACCACCGAGGCGAGCTGGCTGGCCTCGCAGCCCAGTCCGACCATCAGCACGCCGCCCACATTCGGATGGCGGGCGTAGCCCGTGAGCACCCGCATCAGGTTGTCGAACCCGTCACCGCGGTTCGCGATGCCGCAGCCGGTGCCGTGGGTGAAGGCCGCCACTCCGTCTATCGTGGGGTGATCGGCGAGCACGTCCCCGCCGAACCCCGCCGCGATCGCGTGCGAGACGGTGGCCGAGCAGTTCACGCTGGAGATCACCGCGATGTAGTTGCGCGTGCCGGCGCGACCGCTCGCCCGCCGATAGCCCATGAAGCGATCGGTGCAGGCGACCGTGCCGGACGGGACCTCGGAGGCATAGTCGTGCCGGGCCTCGCTGTCGCGATAGGCCAGGTTGTGCACGTGCACGTGCTCGCCGGCGGCGATGTCGCCGTGCGCGTAGCCGATGACCTGGCCGTACTTCAGCACCCGGGAACCGGCGCCGATGTCGCGCCGCGCTACCTTGTGCCCGACCGGTATGCGCGCCCTGGCCGGTATCGCCCCGTCGGGTGCGATCGGATCGCCGGTGCCGATCGGCCGCAACGCCACCGCGACATCGTCATCCGGGGCCAGCACCAGCGTGGCGGGCGCATCGCGCGAGACGAACTGGATCGGCGATGTATCGCTCATGGCTGCTCGCTCATGGCTGCTCGCTCATGGCTTCTCGTTCATGGCTTCTCGTTCATGGCTTCTCGTTCATGATCCTGTCCGCCTCGCAGGCACGCCGGCGGCAAGCACAGTACCAGCATCCCGGTGCACCGCTCACTCGCTCAGGCCGAGCTGCTGCAGGAACTCCTCGTGGCTTTCCACCAATGCCTGCGCCTGCTCGGAACCGGCGGCGAACTCGGTCCAGGCTTGCTGGGCGGCGGCGCGAAAGGTAGCGCGATCCTCCCGCGACCAGTCGTGCAGCGTCACGCCCTGCTCGGTCAGCGTGGCGGCCGCCTCGGCGTTCTTCACCTCGAACGTGATCGCGGTCTGGAAGGCCAGCTTCTGCATGGCGACCCGCATGATGCGCTGCAGGTGCTCCGGCAGGGCGTCCCAGCGATCCTTGTTGATGGCCAGGTGATCCGACGGCATCGAGTGGAAGCCGGGATAGTTGGCGTGATCGACCAGCTCGTACAGCCCCATCCCGAGATTGTTGGCCAGACCCGAGGCGTCGGCGCCATCGATCTGTCCGGTCTCCAGCGCGGTGAAGATATCGGCGAAATCCATGACGACCGGCTTGGCGCCCAGGTTCTCGAAGACCCGGGTCTCCAGGCCCGGCGGCGAGCGGAGCTTCCAGTCCACCAGATCCGCCGGGCCCGCGATGGGCTGGCTGGAGGCCAGCGATTCCTGGCCGTAGATCCACCAGCCGATCAGCTCCATGCCGTACCGGTTGTAGAGCTTCTGGGCCACCTCCTCGCCGCCGTTGAAGAACCAGGCGTGCTGCTGGTACGGCGTGTCGTAGCCTCCCATGATGTCGCCGACGAACTGGAACGCCAGATCCTTGCCGATCTGGTAGCCACCGCCGGTCATGTCGCCGTCCAGGATACCGGTGGCCGCCGCGTCGAAGGTCTCGACCGACTTGACCACGCTGGCCGAGTAGAACATCTCGATCTCCAGTTGCCCGTCGGACATGACCTGCACGTCGTCGACGAAATCCGCGGCGAGCTGGCCGGACACGCTCTCGGGAGCGTAGTGGGTCTGGATGCGCAACGTGTGGACCTTGGCGTCCTGCGCGAGCGCGTCGCCGGCGACCAAGGTGGCGACCAAGGTGGCGGCGAGGGTGGTGGCGAGCGTGATGATCAGGGTGGTGGCGAGGCTCGTGACCGCAGTTGCAGCAACGCCGAGCGCGATCAGTGTCGGGGCAAGGATCTTCTTCATGCGAGGCGGGTTTCCGGGCGGATTCGAGGGCGTCGGCACGGGCACTCGTGAGCGTGCGTCACGAAGCCGTTGCCGAAGCGTAACCGAGTACCACCGCATTCTCCACTTCGCGTCCGCGCCGCGGCCGGTACCGCAAGCCCCGGTCTCGCGACTCGTCCTTGCGACCCTGGCCGGACTCCGGCTACCGGTGCTCGGCCAGCAACAGGCTCGGCACCGGCTCGTCGCCCCGACCGGCGTCCACCGCGATGCGCAGCGCCTCGGCGGCGGCCTGCGGCAGTGTGGCGCTCACCCCGAGCGAGGCTGCCAGGTCGTTGAAGTAGCCGACATCCTTCAAGCCGTTCTTCAGCGCGAAATCCAGTGCGGTGGCGTCCCCGTCGACCGCTGCGCGCATCATCCAGTCGAAGAAGTCACTGCGGTTCGGGCCCGCCGCCATGACCTCGTGCAGCTGTGCCACGTCCACCCCGCCCTGCCGGGCGGCGGCCACCACCTGCGCGCTCAGCACTGCCACCGACATCGAGTAGGCGTTGTTCAGCAGCTTGATGGTGTGTCCGGTGCCGAGCGGGCCGAGATGGAACAGGTTCTCGCTCATGCACTGCAACACCGGTTGCGCGCGGGCGAAGTCCGCCTCGCTGCCGCCTGCCATCATGTTCAGCGTGCCGGCTTCGGCCGCCGCGGCCGAGCGACCCAGCGGCACGTCCATCAGGGAGCAGCCGGCAGCGTCCAGCGCCTCGCCCATGGCACGCGTCGAGGTCGGGTTCGAGGTACCGCAGTCGATCACCAGCAACGGACCGTGATCGCCCGACAGCAATCCGTCCGGGCCGGTGACCAGCGATTCGACCACCTCCGAGGTGGTCACGCACAGCACCACGATGTCGACCTGCGCGGCCAGTTCGCGCGCACTGCCGACCTCGGTCGCGCCCAGCGCGAGCAGGCGCTCGACCGGCGCGCGCCGAGTGTGCCCCATCACGTGCAGCGGGTAGCCGGCCTGCAGGACGTTCTTCGCCATGCCCACGCCCATGGCACCCAGGCCGATGAAGCCGACGCGCTCGGAATCGCCCTTCGTCACGGTACCCATCAACCCGGCTCCCGCACGGTGGCCTGCTCGATCTCGCCCAGCCCCTGGATGCCCAGCCGCATGCGCTGGCCGGACTCCAGGAAGCGCGGCGGCTTCATGCCGGCGCCCACGCCGGGTGGCGTGCCGGTCAGGATCAGGTCACCGGCACGCAGCGTCATCATCCGGCTCAAGTAGGCGATCACGTGCGCCACCGAGAAGATCATCAGGCGGGTGTTGCCGCTCTGCACCCGCTCGCCATCCAGCTCCAGCCACAGCTCCAGCGCCTGCGGATCGGAAACTTCGTCGCGCGTGGTCAGCACCGGACCCACCGGACAGAACCCGTCGTGCGACTTGCCCTTGGTCCACTGGCCGGTGCCTTCGAGCTGATAGGCCCGCTCGGACACGTCGTTGGCCACGCAATAACCGGCGACGTGCGACAGCGCGTCGGCTTCGTCCACATACCGCGCTTCGCGACCGATGACCACACCCAGTTCCACCTCCCAGTCGCCCTTCACGGCGCCTCGTGGCAGGATCACCGCATCGTGCGGCCCGCAGATCGCGGTGTCGGCCTTCATGAACACGATCGGCTCGGCCGGGATCGGCATGCCCGATTCCTCGGCATGGTCCGAGTAGTTGAGTCCGATGCACACGATCTTCCGGATCGGCGAGACCGGTGGGCCCAGGCGGACATCGGCCGCCACCTCGGGCAGCGTGCCGGCATCCAGCTCGCGCAGCCTTTGCAGCTCGTCGTCGCCGAGCGTGTGCGGAGCGACATCGTCGATGATGCCGGACAGGTCGCGACGCTTGCCGTCGGTGTCGAGCAGGCCGGGCTTCTCCCGACCGGGTGCGCCGTGGCGGAACAGTTTCAAATGGACATGCCTCCATCGATGTTGAACAGCGAGCCGGTGACGAACACCGACTCGTCGGATGCCAGGTATACCGCCAGCGCGGCGATCTCGGCAGGTTCGCCCAGACGCCCCATCGGTTGCCTGGCGATGAAATCGCGCCGCGCCTGCACCGGATCGTCGAACGCGTCGATGCGCTGGTCCAGCGACGGGCTCTGCACGGTGCCCGGACGGATGGCGTTGCAGCGCACGCCCCGCGCGACGAAATCCGCGGCCACCGCCTTGCTGAACCCGTCGACCGCCGCCTTGCTCGCACTGTAGGCGTGGCGGTTCGGCAAACCCTTGTGAGCGCAGATCGAGGAGATGTTGATGATGGAGCCGCCGCCGAGCTCCAGCATGCCGGGCAGCACCGCGCGCACGGTGCGATGCATGGACGTCACGTTCAGGTCGAACGAGCGGGCCCACTCCGGCTCGTCGCAGTCCAGCACCGTGCCGTGATGCACCATGCCGGCGACGTTGACCAGCGTGTCGAAGGGGCCTTCCCGAGCGCTCAGCGCATCGACGGACTTCGTGTCGAGCACGTCCAGCGGCGACCGGTGCAGGCCCTCGATGCCTTCCAGCGCGCCGAGGGCGTCCGGATCGATGTCGGTGGCCAGCACACGTGCCCCGTTCCCGGCCAGCGCCCGCGCGATCGCCGCACCGATTCCCTGCCCGGCCGCGGTCACCAGGGCGCGTTTTCCATCGAGTCGTTTCATGCCGGCAAGCATACGTGCTGCCGATGCGGCTCAGGACTTCTCGAAGTGATGCAGCATCGCCACGGCGTCGTCCAGCGATTGCTGGATCCGTACGATCGCCTCGACCACCTCTTCGTTGCCTTCCTGCTCGAGCGCCAGCAGCTCCAGGTTCAGCGAGGCGGCCTGCAGCGGCGTCTTGATGTCGTGCCGCAGGATGCGTGCAAGCGTCGGATCCATGCCGTGCAGCGGATCCTTCGCATCGCCGGGTGCACCGCTGGACATGCCATCGGGGTGGGAGCTCACGTTCGGGTGTTCACGTTCGGGTGTTCAATGTCGACCTTCCGTGTTGCAGGCACGGATGATGACCGGCAACGCGCCGACGGTCATCGTACGCTGTAATTCTGACGGCACTTCACCGCACGTCCAGCCGGTTGTCGACCGGGCGTCCGGCGGCGACCCGGCGGGCGATGCTCGCCGCCTCCGCCCGCTCGCGCTCGTCGTCCACCAGACCGGACAGCACCAGCGTGCGTCCCTCCAGCGTGACCCGGATCGAGGCGGCGCTCACCTGGGGCGAACCGATCAGCGCCCCCTTCACGTCGGTGGTCAGGACCGCGTCGCGTCGCACGGCAGGCTCCGAGTGCTGGCCGCCGAGCGAGAGGCACCCGGCAACCGGCAGCGACAGCACGATCGGCACGATCACGAACCGCCATTCGCTCAGACCCATCATCATTCGTACGTCGACTCACCGTTGACGGAACGCTAAGGGCCTGTGAAGGAATAAAGGGTGCATCCTGCCGGCCCGGTGCGTTTGTCCCGCCAGGCGCTGTGAACGAGGGTAGCAGGGCTACCCTCGCGGTGAGCAACGCAGCGGCACGAACGCACCGGGCCGGCCCGCAGGGTCGCTTCGCAGGGCGCGCCATCCGTTGTTGCTCCTCGGTCGCCTGGCCCTGCCAAGCTCCGCTCCTCGCGCCCAGGCTGGCACGCCCTGCGAAGCGACAGGATGTACCCTTTATTCCTTCACAGGCCCTGACCCGGTCATCGCTCCTCACCGTCTTGCCGTAAAGATTGCAGCCGGTCAAGGTCGGCCACGACCGCCCGTCCACGCTGTGGGCTCGCCCCTCCCGCACCCGTGAAGCCTGTACCCAATGAACCCGGCCCGCTCGAAGACGTCGACACTCGCCCCGCGGGCCGCATTCGCACTGTGCGTACCGCTGCTGCTGGCCGGCTGCGGCTCTCCCCTGCAGGCGCTGAACGCCATCACGCCGGACACCGGGTACGAGCGAACCGTCGACGTGGCGTTCGGCGATTCGCCGCGACAGCGACTGGACGTCTACCGGGCCACCGAGCCCGCCGACGCCGCCGCCATCATCGTGTTCGTCTACGGCGGTGCGTGGCGCATGGGCAAGCGCGAGGAGTACGCCTTCGTGGCCGGTGAGCTGGCCAGCGCCGGGCACGATGTCATCGTGCCCGACTACCGGTTGTACCCTTCGGTCACCTGGCCGGCCTTCATCGAGGATGTGGCGCTGGCGATCGAGCATGTCGGACGCGAGGCGTCGACACTGCTGGGCCGACCGCTCTCCGAGGTGGTGCTGATGGGCCATTCCTCGGGGGCGCACAGCGCCGCGGTGATCGCCGCTTCCCAGGATCGCTGGCTGGCGCGCAGCCCGGTGCGGGTGGCCGGATTGATCGGCATCGCCGGCCCCTACGACCTGCCGCTGGACGACCCAGAGGTCGCGCCGGTGTTCGCCGGGCTGGAACGTGCCGAACAGGCCGTCCCGGTCGCGCTGGTCGGCCCCTCGCACCCGCCGACGCTGCTGGTGCACGGCAGCGACGACGAGCGGGTGCTGCCCAGGCACACGGAACGCTATGCCGAGGCGTTGCGCCGGGCCGGTGTCGATGTCACCGTCAAGGAACTCGACGGTGCCGGCCATGCGGCATCCATCGCCTCGTTCGCCGCCCCGCTGTCGTTGCTCAACGACGCTTCCGATCACACCCTCGCCTGGCTCGATCGGCTGGTCGCCGGTCCGCGCGCCGACGCCGGGCAGGGGCTCGTCGACTGATCCGCCTGGCGCTTCGACTGTGCCTGTTCGTCGTGGTGCTGTTCATCCTGCCGCTCGGCTGCATGGTGGCCGCTCACTACGGCGAGGGCGACAGCGGGTCCAGACCACGCTTCGGCAGCAGTGGCCAGGCGCCCGAGGCGGTGGCCGGCGAGGCGGTCATCCAAGTGTACGCGGCCCGCGCGGCGCGCTGGCGCGGCTCGTTCGGCGTGCACACCTGGATCGCCGTCAAGCCCTCGGATGCGCTCTCCTGGACGCGGCTGGAAGTGATCGGCTACCGGGTGTACTACGGCGGTGGCGCCGTGCAGGTGCGTAGTGGAACGCCGGACGGCATCTGGTTCGGCAACCCGCCCACGCTGCTGCGCGACCTGCGGGGCAGCGGTGCGGACGGCGCGGCACGCGTGGACGCGGTGATCGATCGGTTGCTGAGCGCCGCCGAGGACTACCCCTACGATGATCGCTACCACGTCTGGCCCGGCCCCAACAGCAACACCTTCATCGCCTGGCTGGCCCGCCAGGCGCCGGAGCTTCGCCTGGAACTGCCGCCGCACGCCATCGGCAAGGACTACCTGCCCGGTGGAGCGCTGCTCGGCGCCACGCCCAGCGGCACCGGTGTGCAGCTCTCGCTGGGCGGCTACCTGGGGCTGATGTTCGGTCTGGAAGAAGGGGTCGAGCTGAACGTGGCCGGGCTGACGGCCGGGCTGGACCTGTGGCCTCCCGCGATCAAGCTGCCGGGACTGGGCCGGCTGGGATTTCCGGACGTGCGCCGTTACCGTATCGGCTCCTGATCGGTTCGTCACAGCACCGATCGACCGTGCAGTGGATCGGCCGGGAATCGTGGCATGGGGCACGGCGCTGCGCGCAGCGACGTCTAGTCTTGGACATCCTTGTCGCCACCGCGCTTTATTCGCCTACGCATGATGATCCGTCACCGGCGTGCCGTGCCCGCCTCGCGTCGTCCGATCGTGTTCGCCACCACCCTGACCACGCTGGCCGTCCTGCTGCTGCACGGCTGCGGCAGCAGCGATCCGTCGCCCGGGGAAAGACCGTCCGACGACAAGGGCGGCGAAGTGCCGTCACGACCCGTGATCGAGGAGCCGGCTCCGCCGGTAGCGGTGCCGGGCGAGGTGGCGGCACCCGGCGGACCGCCGCCCGGTATCGGGGATGACGGGGCGCTGCGCGACTACGCGCGCTATTCGGGCCTGGGCGAGCTGCCCGGCCTGCCCTCGCCGCCGTTGACACCGCCCCCGGACGCGCGCAGCGAACCGATCGTCGAGACGCGGCCGGTCACCACCGCACGCCGCTTCACGGTGGTCGCCGATCCGCACGGGAAGCTTTCCGATCCGGGCAAGCCGGTGCCGAGCGATGCCGATTTCGAGGCAGGCTTGCCGGAGGCCCAGGTGCGCGTGCTGCACGGGGCGACGATCGAGGGCAACACGCCGCCCGGCTTCGTCGGCCTGTCGAACCGGGACGTGTTCGCCGGTGACGTGCTGGAGATCGTGCTCGATCCCGACGATCCGGACGGGGGCTACCCGGGCATGTTTCCCGAGAACCTGCCGCCGGGCGCCGAGTACATCGACAACCTCGACGGCACGCGCACCCTGCGCTGGCGCCCTCTGCAGCCGGATGTCGGCATCCGATCGTTCACCATCGTGGCGGTGGATTCGACCGAACCGGGCCTTCGCCTGGCCCAGCCGGTGCTGATCCGCGTCACCCTGCCGAGCGATCGGTCCGGCATCCGCAACCTGGCGCCCGGCATCAACCGGGTGCTGCCCAGCGTGGCGCGGGTGGGCGATCCGGTGGTGCTCGAACTCAAGGTCACCGACCCCAACGGCACCGAACCGGACCTGCTGCTGCCCGACCGCCCGCCGGGCTCGACGTTGGTGCCGCACCGCAGCGAACCGGGCATGAGCGTGCTTCGCTGGGTACCGAACGCACCCGGCACGCTGGAGCTGCGGGTGCAGGCTCGCGATGCGGAGGATGCGACGATGATCACCGAAAAGCGGATCAGCCTGGACATCCTGCCGCGCGAGACGTTCGTGCTGCCCGGCGAGCGACTGCGCGATCTTGCCGCCGCGCGCGACCTGCAGTTCGGCTTCGCCGCGGTGAACGGCTTCTCCAGCAAGCCCGATGGCGCGTTGTACACCGATCTTGCCGCCGCCGAATTCGATCTGGTGACCAGCGAGAACTCGATGAAGGCCGACGGGCTCAATCCGCTGCCCGGCATCTGGCGCTGGGCCCAGGCCGACAACCTGGTAGCCTGGGCGAACAGCGCAGGCCTCGACGTGCGCGGCCACACGCTGGTCTGGCACCGCCAGCTGCCCGGCTGGATGAAGCGCTCGGAGGCGAGCCTGCGCGAGGGGCACATGCGCGAGTTCATCGACCGGGTGGTGCGCCGCTACGCCGACGACATCGTCATGTGGGACGTGGTCAACGAGGCTTTCGAGGACGATGGCCGCTATCGCGAATCGATCTGGTACGAAGGCATGGGCGAGCGCTACATCGACATCGCCTTCCGGCAGGCACGCGCCAGCGACCCGGACGCGAACCTGGTCTACAACGACTACGACGTGGCGTTCGCGGGACCGAAGGCGGACGCGATGTTCGAGATGCTGGCCGGGCTGCGCGCGCGCGACGTGCCGATCGACGGCGTCGGCTTCCAGGTGCACGTGTTCGCCGACTTCGACGCGGTCGACGAGTTCGAGCAGAACCTGGCCCGCGCCGCCGCGCTCGGCCTGGACGCCTGGATCACCGAACTGGACGTCTCGATCACCGCGGAGCAGACCGAGGCCCAGCAGGCGCAGGTGTACGAGCGACTGGTCGGTGCCTGCCTGCGCGCGAGCAACTGCCGAGGCGTGCAGACCTGGGGGTTCACGGATCGGTACTCGTGGCGCCGCCAATACACGCCGTTGCCGCTGGATGCGCGGTACGCGCCCAAACCTGCCTACCGAGCGTTGCAGGAGGTGCTGAGCCGGTAGTGCCGCTCAGTCGTCCTCGTGACGGGCGTCCACCGAGACGCCCGTGTCCGGGTCGGCCACCACGTGCATCACGATGGGCCGGCAGCACACCTGGCAGTCCTCGATGTAGCGCTGGTCGATGACCGAGGTATCGACCTGGATCTCCAGCGGCTCGCCGCAATACGGGCAGGCGATGTCGTGCGCCACCACGCCCTCGATCATCGCACGCCATCCGCCGTGGCGGCAGCCGCGGCCGGCACGCGAACCGCCAGCAGCAGGGCCAGCGCGCCCAGCAGGACGAACCAGGCGAGCGACCATTCGCCCATCGAGAAGCCGAGGAAGGTCCACACGACCTCGGCGCAGTTGCCGTCGCCCTTGAACAGCAGCGCCAGCACCGACAGGGCCGATTCGTTGTCGAGCCAGTATTGCAGACCCGGTCCGCACTCGGGCACCTGATCGGGCGGCAGATGCTGCAGCCACACCTGCCGCGAGGCGGTGACGATGCCGCCCAGCGCGGCCAGCGAGGCCAGCACGGCCAGCGAGCGCTGCCACCACCGCGTGCGCTGGGCGAACAGGCCGAGCGCCGCGCCGACACCGATCACGAGGTAGAACAGGCGCTGCGTGATGCACAGCGGACAGGGGTCCAGGTACTCCACGTACTGCTGGTAGTAGGCGTAGGCGAGCAGCGAGACGACGCTGGCCAGCAAGAAGGCCCACACGAGGCGACGGCGTGACGGTTCGGTGTTCAGGGGCACGATCCGATTGATGATGGCTGATACGGCGCTTTCCCGCCGGCTCAATGCAGCAGGAAATGGTCCATGAAGTATCGTCCGCCCTTCAGGGCGATGGTGGCCATCACCAGCGTCTCGCCCTCGTCCCGCTCGAACGGCTGGTGCCAGATCATCGTGAAGCTGCGCGGCTTCCTGAAGATGCACACCAGCGCGCGCGCGCCGGGCGCCCCCAGGCGCGTGCCGTGCCGATCGCACATGGCCAGGAAATCGTCCGACGGCAGGGCGCCCTTCAGGGCGACCGAGAAATGCCGCGCGTGCAGCGCGTAGTCACGACGGGCGACGCCCGCCATGGCGTCATCCATCATCGGCTCGGCGATGCGCCGGGCCTCGTCATCGTCCAGTTCTAGGCAGCTCATGCAGCGATGATACCGCTGCGCGAGCCGCAATTCTCAATCCCGGTTCTGCTTGCCCAGGCGATAGCCCTGGTACCACTCCTTTTCCAGCTCGTCGCTGGCGAAGTAGGAGTGATGACAGTTGGACGGAGTGGTGCCGTGGATGCCGGCCTCCATGCCCGCCTTGCGCGCGGTGGCGTTGCTGACGTTGTCCAGGGGTTTGAACGCCTCTGAAATGACGGTGTTCAACCCCACGAAATCGAAGGTGCAGTTCATCTTTCTATAAGGCTCCGCGCAGGTGATTCGAGGACGTTGCCTCGATGACCGGCGGACCGTATCACGCGTTCCGGCGCCCCCTGGGCGACCTGGTTCCCGTTCCTGTCGCACGCCGGCGGGTACTGCCCGGCGCATGCGTCACAACGTGCCCGGATTCCCGATTCGACCGCCCGTGCGCACCTGGCCCGCGACGTTGTCCGTGAATCCGACGCGCTCGGAGCGCACACCCGGCAGCTGGCGATCCAGCCACAACCCGACGCCTGCCGAGCCTGCCAGCGTGACGTCGCTCATCGACAGCCGGCTGCCCGGTCCGCTCAACGAGAGGTTGCCGTCGCGCACCGGGTCGGCGCCGCCATTGGTGATGACGGTGTGCTCCAGCCGATTGTCAGCGCCGCTGTCGAGCATCTGCACCCCGGCCCAGGCGCCCGGCTCGAAGCGCTCGCCGCGCAGCACGACCGGGGCGGCGGCGGTGCCGAGCGCCGTCAGCGAGCCATCGCTGTCGATCAGCAGCCGGGTACCGGACGCGAAGCGCATCTCGGCGCCGGCCTGGATGCCGAGCGCGCCGGAGGCCAGCAGGTTGCCACCGAACGCATAGTGGGTGGACAGCGCGGGCACCGTCAACGCCTGCCCGCGCGCCAGCACGCTGTCCAGCACCGCGACCCCGCTGGTCCGGTCGAACGCCGTGGCGCCGTCGAAGGCGGCCACCGCCTCCATCGGCACACGCGCGGCGCGTTGCGACACGTTGCCGATCGTGCCGCCTTCCACCCGGCCCAGCGTGGAGCCGATCGCCACGTCCAGCGCCACCACCGCATCGCGCAGGCGAAGCTCGACCAGCTGGTGCAGCACCGCGCTCGAACCGATCGACACGCCCCGCCACCAGCCGGCCTGCGCATCCGTACCGGCCAGCGTCACCGGCTCCACCGGCGTGCCGCGCGTCAGGAGCGTCGCCTGTTCCCGAACATCGAAGCGAACCGCGGCATCGGCCAGCAGCGTGGTGCCGGCCTCGATGATCAGCTGCGCATCACCGCCCAGCTCGACGTCTGCGCGCAACCGGTAGCAGGCCTCGTCCAGCGTCAGGTCGGTGTCGATGCGCGCCGGCACCGAGCCGGTGCACTCGGCATCGCGCACCGTCACGGTCAGCTCGCCGCCGACCACGTCGTCCCCCTCCAGCGGTTCGAGCGACAGCTCGATCGTCTCGTCGAGTTCGGACTCGACATCGGAGAACAGCTGCAGGTCGATGTCGCGCGGCCCGACTTCTCCGGACTCCCACACCAGTTGCCCGCGCACCCGCTCCAGGTCCAAGCCCGGCACGGCCGAACCGCCGCTGATCTGGTAACCCACGACGGTGCGGCCCTCGCCCTCGCCGATGCGCACGACCTGCACCGGCACGTGCCGGATGTCCTCGCCGGCGACGATGCCGGTGGCGGCGAACAGCACGCCGGGCCCTTCCGGAAATTCCGGCAACGCCGCGCCCAGCGATACCGGCTCGCCATCGGGATCGGCGGAACCGTCCGGCTCGCCGCCTCCGCCGGAACAGCCGGCCAGGGTGACGCTCAGCGCGGCAGCGACGGCGAGCGACGATGTCGGGCGACGAACGGAGGTCGGTCGGCGAACGGGGGGCAGCGGCGTGCGTGCGGACATGGGGCAACTCGTGTGTGAACCGACTCACGACGAATCATCGGCAGCCCCCGCGTTTCGCTGAAGCGCCACCAGGCCCGACGCCCGGGCGAAGCGCGGCGCCTCGGTGCCGGCGGCGGACACCATGCGTTGCGTGCGGCGCCCCGCCTCGTTGCTCAACGCCGCGATCAACGGCGCTTCGGGCAGGTTCTTCCAGTACTTGACCGGCATCTCCGCACGCATGGCGTCCAGCTTCAGCCGGGCCGGATTGAAGATGTTGGCGTAGTACTCGCGCCACAGCGCCTCCATGCCGTCGGCACGCTCCACCGCCTCGCGGGTGGTCGACGGCCCGAACCACAGGCGCTCGGTGTCCCAGTGCACGCTCTCGTCCGGGGTGTAGATCGAGAACGGCATCGAGGCGAACCGCCGCTGGAAGAAACCGGCGCACAGGCGCACGATGCGATGATCCGGTTCGAACCAGGCGCTGAAATGTTCGCCCGCCTGCCCCCCGTCCGTGTCGGACGTCGACCGGAAGCGCACGAACGCGTGCATCTTGTGCCGATCGCGGGCCACCGCCCGGCCCCAGCGGTGCAGCGTATGGACATCGTCGTCGGCCGCGTTGTCCAGCAGCCGCGGCTCGCCCTGCTGCAGGCGCCACAGCACCCGATACAGCACCCCGAACCGTTGCGGGTCGCGGTGACAGACCACGCGTTCGGCCAGCTCGACGAAGCCACGCGGCACACGCGGAGCGGCCACCGGCCGGCACGCCACGTCGACACCCTGCCCGAACAGATCGTCGGTGGCGCCGACGGATGACGATGCCGGGCCGGTGTGGTCGTCCCCGGCGAGCCGATGCACGGTCCAGGTCACCGCCTCGGGCGGGACGCCGTCCAGCAGCAGCCGGCGCGCCGCCCTGCGCCAGGCCTCGGCGTCGGCCGGATGATCCAGTGCGACCGATGCCATGCGGTGCCGGCCCCTACCCGAACAGGTCCAGCTGCGCCCGCTTGCCCAGCAGCTGGGCGCGCAGTCCGACCGCGTCCAGCCGGTTGCCCGGATTCCAGTCACGGGCGATCACGAACGGCTTCATGCGGGTCACCGAGCCTGCGATGCGCTTCAGGTCGGCCAGCTTCAGCGCCGAGACGCGCCGGCTGGCGATGACCCGGTCGACGCCGCGGGAGCCCAGGCCCGGCACCCGCAGCAGGGTCTCACGTTCGGCCCCGTTCACGTCGATCGGAAAGCGATCCCGATGTTTCAGGGCCCATGCCAGCTTGGGATCCAGCGCGCTGTCCAGCATGCCGTTCTCGCCACCGGCCACGATCTCGCCCACCTCGAAGCCGTAGAAGCGCATTAGCCAGTCGGCCTGGTAGAGCCGATGCTCGCGCACCGCATCGACAGGCTTCAACGGCAGGCCGGCCGGTGCATCGGGAATCGGACTGAAGGCGGAGTAATAGACGCGCTTCAGGTCGTGCTCCTGATAGAGCGTGTGACTGCACGACAGCAGTTCGCCATCGTCGGCCGCATCGGCGCCGACGATCATCTGCGTGCTCTGGCCGGCGCTGGCGAAGCGCGGCGCACGGCTGCCGGCGTGCGAGGCATCGCGGCTGTCGTCGCGGGCACGGCGGATGTTCGCCATGGACGTGCGGATGCCGTCGGCGCGCTTCTGCGGCGCCAGCGCCGCCAGGCTGCTGGCCCGTGCCAGCTCGACGTTGATCGACAGCCGGTCCGCGTATCGACCCGCCCGGATCAGCAGCTCGCCGTCCGCCTCGGGAATGGTCTTCAGGTGGATGTAGCCGCGAAAGTCGTGCACCTCGCGCAGGCGCCGGGCCACCTCGACGATCTGCTCCATGGTGTAGTCCGCATCGCGGATGATGCCCGAGGACAGGAACAGCCCCTCGATGTAGTTGCGCGAATAGAACGCCAGCGTGAGCTCGACCACCTCGTCGACCGAGAAGCGGGCACGCTGCACGTTGCTGGAGGAGCGGTTGACGCAGTACAGGCAGTCGTAGGTGCAGAAGTTGGTCAGCAGCACCTTGAGCAGCGAAATGCAGCGCCCGTCCGGGGCGTAGGAGTGGCAGATGCCGCTGCCCTCGGTCGACCCGATGCCGCGACCGCCGAGCGAATCGCGCCGCTCGGCCGCGCTGGACGAGCACGACGCATCGTACTTGGCCGCATCGGCCAGGATCGCCAGCTTGCCCTGCAGGCGAACGGGCAGCGAAGGGACGGGAGTGGTCATCCATACAGTATATGGATGACCAGTGGCCGCTGCAAGTTCCGACGGGCCGGGCCGCCGCGGCGGCGGCCCGGGCGATCCGCTAGCTGTAGGCGTGCAGGCGGTTGTAGAGCGTCTTCAGGCTGATGCCGAGCATCTTGGCGGTTTTCTCCTTGTCACCGCCGTGATGATCGAGAGTGGCGTACAGCAGCTCCTTCTCGATCTGCCAGAAGGTCTTGCCGATGAATTCGCCGATCTGCTGATGGCGATTCTCGCTGGCGGTGCTGTCCTCCAGCCCGCGCAGCTCGATGCGCGGCGAGGCGTCGCTCTCGATGCACGCGCGGTGCAGCGCGTTCTTCAGCTCGCGCACGTTGCCCGGCCAGCTGTAATCGATGATCGCCCGGCTGGCCTCCTCGGACAGCACCTTGGAGGAGCCGTTGCGCTCGTTGATTTCCTTGAGCAGGAAGGCGGCGATTTCCAGCTTGTCCTCGGCCCGCTTCTGCAGCCGCGGCACGCGAATCGAGAACTGGGCCAGCCGGTAGTAGAAGTCCTCGCGCAGCGCGCCCGACTCGAGCGCATCCTTGATCGGCGAGCGCGCGATGCCGATCACCGCCACCTTGGCCCGCACCGACTGCACGCCGCCGGTGCGGATGAACTGGCCGTTGTCCATGTACGACAGCAGCCTGGCCTGCAGCTCGCGCGACAGGGCGGTCAGGTCGTCCAGCACCAGCGTGCCAGCCGCCGCCTGCTCAAGGTAGCCCTGATGTCGCGCCTCGCCGGTGGAGGAATCCTCGACACCGAAGAAGCGGCTGTGCGCCGATTCATCCTGTTCGCCGGCGCAGTTGACCGTGATCAGCCGGCCCAGCCGCCGACTGCGGATGTGCACCGCCTCGGCCACCGCGTTCTTCTCGGTGCCGGTGTCCCCTTCCACGATCACCAGGCACTTGGCCATGTTGGCCGCCTGCCGGATCATGGTGCGAAGCTCTTCGCTGGCCTCGCCGCTGCCCACCGCGATGGTCGAATTGTCCACGCGCGGCAGCATGTGGTTCTGCGTGCCCTCCAGGTTCAGCCGGGCCACCTCCCGCGCCTCGATGGCACGACCCATGGTGCGCCTGATGTCCTCGACCCGGATCGGCTTGGGCAGCATGTCGAACGCCTTGGCACGGATGCACTTCACCGCGACCTGCTGGGACGAGTCCCCGGTGATGACCACGAAGCTGGGCCGCACCGTCTCCTGCAGTTCGGCCATGAACTCCAGGCCGTCGCCATCCGGCAGGTTGACGTCGACCAGCATGATCGCGGGCTCCCTCACCTCGATCAGCTTGCGGGCCGCCGCGATGCTGTTCGCGATGTCGACCTCGTACCCGAGCGAGGTGACCACCCGACCGAGCGCGTTGGCCAGCGTGGTGTCGTCCTCGAGCACGATGGCATAGTCGGCCGTCCCCGCGGCCGCGGGGACCGCCTGCCCGACCGCGGGCTGCTTGCTCTTGGTCACCATGGCAATGGGGTACGGTCCTGATGCATCATTGAAGGCCGGGGTTGGTCTCTGGTCGTCGGACTGGAGGGTCCGACGGTATACGTACAATTTACCCGACTGCTCCCGCCCTGTGCGGACAGACACGACGCAAGGTCACTTTCAGCCCGATGGACGAGACGACTCCCGACTTCGCCGACCCGGCGAAGACCGCCCTGGCCAGCGTGGCGGACCTGTGGGCCGCCTTCATCGGCCACGTTCCCTACGTGCTCGCCGCGGTGGTGATCCTGGGCTTGACCTGGGGGCTGGCGCGCGCGCTGGACGCGTTCGGGTTCCGCGTGCTCGATCGGGTCGATCGGGTCAACCGGCGCGAATCGCTCAAGCAGCTGTTCGTGCGCCTGCTCACCCTCACCGTCTGGGTGCTGGGGCTGCTCTTGACCGCCATCGTCCTGTTCCCCGGCCTGACGCCTTCGCGGGCGCTGGGTGGCCTGGGCCTGCTGTCGATCGCCGTCGGACTGGCGTTCAAGGACATCTTCGAAAACTTCTTCGCCGGCATCCTGATCCTGTGGCGATTCCCGTTCGAGCGCGGCGACTTCATCGAATGCGAGTCGCTGATGGGCCGGGTGGAGCGGGTGCGGGTGCGCATGAGCTACATCAGGAAGACCAGCGGCGAACTGGTGGTGGTCCCGAACTCGTTCCTGTTCAAGAATCCGGTCACGGTGCTCACCAGCCTGCCCCGTCGGCGCGTCACGCTCATGACCGGTATCGCCTACGACGAGGACGTCGCCTCCTCGCTGAAGGTCATCGAGACGGCCGTGCAGGCTTGCGAAAGCGTCATGAGCGATCGGCCGGTGGAGATATTCGCCGACGCCTTCGGCAGTTCCAGCATCGACATCTCGGTGACCTGGTGGACCGAACCGACACCGCTGCAGGTGCGCAGCTCGCGCAGCGAAGTGGTCACTGCGGTCAAGCGCGCGCTGGACGAGGCCGGCATCGAGATCCCGTTCCCGTACCGCACGTTGACGTTCAAGCGCGATCCGGACGACGCCGCGCCCGCAGCGTTCGATGACCTGCTCGGTCGCGGGCAGGGGTCGGGCGCATGAAGCGCAGCAGCGGAGTCGGCGCACCGCCGCTGTCGGACGCCGTGCACGGGCACGACGGCTTGCTGGTCGGAGAGGATGCCGCGAGCGCGGCGGCGACCCAGGGCCGCGGCCGCGGCGCGCGCCGACCGTCCGACATCCCGATGTCGGGCGTGTGGGATGCGCTGCGCCGCGTGTTCGCCCGCATCGGTACCGAGAACATCGGCGTGCTGGCCGCCGGCAGCGCGTTCTACGCGATGCTGGCGATCTTTCCGGCGCTCGGCGCGATCGTCACGCTGTACGCGCTGGTGTCGGATCCGGGCGACGTGCAGGCCCACTTCGACCGCCTGGCCGACCTGCTGCCACCGGATGTCAGCGACATCTTCAACGCACAGCTGACCTCGCTCGCCTCGCGCGAACAGCAGCAGCTCGGGTTCGGCCTGCTGTTCGGCGTGGCGTTCGCGGTGTGGAGCGCGCGGCGCGGCGTGGATGCGCTGGTGCGCGCGGTGACCGTCGCCTATCACGAGCGCGAGACGCGCGGCCTGATCCGCATGAACCTGCTGACCTACGGGCTGACGCTGGGGGCGGTGATGGTGGTCCTGACCACGCTGGTGCTGCTGGTGGCGCTGCCCACGCTGATCGCCTGGATGCCGTTGTCCGGGCAAGTCAGCGTGCTGGCCCGCACCGGCGGCTGGGTGGTGTTCGTGATCATGATCATGAGCGCGATCGGGCTGCTGTACCGGATCGGCCCGCCGCGCCGCCCCGCACGCTGGCGCTGGTTGTCGGCGGGCGCCGCCACCGCCACGCTGCTGTGGGTGGCGGGCTCGGCCGCCTTCTCGTCCTACGTCACCAGCTTCGGCAGCTACAACGAGACCTACGGGACGCTGGGCGCGATCATCGTGCTGCTGCTGTGGTTCTACCTGTCGGCCTACGCTATCCTGATCGGCGCCCTGATCAACGCCGAGCTGGAGCACCAGACGGCCCGCGACACCACGACCGGCCCGACCCGTCCGATCGGGGAACGCGGGGCGGTGGTCGCCGACAGCCTGGGGCCGCTGCCGGGCGAGTGAACGGCGGGCGCGTCAGGTAGCGTCAGGTAGCGTCAGTTTGCCTCAGGCCGCGTTCCACCACCGCTCGGCGGCGGCGTTGACCTCGGCAGCGTGGAAACGCGCGGTGCGCTCGCTGGGCGGCAACGCCTCCTCGTAGAAGAAGGCCGGCAGGTCGTCGTCCATGATGGAGAAACCTGCCGCCCGGTTGAAGGCCAGCTCGGCCGCCAGCGTCTCGCGGCCGAGCGTCTCGTAGAAGTCCACGCCGAGCCCGGTCCCCAGCGCATCGTTGATCGCCTCCATGATGAACGCCAGCTGCTCGTTGGTGACCGAACGACCGAACACGCACAACCCGAGCGAATCCGCCGCCGCGCACAGCACCTGGATGTCCAGGCTGGCCCCTACCAGCTCGTCCACGCCCTTGCCGGCCGAATCGAACGACGGCAGGTTGCCGGTGGTGTGGTCGGCGCCCTGGGCGGTCAGCATCATCGACAGGCCGGTCACCTCGATCACGCGCGGATCGTAGGCACTGATCGCCTGGCCCTTGATCACCGGCACGCGTGCCAGGCCCAGCTCGGCACCGACCCGGGCGGTGCCCGAGGCGACCAGGCGGCCGGTGTCCGAACCGCTGCGCAGCTCGTCGATCAGCGACCGCATGTAGGCCACGTCGCCGAACGCGGCGCGCCCCGCCTCCATGAACAGGGCGAGCGTGGCGCCCAGCTCGATGGTGTCGACGCCCAGATCGTTGGCGTGCCAGTTGAGCAGCGCCAGGTCGTCCGGCTCGCTGATGCCGCAATTGGTGCCCAGCAGCCCGATGGTCTCGTATTCGATCGGCGAGACCACCTCGCGGCCGTCGGCATCGGCGTAGACGTTGCTGCACTGGATGATGCAGCCGGGCATGCAGGCGTGCGTCTGCACGCCGCCGCGCGCCAGGTTCTGCTCGCGCAGGAAATCCCCGCCCAGCTTGAACGGGCCGTCGGCGGTCTCGGTGGCACGCCCGGAGGAGAAGTTGCGCACCGGGATGCCGCCCACCTGGTTGGTGTAATCGGCCACCATCGCGGTGCCGGTGCTCTGGAACGCCTGGATGGCAGGCTCGGCATCCAGCATCTTGCGGTACGACTTGACCGCGCCCATGACCTTCTTGCGGTCGGCCAGCACGGGCATGCGATCCAGGTCGACGATGATCGCCTTCAGACGCTTCGCCCCCATCACCGCGCCCACGCCACCGCGCGCGGCCAGCCGGCTGGGACGCAGATCGGTATCGCTGAACGCGATGCCGGACAGCAGGCCGCCGAATTCGCCGACCGGACCGCACAATGCCAGGCTGACCTTCTTGCCGAAGCGTCGGTGCAGCCGCTCGGCCGCCTCGACATTGCCCAGCCCCAGCAGCTCGTCGGCGGCGTGCCATTCGATCCCGCCCCCCTTCTTCAGGTGCAGCATCGTCCAGTCGTCGGCGCGGCCGGTGAACGTCAGGCCGCAGATCTCCAGCTGTCCGAGCGCGAACGCGAACGTGCCGCCGCCGTTGGACTCCTTGATGCCACCGGTCAGCGGGCTCTTGCAGCCGACGCTCACCCGGTTGGCGTTCGAGAAGTTGGTGCCGGCGAACGGCCCGGCCGAGAAGATCAGCGGCGCCTCGGCGGACAACGGGTCCAGCGTGGCGGCGCCCGCCTCGAGCAACGCGTGCGCGATCCAGTGGCGACCGGCTCGTGCCAGTGCCTCGCCGCTCTTGACCTCGGTGGTGACGGTGCGGCTGTCGAGATCGACGTGGTGGTAGCTGCGCATGCGGTGCGATCGGAGGTTGCGGGGGCCGGGAGCATTCTAGCGGGCTTGCCGGTGAAGCCGACCGGCGACTTCCCTATCGGTTCGACGGCTCGATCGGCGCGCTGCGCTCCAGCGTCAGCGCCGCCCAATAGCTGCGCCAGGGCGCGGCGGGCTGGTCATCGCGGGTCAGCTGCACGCTGTTGAACAGGTAGTCGGCCAGCGCTCCGGTATCGAATCGCACCCGCCCGTGCGCATCGGTGCGCTGGATCTGGCGGGTCACGGTGCCGTCCGGGGTCCGGGTGAACAGCTCGACCTGCGCATCGGCCCGCGGCCGCCCGTCGAACAGCGCACGGACCACCGTGGTGGCGGTGGCGTACGGGTCCGCCTCCAGCACCAGTTCGTAGGCAAGGCCCTGCGCCGCGAGTGCCTGCGCATCGGCCCCCGCCGCGACGCGGGTCGCGCCGGGCACCTGCACATCGATGAAGGCTTTGGCATGACGCGAGTAGCGCTCCAGGATCTCGTCGGACGGCAGGTCCTCTCCGGCATGTCGCGCAGCGATCTCGGCCAGGCCGTGATAATCGAGAAACTGCTCGAACGCTGCCCTGTCGTCGTAGGCGAGCGGCCTGACGCCCGCCTCCAGCACCAGCAGGTGCAGTCCGGCGGTGCCGGCCGTATCGCGCAGGGCCGGGTAGTCGCCCAAGCGTCCGTCCAGCGTGCGGCGCCCCTGCGGGCCGATCAGTTCGGCGCGGGTGAAGCGCGCCGGATCGAACGGATAGCTGGAGCCCGCATACTCCTCGCCGTTGCGCACCTGGGCCAGCACCGGATCGCCCGGTGCGATCGTTGCGTCCAGCGGATCGAGCCAGTACTCGTGAGACAGGGCGGGCGCGGTGGCGAGCAGTGACGCGGCCATCAGCACGCCAGCGCGCGGCGATCGCTTCATGCGGCCTCGGGTGCCAGCACGCGGTCCACCAGTTCGATCCAGTGCACCACGGGGACGCCACTGCTCGCTGCCACGCCCTGCCCCAGGTGCAGCTGGCAGCCGATATTGGCGGTCGCCACGATCGCCGGTTCGCCCCGCTCCAGCGCCGCGACCTTGTTGTCGCGCAGTCGCCGCGCGATATCTGGCTGGAAGATCGAGTAGGTGCCTGCCGAACCGCAGCACAGGTTCGAGTCCGCCACCCGGGTCAGCGAGAAACCGAGCCGGCGCAGCAACGCCTCGGTGACGCCTGCCAGCCGTTGTCCGTGCTGCAGCGTGCACGGCGGGTGAAACGCGATCGCGCCCAGCGCGCCGGCCCGCGTGCGCACCTGCTGCAGCGCGCCCTCGGGCAGCTCGCCCAGCGCCTGCTGCACCGCCTGCGCGGTGTCCAGCGTCAGCGCCGAGAGCCGTGCCGCCTTGTCGGCGTAGTCCGCATCGCCCGCCAGCACGTGGCCGTAGTCCTTGAGCATCACGCCGCAACCGCTGGCGGTGGCCAGCACGCCGAACGCGGGTTCCCGCCCGTCCTGCCCCTCCAGCACCGGCCACCAGGCGTCGATGTTGCGGCGCATGTGATCCTGCGCGTCGGCCTGCTCGTTCAGGTGATACGGCACCGCACCGCAGCAGCCGGCACCGGACACGTCGACCAACGTCACCCCGCAGGCGTCCAGCACGCGCGCCGCGGCCGCGTTGGTCGCAGGCGTCATCGACGGCTGCACGCAACCGCGCAGTACCAGCAGGCGACGCGCATGACGCGGCGCCGGCCACTCACCCGGTTCCTGTCGCACCGGTACCGAGGCGCGCAGCGGCACCGGCAGCACCGCCCTGACCGACTGGCCAAGACGCACCAGGGGACCGACCCGGCCGGCGTGCGGCAGCACGGTGAGCAGTGCCTTGCGCAGCAGGCGCTGCGGCAGAGGACGCGGCACGCTCTCCTCCACGATGGAGCGCCCCGCATCCACCAGGTGGCCGTACTGCACGCCGGAAGGGCAGGTGGTCTCGCAGTTGCGGCAGGTCAGGCAGCGATCCAGGTGCTTGAGCGTATCGCGCGTGGGCGCCTGCCCCTCCACCACCTGCTTGATCTGGTAGATGCGCCCGCGCGGGCTGTCCAGCTCGTCGCCCAGCAGGGTGTACGTGGGACAGGTGGCCAGACACATCCCGCAGTGCACGCACTTGCGCAGGATGCCTTCAATCTCGATGACGCGCGGGTCATTCGCCAGCGCCGCGGGGATCTGTGTTTGCACATCCGGAGCATACACAAACCCTTCCGGTAGACTCGGCCGCTTCGATCAGCCACGTCCAGTTCAGGAGAACATTCGATGAAACGGCGCCGCAACGCGAAGATCATCGGCACGCTCGGTCCGGCCAGCCGCGATCGGGAAACCATCATGCGGCTGTTCGACGCCGGCATCGATGTGTTCCGGTTGAACTTCAGCCACGGCACGCACGAGGATCACGCCAAGACGCACGCGATCATCCGCAGCGTCGAGGCCGAACGCGACCGTCCTATCGGCATCCTGGCCGACCTGCAGGGACCGAAGCTGCGCGTGGGCACGTTCGCCGACAAGAGCGCCCTGCTGATTCCCGGCGAACGCTTTCGCCTGGACCTGGACCCGACTCCCGGAGACGCCACCCGTGCCCCGTTGTTGCACCCGGAGATCTTCGCGGCCCTGAGCGTCGGCTCGCAACTGCTGGTCAACGACGGCAAGCTGCGTCTGTCGGTGCTGGAATTCAGCGACTCGCACGCGATCACCGAGGTGATCGTCGGCGGCGAGATCTCGGCCAACAAGGGCGTCAACGTCCCCGACCTGATCCTGCCGATCTCACCGCTCACCGCCAAGGACCGGCGCGACCTGGCCTACGCGCTCGATCTGGGCGTGGACTGGGTGGCGATGAGCTTCGTGCAGCAGCCCGAGGACATGACCGAGCTGCGCGACCTGGTCGAAGGGCGTGCCGCGATCATGGCCAAGCTGGAGAAGCCGTCGGCGATCGAGCATCTGGAGGCCATCGTGCAGCTGTCGGACGGTGTCATGGTGGCGCGCGGCGACCTGGGCGTGGAAATGCCGCAGGAAACGGTGCCGGTGGTGCAGAAGCGCATCGTTCGCTGCGCTCGCCAGGAAGGCAAGCCGGTGGTGGTCGCCACGCAGATGCTCGAATCGATGATCCACTCGCCGGTACCGACACGAGCCGAGACCTCGGACGTGGCCACGGCCGCCTACGACGGCGCCGATGCGGTGATGCTGTCGGCCGAGACCGCCGCCGGCAGCTTTCCGGTGGAGGCGGCCTCGGCGATGGATCGCATCCTGATCGAGGTCGAACGCGATCCCTACTATCGCGAGACGCTCAAGGCGACCGCGCCCGAGCCGACCGACACCGCCGCCGACGCCATCCTCTCCTCGCTCGGCCACATCGCCGCCGTCATGCCGCTGGCGGCGACCTTCACCTACACCGAGTCCGGCTTCTCCAGCTTTCGAGCCGCGCGCGAGCGCCCCGAGGCACCGACCATCGGCTGCACGCCGCACATGACCACCGCCCGCAAGCTGGCATTGGTCTGGGGTGTGCACGCCATCACGAGCGAAACGCTTCATAGCGTTGACGAAATGGTCGATAACGCCATCTACTGCACGCTCAGCGAAGGGTTCGGGGAAATGGGCATGATGGTGGCGATCACCGCGGGCATGCCGTTCGGCCGGGCCGGCACCACTAACATGTTGCGCCTGACTCGGCTCAAGGAATTACCGCCCGGCGGATCGGCTGCGCTGTACGCTTCCAGTTCTTCGGGCTAACACCCGGCGCGAGGTCCCCTCCGCGATGAGCACACCGTTCCCCGGCCGATGCGTGTGGACCCGCCGCGTCCGGCTTCGCTCCTCCAGGGTCGGGGCGCTTGCCGTGGCGGCTCTTTCAGCCCTGGCGGCCTGTCCGGCGATCGCCCAGGACGAAAACGACGGTGGCCGGCTCGGCGGCGTCATCGAGGCGCGCGAGGTGCTGGTGAGGCCCGGCGAGACGTTCGCCGAGGTGGCCGAACGCGAACTCGGTTCCGCGGCGCGTGGCGCACCGCTGGCCGACTTTAACCGCCTGTCGCCGGATGCGGTATTGGTACCGGGCCAGTCGGTGCGCATCCCGATCCAAGTGCCGGCCACCGAGGAGTTCGCCCAGGTCGTGTTCGTCAAGGGTCGGGTACTGCTGAACGGCGAGCCGGCCGAGCGCGGAGCACGCATGTTGTCCGGAGACGTGCTGCAGACCGGCGACGACGGGTTCGCCGCGCTGCAGTTCTCCTCCGGGACCACCGCCAACCTGCAGCCGGACACCGATGTCCGCCTGCAGCGCCTGATGTGCCGTGACGGCGACCCGGCCTGCCTGGTCGATCTGGCCACCGAGACCGGCGAGATCGACGTGGATGTCGACACGCGCGACGAGCAGCCGACCGAGTTCCAGCTCACCACGCCCTACGCCACCGCGGCGGTACGCGGTACCGAGTTCGTGCTGGCGGCGGACCCGGCGCTCATGCTCGTGGCGGTGACCGAGGGGGCCGTGCAGATCGAGGCACTCGGCCAGCGCGTGCCGGTGCCCGCCGGCTACGGTTCGGTGACCGTCGAAGGCGAACCACCGGGCCAGACGCAGGCGCTGCTGCCCTCGCCGGTGCTGCGCAACGTGCCGGCGCGCGTGACCGGCGACGATCGGGTGCTGCTGTGGCCGTTGAGCGGAGCCGAGCGCTATCAGGCGTCGCTGTCGCGCGACGGTGCCGCGCTGCAGAGCGTGGCGCGCTTCGAGGTCGACGGGACCGAGATGCCGTTCGAGGGCATCGCCGCCGGCGAGCTGTTCCTGACCGTGCGCGGCATCGACGACAGCGAACTGCCCGGACTCACCACCACCACCCGGCTGGTGGTGGCCGCGATCGACGAGGCGCTGACGCCGCCGAGCGTGTCGATCGAACGTGTCGGCCAGGAATTCCTGGTCAGCGTCGAGGATCCGCCGGAGGAGGCGGCAGGCTTCGAGATCCAGCTGTCCATCGAGCCCGGGTTCGTCGACCCGCTCAGCGTCGACGTCGGTCCGAGCGGACGCGCGGTGTTCCGGCTGGACGTGGACAGCGTGAGCGCCCGCGCCCGGCAACTGGACACCCCGTTGAACGTCTCGGCGTTCGGCCCGACCGCCTCGGTGCGCTGAGCGAGGCGGGAACGCCCGCCTCGCTCAGACGAACTTGAAGTCGATCGCGCGGCGCGCACGCGCCAGCTGCTGCAGCATGTGCTCGCCGCCGCGCACCGCCACCCCGACCGCGAGGATGTCCAGCACCACCATCTGACCCAGGCGCGACTTCACCGGCGAGAAGATGTCGCTGTCCTCGTCCACGTCCACGGTCAGCGTCACGTCGCTGCGCTCGGCAAGCGGCGACAAGGTGGCGGTCACCGCGATGACCTTCGCGCGCGTTTCGCGGGCGATCTCGACGGTGCGCAGGATGTCGCGCGAGCGGCCCGAGTGCGAGATGGCGATCACCAGCGCATCCTCGTCCAGCAGAGCGGCCGCGGCGTGCTGGATGTGCGGGTCCGAATAGGCGATCGCGGGCTTGCCCAGCCGGAAGAACTTCAGCTGGGCATCCTCGGCCACCACCGCCGAGCCGCCCGAGCCGTACAGCTCGACCCGCTCGCAGGCCTCGTACAGCGCGATCGCCCGCTCCAGCGCGGCATGGTTCAGCTGATTGCGAATCTGCACCAGCGAGGCGATGGCGCCATCGAGCAGCTTGCCGGCCAGGTCGCGGCTGCTGTCCTCGGGCGTGACGTCCTGGTAGAAGAACGTGTCGCGGCTGGCCAGATCCTGCGCCAGGCGCAGCTTGAACTGCTGGAAGCCGACACAGTCCAGCGCCCGGCAGAAGCGGATCACGGTCGGCTCTGACACGCCGGCCTGCTGTGCCACGCTCTGGATGGAGGATTGCACGCAGCTGTCCGGGTCGGCGAGCACCACGTCGGCCACCTTCTGCTCGGACTTGCGCAGCCGGCCGCGCGCCGACTTTATCTTGGCCAGCACGTGCGACGGCTCTCGGTCATCAGGGCGCTCACCGGGCGGCCCATCAAGGCGCCCAGTAGATCGCCCGGTCGGTATCCGCCGCCTGCAGCACGCGCGCCACGGGCGACGACCCGGTGGCCAGACCGCGCTTGAGCAGCACCCGCTTGGACTCGCCGGTGATGTGCAGCCACAGGTGCCGCGTATCGATCAGCCGGCGTGCCACCAGGCTGATGCGCACGAGCGGCTGCGAGGGCGGGCGCAGCAAGGCGACGGCGGTGGCGGCCTCGGCCTGCATCGCACCCTCCAGCTCGGCGGCATCCGGAAACAGCGAGGCGGTGTGCCCGTCGCCGCCCATGCCCAGCAGCACCACGTCGAACGGACGCGGTAACGCCTCGATGCGCGCCCTCACCCGCGCCAGGGCCGCATCGGACCCGGCGCCGTCCAGACCCGCCTCGTACAGCGATACGAACCGCGCCGCCGCGGCCTCGTCCTGCAGCAGGCTCTGGCGCAGCAGACGCTCGTTGCTCTGCTCATCCTGCGGCTCGACCACGCGCTCGTCCGCCAGCGTGATCGTCACCCGCGACCAGTCCAGCGGCAGGCGGCGAAGCCTGGCGAACATCGGCCCCGGCGTGCTGCCGCCAGAGACCACCAGGGTCGCCGCGCCGCGTTCGTCCAGCGCCTGCCCGAGCGCTGTCGCCACATCCTGCGCGACGCGCTCGGCCAGCCGGTCCGCCTTGTCGTCCCGGTGCAGCACCAGGCCTTCGATATCGTTCATTGCCGACTCGCTCATTGCTCGTTCCATTTCAAGCCATCACGGCTGATCAGCGCGCGGGCATCGGCCGGCCCCCAGCTGCCGGCCTCGTAGGGTGACGGGGTGTACTCGTACTGTTCCCAGGCCTGGCGAATCGGGTCGATCCAGTGCCAGGCGGCGGCCACCTCGTCGCGACGCATGAACAGCGTCTGGTTGCCGCGCACGATGTCCAGCAGCAGCCGTTCGTAGGCGATCATGCGCCGCTTCCTGAACACGTCGTTGAAGTCCAGGTTCAGGTTGACCGGCTGCAGCTGGATATCGTCGCCCCAGGCCTTGACGTAGATGCGCATGCGGATGCTCTCCTCGGGCTGCAGGCGGATCACCAGCTGGTTGGGCGTGGCGAAGCCGTCGGCGGTCGGGAAGATCTCGTGAGGCACCTTCTTGAAGTTGACGATGATCTCGGTGTGCTTGCCCGGCAGGCGCTTGCCGGTGCGCAGGAAGAACGGCACCCCGCTCCAGCGCCACGAGCCGATCTCGGCGCGCAGCGCCACGAAGGTCTCGGTGGTGCTGCGCTCCGGGATGTCGTCGCCGTCCAGGTAGCCGGGCACCGGTCCGGAGTCGTAGGCACCGGCGGTGTACTGGCCGCGTACGCTGTTCTTGATCGCGTTGACGCCGGTCAGCGGCTTCAGCGCGCGCAGCACCTTGATCTTCTCGTCGCGCACCGCGTCGGCGCTGACGCTGACCGGCGGCTCCATGGCGATGATCACCAGCAGCTGCAGCAGGTGGTTCTGCACCATGTCGCGCAGCGCGCCGGTCTGGTCGTAGAACGCTCCCCGACCGTCCACCCCCAGGTCCTCGGCGATGGTGATCTGCACATCGTCGATCAGCTCGGCGCGCCACAGCGGTTCGAAGAACGAGTTGCCGAAGCGCAGCGCCAGCAGGTTCTGCACCGTCTCCTTGCCCAGATAGTGATCGATGCGGAAGATCTGCCGTTCGTCGAACACCTTGGCCAGCCGGTCGTTGATCTCCTCGGCGGTGGCCTCGTCCCGCCCCAGCGGCTTCTCCAGCGCCACCCGGCTGTTCGGGGTGATCAGTCCGGCGGCGTGCACCCCGTCGGTGATCGCACCGAACAGCGAGGGCGCCACCGACAGGTAGAACACCCGGACGTGATCGTCGCGTCCGGCCAACCGACGGCTCAGCTCCTCGTAGTCCTGCTGCGAGGTCACGTCCAGCGGCAGGTACTGGATGCGCTGCAGGAAGCGTTGCCACATCTCGGGCTCGAACTGGTCCTCGGGAATGTTCGGTCGCACCTGCTCGTCGACCCAGTCCCGAAAGCTCTCGTCGCTGTAATCGCTGCGCGCCGCACCGATGATCTGGCCGTCCTCGGGGAAACTACCCTCCCTCAAGCGAAAGTAGAACGCCGGCAACAGACTGCGCACCGACAGGTCGCCGGTGGCGCCGAACAGGACGAGATCGAAGGGCTGCAGGGCTTCGTCGGAAATCAGATTCATCATTCTGTAGCTTTGCTACCAACCGGTTCGGCGGCACTTGTGAAGGGTGGCTGATACGCCGATGCCGTAGCGTAGTCACGTCGGCGTGCAATACTTCACGCTTCCCGGTAACAAGTCTACCGACTCACCGTCTCCCTATGGCATCTCTGGATCCGGCCGTCGCGGCCGTCACCGATCGCATCGCGAAGCGCAGCCGCGCCACGCGGACGCCGTACCTGCAGCGGCTGGAGCGGCTGTCGAAGCGGCATCCGCAGCGCGGCGCGCTGTCGTGCACCAACATCGCCCACGCGGTGGCCGCGGTGCCCGACAACGACAAGCTGGTGCTGCACGCCGAGGCGCAGCCCAACCTGGGCATCGTCACCTCGTACAACGACATGCTGTCGGCGCACCAGCCTTATCACGATTACCCGGAGCGGCTGAAGCGCGCGGCGCGCACCGTGGGCGCCACCGCGCAGGTCGCCGGCGGCACGCCGGCCATGTGCGATGGGGTCACCCAGGGCCAGGACGGCATGGAACTGTCGCTGTTCAGCCGCGACGTCATCGCCATGAGCACCGCGGTGGCGCTGTCGCACAACATGTACGACGCCGCGCTGTACCTGGGGATCTGCGACAAGATCGTGCCGGGGCTCCTGATGGGAGCTCTGGCGTTCGGCCACCTGCCGGCGGTGTTCGTGCCCGGCGGGCCGATGACCACCGGCATACCCAACAAGGAGAAGGCGCGCACCCGCCAGCGCTTCGCCGAAGGCAAGGCCGACCGGGCCGAGCTGCTGGCCTCCGAGAGCGCCTCCTACCACGGTCCGGGCACCTGCACGTTCTACGGCACCGCCAACAGCAACCAGATGCTGATGGAGATCATGGGCCTGCACCTGCCGGGCGCCGCGTTCGTCAACCCCGGCACCCCGCTGCGCGACCGGCTGACCGAAGGGGCCGCCGTGCGGGCGGTCGGCATCACCGCCCGCAGCGGCGAGTACACCCCGATCGGCCGCGTGATCGACGAGCGCGCGATCGTCAACGGCATCGTCGGTCTGCTGGCCACCGGCGGCTCGACCAACCACACGCTGCACCTGGTGGCGATCGCGCGCGCCGCCGGCATCCTCATCGACTGGGACGACTTCGATGCGCTGGGGCACGTGGTGCCGCTGCTGACGCACATCTACCCCAGCGGCCAGGCCGACGTGAACCAGTTTCACGCCGCCGGCGGCATGGCGCTGGTGATCCGCGAGCTGCTGGGCGCCGGACTGGTGCACGACGACACGGTGACGATCGCCGGCCCCGGAGGGCTTGCGCGCTACACCGAGGAGCCGTTCCTGGACGGCCCGGACGCCGACACGCTGGCCTGGCGCGAGGGCCCGGGCGAATCGCTGGACACCGGCATCGTCGCCCCGGCCAGCGCGCCCTTCTCGGCCGACGGCGGACTGAAGCTCCTGGCCGGCAACCTGGGCCGCGCCATCGCCAAGGTGGCGGCCGTGAAGCCGCAGCACCGCATCGTCGAGGCGCCGGCGGTGGTGTTCCATTCGCAGGATGCGCTCAAGCGGGCGTTCGAGGCCGGCGAGCTGGAGCGCGACTTCGTGGCCGTGGTCGCCTGGCAGGGACCGCGCGCCAACGGCATGCCGGAGCTGCACAAGCTGACGCCGATCCTGGGGGTGCTGCTGGATCGCGGCTTCCAGGTGGCGCTGGTCACCGACGGGCGCATGAGCGGCGCGTCCGGCAAGGTGCCGGCCGCCATTCACGTATCCCCCGAGTGCCTGCTGGGCGGGCCGCTGGCGCGGGTGCGCACCGGTGACAGGCTGCTGGTGGACACCGAGGCCGGTACGCTGAGCGCGCAGGTCGACGAGGCCGAATGGGCGGCACGCGACGTGACCGCTCCCGACCTGTCCTCGAACGAGGTGGACATGGGGCGCGAGCTGTTCGGGGCGTTCCGCCGCCACGTCACCACCGCCGAGACCGGCGCGATCAGCGTCTACGGCGACCTGACGCCCGAGCCGGTGTTCGATGCGGTCGCGGATGCGAACGAGGGCGCGGGCGCGGATGCCGAGTCCGTTCCCGCCACCGCGGGCGCAGGCGCATGAGCGGTTCGATGGGCGTGCGGGACCTGATGACCGACGGTCCGGTCATCCCGGTCATCGTGGTGGACGACGTGAGCACCGCCCGGCCGCTGGCCGAGGCGCTGGTGGCCGGTGGCGTGCGCGTGCTGGAAGTGACGCTGCGCACGCCGGTGGCGCTGGAGGCGATCCGTGCCATGAGCGAGGTGAAAGGGGCGATCGTCGGTGTGGGCACGGCGCTGGACGGGGACGACCTGGCACGGGCGCAGGATGCCGGTGCACGCTTCGCGGTCAGCCCGGGCTATACCGAGGCACTCGGTGCGCGGGCGCGCACGCTGGACCTGCCGCTGCTGCCCGGTACCGCGAATTCGGCGGACATCATGCGCGCGCGCGACGGCGGCTACACCGCGGTCAAGTTCTTTCCCGCGGTGCAGGCGGGTGGTGTGGCGATGCTGAAGGCGCTGGGCGGGCCGTTCGTGGACACGGTGTTCTGCCCGACGGGCGGCGTGTCGGCGGCCACCGCGCACGAGTTCCTGGCGCTGCCGAACGTGCTGTGCGTGGGCGGCAGCTGGCTGGCGCCGAAGGCGATGGTGGCCGACGGGGACTGGGACGGGATCACGGCGCTGGCGCGCGAGGCGTCGGGGTTGGGGAAGGGCTGAGACGGGGTTCGATCGGCCTGGATCGCCGCCAGCCGACCGCGCTCCCGACCGTTGTCCGAATTCAGCGGGACATTCGAAGACGCACGGGGCGAGGGGCAGGCATTCGCTGCAAGATCGAACCCCATTCTGTCGCGCGAGTCGCAAACGGTGGCGCGAAACTGGCACGCAAGCATCCTTGCGTGCCGATCTGTCGTGCGTCTCCGCCCGGATCCTCTCGTCCGAGGCCCCGATCGCGTAGGGCGAGAAGTCGAAGCCTGTCATCCAGACGCCGCGCTTGCGGATCCTCCGGTCCGACAGCTCGTTGGCAAAGTTCCAAGCGAAGTTCGTCTCGCGGGCCATCGCGCGCGGCAGCTTGGCGTGCTTGTCCTTCATGCGGACCTGCAGGACCTTGGCGGGCTGCGACTCCTTCACGCGACCGCTGTACAGGCCTACGGCATGCAGCGCTGGCGTGCCGCCTTTCCTCCACGCCCTGAAGGAAGGGGTTTCCCGGCGACCATCTGATGAAGTACTACTTCCGATTGCTGTGGCTGGTGCTCACCCGGCACCGTCGCCCCCGGTGCGCTCTCACCGGTCCGTGCAGGACGGACTTTCGCGTGCTGCCGAACGATCTGGACGTGCTCGGCCACATGAACAACGGGGCCTACCTGACCATCGCCGACCTGGGCCGCACGGATCTGCTGCTGCGCGCCGGGCTGTTCGGGCCGATCCGCCAGCGCGGGTGGTACCCGGTGGTCGCCGCTGAAACCATCCGCTTCCGCCGTTCGCTGCGCCCGTTCCAGCGCTACTCGATCACCACGCGCGTGCTGGCCTGGACGGCCCGCTCGTTCTACCTGGAACAGCATTTCGAGCGCAGGGGGGAGACGATCGCGGTGGCGCTGATCGATGTGCGTTTCCTGGCAGGCGTGGCGGGGCCGGTGGCCACATCGGACGTGCTGTCGCTATCGGCACAAGGTGTCGAATCGCCGCCGCTACCGGCATGGATCGAGAACTGGACGGCATCGATGCAGGCGATGGCGAGTCGTCGCGATTGAGACCGGTCGATCGTCCGCGCACGCAACCTCATGCCGCCTTCGGCCACTCCCCCGCACCGCCGCTCGACGACCCTTCCCATCCGGCCAGCCCGTCCGTCTCCAGCCACAACGGCAGCAGCACGTCCGGCTCCACCCAGCCGTCCACGCTGGCCAGGCCGCCGCTCACGGTGATCGCCAGCGTCTCGGTGGTGAAGGTGATGGTGTCGAGTTCGTCGTTGGCCGCCGGTGTCCACAGCGGCTCGCCCACCAGGCAGTGCGGCGGGCCGGCCTCGGTGTCCAGGTGACCGTCGATCGCGACGTCGCCGTTGGTGATGACGATGCGCTGGCAGCGCGAGCTGCGCTGGCCGTACATCTCCAGCACCAGGGTGCGGGTATTCAGGTCGAAGGCGACGCTGCGCAGCACGGCGCCGGTCCAGGAACGTTCGGTGATCGCGTTCATCGAGCACGTTGGGTGTCGTGGGGAATGTGACCGACGGTGCAAGATCGTGGCCCTTCCGCACCGCTCGAAAATCCTGCTCGACCACCGATTCGCGACAACGAGACGACGGTCGCGTTCCGCGATCGACCCGCCAGCGAATCATCAGCGCAACACCGGTGCATGTCGCCCCGAGCATCCGGGATGTCGCGCCGGAGCCAGCGACAGGAACTCGGGCGGGCTGCCGATATCTACAATCTGGCACGACAGCAGTGCCTGTACGGCCTCCAGGAGCGCGACCACGATGACCGACGCAACCCAGTCCGACGACGACGACATCGTGCTGTCGGAACTGCCCGACGACGAGCTCGTCGAGCAGATGCACGACGATCTCTACAACGGCATGAAGGAGGAGATCGAGGAAGGCACCCACCTTCTGCTCGATCGCGGCTGGACGCCCTCGCGCGTGCTGGACGAGGCGCTGGTGGAAGGCATGCGCATCGTCGGCATCGACTTCCGCGACGGCATCCTGTTCGTGCCCGAGGTGCTCATGGCGGCCAACAGCATGAAGGGCGGCATGGCCATCCTGCGCCCCTTGCTGGCCGAGACGGGCGCGGATTCGGTCGGTAAGATCGTGATCGGCACGGTCAAGGGCGACATCCACGACATCGGCAAGAACCTGGTGGGGATGATGCTCGAGGGGGCAGGCTTCGACGTCATCGACATCGGCATCAACAACCCGGTCGAGAAGTACCTCGAGGCGCTCGAGGAGCACCAGCCGGACATCCTCGGCATGTCGGCGCTGCTGACCACCACGATGCCCTACATGAAGGTCGTCATCGACACGCTCAAGGAGCGAGGGCTGCGCGACGACTACATCGTGCTGGTCGGCGGTGCGCCGTTGAACGAGGAGTTCGGCGAGGCCGTCGGCGCGGACGCCTACTGCCGCGACGCGGCCGTCGCGGTGGAGACCGCCAAGGCGATGATCGCCCAGCGCCGCCAGATTCACGGCCACGCGGCCGCCGGTTGAGCGGGCGCGCCGCGGGCGCCGTCCGACGATGAGGTCCGCCGTGCCGGACAGGGCCGCGACTCCCGGACTCACCGCCGAGCCGGGCGCGGGCGCGCTCGGCCAGTGGCCGCGCGTGCTCGTCATCGCGTGCGGCGCCATCGCGCACGAACTCGTCGCCACGCTCGAGGCGGCCGGACTCGTCGGCGACGCCGTCGGTCGCGAGGCCGGCGGCTCGGGCGACGGCCCGGTGCGCATCGAGTGCCTGCCGGCCGACTTCCACGACACCCCCGAACGCATCGTGCCCGCGGTGGCGGCCAAGCTCGATGCGGCCGAGGCCGCAGGCATGACCCCGTTCGTCGCCTACGGTGACTGCGGCACCGGCGGCCGCCTGGATGCGCTGTTGCAGGCACGCGGCGTTGCCCGCTTGCCCGGCGCGCACTGCTACGCGTTCTTCGCAGGCCCCGAGCGCTTCGATGCGCTGGCCGAGACTGAACCCGGCACCTTCTGGCTCACCGACTGGCTGGCACGCCACTTCGATCGTCTGGTGGTGCAGGGACTGGGCATCGATCGTCACCCGGAGCTGGCCGCGGTCTACTTCGCGCACTACACGCGCGTGGTGCACCTGGTGCAGTCCGCCGATCCGCACGGTCGGAACGCGGCCGCCGCGCGCGCCGCCGCCGAGGCGCTGGGCTTGCCGCTGGAGCGGGTGGAGACCGGGCTGGCGCCGTTCGCCGACGCCTTGCTGCCCGCCCTGGGTGGCCGCACCTTCCGTCTGCACACCCTACCGAGCCCCGACCGCGCGTGCCCGAACTGATCCGCATCTACTGGCGCGACATCCCGTCGCAAATCACGGCCAAGGCCGGCAGGAAGAGCGCCAAGGTCATGCTCGCCGATCGTTTCCAGCACGCCATCGACCGCGCCGCCATGCGTGCCGGCAAGGGGGGCAGCGATGCGTATCTGGAGGACTGGAAGCGCGTGCGCGAACCCTGCGGGGACGACCTGGAGGCAGCGGCACGCGAGGCGGCCGCCGCCCTGGAGGCCGAGTTCGACGACGAGCGGCTCGAACGTATCGTCAAGGCCCGGGGCCTGGTCGTCGACACGGCCGTCGATGCACCGCGGACCGACTGATGTACGCGGTGCGACGCTGGTCGGTACGCCATGCGCGGACGATGGAGAGGCTCTGGAATCTCACTTCGCGCACGCTCCTGACGCTGGCGCCGGTGCTGCGCCGCATCGGACTCGAACGTGCCGAGAAGCCGGTCGCCGCCGTGGAATCGGCCGTCAAGGGCCTGCTGTTCGACTGCCGCATGTGCGGGCAGTGCGTGCTGTCCGAGACCGGCATGTCGTGCCCGATGAACTGTCCCAAGGAGATCCGCAACGGACCCTGCGGCGGCGTCCGCGAGGGCGGCTACTGCGAGGTGAAGCCTGCCATGCGTTGCGTCTGGGTGGAGGGGTTCGAGGGAGCGCAGCGCATGAAGCGCGGCGATGCCATCGTCGAGGTGCAGTTCGCGGTCGATCGGCGCCTGACCGGCACCTCGTCATGGCTGTCGCACGTGCGCGCGCACACGGACGCGGCCATCGCGGCGCGTGGCGCGACGGCGCCCGGGCGCGAGACGGTGTGAACGTGGCATGAAGGCACATGCCGACACGCCCGCAAGGTCGGACCTCGACGACGAACCGGTACCGGGCTATCCGTTGCCGATGCGGCCCGGGCACCATTCCCCGGGCAGGCTGGAGCGCGTGCTGCGAGCCGGTCACTTCGCCGTCACCTCGGAGCTCGCCCCGCCCGACAGCGCCGACCCGACCCTGGTGTACGAGCGCGCCGCCCTCTACGACGGCGTGGTGGACGCCATCAACGCCACCGACGGCAGCGGGGCGCATTGCCACATGAGTTCCGCGGCGGTGTGCGCGCTGCTGACCCGGCTGGGCTACGCGCTCATCCAGCAGATGTCCTGCCGCGACAGGAACCGCATCGCGCTGCAGGGGGATCTGCTGGGAGCGGCGGCCATGGGCGTGTGCAACGTGCTGTGCCTGTCCGGGGACGGCGTGCAGGCCGGCGACCACCCCGAGGCCAAGCCCGTGTTCGACATGGACTGCGTGTCGCTGCTGACGAGCGCGCGCACGCTGCGCGACGAGCAACGCTTCCTGAGCGGACGCAGCATCGACGCACCGCCGCGGCTGTTCCTGGGGGCGGCCGCGAACCCCTTCGTCGAACCGCTCGACTGGCGGGTGGCGCGACTGGGCAAGAAGATCGCCGCGGGTGCCTCGTTCGTGCAGACGCAGTATTGCTACGACGTGCCGACGCTTGCGCGGTGGATGGAGCGCGTACGGGATCGCGGCTATCACGAGCACTGCCACATCCTGGTCGGTGTCGGTCCGCTGGCATCGTCCCGCACCGCGAAATGGATCCGCTCGAACGTGCCCGGCGTGCGCATCCCCGACAGCGTGATCGAGCGCCTGGAAGGTGCCGCCGACCAGAAGGCCGAAGGGCTGGAGCTGTGCGTGGAGATCATGCAGCAGGTGCGCCAGATCGAGGGCGTCTCCGGCGTCCACGTGATGGCGTACCGCCAGGAAAACCGCGTGGCCGAACTGGTCGAGCGCTCCGGCGTGCTGGGTGAGCGACGCCCCTGGCACCCGGCGCGCTACCACGGCGACGTCAACGTCGCCGAGGCACTTGACGGGCGCGAGGACGCCGCGCCCGAAGCGGGCATCGCGGCCCGCGCGGACCTCGAAGCCGGTCCCTCGGATCGACCCCTGTCCACCCTCATGCCCTCACTCGACACGACGCGAACCCCATGACCGATACCGTCATCAGCTCCGCCACGCGCGAGCACGTCATCGGGTCCGATCGCCCGTTCACGATCATCGGCGAGCGCATCAATCCCACCGGCCGGAAGATCCTGGCCGAGGAAATGAAGGCCGGCGA
>ENA-ORXU01000166-ORXU01000166.1-marine-metagenome-genome-assembly--contig:-NODE-166-length-86168-cov-7.489238_pt1 | contig 86168 bp, 60 predicted proteins | sample MGYA00237869_ERZ511484 | MGnify/ENA metagenome assembly ERZ511484 | reverse complement strand
CGGTGCAGCACCACCACGCCGTCGCTGTAGTTGGCCTCGAACGCCTCGTCCCAGCTCATCGGCGCATCGCCACCGGTCGGGGTGAAGCTGACCGCACCCAGCTGGTCGTCGATGGCCCGCTCCAGCACGCGGGCCGCCCCGGTGCCGCGGGTCACCACGGTGCTGGGCATCAGTTCGCGAAAGTGGCAGGCCGTCCAGCGCAGCTTCGGGAACGCGAAATAGTCCGGATCGGTGAAGCGGATCGTCTTGTCGTCCGGCGGTGGAAAACCCTGCATCCAACCGAGCGTATCGGGGTCGGATTCCGCGGCAGTCGCCACCGGCGGGCTCGTTCGGTCGTCGGTGCCGGTCGAGCCCTGTGCCATGGCGATGGACGCCGGGGCGGCGACCATCAGGGCGGTCGCGGCGAGGGTGATGGTCAGGGTGCAGCCGGTGGTGAATCGGACAGGTATGAATGTCATGGGATTGCAGCGAGCATGTTCCAGCCTGGCCGTAGCGAGACGCCGCGACAAGGGTGCAATCGATCCGGGCGTTCAGGAACGGATGGCCTTCCTCGTGTGCCTACTCGGTGCCTGCATACTCCGTGTCTGCATCCGAGTAGCATCGGGACGGCGCCGGTGGTGCGAATCGCGACGACGCCATCGTCGCGCCCACCGGACGCTGGACGCTATCACCATGTCGACAGACGGGTCAACCGCCACCAGGACCGAACCCCCCGCCGGCCCCGCCACCGAATCGTTCACGCGTCGCGACCTGCTGTTGTACGCGCTCACGGTGCTGGCCTGGTCGGCCTCCTGGTATGCCCTGAAACTCAATGCCGGCTATTCGGTATCCGCACCGGTGACCACCTGCTGGCGCTTCGCGATCGCCGCATCGGTGATGTTCGTCATCGTGCGGGCCACCGGCGGGCGGCTGCGGTTCGGCTGGCGGTGGCACGCAGCCTTCATGGCGTTGGGAGTGTTCCTGTTCTCGAGCAGTTTCGTGCTGTTCTACCACGCCTCCACGATGCTGGTGTCCGGGCTGCTGGCGGTGGTGTTCTCGCTCGCCTCGGTGCTCAACCTGGTGATCGGTGCGCTGCGCGGTGACCTGGCCGGGCCGCGCCGCTGGTTCGGCGCCGTGCTCGGCGCCACGGGCATCGTGTTGTTGTACTGGCCGGCGTTCGGGGAGGGTGGAGCGGGAGGTATCGGTCTTGCATTGTGTGTGATCGGCACCCTGTCGTTCTGCATCGGCAACCAGATCAGCCAGACGCTGGGTCGGCGGGGCGTGCCGATCATGTCCGCCTCGGCCTGGGGAATGGCCTACGGCGCCCTGTGGTGCGCGATCCTGGCGCTGGCCGGTGGCTATCGGTTCGTCTACGACCCGGCGCCGGGCTATACCGTGACGCTGCTGTTCCTGGCCATCGTCTCGACCGTGCTGGCCTTCTGGGCCTACCTGAACCTGCTGGGCAGCATCGGTGCCGCTCGCGCCTCCTACGCCACCGTCATGTTTCCTGTGTTCGCACTGCTGCTGTCGACGCTGGTCGAGGGGTATGTCTGGACGTTTCTCGCGGTGCTCGGCGTAGCGCTGGCGCTGGTCGGCAACCTGTTTGTGTTGCGCAGCGCGCACCGCCGCGATGCCCCGGTGGCGGTTCCGAGGGTGTGAGGGAGGCGGCGAAGGCGAGGTCGTCCGTCGTGCACTCCAGATACATTGCAGCCCGCTTCAAGCGTGACGGTACCTTTTGCCGGGTGCCGTGCAACTCTTCCAGTCGCTCGTCCCGCCTGCCACACCGGACGCATGCTCGGTCTCGAACGACGCATCCGCGCCGTCCGCGCTCGATCGAGCACATTCGACCGTGCGCTTCAGTATCGGATAGGAGACACTCATGAAGAAAGCACCCATCGTATCGTTCGCCGTCCTGCTGACCGTCGGCGGCGCCGCGTTCGCACAGCAGGGCTGGACCGAGATCGAGGATGGCGCCACTCGCGTCGATGCCTTGAACATGACCGTCGACGAACTCGACGACATGACTTTGTATGACGCCGACGGCGAAACCATCGGGGAGCTCGACGACATCCTGATGGATACGACCACAGGCTCCATGGCCGCCTCCCTGGACGTCGGTGGCTTCCTGGGCATCGGCGAGAAGGACGTCGTGATGCCGCTGGAGCAGCTGACCGCCAGCGACGACGGCCTGATGACGTCGTTGACGAAGGAGGAACTCGAAGCGCTGCCCGACTACGAGGACTGAACGGCTACGAGGACTGAACGACGGCGACGACTGAACGACGCCGGGGAGCCAATCCGGCGAGGTCAGTCGGCCAGCGCAGCGGCGTCGATCGCGTCCATCGACGAGACGCCCAGCTGCGCCAGCGCGATGCTGGTCTCCTTGCCCAGCACATCGATCAGCTGCTCCAGCCCCCTCTCGCCGCCGGCGGCGATGGCGAACAGGAACGGCCGGCCGATCAGCACGAAATCCGCTCCCATGGCGTAGGCGACGACGACGTCTTCGCCCGAGCGGATGCCCGAATCGTAGAGCAGCGGGAAATCCGGACCGAGCGCCTCCCGGATGCGCCGCAAGGCGAGGATCGCCGGCGGTCCGGCCGCCAGTTGGCGACCGCCGTGACTGGACACCTGGATGGCGTCCACGCCGGCATCGCGCAGGCGCACCGCATCCTCGGCGTGCAGCACGCCCTTCACGATCAGCTTGCCGCCCCATCGCTCGCGCAGTCGATCGAGCAACGCCCAGTCCGCCCCGGCGCGACTGGCGGTGCGGTCGAACGCACCGTGGGAGCCGCCGAAGTTGGCCAGCTGCGGAGCACCCTTGACCAGGGAGTGCAGCGACCAGCGCGGGTGGCAGGCGAAATCGACGAACTGGCTCGGCCCGATGCGGAACGGCATCGTGAAACCGCGCCGCAGTTCGCGCGGCCGGCGCCCCACCTCGGGCACGTCCACGGTCACCACCAGCGTGTCGTAGCCTGCCGCCTCGGCCCGGTCGATCAGTGCCAGCGATGACGCCTCGTTGCCGCTGAAATACAGCTGGAACCAGGCACGATCGCCGGCCTGTGCCGCGATGTCCTCCAGGCACGTCGAGGCGGCGGTCGAGGCACCGATCGGGATGCGATGGCGGGCGGCGGCGCGTGCCAGCATCAGGTCCGCACCCGGACCCGCCAGGTTGCACATGCCCATCGGCGAGACGCCGAACGGCAACCCCTGCACCTGGCCGAACAGCGTCACCTCGAGCGAGCGGTGCTCGACATCGTTCAGGATGCGCGGCTGCAGCGCCTGCGCACGGATCGCGTCGCGGTTGCGCCGCTCGCCGTGACCGTCGCCGGCCGCGCCGTCGATGTAGTCGTACACCATCCACGGCAGGCGGCGACGGGCGATGCGGCGGGCATCGTCGCAGGTGTGAATCGTCATGCGCGCTCGCCTTTCTCGTCGATCGCGGGCACGCGCCGGGCGAGCGGGGCTCTCACGCAGCGTTGGCGGCGGCCAGCGCGTGCATGAACCGGTCCCGGATCGAGACCGGATCCATGGTGATGACCGGCACCTTGATGTTGCCCGATTCGCACTTGCAGACGATCACGGTCATGTGGTCGGCGGCCAGTGCCGTCTTCATGGTGTCCACCGCGTCCTCGGCCCGGCATTCCACGACGTGCTCGCAACCGCAAGCGCGGGCCACGGCGGCCAGGGAGGTCTTCTTGCCCGCGTAGGTCGGCTGATCACCGGTGGAGCCGTAGCTGCCGTTGTCGATGATCAGCAGGATGAAGTTGTCGGCCGGGTTGTTGGCGATGGTGGGCAGGGTGCCCAGGTTGGTCAGTACCGAGCCGTCACCGTCGATCGAGACGATGCGTCGCTTCTGGGTCAGTGCCAGGCCGAGCCCGATCGACGAGGACAGCCCCATCGTGCCGAGCATGTAGAAGTTGGACGCCTTGTCGTTCAGCAGGTGCATCTCCTGGCTGGGCAGTCCGATGTTGCAGACCACGAACTGGTCCGCCAGGACCGGGACGAGGTTGTTCAGGATGTCGGAGCGAATCATGTGTATCAGTACCCGTTCCAGAACGTGGCGTCGGTCAGTATCGCGACCGGCTTGTTGCACATGAAGGTGTGCTCGAGGATGGCGCCGAACTCGTCCACGTCGCTTTCGCGGTGAAAGTGGTAGGTCGGGATGAGCAGCTGGTTCAGCAGCGCCTTGGTATGCACCGCCATCTCCACCTGGCAGGCGACCGGCTCGCCGAGTTCGCCGCGGTAGCTGATGATCATCGGCAACGGCATGCGGTAGAACTGGGTCAGCGTCACCAGCGTGTTGATGGTCACGCCGATCGCGGTGTTCTGCATGATGATGCCGGGCCGCTTGCCGCCCATGAAGGCGCCGGCACACAGGCCCATGCCCTCGTCTTCCTTGTTGCACGGGACGTGGTGGATGGCCGGGTGCGACTCGACCAGCTCGATGACATCCGCCAGTTGCTTGCACGGCACGGTGGTGATGAACTCGACCCGGTTCTTCACCAGGTCGTCGACGATTCTTTCGGAGACGGTCACGCGGGGGTTCCTCGGGTCGGGCGACGAGATGAAGGGGGCAGGGTCAGGGCACAAGGATGAGCTTGGGCGCGGCGTTGCACCCGTTGCGGATATCGTCGAAGGCGGCGCCGCCCTCCTTCAGGGCGCGTGTCTCGGTCCAGGCCAGCGAACCGAGCGAGCCGTCGAAGATCGCCGCCGCCGTGGCACGGAAATCGTCGGGGGTATAGGTGTAGGTGCCGATGAAGGTGATCTCCTGCAGCGTCATGCGCCGGATGTCCAGCCCGTCCTCCGCCGACCCGAGACCGATGTGCAGCACCACGCCGCCCGGATCGACCACCCGGGTGGATTGCGCGCGCGTGGCCGGATAGCCGACGCCGTCGATCACCAGGCCGAAGCGGCTACCCGCCTGCTCCGGTGCCCGTACGTCCAGCTCGCCCAGCGTGTCCAGGTACCGCCGCCGCGCCTCGTTGGGTTCGACCAGCACGACGTCCGTGGCGCCGTTGGCCAGCAGCGACAGCGCCGCGCCGACACCGATCGCCCCGCCGCCGATGACCAGGCAGCGGGTCGAGGCCAGCGGCTCGTTCAGCACGCGCTGGCCCAGACGCACCGCGTGCCAGCCGCAGGCGATCGGTTCGGCCAGCGAGGCCTTGTCGAAGCTGACACCGTCAGGCACGCTCACCAGATTCTCGTGCGGGATCATCACCTGGTCGGCAAACGCGCCCTGGCGCGGCGGCAGCGACAGGATCTGCCTGGATGCGCACAGGTTGGCACGCCCGGCCGTGCAGGCGGGGCAGGTGCCGCACCCCACCAGCGGGTTCACCGTGACACGCTGCCCGTTCCGCTCGCCACCGATCACGGTGCCGGCCGCCTCGTGCCCGAGGATCAGCGGCGCGGGGCGACGCTCGTCATGGCCCTGGAACGCGTGCATGTCCGAGCCGCAGATGCCGACCCGCTCCACGCGCACCCGGCTCTCGCCCGCCACCGCGACAGGTTCCGGTACCTCCTGATAGGCGAGCGTGCGGACCCCGGTGTAGACCAGCGCCTTCATCGGTCGGCGTTGGCGCTCAGATCGAACGTCTCGTTCGGGAAGTACTTGGCCAGCCGCACGTCGGCGGTGCGGGCATGCCCTTCCATGCCTTCCAGGCGCGAGATGCGCGCGGTGGCTTCGGCCACGCCCTTGGCGCCTTCGCGCGTGGCGCGCTGCCAGGTGACGATCTTCATGTACTTGTGCACCGACAGCCCGCCGGTGTAGTTGGCCGCACCGGAGGTCGGCAGCACGTGGTTGGTGCCCGACGCCTTGTCGCCGTAGGCGACGGTGGTCTCCTCGCCCAGGAACAGCGAGCCGTAGCAGGACAGGCGATCGAGCCACCAGTCCAGGTCCGCCGCCTGCACCGTCAGGTGTTCCGGTGCGTAGTCGTCCGAGGTGGCCGCCATGGCTTCGCGGTTCGGGCACAGGATCACCTCGGCGTAATCGCGCCAGGCCGCTTCGGCGTTCTTGCGATTGAGCTCAGGCAGCTCGGCGATCAGTTCGGGCACCCGGGCCATGACCTTCTCGGCCAGCGCCCGGTCGTCGGTCACCAGCCAGACCGGCGAGTTGTAGCCGTGCTCGGCCTGGCCGACCAGATCGACCGCCACGATCTCGGCATCGGCGCCGGCGTCGGCCAGGATCAGGCTGTCGGTGGGGCCTGCGAACATGTCGATGCCGACGCGACCGAACAGCAGCCGCTTGGCCTCGGCCACGTACTGGTTGCCGGGACCGACCAGGATGTCCGCCTTCGGCAGGCCGAACAGGCCGAACGCCATCGCGGCGACGGCCTGGACGCCACCCATCGCCAGGATCGTGTGCGCGCCGGCGATGTGGGCTGCGTAGACGATGGCCGGTGCCACGCCGACGTCGGGGCGCGGCGGCGAGCAGGCCACGATGGAACCCACGCCCGCCACCTTGGCGGTGGTGACGGTCATGATCGCCGAGGCGATGTGGCTGTAGCGCCCGCCCGGGATGTAGCAGCCGGCGGCACGGCAGGGAATGCTCTTCTGGCCCGCGATCAGCCCGGGCACGACCTCGATCTCCACATCGGCCAGCGTGCTCTTCTGCGCCTCGGCGAAGCGTTGCACGTTGTCGTGCGCGAAACGGATGTCGTCCTTCAGGCGTTGCGAGACCTTCGCGCTGGCCGCCTGGATCGCTTCGGGCGTCAGGATCAGCTCGCCTTCGTAGCGATCCAGCTTGCTGGCGTAGCGCCGCGCCTCCTCGTCCCCGCCGCGCTCGATGTCGTTCAGCATCGTGCGCACGGTCTCGCTGACATCCTCGCCACCGGTGGCCGACGTGAGGGTGGCTTTCTTCAGGTACTCGCGGGACATGTGGTGAGGGCATTCCGACAGGGAGGGGGACGCAGATCGCACATTAAGCGACTTGTCCTGCCGATGCAAGCGCTTGCATCAAAAGATCCATCGGCCTTGCGGGTCGTAAGATGCAGGCCGATGAACATACCCACTCTCGAAGACGTCGCCGGTGCCGCGGGTGTCTCCACCGCCACCGTCAGCCGTTGCCTCAACGAGCCGGAGCGCGTCGCCGATGCGACCCGCAGCCGTATCCTGTCCGCGGTCGATCGGCTCGGCTATTCACCGAACTTCGGCGCCCGTGCCCTGGCCACGCGTCGCAGTGACATCGTGGGCGCGGTGATTCCGACCATGGCCAACGCGATCTTCGCCCGTGGCCTGCAGGCCTTCGAGGAGACGCTGGGCGAACAGGGGCTGACGTTGCTGGTGGCCACCAGCGGCTACGAGCCCGATGTCGAGGAGGCGCGCATTCGCACCCTGGTCGCGCGCGGTGCTCGCGGGCTGCTGTTGATCGGTCAGCAACGGCGGGCCACGGTGTATCGCTTCCTGCAGCAGCACGGTATCCCGGTGGTGATCGCCTGGAGTCACTCGGCGCAGTCGCTGCGCTCGTGCGTCGGCTTCGACAACGCCGCCGCCATGAGCGCGTTGACCCGGCAGGGCCTTGCACTCGGTCACCGACGACTCGCGTGCATCTCGGCCGAGCGCGGCCCGAACGATCGTGCCCGCGAACGGGTGCGCGGTGCGCTGCACGCGGTGGAGCAGGCCGGGCTGGACCCCGCCGCGGTGGCGATCATGGAATCTCCCTACGACATCGAGGCGGCGGGCGAGGCGTTCGAGCGCTTGATGGCGCTCGACCCGCATCCGACACTGGTGCTGTGCGGTAACGACGTGCAGGCGGTCGGTGCCATGTCGGCGGCCAGGCGCGTGGGCCTGCGGGTGCCCGAGGACGTGTCGATCACCGGGTTCGACGATCTGGAGATCGCCGGAGCGGTGCATCCGGGCCTGACCACGGTACGGGTGCCGCATCGAGAGATGGGCATCGAGGCGGCCCGCACCATGGCGATGCACCTGAGCGACGACCAGCCGTTGCCGCCGCAGCGCATCGCGCTGGCGGCGGACATCATCATGCGTGGATCGCTGGCACCGCCGCCGGGCGAGGTGGCCGGTTCAGTTCGCCACGCTGCCTTCCGAGGCATCGCTCGCGGTACCGGTGCCGCGTGACGCCAGGTCCCTGAGCACGAAGTGCAGGATGCCGCCGTGGCGGTAGTAGTCCCATTCGGTCGGCGTGTCGATGCGCACATCGCAGGTGAACTCGGTGACCTTGCCGTCGTCCGCCTCGGCGCGCACCGCCAAGCGATCGGGCCGGGATTCGACCGACTCGATCGAGAAGCGCTCCTCGCCGGTGAGCCCGAGCGTGTCGGCGTTCCCGCCGTCGGTGTACACCAGGGGCAGCACGCCGAAGCCGATCAGGTTCGAGCGGTGGATGCGCTCGTAGCTTTCGGCGATGACGGCGTGCACCCCCAGCAGGCGCGTGCCCTTGGCCGCCCAGTCACGGCTCGAGCCGGTACCGTATTCCTTGCCGGCGAGCACGATCAGCGGCACGCCTTCCGCCTGGTAACGCATGCCGGCCGCGTAGATGTCCATCGCATCTCCGTCCGGAAAGTGCCGGGTGGCGCTGCCTTCGGTGCCCGGGGCCAGCCGGTTCTTCAGCCGCACGTTCGCGAACGTGCCGCGCATCATGACCTCGTGGTTGCCACGGCGCGAGCCCAGGCTGTTGAAATCACCGGGCGAGACGCCTTCGGCCTGCAGATATTCGCCGGCCGGGCTGGACGGACTGATGGCGCCGGCGGGGGAGATGTGGTCGGTGGTGATCGAATCGCCGACCTTGACCAGGCAGCGTGCGTTCTCGATCGCGTCGACCGTGGCGGGCTCGGCCGGCATGCCGTCGAAGAAGGGCGGCTTCTCGACATAGGTCGATTCGGGCCAGGCGTAGGTCTGGCCGGTGGGCGCATCCAGGTCGCGCCATTCCTTCGCGCCCTCGAACACATCGCTGTAGCCGTCTCGGAACAGCGCCGCGGTGACATGGGTGGTGACCGCGTCGCGCACCTCGTCGGCGCTCGGCCAGATGTCCTTCAAGAAGACGTCCCGGCCATCCGGATCCTGTCCCAGCGGCTCGTTGGCGACGTCGGCGAGCATCGATCCGGCGATCGCGTAGGCGACCACCAGCGGCGGCGAGGCCAGGTAGTTGGCGCGCACGTCCTGGTGGATGCGCCCTTCGAAATTGCGGTTGCCCGACAGCACCGACGTCACGATCAGGTCGTGCTCGTGGATGGCCTCGCTGATCGGCTCCGGCAAGGGGCCGGAATTGCCGATGCAGGTGGTGCAGCCGAACCCGACCACGTGAAAGCCCAGTTCGCGTAGCGGCTCCATCAGCCCCGCATCACCGAGGTAGCGGGGCACCACCTGGGAGCCCGGCGCCAGCGAGGTCTTGACCCACGGCTTGCTCTGCAGCCCGCGCGCACGGGCGTTCTTCGCCAGCAGGCCGGCGGCCATCATCACCGAGGCGTTCGAGGTGTTGGTGCACGAGGTGATCGCGGCGATGACCACGTCGCCTTCGGAGAGCTCGTGCCGGATGCCGTCCAGCTCGAACGGGGCCACGCGCACCGACGGCTCGGCGAGCGCTTCCTGCGTCTCGACCTGATCCCCGCCTTCGTCCTCGTAGCGCTGTGTCGAGCGGGGGGCGGCCGGCTGGCCGGACAGCTCGTTCTGCGCCGTGAGGTGATCGCGGAACGCCGTCGCGGCCCCGTCCAGCACGATGCGATCTTGCGGACGCTTCGGGCCGGCGATGCTCGGGCGCACGCTGGCCAGATCGAGCTCCAGCGTGTCGCTGTAGGCGGCGGGCGTCGCGCCTTCCTCGCGCCACAACCCTTGCGCCTTCGCGTAGGCCTCGATGCGCTGGCCGAGGGCGGCATCCCGCCCGGTCAGTTCCAGGTAGCGCAGCGTCTCCTCGTCCAGCGGGAAGATGCCGCAGGTGGCGCCGTACTCGGGCGCCATGTTGGCGATGGTGGCGCGATCGGCCAGCGACAGGCTGCCGAGCCCGTCGCCGAAGAATTCCACGAACTTGCCCACCACCCCCTTCTCGCGCAGCAGCTCCACCACGCGCAGGACCAGATCGGTGGCGGTCGCGCCGGCCGGCAGCGTACCGTGCAGACCGAAGCCGACGACCTCGGGCAACAGCATCGTGATCGGCTGCCCGAGCATCGCCGCCTCGGCCTCGATGCCGCCCACGCCCCAGCCGAGCACGCCCAGTCCGTTGATCATCGTGGTGTGCGAATCGGTGCCCACCAGCGTGTCGGGAAAGGCGGTGCGCTCCCCGTCGATGGTGCGCACCGTCACCACGTCTGCCAGGTACTCCAGGTTCACCTGGTGCACGATGCCGGTACCGGGCGGCACCACGCGAAAGTTCTCGAACGCCCCCTGGCCCCAGCGCAGGAAGCGGTAGCGTTCGGCGTTGCGCTTGAACTCCAGCTTGCGGTTCAGGTCCAGCGCATCCATCGAGGCGAACCGGTCGACCATCACCGAGTGGTCGATCACCAGATCGACCGGGATCTGCGGATTGATCAGCGCCGGGTCACCGCCCAGGTCCGCCATCGCGTCGCGCATCGCGGCCAGATCGACTACCGCGGGCACACCGGTGAAGTCCTGCAGGATCACGCGCGCCGGCGAGAAGGCGATCTGCGCCTCCGACCGGCCGGTCGGCCGCCAGTCGGCCAATGCCTCGATGTCGGCCCGCGTGACGTTCCGGCCGTCCTCGTTGCGCAACAGGTTCTCCAGCAAGATCTTCAGCGAGAACGGCAATCGGCTGACGCCGTGGTCCTTCTCCAGGGCGTCCAGGCGCCAGATCGTGAACGTGTCGTCTGCCACGTCGAGGGTGGAGCGGGAAGAGAAGCTGTCCATCGATCGGTCTCCGTGGTGGAAGGGGGTGGCGTGTCGTCGCCGATGCGCTGGCGGCCCGGGCGGTACCGGCGCGCATCGAGATCGGCGGCTCTGCTCGGACCATAACCGGCACCACCGCGATGGGCCAGACGTCGAGGCTTCCAGGGGCAACGTCTTCAATTACCCGGCTTGATGCGAGCACCGGCCGGGAAGACGCAACACGCGTTGCGTTCCGGATGAATCGTGCCGTGCCGGGCATTCGATCAGGGCGCGCGGATCTGCACTCCGATCACGAATGTCGTGGTGGCCGGGCTGCTGACGTTTCGCTCGGACTCGCCGGTCTCGCGGGTGCTGGACGGGATGCCGAAGGCCCGTTTCAGATTCGCGCTGCCTCAGCGCTCGCGCGTCGGGATGTAGGGCACCACCAGCGTCGGGATGCGGGCACGGCGCAGCACCCGCTTGGCCACCGTGCCCAGGAAGGTCTGCGTGACGCCGTGATTGTGCGCGCCCAGCACGATCAGGCTGCAGTCCAGTTCCTTGGCCTTTCGCAGGATCATCTCGGCGGGGTGGCCCTCCAGCACCTCGCTGTTGTCCAGCTGGTCCTGGATGCGCTTCGCATCCTCCTGGGCGAAGGAGGCCCAGAATTCCCTCATGCGCTCCTTGAGGATTTCCTTGGCGTGCTCGGTGCGCGACAGAAGTGCCGCCTTCCGGTCCTTCTCGTCCTGCACGAACATCTGGATCGTGATGCGCGCCTCGTCGCTCATCGGCTCCACCACGTGCAGCAGGTTGAGCCGCGCGCCGGTGGCCGCGGCCAGGGCCGCGGCATGCTCCAGCGCGTAGCCGGAGTTCACCGACAGGTCGGTGGCGAACAGGATGCGCTCGATGGTGGGGGACATGCCGGTCTCTCCAGAAGAGGGTCAGTAGCCGAAGACGCCCGGCAGCCACAGCGAGATCTGCGGCACGAAGGCGATGATGAAGATGGCCAGGGTGTTGACCGCCGCGAAGGGTAGCGCCCGAAGCGAGATTTCCTCGATCGATATCTTCGAGATGCCCGACGCGATGAACAGGTTCTCGCCCAGCGGCGGGGTCTGGAAGCCGATGCCCAGCGTGCACACCATGACCACGCCGAAGTGGACCGGATCGATGCCCAGGCTGTAGGCCACCGGCAGCATGACCGGCACCAGGATCAGGATGGTGGCCAGCGTCTCCATGAACATGCCCACGAACAGCAGGAAGAAGATGATCAGCGTCCAGATCAGGTACAGGTTGCTGGTGAACGCCAGCAGGCCCTCGGCGATGACCGCCGGGATCTGGTTCTCGACCAGCAGCCGGCCGAACACGGTGGCGGTGAACATGATCAGCAGCACCCGGCCGGTCAGCCAGGTGGTGGTCTCCAGCGCGGTGAACAGCTTCTGCCAGCTCATCTCGCGGTAGATGAACGTGCCGACGATCAGCGTGTAGAAGATCGCCACGATGGCCGCCTCGGTCGGCGTGAAGAAGCCGGAATAGATGCCGCCCAGGATCACCACCGGCGCCATCAATGCCCAGAAGCCCTTGTAGACCTCGCGGCCCATGGTCTTGGCCGACCAGCCATCGGCGTTGCCCAGGTAGCCCTTCTTCTTGGCCAGGATGTAGTTCATGACCAGCAGCGAACCGGCGATCAGGAAGGCCGGCATGAAGCCTGCGATGAACAGCTTGGGAATCGACACCGTCTGGAACTGACCGTGCATCTCGACCGCCTCGGGAGGCGGTGGCATGCCCAGCGCCGCGATGCCGAAGATGATCATCGGGATGGAGGGCGGGATGACGATGCCCAGGCCGCCCGAGGAGGCGGTGATGGCCGAGGCGTAGCCCCGGTCGTAGCCGCGATCGATCATCGCCGGGATCATCAGCATGCCGACCGCCGCGGTGGTGGCGGGGCCGGAGCCGGAGATCGCGCCGAAGAACAGGCAGGCGAACACGGTGGCCACCGCCATGCCGCCGGTGAAGGGGCCGGCGAAGCTCTCGGCCACGTTGATCAGTCGCCTGGACAGGCCGGCGGCCTCCATCAGCGCGCCGGCGAGGATGAAGGCCGGCAGCGCCATCAGCGGAAAGGAGCCGACCGAGGTGAACGCGATCTGCACGAACTTGATCGGATTGTCGCCCAGGTAGAGAAACGAGACCATCGTCGCCACGCCGAGCGCGACGGTGATCGGTGCCCCGATGAACAGCAGCCCCAGGAAGGAGCCGAACAGGATCAGGATGATTTCACTTTCCATCGTTGGTCTCCTGCGACTTGGCCTGCGATCCGGTCTGCATCTCGGCCGTCGGCGCCCGTCCGCTCATGGCGATGTCCAGCTCGGCCTTGACCTCGTCCAGATCGATGGCGTCGGGGTCCTTGACGTTCTTGCCCAGCACGATGCGCTGGTAGTTGACCTGTATCACCCGCACGGTCATCAGCGTGAAGGCCAGCGGCAGCACGATGTAGACCCAGCTCAGGTGGAAGCCCATCGTCTGCGAGGACTGGAACTTGTTCATCTTGTTGAAGATGAAGTCGATCGACAGATAGACGAAATAGACGTTGAAGGCGATCCAGAACAGGTCGGCGAACGCCTCGATGTACATGACCACCTTGGGCGGCAGCCAGCGGAACTGGAAGGTGACGCGGTTGTGCGCGTACATCTTCGCCGCGTAGCTGGCCCCGAAGAACACGAACCAGACGAACATGTAGATGGAGAGTTCCTCCACCCACGAGAAGGAGAAGGAGAACAGGGTGCGCACGATCACCTGCAGGAACAGCAGGCAGACGAAGATCGTCAGCAGCGTCCGGCACAGATAACTTTCGAGGTTGTCGACGATCTTCCAGAACACGGCCATTCTCCTTGCGGATCGGAAGGGGGGTGGGGAGACGCCCTCGGGCGTCTCCCGCGGCGAGCGCCACTCGCCTCGCCATCACTACCTTGCTACGGTCTGATCAATGCAGCAGCGGCACCGCGCAGCGGGCGCCGGTCGATCACTCGGAGACCGGGTCGCGACCGATCTCGGCCAGCACGGCGTTCATCTGCTCGATGCCGCCGATGCTGTCGTAGAAGTTCGGCCAGACCGCCTCGGTGGCCAGCTTGATGAACTCTTCCTCGTTGTCCGCAGGCTCGGAGATCACCATGCCCTTCTCGACCAGCAGCTCCTTGATCTCCTCTTCCTTGGCGCGCAGGAAGTCGGCCGATGCCTGGGTGGCGGCCTTGCCCGCTTCCAGCACCATGTTCTGGTCTTCCTCGGAAAGCTCCTGGAACACCTGCTCGGAGATGACCAGCGGCTCGATCGAGAAGATGTAGCGGATGTTGGTGACGTACTTCTGCACCTCGTAGAACTTCATCGCGTTGATGGTGGTGTACGGGTTGTCCTGCCCGTCGACCACGCCGGTCTGCAGGCCCGCGAACGTCTCCGACCACGCCATCGGGGTAGGGCTGATGCCCCACGCCTTGTAGGTGTCGATCATGATCTCGTTCTTGGGCACGCGGATGACCAGGCCCTGCAGGTCGGCCACGGACTCGACCGGGCGCTTGGAGTTGGTCAGTCGGCGAAAGCCCGTGTAGCTCCACGCGATGAAGCGCACGCCGGCGTCCTCGATGGTGTTCTCGGTCAGTTGCTCGCCGATCGGGCCCTGGGTCAGCTTCTCGGCGTCCTCCAGGCTAAGGATCACGTAGGGCAGGGAGAATACGCCGACCGTGGGCGAGAACGGCGTGACGTTGTTGATCGCCAGCAGCGACATGTCGAGCGTGCCGATGGCCGCCTCGTTGACCGTGTCCTGCTCGGAACCGAGCTGGCCGTTCAGAAACAGGGTGCCGGTGTGCTCGCCGCCCGAGATCTCCTCCAGAGCTTCCACGAAGGCCAGGCCGGTGACTTCCTGGCTGCTGCCGCCACTGTCGCCGAGCGCGATCTTGAAGTTCTTGGCGCTGGCCGGCGCGACGGCCAGTGCGGCGGCCAGGCCGGCGGCCACGGTCGTGACCTTCAGTCTTGATGCGATACTCATTGGATTTCCTCGGTTGCGGAATGACGCGGCAACGTGGCGGAGCTCGTACCCAATTCTGCAGATCGAGCGTCACTTCGTTGACCGATCGCTGCTCTTTCTACACGTTTCGGATGGATGCGTCACTCACCTTCGAGGCGCCGATCGGGCGTCCGGGCTTGCATTGCGACGGCCATCGCGACGGCGGGTCGTCCCTGCCGGGTCGATCCGGTGCGCGTCACGTTGCCGGCACCACCGGCAAGGGGCGGGGCGCGTCCGGATGCAGGCGCTCCGTCGCCTGCCCGGAAAGAGTGACGGCTCCATACAACAAGGGCGATACCCCCCTGCAACCGCTTGAATGTGGCGAGAGCGACGGCGGCCGGTCGGCAGCTGATCGAATCGCACCGCCCGCCCGTTGATTTCATTGTGGAAGTCGCGTCGCCCCACCGGTCCGCAGCCGTTGCCGGCCAGGTCTCATTCAGGCGTTTCCGCGCCTCGCCACCCACGCTCGAAGGGTAGCCGCCACGTGCGCGGCGTGATCAGCGCGTGCATCGCGTTCGGCCCCCAGGAGCCCTGCGCGTACGGGCTGACCGGCGGCGGCGATTCGATCAGCGGTGCTGATACCTCCCACAGTTTTTCTATTCCACGCGAGGTGGTGAACAGGGTGCGATCACCGCGCATGGCGTCCAGGATCAGCCGCTCGTAGGCTTCGAGCACTTCACCGATGTGACGGGTCTCGTCCATCGCGAACTGCAAGCTGTGCTTGTCCAGCTTCATGCCCGGTCCCGGACGCTTGCCGTAGAACGACAGCGAGGTGCGCGAGGCGTCCGCCAGGTCGAAGGTCAGGTGATCCGGGCCGAGCAGGCCCACCCCCGAGTCCTTCGGGAACATGCTCTTGGGCGGTTCGCGGAAGGCGATCGAGATGACCCGCTGGCCTTCGGCCAGCCGCTTGCCGGTACGCAGGTAGAACGGCACGCCGGCCCAGCGCCAGTTGTCGATGGTGCACTTGAGCGCGATGAAGGTCTCGGTCTCCGATTCGGGATCCACGCCCTCGTGCGCACGGTAGCCGACGTACTGCCCGCGCACCGCATCCTCGGGCTGGATCGGCGTCATGCTGCGAAACACCTTGTTCTTCTCCTCGCTGATCGACTCCGATTCCAGCGTCACCGGCGCCTCCATCGCCACGAACGCCAGGATCTGGAACAGGTGGGTGACCACCATGTCCCGGAACGCGCCGGTGCTTTCGTAGAACGCGGCCCGCGTGCCCAGGCCGAGCGTCTCGGGCACGTCGATCTGCACGTGCTCGATGAAGTTGCGGTTCCAGATCGGCTCGAACAGGCCGTTGGCGAAGCGGAAGGCGAGGATGTTCTGCGCCGGTTCCTTGCCCAGGAAGTGATCGATGCGGAACACCTGCTCCTCGGCGAACACTTCGTGCACCGCCGCATTCAGCGCCACGGCGGAAGCCAGGTCGGTGCCGAACGGCTTCTCCATGACCACCCGGGCGCGATCGACGAGATTCGCCTCGCCCAGCAGCCGCACCACCGCCAGCGCCGCCTTCGGGGGTACCGACAGGTAGTGCAGGCGCCGACTGTCGACCAGGTGCTCCTCGGCGCGCGCCACGGCGGCTTCCAGGGCGCCGGCGCCGGCGGACAGCGGCACGTAGTCCAGCCGTTCGCTGAAGGCCTGCCAGTCCTCGTCGATCGGGCCGCGACGCTGGAATTCGTCGAGAGCGGTGCGACAGTGGGTCCGGAAGGCATCCGCGTCGATGTCCTCGAGAGAGACGCCGATGATCCGGCACTCGGGAATGAAGCCGGTGCTGAACAGGTGGAACAGGCCGGGAATCAGCTTCCGGGCCGCCAGATCGCCGGTGGCGCCGAACAGCACCACGGTCTGGGGGTTTTGCGGGCCTACGCCCGGTGGGACCTTGGGCATCGGGCCGTCTCCGTCGAAATTGCCGCAGTGTAGCGTCGAACCTGCCGGTGCCGAATCGCCCGCCGTGCTGGATCAATGCTCGCCCGTCGTCTGGCCACAAGGCTCCGGGTTTAAAACCGTTACCCTTGTCGCATTGGCGCGATCGCTCGCGCCCATGCCCCCAAGCCCCCCCATCGACGAGTCGCGAACATGAAAATGACCACCGAGGAGGCCTTCGTGAAGGTCCTCCAGATGCACGGCATCGAGCACGCTTTCGGCATCATCGGCTCGGCGATGATGCCTATCTCGGACCTGTTCCCGCAGGCCGGCATCACCTTCTGGGACTGCGCGCACGAATGCACCGCCGGCATGATCGCCGATGGCTACACGCGTGCCACCGGCAAGATGTCGATGGCCATCGCGCAGAACGGTCCGGGCATCACCAACTTCGTCACCCCGGTCAAGACCGCCTACTGGAACCACACCCCGCTGCTGCTGGTCACCCCCCAGGCGGCCAACCGCACCATCGGCCAGGGCGGCTTCCAGGAGATCGAGCAGATGAAGCTGTTCGAGGACATGGTCTGCTACCAGGAGGAGGTGCGCGATCCGTCGCGCATGGCCGAGGTGCTCAACCGCGTCATCGAGAAGGCGGTGCGCGGCTCCGCGCCCGCCCAGATCAACATCCCGCGCGACTACTGGACCCAGGTCATCGACATCGAGCTGCCCCAGATCATCCGCCTGGAGCGCCCCGCCGGCGGCGAGCAGGCCATCGTCGAGGCGGCGAAGCTGCTGTCCGAGGCCCAGTTCCCGGTCATCCTCAACGGTGCCGGTGTGGTGTTGTCCGGCGGCATCGACGCCTCGGCGAAACTTGCCGAGGCGCTCGACGCGCCGGTGGCGTGCAACTACCAGCACAACGACGCCTTCCCCGGCTCCCACCCGCTCAGCGTGGGCCCGCTCGGCTACAACGGCTCCAAGGCCGCCATGCAGCTGATCGCCAAGGCGGACGTGGTGCTGGCGCTCGGCACCCGGCTCAACCCGTTCAGCACGCTGCCCGGCTACGGCATCGACTACTGGCCCAAGGAGGCCAAGCTCATCCAGGTGGACATCAACTCCGATCGCATCGGTCTGACCAAGAAGGTCGACGTGGCCATCCAGGGCGACGCCAAGCGCGTGGCCGAGCAGTTGCTGGAAGGCCTGTCGGGCAAGACGGGCAGCGCGGCGCGGCGCGAGGAGGTCGAGCTGACCCGCCAGCAGTGGGCGCAGGAGCTGGCCTCGATGGACCACGAGGACGACGATCCGGGCACCGACTGGAACGAGCGTGCCCGTGACCGGGAGCCGGATCGCATGTCCCCGCGCGAGGCGTGGCGGGCGATCATGGATTCGATGCCGAAGAACGCCATCGTCTCCTCGGACATCGGCAACAACTGCGCGATCGGCAACGCCTACCCCAGCTTCGAGGAAGGGCGCAAGTACCTGGCACCCGGGCTGTTCGGGCCGTGCGGCTACGGCTTCCCGGCCATCCTGGGGGCCAAGATCGGTCGGCCGGACGTGCCGGTGGTCGGCTTCGCAGGCGACGGTGCGTTCGGCATCTCGATGAACGAGATGACCGCCTGCGGTCGCGGGGACTGGCCGGCGATCACCATGGTGATCTTCAGGAACTACCAGTGGGGCGCCGAGAAGCGCAACACCACGCTGTGGTTCAAGGACAACTTCGTGGGCACCGAGCTGAACCTGGGCGTCGAATACGCGAAGATCGCCGATGCCTGTGGCCTGAAGGGGGTGCAGGTGCGCGGCGTGGAGCAGCTGACCGAGGTGCTGGAGACCGCGATCAAGGAGCAGATGGAGGACGGGGTGACGACCTTCATCGAGGTGGTGCTGAACCAGGAGCTGGGCGAGCCGTTCCGTCGCGACGCGATGAAGCAGCCGACATCGGTGGCCGGCATCGACAAGGCCGACATGCGTCCGCAGCCGATGGCGGTGTAGTCCGGGCGGCAGCGACGATGCGCATGCCGTAGCGCGATCGAGGGCCGGTGCACTGCACCGGCCCTTTTTTTGTCGATGGGATCGTAGAGAGATGTGTCACGGCAGCCGTTCCGGATTGTGGCCATTACGGCTTTTCGCTACGATGCCGCTGTGGTTCCGGCGCGCGTTGCGTGTCGCGAGCAATGCCTGGTCAACCGGATAGCGCTTCATGTTCAGAGACTTCGAGAAGGCTCCTAGCAAGTCTTCTTATCAAATGAAGTTCGTGCTAGCGGGGCTTGCGCTGCTGGCACTCATGGCGGCGTGGATCGCTCGCTCCAACACCGGGCACGAGCTCAAGGCCGTGGAGATGGACCGGCGAGCGCTGGTCGGCGAGTTCCAGGAGACCTCGCTCGCGCTGGACACCACCGTGGCGGCACTGGACGAGACGCGCGTCTCGCTGGAGCTGTCCGAGGCCGAGCTGCAGCAGGTGCAGACCGACATCGAGGCCTTGTCCGCCACCCGCGACCAGCTGAGCGGTGAGCTGGACGAGGCCCGGGCCGCCATCGAGACGTTGACGGCCGAGCGGGATTCGCTGAGCAGCGAGGCCGAGACGCTGCAGGCTGAGGTAGCCAGCGCCGCGCAGACGCGAGCCGAGAGGGTCGGGGCGCTCGAGGCCCAGGCCACCGGGCTCAGCGAGCAGCTGGCCGGCATCCAGGCCAAGCTCGACGCGCGAACGGCCGAACTGGTCGACGCCACCGCCTCGATCGAATCGCTGAGTGCCGAACGCGATGCGCTGCTGGAGGAGATCGGGGTCGCCCGGGCCGAGCTGCAGGACACCCGCCAGCAGAGCGAGGCGGCGATCGCCGAACTGAACAGCGAGTCCGGTGTGCTGGACGCGCTGGCCACCGAACTGCAGGGCGAGCTCGCCCGCATCACCGGCGAGGCGAGTGCGCTGACGTCCGAGCGCGATGCGCTGCTGGGCAACCTGGACGTCGCTCGCGCCGACCTGGGTCGCGTGCGCGAGAACCGGCTCCGTACCACCGGCGAGCTGCGCGGTGAGGTCGACACGCTCACCGACGTGGTCGGTCAGCTCGAAGGGGAACTGGCGCGGGTCGAGTCCGAAGCGGCGGCATCGAGCGCCGAGCGCGACACGCTCAGGGAGACGCTCGAAGCGGTGCGCGCCGATCTGGACCGCACCCGCGAGAACCGCCGCCGCGTCGAGACCGACCTGCGCGAGCAGATGAGTGCCGCCAACGAGCGCATCGGGACGCTGCGCACCGAACTGGACGGTGCCCGCGAGATGCTGGCCCAGGCCGAGGCGGACGCCACCGCGGTCACTACCGAGCGCGATGCGGTAGCCGACGACCTCGACGTGGCCCGTGCCGACCTGACCCGTACCCGCGACAACCGGGATCGCGTCGTGGCCGATCTGCGTTCGCAGATCGACACGCTGGACGACACCATCGAGACGCTGGAGCAGGACCTGGCGGCGCGCGAGCAGCGCATCGCCGAGCTGGACGGCACGGTCGATTCGTTGCAGGGCGCGCAGGGCGAAGCGCAAGGCAAGTACCAATCGCTGCTGTCGCTCTACGGTGACGATACGGCGTCGCTGAACGCCGAGGTCGGCGAGGTGGAGGCCATGAAGGCGCTGCTGGAAGAGGATCTTGCCGCGCTGCGCGAACGGATCTCGGAGACCGAATCCACGCTCGACGATACCGAGGCGGAGCTTCTGCACACGCAGCGAAAGCTGCGCGACAGCACCGAGCAACTGGCCGGTGCCCGTGTCGCCCTGCGCGCCTCCGAAGGCGAGCTGGCCTCCCAGAACCTGGCGCTGGCGTCCGCGCGGGTCGAGCGGGACGAGATGGACGAGGCGGCCGCACAGGCGCGCATCGATCTGGCGGCGGCGCGATCGCAGCTCAAGGCTCGTGCCGAGGAGATGGCGGCGCTGAACCAGCGGCTGGCCAGCGTCCAGGCGGAGCTGGGGCGTTCGGTCGGCGACATGGCCGAGCAGCGCGATCGTTTCGAGAGCGAACGCGAGTCGCTGGAGCGAAAGATTCGGGACGCCGAGGCCCGTCTCGAGGACGTTCTGGCCGAGGTCGAGGCCGGCGAGCAGGAACTGTCGCTGGCGCTGAACTCGCTGAACCGACGCGACGGCAACGTCGACGAGCTGCAGACGCGCGTGCAATCGCTGATGTCGGTGCGCGAGGACACCGGCGCCGAGCTGGAGAACGCCAACGCCGAGCTGCAGGACGCGCGGGCCGACCTGGAAGCCCTGCAGGCGCGATACGACGACGATGTGATCGCGCTGAACGCCGAGCTGGGCGAGCTGGAGGCACAACGGGACGCGTTGAAGGACGAGATCGCCTCGCAGGCGAACGGCGTGTCGGCCATCCAGGAGCAGATGAATGGACTGGATGAGCAGAAGAGCCGGCTGCAGCTTGCGCTGGGCGATCTGCAGTCGCGCTACGAGAACCTGAACGGTACCGTTCTCGAGCTGCGGCAGGAACGTGACGATCAGGTGGGCCAGATCGAGACGCTGCGCGGTCGAATGGAATCCACCAGCGGTCAGCTGGAAGGCGAGCTGAGCGCGGTCGAGGCCACCCTGGCCGACGTGACCGAGGAGCGTGACGCGCTGCTCGAGGAGCGCGGCAAGCTGGAAGACGGTCTCGCCGCGGCCGAGCAGGACAAGGCGGCGGCCGAGGAACGGCTGGCGTTGCTGGAAGCCGACCTGGCCGAGGCGGCCGAGCAGCGCACCGCGCTGGAGGCCGAGAACGCGACGCTTTTGGAAGAGATCAATTCGCTCGAGGGCGATCTGGCCAGCACGACGGCGGAGCTGTCGGCGCTGCAGGTGGAGCTCGACACGCTGGAAGGCGAACGCTCTCGGGCGATCGCGAGGGTGCAGGAACTGGAAGGCGATCGTGCCGACATGAGCGGCCGGATCGCGGCGCTGCGCGAGGAGAACCTGGGCCTGAACCTGCGTATCGGAGAACTCGAGGCGAGCACCGATGTTCGCGTCCAGCAGTTCACCAGCTCGGTGGAGGACACCAGCAGCGAGCTGGCGGCCTCGCAGGAAGAGCTTGATGCGGCGCAGCAGCGGCAGGCCGAGTCCGAACAGCGGATCGAGGCACTGAACGGCGAGCTGCAGCAGCGGGACGACACCATTGCCGAGCTCGAGCAGCGCATCGCCGATCGGGACGTGCAGATCGACGAACTGCGGGCGCAGGTCGGAATTCTCGATGCGGAGATCTCGAACCTGCAGCCGAAGGTGGGCTCGATCGAGGAGCAGCTGGCGGCCGAGCGTACGGCGCTCGGCGAGCGTACCGAAGAGCTGGAGGCGGTTCGCGCCGAACTCGAGCAGAGCGCCACGGACCGGCAGGCGACTCAGGAAGAGCTCGACGAGGCGATCGCGGCCCTCGATCTGGCGCGACCGACGATCCAGGAGCTGCGCAATCGCGCCGGTGGGCTGGAAAGCCGCTTGTCGGAGGCGCGCAGCAGCGTGACGGTGCTGGGCGAGGAGCGCGACGCCGCGATGGCCGAGCTGGAGACCAGCCGCGAGGAGCTGGCCGCCAGCAACGAGGCGCTGGCCGAGGCCCGTGCCGAACTGGAGGAGGCCAACGCGACCATCGATCTGCAGGCGCCGGTGATCGCCCGACTGCGGACAAGCTCGAACGAGCTGGATACCGAGCGTGCCCAGCTGGCGACCCGCGTCGACGAGCTGGAAGCCCAGCTCGCCGAGGCCCGTCAGGCCGACGAGGTCGCCGCGCGTCTGCAGAGTCAGAAGTCGGCCCTGCAACTGCGTCTGGGAAGTCTGCAGACCGACTTCGAGTCGAACGTCGATGCGCTTCGCAGCGAACGTGACGAGGCGGTGGCCGCACTGGACAACGCCAACGAGGAAATGCAGGCGCTCGAGGCCGAGCGCGCGGAGCTGGCGAACGGTACGGAGGCGCTGCAAGGTGAACGCGATGCCCTGGCTTCGGAACGCGACGCCCTGCAGGTGGAACTGGCCGAACTGGCGGCCGAGGTCGGCAACCTCGAGGCGCAGCTGGCCGATGCACAGGCGCGTGCCGATGCATCGTCCGCCGAGCTGACCACGGTCAACGCTTCGCTGGCCGAACAGGAAGCGGCACTGGCCGACGTGCAGCAGCAGCTGAGCCAGCGCGAAAGCGCCATGGCCGAGACCGAGAGCGCGGTAGTGGAGGCGCAGGATGCGCTGGCACGCAGCGAGCAGGCGCTGGCGGATACCCAGGCGCAACTGGCCGAGCGCGAGCAGGCGCTCGGCGAGGCGCAGGCGGCACTGGCCGAGCGGGACGAGGCGTTGGCCGCGGCACAGCAGAGCGCTGCGGAAAGTCAGGCGGCGCTGGACGAGGCGACGCAGGCCGTGTCCGCTCGCGACGCCGAACTGGTCGAGGTCCAGGCACGGGTGGTCGAGCTGGAGACGCAGCTCGAGGAGTCGCGCGCTTCGATGACCGCGCTCGAGGCGCAGTTGACCGAGGCGGAGCAGGTGGCGACGGGTCGTGCGGACGAGCTGGCAACGCTGCAGGCGTCACTGGCCGACACCGAGAGCAGGTCGGCGCAGCAGCTGGCCGAACTGCGCAATCAGCTCGAGACCGCGCAGGCCGATCGGCAGGCGCTGGATGCACAGCTGGTCTCGCTGCAAGGCCAGCGGGACGGGCTGCAGGCCGAGCGTGACGATCTGGCACAGGCACGCGATGCGCTGCAGGCCGAGCGTGACGAGCTGGCACAGGCACGTGATGCGCTGCAGGCCGAGCGTGACGAGCTGGCGCAGGCACGTGATGCGCTGCAGGCCGAGCTCGAGGCGGCCGAGGCGGATCGCGAGGCACGCCAGGCCGAGATCGCCACGCTGAGCGACGAGAAGGCGGCGCTGGAGCAACGCATCGCCGAGCTGGGCTCCAGCAGCGACGAGCTGAGCGGACAGCTGGCGGGTCTGGAAGAACAAGCCACCTCGCTGCAGGCGGAACTGGACGCGGCGCGAGAACAGGCGGCCGAACAGACGGCACTGGCCGAGAACCTGGCAACCCGCATGGCTCGCATGCAGGAAAGCGACGGGGCTCAGGAATCCACCGCGCTGGAGCTGCGCAACACCATCGAGGAGCGGCTCGCCTCCAGCGGCGTCGACAACAGCGACGTGACGATCCGCGAGGACAACAGCGTGGTCGTCAACCTGCCCAGCGAGGCGCTGTTCAACTCCGGCCGTGCGCGGTTGAGCGCGTCCGGACGCGCGTTGATGGGGCGGGTCGCCACGGCCATGCAGGGCATCGACAACGCCATCGTGGTCGAGGGTCACACCGACAGCATCCCGGTCACCGGCGATCTGACCGCCATCTTCCCGAGCAACTGGGAACTGTCGGTGGCGCGGGCCGCCAACACGGTCAACTACCTGCAGAACCAGGGGGGCATCGAACCGGAGCAGCTCTCGGCCCTGGGCTTCGGCCAGTACCGACCGGTCACCACCAACGAGACGCGCGAAGGACGTGCGCAGAACCGTCGCGTCGAGGTCGTGGTCAAGCCCTGAACACGTTCTCACCGACCGTCTGCGTGGCAATGACCGGCGCTTCGGGCATTCAATATGGGCTGCGATTGATCGAATGCCTGATCGCGGCCGATGCGTCGGTCTATGTGCTGATGACCAAGGCGTCGCGCATCTGCATGGGCATGGACACCGATCTGCCGGTGCCGGCGCGTACCCGGGACGTGACCGAGCAGTTCTCCGCTCGCTACGGCGCGAAGCCCGGTCAGCTTCGCGCCTTCGGCCAGGAGGAGTGGACCGCGCCGGTCGCCAGCGGATCGGGAGTACCCGATGCCATGGTGGTGTGTCCCTGCACCACCGGCACGCTGGCATCGATGGCGGCCGGGACCTGCAACAACCTGCTGGAACGGGCGGCCGACGTGGTGCTGAAGGAAGGTCGGCAATTGGTGGTCATGCCGCGCGAGATGCCGTTCTCGACGATTCATCTGGAAAACATGCTCACGCTGGCGCGTGCCGGTGCGATCATCATGCCGCCGAATCCGGCGTTCTACCAATTGCCGAAATCGGTCGATGATCTGGTCGATTTCGTCGTCGCCCGCGTATTGGACCGTCTCGGCATCCCACAGACCCTGATGCCGCGCTGGGGGATCGACGAGCACGCTGCCAGCGAACCTGCCCGGTGAACCCGGGCGTGTCACCAACCTGATCAAGCGATGAGACTGCCGCTGTTTCCCCTGTCGAGCGTCGTGATGCCCGATGGCATCATGAAGCTGCGCTTGTTCGAGCGGCGCTACATCGACATGGTCAAGGATTGCTTTCGCAACGAGACCGGCTTCGGCATCTGCCTGATCCGCGACGGTGGTGAGGCGGGCGAGCCCTCGAAGCCCTATCCCTTGGGCACGCTGGTCAGCATCGTGGATTTCGACCAGGGCGAGGATGGACTGCTGCACATCAGCGCGCAGGGCGGCGAGCCGTTCCGGGTGCTCAGCTACGCGGTCGACGACAGCGGCCTGCTGATCGGCGAGGTGGAAGTGCTGCCGCCATCGCCGGCCACCGAGATGGCCCCGGAGTTCGAGCTGCTGGCGGACAAGCTCGATTTGATCCTGAGCTATGTCGAGCCCGAGATCAGCTATCCCACCCGGCGTCTGGACGATGCGGACTGGGTGTGCCATCGCCTGATCGAGCTGCTGCCGCTGGCGCCGCCGGCCAAGTTCGAGCTGCTGCAGATGGAATCGAACCGGGAGCGTCTGGAGACGCTGGCCTCGTTGCAGATCGAGATCTCGGATCGCTGATCGGCCGGACCCGGGCCGATCCGGTCCGGCGCCGTCAGTTCAAGGGCTTGACGTACACCTTCGAGGCGCGCGAGCGGTTGTAGGCATTGCGTCGCGAGCCGGGCAGCGCGGCCAGTGACGCCTCGGTGTATCCGCGTTCGATGAACCAGTGACCGGTGCGGGTCGACAGCAGCAGGGCACGTTGTCGGCCGCGTAGCACCGCCTCGCGCTCCAGGTGTGCCAGCAGCGCATCCGCGCGCCCTTCGCCCCGGTAATCCGGGTGCACGGCGATGCAGCCGAACTCCACGCTCAGGCCATCGTCCAGCTCGAACGCGGCACCGCAGGCGATGACCAGGCCATCCCGGGTGTCGACGCGAAAGCGCTCGATGTCCAGCTCCAGCTGCTCGCGGCTGCGCGTGGCCAGCGTGCCGTTTTCCTGCAACGGGGTGATCAGGCGGATGATCCCGGCGACATCGTGGATGGTCGCGGTGCGCAGCGCATCGTATCGTCCGGCACTGATCAGGGTGCCGCTGCCATCGCGGGTGTAGAGCTCGGCCAGCAGCGCATCCGGATCGTCGGTACGCAGCAGGTGGACCCGACCGACGCCTGCCCGGCAGACCCTGCGCGCCTGTTCGATCACGCGGCCGAGCCGGCCGTCGTCCCGGTTCTCGCCCTGGTGCTCACCCTGGTACTCGTCATCGACGTTGCCCCGACTTCGCTCACGGCCTTCGTCCAGCCGACGATCGCTGGCCGATACCTGCCGGATGACGGTTCCGCCGGCATCGCGTGGCAGGGCATCGACCAGGTAGACCAGCTTGTCCGCCTGCACGGCGACCGCGATCTCGGCGGCCACCTCGTCGACCGGCAGGTTGAACACCTCTCCGGTCAACGAGTGGCCCAGCGGCGGCTGGATCACCAGGTGCCCGGCGTCCAGCAGGCCCAGCAGTGCCTGACGGCGCACCTCGCGCACCGTGCCGGTATGGCGAAAATCGACCCCGTCGTGCACGCCGAACGGGCGTGCCCAGATCAGGTTGCTGGAGCTGACCGCCAGCTCGCTGCCCGCGTTCGGGGAATCGGGCAGGCCGGTCGACAGCCGTGCCTCCAGTTCCAGGCGAGCCAGGCCGGCCGCGCTCTGGATCGCCTGCAGGGCGCGATCGTCGGTGACCCGACGCCCGTCGATGACCGGCGCCGAGGCGATGCTCCGGTCCGCGTTCCGGTGCGCACCCCGCTCGGCACCGTGCCGCCGCTGCACGGCGTTCTCGGCATCGAGCAGCGCGTCCACCTGGGCACGCAGCCCGAAACACAGCACCACCCTGAGGCCCAGATGGCTCAGCAGCGCCAGGTCGTGCCCCAGGGTGGCGATGAACGGCTCGCTCAGGCAGGCCCCCGGCACCGCGATCACCAGCGTGGCTCCGCGGTGCAGGCGGATGTAGGGCGATGCCTCGCGGAACCATTGGATCGAGCCACGTCGAAGCTCTCGTGCCCGATCATCGTCTCGCGAAACGCCGTCTATCATCAGTGTGCCCGGTGCCGATTCATTCGCCGGCGCCGGACTGGTCCGCTTGATGCGTAGTTCCAGATATCCGTCCGCCTGCCACCGGAGTATCGCCTGCCGTGAGTGTTCCGTCGCGATTCGTCTCGACCCGCCGTGTTTCCGGCAGGCCCTCCAGCGTCCTGTCCGGCGGCGCCCTGTTCGGCAGCTCGATCATCCTGGGTGCCCTGCTGGGGTTGCTCGCCTCGCTGTTCGTCGCTGGCGATGCGCGGGCAGACGGTGACGCAACGCCCGGAGAACCCGAGCCGGACTGGGCCACGACGGTTGCGCGGGTGGCCGACTCGGTGGTCTCGCTCAAGCTCTCGCAGCTGCGCGATTTCGATGACGTTCAGCAGGGCGGAAGCACCGCTACCGGCTTCGTGGTCGATGCCGAGCAGGGCATCGTTCTGACCAACCGCCATGTCGTCAGCTCGGGGCCGATACGGCTCTCGGCCACGTTCCAGAACCAGGAGCGGGTCGACGCGGTGCCGCTGTACCGTGACCCGATCCACGATTTCGCATTCATCCGCTACGATCCGGCGGCGCTGCGACACGCGCGTCCCGCCTCGCTGCCGCTGCGCCCGGACAAGGTGCGCACCGGCATGGACATTCGCGTGATCGGCAGCGATGGCGGCGAGCAGCTGTCGATCCTGCCCGGCACCATCGCCCGGCTGGATCGGGCCGCACCGTCCTACGGGCGCTACGGCTACAACGACTTCAACACCTTCTACCTGCAGGCGGCCAGCGGCACCTCGGGCGGCTCGTCCGGCTCGCCGGTGATCGACGCGGCGGGCGATGTGGTGGCGTTGAACGCGGCGGCCAACAGCCGCACCGCCTCCAGCTTCTTCCTGCCGCTGCCGCGCGTGCTCAGCGCGCTGGAGCGCCTGCGCGAAGGCGTCGAGATCCCGCGCGGCGGCCTGCAGACGATCTTTTCGCACCGGCCGTTCCACGAGCTGTCGCGGCGCGGCCTGGGCCCGGACGTCGAGGCGCGGGTGCGTGACGCCTCGCCGGCCATCACCGGCATGCTGCTGGTGCAGCAGGTGATTCCCGGCGGCGTCGCCGAGAACGTGCTGGAGGCCGGAGACGTGCTGGTGGAGATCGATGGCCAGGTGGTCACCGACTTCGTCACGCTGGAGGCGCTGCTGGACGGGCGCATCGGCCAGAGCCTGCCGATCGACGTGGTGCGTCAGGGCGAGCTGATCAGCGTGCGCACCGGGGTTGCCGATCTGCACGCGCTCGCTCCGCGACGGTTCGTGGAACTGGGCGACGCGGTCCTGCAGGACATGTCGATGCAGCACGCGCGGGCGATGAACCTGCCGCAGCGCGGCGTGGTGGTCATGCGACCCGGCTACTTCTTCGACCGGGCGGGCATCGTGCGCGGCTCGGTGATCGGCGAGGTGAACGGCAGTCCGGTCGACGATCTGAACGGCTTTCTGGTTGCCGTGGCCGCCGCGCCGCGCGAGCGCAACCTGATGGTCGCCTACACCGTGCCGGGGCGGGAGTTCAGCCGCGAGGTCGCCCGTCTGCAGATCGACAACCGCTGGTTCGGCCACCGCTCGTGCGAGCGGGTGGACGCGGCGCGCTTCTGGGACTGCGAGTCGGTGTCGTTGCCGCGCGAACTGCCGCAAGCTCCCGACGGCACCGTGCTGGTTCCCGAGTACCGCGATGCGCTGCTGGATCGGGTCGCGCCGGGCATGGTGCGGGTGGACTTCCACATCCCGTACTCGATCGACAACGTCTACGCGCGCCATTTCAAAGGGGTCGGACTGGTGATCGATCGCGAGGCCGGACTGGTGGCGGTGGACCGCAACACGGTGCCGATCGGCCTGGGAGACGCCAGGGTCACCTTCTTCGGCTCGCACACGGTCGAGGCGAACGTGGTGTTCCTGCACCCGCGGCACAACGTGGCGCTGCTGCGCTTCGATCCGGACGATCTGGGCGGCGCTCGCTACCGGGCGCTGGAGCTTGCCGACATCGACACGCCGTGGCCCGGGGCCGAGGAAGGGGGGCTGACGATGATCGGCTACCGGGCGGACGGTACCTTCCGGTCGAACCCGGTGGACACGCCGTCGCGCGTGACGATCGGCTTCGCCGAGCCGGCGTTGCCCCGTTTCCAGCAGGCACCGCTGGACGTGTACAGCGTGCCGAACGTGCCACCGTCGCTGGGCGGGCCGCTGGTGGATGCCGCCGGCCGCGTCCACGCGCTGTACATGAGCTTCGCGTTCGAGGCCGATCGCGACATCCAGCAGCGCGAGTTCGCCATGCCCGCCTACGTGATCGAGGCGGCGCTGCAGCAGTATCGCGGCGGCCAGCCCTGGTACTCGATCGATCTGCGGCTGGGCTACCGGCCGCTGGCGCTGGCCCGCGAGCGCGGTCTGCCGGATGTCTGGCTGGAGCGCTTCCAGGCGCTGGAGGCCGAGCAACGCCGCGTGCTGTACGTGGACCGCGTCGTGCCGGGCACGGATGCCGCCGACAAGCTGCGCCCGGGCGACATCGTGCTGGCCATCGACGGCGAGCCGGTGTCGAACCTCTTCCGGGCCGAGCGCGCCTCCCAGCGACCGCAGGTCACGCTGTCGATCCTGCGCGCCGCACAGGTGCTGGAGCTGCGGCTGAGCCCCTCGGCGATCCCCACGCTCGGCACGCGCCGGCTGGTCAGCTGGGGCGGCGCGCTGTTCCAGGAGCCGCACGGCGCCATCGGCTTCGAGCAGGGGGTGAACTTTCCCGGGGTCTACATCGGCGGCACCGCCAAGGGGTCGCCGGCCCTGTGGGACGGGCTGTACCGCAACCGCTTCGTGACCGCGGTGGACGGCCAGCCGGTTCAGGACCTGGACGATTTCATCGCGCTGATCAGCACCAAGGGGCAGGACGAGATCACCCGCCTGTCCACCATCGCGATGAGCGGTCGCAGGAACATCGTGGCCGTGCAGCCGGAGTACAACTTCTGGCCGACCTTCGAGATCAAGCACTCGCCGGAGGGCTGGCAGCGGTTCAACTACCTCAACTGAGAACGGCCGGCAGCGCACGATCGTGGCGGACTGTGCAGCGGCTGATCCCGGCACCGCCACACCACGTACGATCGCGGCATGGATGACAGCGAATTCGATGTGATCGTCGCCGGCGGCGGCATGGTGGGCAGCCTGCTGGCGGCGGCACTGGCCTCGCCGGGGGCGGGGCCCGAAAGCGACGGGCAGCGCGATTCGTCCGGCCCGGCACTGAAGGTCTGCGTGCTGGAGGCGGCCGAACCCGAACCGTTCGAGCCGGGCAGTTCGCCGGACTACGACATCCGTGTCTCCGCCCTGTCGGTCGCCAGCGAGCGCATGTTCCGTCACGTGGGCGCCTGGGACGGCGTGCTGAGGCGCCGCGCCGCGCCGTTCGAGCGGATGCGCGTCTGGGACGGCAGCGCCGACGAGCGCGAAGGCACCACGTTCGAGGCGGCCGACGTCGGCGTCGAGGCGCTGGGTCACATCGTCGAGAACCGGGTCATCCAGCTCGCCTTGCTGGAGCGGCTGCGCGAGCTGCCCGGCATCACGCTGGCCTGTCCCGCCACGCTCGAGCGCCACGTGCTCGCACCCCGCGGCGATCATGTCGAGGTAACGCTGAGCGACGGGCGCACGCTGCGCACCGCCTTGCTCGTGGGGGCCGACGGCCCCCGCTCCACGGTGCGCCGGCAGGCCGGCATCGAGTGTCCGCGCGAGCCCTACGATCAGCGCGCGATGGTGGCCACGGTGCGAACCGCGCTGCCCCAGCAAGTCATCACCTGGCAGCGCTTCATGCCGACCGGACCCCAGGCCATGCTGCCGCTGTGCGGCTCGCAGGCGTCCCTGGTCTGGTACCACAGCGACGAGGAGATCGAGCGGCTGAGCGCCCTGGAGGACTCGGCCTTCCTGGACGAGCTGCACCGGGCGTTCCCGGCCGCATTGGGCACCATCGAACACGTGCACCAGCGCAGCAGCTTTCCGATCGCCAAGGCTCATGCCGAACGCTACATCGCATCGCGGATCGCGTTGATCGGCGATGCCGCGCACACCGTTCACCCGCTGGCCGGGCAGGGTGTGAACCTGGGCATGCTGGATGCCGGCGCACTGGCCCAGATCATCCGGCAGGAGCGGGGGCTCGGACGCGACATCGGTTCCTCGCGCGTGCTGCGCGGCTACGAACGCTGGCGCCGTCCCGAGAACGCGCTGATGGTGGAGATCCTCGACGGCTTCCACCGCGCCTTCCAGCCGATGGCGCCGCCCCTGCAACGGGTGCGTGCCCTGGCCCTGGACATCGCCGACCGGGCGGGACCCGCCAAGCACCTCGTCAGCCGCTACGCGATGGGGCTGGCGGGGGATCTGCCGCTGATCGCCCGCTGAGGTCGCGTGCCGAGCGAACCGTCACGCATCCGGAATCAGTCGCTTGCCCAGGCTGACGGTCGCGTCCATCCGATAGCCGAGCGATCGGTAGAAGGCCAGCACCGTCTCGTTCCCGTCGCGCACCTGCAGGTTCAACTTCGGGCAACCGAGCGCCTCCAGCCGCCGTTCGGCCTCGTGCATCAGGCGTCGCCCGATACCCTGGCCCTGACGGGACGGATCCACCGCCAGGTAGTTGACCCAGCCACGGTGGCCGTCGTAGCCGACCATGACGGCCGCGATCAGCTCGTCCTCCTGCTCACCGACCAGGAACAGCTCGTCACCCATCGCCAGCTTGCGGTCGATGTCGCGATTCGGGTCGTTCCAGGGGCGCAGCAGGTCGCAGCGTCGCCACAGCGCGATCACGGCGCGGCGGTCGGCGGTCGGGTCGGTGTCGTCGAAGGGTCGGATCAGCATGAGCGCGATGCTGCCACGGCGCGCGATCGGGGGCCACGACCTTGCGGCCTTGACGTGGCGCATCGCGACATCGCTTGATCGAATTCGTCGATCCGGGCCGTACGATGTCGGCGGGCAACCAAGACGGCGGAGGAGCGAGAGGATGAGCGGCAACATGGGCAACATGGGCGGCAAGACGGCATGAGCGACAAGGGCAGCAGGGACGAGCCGAATCCCGCGGCGGCGATGGCATCGCTGCGCGAGGGTGCTCGGACGGTGCAGCTGGCGACCATCGATGCAGACGGTCTGCCACGTTGCAGCTACACCCCGTTCGCGTGCGACGAGGACGGGGCGCTGCTGGTGTTCATCAGCGACCTGTCGGCTCACACCGGCGATCTGCTGTCCACGCCGCGCTGCAGCGCGATGCTGATCGCCGACGAGGCGGCCTCCAGCGAGGTCTACGCCCGGTTGCGCGTCACCTGGGCCTGCCGGGCCGAGGCCATCGAGCGTGACGATCCGGGCTGGGGCCCGCGCCTGGACATCCTGAAGGCACGTCAGGGCAAGTTGGTTGAGCTCTTGAAGACCCTGGCGGACTTCCGGCTGTTTCGCCTGGTACCCGAATCGGGCCTGTTCGTGATGGGCTTCGGGCAGGCCTACCGGCTGCACGGCGAGGCGCTGGACCGGTTCGAACACGTGCGCGCCGCCTGAGCCGGGTCGGGCTCAAGTCGGCGGACGCCCCGGTCGCTACCCGGCCATGATGAATAGCCTGATAGTGGTGTCGGTCTGCAGCGTCGCGGTGATGGTGCTCGCCGTCGTGCTCTACAACCGGCTGGTCGCGCTGCGCAACCGGGTGCGCAACGCCTACTCCCAGATCGACGTGCAGCTGCAGCGACGCTACGAGCTGATTCCGAACCTGGTGGAGACGGCGCGTGCCTACCTGACCCACGAGCGGGAGACGCTGCTCGCGGTCACCGAGGCGCGAAACGGGGCCGAACGGTGTCGGCAAGCCGCCAGCGAGGCGTCCGGGGCCGCCGGCAAGAATCCGATCGCTGAGCTCGCCATGGCCGAGCGGGGCGTCGCCGGTGCGCTCGGTCGGTTGAACCTGGTCATGGAGGCCTACCCGGACCTGAAGGCGGACGAGCGCATGAATCGCCTGCACGAGGATCTGGCATCGACCGAGAACCGCGTGGCGTTCGCACGCCAGGCGTACTCCGATGCGGTGATGCGGTACAACACCGGCATCGAGACGTTCCCGGCGATCGTGGTCGCGCAGCTCCTGCGCTTCGATCAGGCCCGGCTGTTCGAGGCCGGCTCCGAAGAGCATCGCGAGCCGGTCACCGTCTCGTTCGCCTGAAGCGCGCGCGTCCGGGTCACCGGCAGGAGGCACGTTGGACTTTCTCGGCGCCCAATCCGATACGCGCGCCCGCTCGCGACTGCTGATCGTGCTGTTCGTATTGGCACTGGCCGCACTGGGTGCCGGTCTGCACATCGCGGTGACCGGCGTGGCGATGCTGTTCGGGGTGGTGCCCTCGCTGTCCGAACCGAACGGGCCGGTGCGGGCCATGATCGGTCTGCTGTGGGCCGGCGTGCTGCTCGGTACGCTGTTCCGCTGGCTCGATGTGCGCCACGGTGGCGAGAAGCTGGCGCGCCGGCTCGGTGCGGCACCGCTGGAGGAGGCCCCGCAGCGCATTTCCGACACGCCACTTCGCAACGTGGTGCAGGAGATGGCGATCGCCGCCTCGCAGCCTGCGCCGCCGATCTACGTGATGACGAGGGAGCATTGCCTGAACGCGTTCGTGCTGGGCACGCCGGCCACCGGACTGGTGCTGGTCGTGACGGCGGGCGCACTGGAGGCGTTCGATCGCGCTCAGTTGCAGGCGGTGATCGCGCACGAGTTCGGGCACATCGCCTCCGGCGACACGGTGGTCAACATGCGACTGCTGGTCGCGCTGGGCGGCTTGCACGCGCTCGACGAGATCGGGCAGCTGTGGCAGTCACGAGCGCACGATCGCCAGCTTCACCCCGGTGTGGTGCTCGGTGGTGCGCTGCGCACGTTCGCCAGCCTGGGAGTGCTGCTCGGCGGCGTATTGCGTGCGGCGGTGTCGCGTCAGCGAGAGTACCTGGCCGATGCGCAAGCGGTGCAGTTCACCCGCGATCCCGCGGCGCTGGCCGGTGCGCTGCACGTCGTCGCCCACGTCGCGGACGCGGTGCCGCTGCACGATCATCGCGGGGCCGAGCTTGCACATCTGTGTTTCTCGGGAGGTCGCGCTTCGAGGTGGCGGCGGATCCTCGCCAGTCATCCGACGCTGCCATCGCGTATCGCCGCCATCGACCCGCACCATGCGCTCCGGCAGCGTGTCAGGGCCCGCCGCCGTGAAGCGGTGCGGCATCCCCCGACAGCAGCGTGGCGAGAAGATCGGGCCGGTCGGTGACGATTCCGGCCGCCCCGCGCGCGATCAACGTGCGCATGCGCGCCTCGTCGTTGATGGTCCAGTAGACCGGTTCGATCCCGTGTGCACGGGCGGTGGCGATGAACGCCGGGGTGGCCAGCGACAGTCCGGCATGGCGCATCGGAATCTGCAGGAAGCGGTACGGCAGGCCCGGACGAGTCGACACGGGCAACGCCGAAAGGCCGTCGCCGCGACCGATACCGCGACGAAAATACAAGGACACCACCTCCCGCTTGCTGGCGGCGGTCGCCACCCGCGGCGATCGGCGCCGGAAGTGCTGCAGCACCGCGTTGTGAAAGCTGCCCACGGTGACGTTGTCGCACCGGTCGGCGCGTTCGATCGCCTCGGCCACCCGGTCCGCCGCGATCGTGTCCCGATCCTTGATGTCGATGTTGATGCGCACCATCGGATAGCGCTCGAACAGCGATTCGAGCGACTCGATCCGGGCGCCTTCGCCGCGCCAGGAACGACCGTCCGGGTCCTGGAACCGGTAGCCGGCGTCCAGCCGCACGATCGTTTCGGCGGTGTGCGAGCGCACCGTTCCGTAGCCGTCGGTGGTGCGATCCAGCCGTTCGTCGTGCACCACCATCACGCGCTGGTCCCGACTGAGCCGCACGTCGGTCTCCAGCACCCGGGCGCCGACGCGAAGCGCCCAGTCGAAGGCGATGGCGGTGTTCTCCGGGCGAAGCAGGCTGGAGCCCCGGTGGGCGTAGATGACGGGCCGTGCGGCGACGGCGGTGCTCTTTCCCGGGTAGTCTTCAGGGGTCGTCACGAGTCGTCGTCACGCTGGAGCTCGATGCAATGTACCCCTTGAGAACCGTCGTTCCGCTGACGCTGCTCGCCGCGGTGGCGGGTGGTGCGGTCGGAGCGGGTGCCGTGCAGCTGGTCGGCGGTGCGAACGATCGGACCGTGGCCATCGCAGCGGCGGAAGAGCCGGCGGCTCCGCCCACCGCAGGAAGCATTCCCCTGGCACCGACGTCCGGGGCATCCGTACCCGACGGGCCGTCGGACGAACCCGGCCAGGATCAGCTGGCGGCGATCGCTGCGTTGCGCGCCGAGCTCGACGCCGCCGCCGCCGAGCGCTCCCAGCTGGCGGCCACGCTGCTCGGAATGAATCGCGAGATGGCGTCGCTGGAACAGGCGATCGGCGCGTTCAACCTGCCGGCCGGGGGCTTGTCCGGCGATCCGGCCGCCGATGCGGCCTCGGCGATGGCCGAGTCCGGTGGAGCGCTGGGCGATCCGGCGTCGGCGGGCGCTCGCGCCGGCTCCCGCAGCGGACTGAACGTCGACGGCCTGCAGGCGGCCGGTGTCGACCCGCTGGTATCGGCCGAGCTCGAGCGGCGCAGCGATGCCTGGCAACTGGCGCGTCTGGAACTGGTCGATCGGGCGGCGCGCGAGGGCTGGGACGACTCGGAGGAGCTCGAGCGCCAGCTCGACCAGCTGGGGGAGGAGCGGCCGGATCTGCGCGAGGAACTCGGGGACGATCGCTACGATGCGTACCTGTTCGCCGCCGGTCGTTCGAACCGGATCGGCGTGGAATCGGTGATCCCCGGCTCGGCCGCCGAGGTGGCCGGCCTGAGTGCCGGCGACATCGTGCTCGGCTACGCCAACGAGCGGCTGTTCGACGTGCGCTCGCTGCAGCGCGCCACCCGTGCCGGCAGCCTGGGCGAGAGCGTGACGCTGCAGGCGTTGCGCGACGGGCAGTCGCTGTCGCTGCAGGTCCCGCGCGGTCCGCTGGGGGTCACGCTGTCCCCGCTGCGGCGCGAACCCTGAGGCCTGAGCGCGCATTTTCGGCTGCGGAACGGCCTACGTGTCCCGGACGGCCAGCTCGATCGTCAGCGTGGCACGCAGGGTGTCGCCCGGCTCCAGCACCTGAACGCCGGCATCGATGCCGCGCGCGTGCAGGTTGACGCCGTCGTTGGCGTTGGAGATCGGTTCGACCGCGAAATGCGGGGCATCCGGATTGAACAGCACCAGATGCGAGCAGACCGGGCTGGCCTGCAGGATCATGCTGATGCCGGCGCCCGGCCAGCTGATTCGCGAACGACCGGCGAGGCCGGCGAAGCAGTGATCGATGCGCTGATCCGGGTCCAGTTCCCTGGGCTCCCGGAAGTCCAGCGCCGGGGGCAGCGGTTGCGCCGCACCGTCCGGCAGGGCATCGCCGTCGGCATCCGGGTAGACCGTCGATACGGGCAGGGTCAACGTCGGTCCGCTGCCATCGATGTCGCGCACGAAATAGGGGTGCCAGCCGAACCCTGCCGGCATCGCGCTGTCGCCGTGGTTGGTCAGCGACATCTCCGAGGTCAGGCGTTCGCCCAGCAGGGCGTGCTCCAGCGTCGCCTCGATCGGCCACGGCCAGTCCGGCGCCTGGGCCGCGGCGCGTGAGTCGAAGCGGCACGACGCCAGTTTCCCGGTCACGGTGTCGACCTCCCAGGGCAGGGTGCGCAAGGCGCCGTGGATGGCATGGCGCTCGGGCCGTCCGAGCTGGTACGCCTTGCCCTGGAAGGTGAAGGCGCCGTCGCGTAGGCGGTTGCTGTAGGGAATCATCATGAAGCAGGCCGCGGACAGCGCCGGTGCAGCGTCTCGTCCGGCGTCCCGGCCAGGCCCTCGAGCAGCGCCACCGCCGGGGCGGCAATCGGGGACCAGCGACACCCACTCGTCGCCGCGGCGCACCTGCAGGGCCTGCCACTCGACGCCGTGATCCGGGTTCAGCCACAACCGCAGCCGTTCGCTTGCCAGTTCGATCGCCATCGTCAATCCCTGCTGCTCGCCGGTGGGCATATTAGGGGAGTTGCGTGGTCTTTGCGGCGCTGTTGCAGGCAGTGGGGTGACTTCCTACACTGCCTGCCTGACGCCGACCCGGCGCCGTCCGCACTGCGCCCTGCCGATGTTCCGTTTCGCTGCTTCGACCGTTCTTGCCGCCTGCTGCCTGGCCGGGGCGACCCTGCCCGCCGGTACGGCACTCGCCCAGGGAGGGCTTATCCTGGGCGAACCGGATACTCCCGACACGCTGGACCTGGGCGCGCCGCCCGAGCCCGCCACCGGCACCACCCGGCCGACCGGACCGACCCGGCCGCCGGCCACCCGGCCGGTGCAGCAGGCGCCCGCGGTCCCGCAGCAGGCGCCGCAGTCCAGCGGCTCCGAACCGCTCGCCCCGCAGGTGCAGGAAGGGGCGACGCTGACCCGCACCACGGTCGGTGCGTGGGAGGTGGCCTGCGCCGACAACGGACAGTGCGCCATGGCACAGATCGGCAACGATTCCCAGGGCACGCCGGTGCTGGAGATGGTGATCAGGAAGCTGCCGGAGCCGCTCGAGGTCGGTGATCGCTCCGCCATCGCGGTGCTGGATGTCGTCACGCCGCTGGGCGTGGTGCTGACCGACGGGCTGGGGCTGACGATCGACGGCGGGCAGACCGAGGCGGCCCCGTTCCAGATCTGCACCGAACAGGGGTGCCTGGTGCGCGAGCCGATCGATCAGGGGCTGATCGATCGGCTCAAGCGCGGCAGCGTCGCCAGGATCGAGATCGTGGCGGCCAATCAGGGACCGATCGCCGCCGATCTGTCGTTGTCCGGATTCACCAGGGGCTACGACTCGATCGAGTGAGCGCACCGGTGGCCCGGGCGACAAGACAGGCGACGTGACGAGCGACATGACGGGCGACACATCGGACGACATGAGCGCAGGCGAGGCAGGCGGCAGGGCAGGCGGCAGGGCGGTCGCCATCGTCGGCGCGGGCGGCATAGGCCGTGCCCTGGCGCAGGCGCTGCTGGTGCGCGACGATATCGGGCAGGTGATACTGATCTCGCGGCGCAGCGACGTGTCGCTGGAAGATCCGCGCGGTGCGCTGGTGCAGGTCACGCTGGACGTCACCGACGAAGAAGCGGTGTCCGGCTGGCTGCAGGGCCTGCCCCGGCTGGACTGGCTGATCAACACGGTCGGCATGCTGCACGACGAGAACCACGGGCCGGAGAAGTCGATCCGCCAGTTCGACAGCGATCACTTCCTGGCCAGCATGCGAATCAACTGCGCCCCGACGCTGCTGCTGGCCAAGCACGCCCATGCGTTGCTCAAGCGCAGCGAGCGTGGCGTGTTCGCCACGGTGTCGGCACGCGTGGGCAGCATCGAGGACAACGGGCTGGGCGGCTGGTACAGCTACCGTGCCTCCAAGGCGGCGCTGAACATGGCACTGAAGTGCCTGGCGATCGAATGGCAGCGCGGCTCGAAGTCGATCCGCGTGGCGGCCCTGCACCCGGGAACCACCGACACGGCGCTTTCCGAACCGTTCCAGGCCAACGTGCCGGATGACAAGCTGTTCACGCCGGCGTTCACCGCCGAGCGCCTGCTCGAGCGCATCGATTCGCTGCACGACATGCCGTCCGGACAGTTCCTGGCCTGGGACGGCGAACGCATCCCCTGGTGAGGCACGTCCGGCCGGGTCGAACGGGTCGACGGTCGCCCGAACGGATCGCTAGTCCCGACGCACGTTCGCATCGAAGTCGTACAGCGACGCATCGTGCAGGTGCGAGGGCACCACGTTGCCCAGCGCGGTGAGCATCGAGGCGATGCGTGACGGATCGTCCGCCTCCCAGCTGGCCAGCTGCGCCTTCATCGCCTGGCGCTGCAGGTTCGGCTGCGAGCCGCACAGCGTGCACGGGATGATCGGATAACCGGCGGCGATCGAATGTCGAGCGATGTCGCGCTCGCGGCAGCGGATCAAGGGACGGATGACGACGTGTCGGCCATCATCGCTGTGCAGCTTGGGCGGCATGCTCTTGATCGAGCCACCGTGGAACAGGTTCAGCAGCAGGGTTTCCAGCGCATCGTCGGCATGGTGGCCGAGCGCGATGCGCGTCGCACCGATCTGGGCGGCGGTGCGGTACAGGATGCCGCGCCGCAGCCGCGAGCACAGTCCGCAGGTGGTGCGTCCGGCCGGCACCTTGTCGGTGACGATGGAGAAGGTGTCCTCCTCGACGATGCGATGGTCCACCCCCAGCCCCGACAGCCATTCGGGCAGCACGTGCTCGGGAAAACCGGGCTGCTTCTGGTCCAGGTTGACCGCGGTGATGCGAAAGTCGATCGGCGCGACCCGCTGCAGGTGCAGCAGCAGGTCCAGCATCGTGTAGCTGTCCTTTCCACCGGACAGGCACACCATCACGTGGTCACCGTCCCCGATCAGCCGATGCTCGACCACCGCCTTGCCGGTCTCGCGCTTCAGGCGGGTCCACACGGCGGCGGGGGAGCGGGCCGGGGGCAGCTGGACGGGATGGATGGCAGCGTTCATGGCGGGCATTGTCGCCCGGATGCGAGCGTGGCGTCAGCAGCGAGGAACCGGGCGCCCTCCCATGCGCTACGTCACGCCCTCCAGCGCCGCCCTGACCGCCGCGGTCACCTTCGCCGTGCCCGTGTTCCCTCCGCGCTCGATCGTCACCAGGTCACCGCCCCGGAACGCGTCATGCACCGCGTCCCGCAGCCGCTCGCCGGCGTCCCGAGCCGCCTGGCAGCGGTGCTTTTCGCCCAGCCAGTCCAGCATCATCGCCCCGGACAGGAACATCGCGGTCGGGTTGGCCACCCCCTTGCCGGCGATGTCCGGTGCGCTGCCGTGGCAAGGCTGGAACACCGCGTGCTCGTCGCCGATGTCGGCCGACGGGGCATAGCCCATGCCACCGATCAGGGCGGCGCCCAGATCGGACAGGATGTCGCCGAACAGGTTCTCGGTGACCATCACGTCGTACTCCCACGGGCGGGTGACCAGGTTCGCCGCCATGATGTCGACGTAGGCGTGGTCCGCGCGCAGCGGGAACTCGTCCACCACCTCGTGGAAGATCTTCCTGAAGAAGGCGAAGGCGCCGAACACGTTGGCCTTGTCGATGCAGGTCAGACGGGGCGGGGCGGCCATGTAGGCATCCTCGCTCATCGCCACCTCGCCCGCCGGTTGTCCGTCGCGCCTCGTCCCACGACCGCCCCCCGTCCGATCGAGCGCCCGATGGCGCGCCCGGCCGCGCGTCAGCGCCGGATCGGCAGCCAGCGCCCGATCGCGCGCTCGCGACATCGCGAGCCGTGCCGAGGCAAGAAACAGCTTCTCGGAAGTCTTGCGGGTGATCACCAGCGTCTCGCGCGCTTCGCGATCGTCCTCCAGCGTGCCCCTGGCCTGCGGGGCGAACAGGCCCTCGATCGACTCGCGCACCAGCACGAAATCGATGGTCGCCGCGCGTGGATCGGACAGCGGGCCCGGTACGCCCGGAATGCTGCGCACGGGACGAAGCCCGGCGTACAGGCCCAGTTCGAAGCGCAGGTCCAGCTGCGGGGTGATCTCGGTGCCGTCCGGGTAGCGGATCGCCGGATCGCCCATCGCGGCCAGCAGGATGGCATCGCTGGCGCGCGCGGTGGCCATCGAGGTCGCCGGCAGCGCCTCGCCGGTGCGCTGCCAGGTCTTCGCGCCGGCCGGCAGCGTGGTGCAGTCCAGCGCCACGCCGCCGGCGAGTTCGCAGGCGCGGGACAGCAGGTCCAGGCAGGGCGCGATGATCTCCTCGCCGATGCCGTCACCGGGGAAGACCGCGATCGAGAAGCGTTGCGTCATGGGGGACAGTTTCCAGAAGAGCGAGAACGAAAAGCAACGGGGCTGCGATGCCGGCCGGACGCGGGGACGCCCGCTCCACGATCGGATAGTCTCTGGTACGACGGCATGAGCACGGGTGGTCCTTCTCGTCACCCCGCTCGCTGCTTCATAGTTCAGTCGAGCGTGTGCCCACCGATCGCCGCGCCCCGCCTTCAGGGAGACTTTCCGCATGAACAAGCGTACCGACGTTCCCGACATGTCCGAGCTGGTCGAGATCGACAAGCGGCATGTCTGGCATCACCTCACGCCGCACAAGCCGCTGGAGCACAAGGATCCGCTGGTCATCGTGCGCGGCGAGGGCATGCGCATCTGGGACCAGAACGGCAAGGAGCACCTGGACGCGGTGTCCGGGGCGGTCTGGACCGTGAACCTGGGTTACGGGCGTACCCGCATCGCCGATGCGGTACGCGATCAGCTGGTGGAGATGTGCTACTTCGCAGGCTCGGCCGGCAACCTGCCAGGCATTCGCTACGCCCAGAAGCTGATCGAGAAGATGCCGGGCATGAGTCGCGTCTATTACTGCAACTCTGGTACGGAAGCGAACGAAAAGGCCTACAAGATGGTGCGCCAGATCGCCGCGAAGGATGGCGGGCGCAAGCACAAGATCCTGTACCGCGATCGCGACTATCACGGCTCCAGCATCGCCACGCTGTCCAGCTGCGGTCAGGGCGAGCGCAAGGCGCACTACGGCCCGTTCACGCCGGGTTTCGTCGAGGTTCCGCACTGCTCGGCCTATCGCAGCGAATTCGGCGAGGAGGCCGACTACGGCGTGAAGGCGGCCCGGGAGATCGAGAAGGTCATCCAGCGCGAGGATCCGGATACCGTCGGCGCCCTGTGCCTGGAGCCGATCACCGCCGGTGGCGGCGTCATCACGCCGCCCGAAGGCTACTTCGAGACGGTGCAGGAGATCTGCCGCAAGTACGGCGTGCTGCTGCACATGGACGAGGTGGTCTGCGGGCTGGGCCGTACCGGCAAGTGGTTCGGCTACCAGCACTACGGCATCCAGCCGGACATCGTCACCATGGCCAAGGGCGTGGCATCCGGCTACGCCGCCATCGCCTGCACCGTCACCACCGAAGCGGTGTTCGACCGGTTCAAGGAAGACGACGACACGATGGGCTACTTCCGCGACATCAGCACGTTCGGCGGGTGCGCGGCCGGGCCTGCCGCCGCGCTGGAAACGATGGCGATCATCGAGGAGGAGAACCTGCTCGAGAACGCCGAGCAGACCGGCGAGTACCTGATGGAGAAGCTGCAGGGCTTGCAGAACAAGCACAAGATGATCGGGGACGTGCGTGGCAAGGGGCTGTTCGCGGGCCTGGAGCTGGTCGAGGATCGCCAGACCCGGAAGCCGGTGCACGAGAGCGTGCCGATGAAGATCGCCGCCGACTGCATGGAGCAGGGCGTGGTCATCGGGCGCACCAACCGCAGCAACGAGCACGGGTTCAACAACACGCTGCTGCTGGCGCCCGCACTGATCGTCTCGCCGGCCGAGATCGATATCGTGGTCGATGCGATCGATCGTGCGATGAGTCGCCTGACCGCCTGACCGCCTGAAGGGATCGACCGCCTGATCGGATCGACCGGATCGACCGCCCGGCCGGGCCTTGTCCGGTCAGGCGGCACCATCGCTGCTAGCCTTGCAGGCTCCCGATCGATGCCAGGAGCCCTGTTCCGTGTCCGACCCTAGTAGCACCGCCGTTCCGGTCGTTCTGGCCGGAGGTTCCGGCACGCGCCTGTGGCCGTTGTCCCGGGCCGACTACCCCAAGCAGTTCCTGGCACTGTCGAGCGGGCGAACGCTGCTGCAGGACACCGTCATCAGGGGGCGTACGGTGTGCGGCGCGGCGCCGGTCGTCGTTGCGGCCGAGGCCCATCGGTTCCTGGTGGCCGAGCAACTGGCCGCGATCGATATGCGGGACGCCACGATCATGCTCGAGCCTGCGGCACGCAACACGGCCGCCGCCATCGCGGTCGCGGCGCACCGCGTCGCCACCACCACGGCCGCCGATGCGGTCATGCTGGTGATGCCGGCCGATCACCGGATCGAGGATCGGGCAGCGTTCGATGCGGCGATCGTACAGGCGATCGCCGCGGCCGCCGACGGTGACATCGTGCTGCTCGGCATCGAACCGACGCGCGCGGAGACAGGCTATGGCTACATCACCGTCGATGGCAGCCCGTCCGCACGCGGCTCGTCCGAACGCGGCCCTCACCGCATCATCCGTTTCGTGGAGAAGCCGGATGCCGCCGCGGCGCGCACGCTGATCGCCGGGGGCGACTGCTACTGGAACAGCGGCATGTTCGTGTTCCGGGCCGACACCTTCCTCGACGCCCTGCAGCGGCTGGAGCCGGACATGCACGCAGCCACGCACCAGGCCGTCGCCGGGGCGCAGGAGGATCTGGACTTCCTACGTCTGGCGGCCGAGCCGTTCGAGGCCTGCCGATCGGTGGCCGTCGACGTGGCGGTCATGGAACGGGTGCAGGGCGCGCGCCTGGTGCCGTTCGCCGGCGGTTGGTCCGACATCGGCAGTTGGGATGCGGTGCACGATACTTCCGCGCCGGACACGCACGGCAACGTCGCGCTCGGCGATGTGGTCGCGCGCGGGTGCGCGAACAGCTATGTCCGTGCCGAGTCGCGGCTGATCGTCGCCCTGGGGCTGCAGAACACCATCGTGATCGAGACACCGGATGCGGTCCTGGTGCTGGATCGCGATCATGCCCAGGATCTGAAGGGCGCACTGTCGGTGCTGGCCGAGCAGCAGCGCAGCGAGCTGACGACGCACCGGACCTGCTACCGCCCCTGGGGGCACTACGAGTCGTTGATCGTGGGCGGGCGCTTCCAGGTGAAGCGGATCAGCGTCAGGCCCGGCGCCATGCTGTCGCTGCAGAAGCACTTCCACCGCGCCGAGCATTGGGTCGTGGTCAAGGGTACCGCCGAGGTCACCCGTGACGACGAAGTCATCGTGCTGACCGAGAACGAATCGGTGTATCTGCCGCTCGGTGCGGTGCATCGCTTGCACAACCCGGGTCGCATTGCGCTGGAGATCATCGAGGTGCAGACCGGCAGCTACCTGGGCGAGGACGACATCGTGCGCCTGGGCGATCGGTACGGACGAGGGTAGCGGCACCGGCCGTCGGCGGAACCTGGCGGGACCGGTAGAAGGCAAAAAGGCCCGGATCCGCCAGGATCCAGGCCTTTCTGCGCAGCGAACTGGATCGTCGGTCGCCGCATGGATACCTCGCTGCGACGCGGCCTGCGGGACGACGTTCCCCGCAGGCCGCGGCGCGTCCGGGCCTTACTGCGCCAGGTTGCCGAGCCGCTCGAGCATCGGCTCGAGAACCGGGTTCAGCACGTCGGCGACGCCATCGATCGCGGTCTTCTCGTCGATGAGGGGCCGGAGCCGCTCGATACCGCTACCCACGACATTGGCCAGCGGTGCACGCAGGCCTTCCGGTGCGGATTCCAGCGTACCCGCGACCTCATCCAGCGCCGAGCTGGCCTCCTCGATACGCGGCACGGCCGCCTGAGCGGTCTCGATGTCGGTCACACCGGTCAGCGATGCACTGGTACGACCGAACACGCCGCCCAGCTGCCGGCTCACGGCACCCAGGTCGAAGTCGCCGGACTCGCCGGCGGCCTCTTCAGTCGCCACCTCTTCGGTCGCCGCTTCGTCGCTCCCGGCTTCCTCGGTGGTTGCGGTGTCCGTGGAGGTTTCGGCGCTGTCGCCTTCGCCTTCGGTCACGTTGACCTCGGCTTCCTCGGTCATGTCGGCAGCGGTCTCCTCGGTGGCTTCCGCCGCATCGGTGGCCGTCTCTTCAGCCGCCTGCGCCGCATCGGTCGCCACTTCCTCGGTGGTGTCCGTCGCCTCAGCAGTCGCTTCCTCGGACGCTTCAGCCGCATCGGTGGCCGCTTCTTCGGTCGCCTCTGCCGCCTGCTCGGTAGCCTGCTCCGCTTCCGCCGCTACTTCCTCGGTCGCCTCGCCAGCTTCTGCCGCCGCTTCCTCGGTCGCATCGGCCGCGTCCGCCGCTACTTCCTCGGTCGCCTGAACCGCATCACCCGTGGCTTCCTGAGTCGCATCAGCCGCATCGGCCGCGACTTCCTCGGTCTCGTTCACCGTCTCTTCGGTGGCATCCGCCACGTCGGCCGCCGCTTCCTCGGTCGCCTCGGCGGCATCCGCCGCCACTTCTTCTGTCGACTCCGTCACGTCGGCCACGGCTTCCTGGGTGGCATCCACTGCATCGGCCGCCGCTTCCTGGGTCGCATCGACCGCATCGCCCGCCATGTCGGCAGCACCCGCGGCGGCATCCTGGATCGCCTCGCCGGCATCGGAGGCCACATCTGCAACGGCACTTCCGGCATCGGACAGCTGGTTACCGACTATCGTGGCCATTTCCGCCGCGCCATCGGCTGCCGCGTCTCCGGCGTCCGCCGCTTCTTCGGCTACCGCGTCACCGGCATCCGCCGCTTCTTCGGCCACGCCCTCGGCACCTTCACCGTCGACCACGAGCACCTCTTCGGCACCATCGGCGGCGTTGGCAACCTCGGCATCCACATCGGCAACCGCCGCATCGCTCTCGACGGCGGCTTCCTCGACCATCGCCTCTTCGACCGGGGCATCGGACTCACCGTCGGCCGGCTCTACCACCACGACGTTCTCCTCCACCGCCATGTCATCGGTAGCCCCCTCGCCATCGGCAGCGGCTGCATCCGCTGCCACATCGACGTCGACCACGGCATCGTCGGCGAGCACTTCGGCACCGTCCGCCGGAGCGTCGGTGGCTGCATCGGTCTCGACGATCGTCTCGTCGGACGGCGCGGCAACGGCCGGATCCAGGGCTGCTGCGGCTTCGGCTTCCACTTCTTCCGCGCTGGCAGCAACGGCCGCAGCCCCTTCCTCGGCATTGGCTTCCGCCTCTGCAACGGTCGCTTCGGACGACTCGGCCGCCATGTCGGCAGCTTCGCTGGCAGCGGCCGCCGCTTCGGCGACCGAGCTTTCCGCCGCGGCGGCTGTCTCGTCGGCAGCTTGCGTAACGGCCTCGGCCGCCTCGTCAGCGACCGCTTCGGTGTCGACCGCATCAGCATCGGCCATCTCGGCTTCCGTGTCTTCGGCCGCTTCGTCGGTGGCGCTGGCGATCTCTTCCTGAACCTCTTCGGGGGCCTCTTCCGCCGCGGTCTCGATCTCGGCCGCCGTGTCGACGTCCGCCTCGGCCGTCTCGTCGGTCGACCCATCGACAGGCTCGATGTTCGCCTCGGTCGTGGCATCGGTGGTCACGACGATGTCGGCGTCGGCCTCTTCACTGGCCGCTTCGACGGCGGTAACCGCTTCCGCGGTCTCCACTTCGTCATCGTTCTGTTCCACCACGGCCGTCTGTTCGACGTCTTCGTCACCGCCGCCAATCAGGCTGATCACGATCCACGCGAGCAGCAGGATGCCGACGATCGGCAAGAGTTTCTTCCACATCATCGAAAGTTGTTCTCCTAAGAGGTTGACAAGGGCTGGTCCGGTCGGCTTCGGTCGTGGCGGCCGGGGAGAGGCGACTCGGACGATGCTGAACGTTGCCGGCGCAGCGTATCAGGGTCGTCACCGCCTGCTGGCACTTCGGTAGCTTCGTTCATGAACCATTGTGAACTTCCAGAAGGGTAGGCATTTCCGTCCGGCGAATCATTGACGCTTTTGGGTAACCTCCATGGCTTCACCCACAACCGAACGGAAACGCTTCGTCCATGGACGAGTTCGTCTATCGCTTCCTGCTCGACAGCGGCTATCCGCGTGCGGCGATCCTCACCGATCTGGGCCTGCTGTCGAAGGAGGGAGCCCGCTCGGACGCCGCGGCGACCGGGGCGAGCGTTCGTCCGGACTTCGCGATCGTCGATCCGGACACCCTCGACCGGCTGGCGGTCCTGCTGGCGGTGCCCGCGCTCGGCGATCAGGATCTGGCGCGTGCCGCACACGATCTGGGCAGTTACGCACAGCGCCTGGGCGGGCGCACGGTGCAGGGATTCCTGATTCGCATCGATCCGGAAGCCGGCACGATCGACGAGCGGGTGCGTTTCTTCCGGGTGTGGCCCTCGCGTGCGCTGGAACCGATACCGGCAGATGCCTTCCCGGACCTGGCCGCGCTGCGCACCTGGCTGCGATTGACGCTGCGAGCCGGCGCACCGTTCGTCTCGCCGATCATCTTCGATCTGGACGAGGAGGCGATCGAGCCGGCCGGCCCGCGCTCGATGAGGATCGAGGACGAAGACGACGACGAAGATTGGGACGAGAACCGGGACGAGAACCGGGACGAGGGCCGGGCGCCCGGTGGCAGAGTGCGCCCGGGGCTCGGCGTCTGGCTGCCGGGTCTGGCACTGGGCGCGCTGGCGATCGCCGATCGGGCGGTGCTGCCGGAACAGATCGGTCTGCTCGATGCCGAGCAGGCGCTGCTGGCGGTCGGCGCGGCGCTGTCGTTGCTGTGGGCGATGGTGGTGCGCCGCTGAGGTAGCGGCAGTGAAGGTCTTGTCAGCCATGGATTCGTCTGGCAAGCTACACATCAACATATAAAGATATGTTTATGTGTCATGGAAGTGCTGCTGTCCGGACTGCGCGCCGCGGGTGAACCCAGCCGACTGAGGCTGCTTGCGCTGTGCGCCCACGCCGAGCTCAGCGTCAGCGAGCTGGTCCAGATACTGGGACAGAGCCAGCCACGCATCTCGCGACACCTGAAGCTGCTGGTCGAGGCCGGCCTGCTGGTGCGCTTTCGTGAAGGCGTATCCGTGTTCTACCGGGTCAGCGATAGCGGCGAGGGCGGGGAACTGGCGCGTACCCTGGTCGATCTCCTGCCGCAGGACGAGGGTGACATCGCCCGTGATCTGATGCGTCTGGAACAGGTGAAGCGGCGCCGCGCCGCGGCCGCGGAGGCCTACTTCGAGGAAAACGCCGCGCAGTGGGATCAGATCCGTCGCCTGCACGTGCCGGAGGAAGACGTCGAACGTCGTCTGCGCGAGGTGGTGGGCGAGGCGTCGATCGAGGCGTTCCTGGACATCGGTACCGGTACCGGGCGCGTGCTGGAGCTTTTCGCCGATCAGGTGACCCGCGGGCTGGGCATCGATGCCAGCACCGGCATGCTGCAGATCGCCCGTGCGCGGCTCGAGCACGACGAACGTCGGCACCTGCAGGTGCGAAAGGGCGACATGTACGCCCTGGCCATCGAAGACGGCAGCATCGATCTGGCCATGCTGCATCTGGTGCTGCACTACAGCGACAAGCCGGCGGCCGTGATCGGCGAGGCGGCGCGGACCTTGCGCGCCGGGGGACGGCTGTTCATCGTCGATTTCGCCGTGCACACCGAGGAGCGGCTGCGCGAGGAGCATCGGCATCGCTGGCTCGGGTTCGATGCGCACGAGCTGAGCGAGACGCTCGACCGGGCTGGCCTGCGTCCCGGCCCGGTCGAGCAACTGGTGGGCAATCCGCTCACGGTCAACATCTGGCAGGCCAGCAAGCCTTCGTCGCACTGATCTTCATCGCACTGAATCGAGTTATCCGAACCGGAATTCCGCCATGCGCAATCCACGTCTGTCGTTCGAATTCTTCCCGCCGAAAAGCGAGCGGCAACGTGGGCGATTCTGGCGCACGTTCGGCGCCCTGGAGCACCTGAAGCCGGACTTCGTGTCGGTCACCTGGGGTGCGCAGGGCGCCGACAGTGCATCGAGCGTGGCGTTGCTGGAAGAGCTGGTCGCCGAGACGAGCGTGCCGGTGGTTGCCCACCTGACCTGCGCCGGGCTGACGCGCCACGACGTGCAGGCAACGCTCGATCGGCTTCGGCAGCTGGGCATCTCCCGCCTGCTGGCCCTGCGCGGTGACGACGTGTCGTCGCACGACGCGCCCGGCGCGTTGCGGCACGCCACCGACCTGCTGGAGATCATCGCCGAGCGGGGCGGATTCGAGACCAGTGTCTCGGCCTATCCCGAGGTGCACCCCGAGGCGCACAGCGCGGCCGATGACCTGAAGTGGCTGAAACGAAAGGCGGCACTGGGCGCCCGGCGCGCCATCACGCAGTTTTTCTTCGAACCGGTCCCGTTCCTGCGCCTGCGCGACGCGCTGGCCAGCGGCGAGGAGGGCGCGGCGACCGGGATGACGCTGGTGCCCGGAATCTTGCCGGTGCACGACATCGACGGAGTGGTCTCGTTCGCCGACAAGTGCGGCAGCACGGTACCGACGTGGCTGCGGGAGCGGTTTCTGGCCACCGACGATCCGCTCGCCCGTCGGCAGATCGCCGCGGATGTGGCCACCGCACTGTGCGAGACCCTGATGCGCGAGGGGGTCGAGGATCTGCACCTGTACACGCTGAACCGGGCCGAGCTGGCCGCCGAGGTGGCGCAGCGACTGGGCGCGGGATCGGCACGCCCGGAGCGCTGGTCGAGCGCGGCCTGAGGCCCCCCGGGGGGTCAGCGCGGAAGGCTGCGCGGTGTCCACCTTTCACGTGCCCGCGATGTCGGGTCGGGTGGTCCGACAGTCGACAACGCACCATCCGGGTGAGCGTTTCGCAACGAACGTGGGAGCGCATCTGCAAATACCGTCGTCACCAATTTGATAGGGTGATCGCGGTCCCGCCTGCAGACGACCGTGAAATGCCGATGCATGTCGAATTATTGTGATCTGGTTCGCGATAATTCGCTGTCGCTAAGTTCGCTATCGAATATCCGCTTGCGTTTCGAATGGCGATTGTTCGCCGGACTGTTCGCCGATCGGTCGCGTTACCTGCCCGTGCGACTCGTTTCCATCCGCCCGTGTCGGCCGACAGCATCGAGTCCGCATCCGGCGGCCGATTTGAATAACCGGGCGATGCGCTCGAGGAATCGATCATGTCTTTCTTCAAAGCCCCGTGGCGGAGTTCCGTCTTCACGAATGGAAGCTGGGCATCGGCGCTGCTGGCCCTCCTGCTTTTTCCGCTCGCCGTGCTCGGTACGTTCGGTGCCGTGGCAAAGGCCGGTACCTTGGTGGAAATCGGCAGCGGGGTTCTCGACCGCGACCGCATCGAAGGGCCCCGTTGGAAACGGCTCGACTTCAGCCCGCCGGCTTCAGGCGCCCACAGCGTACGGGTCACCTGGAACGCTGATGCGGACGTGCGCTTCAGCCTGTTCGACGCCGCCACCGGGGAGCGATTGGCGACTACCCACGGCAGCCCGGGTACCGACGAATGGATCGGTACGCTCGATGGCTCCGGCCGGTACGCCGTCAGCGTGTGGGCAGCGTCGGGACGTTCGGCGTACACGATAACCGTGGGGTCGCTGGAAGCTCCCGGATCGGCCATCGTGTCCGCGAGCGGCGCCAGGTCCTTCTCGACGGGCACCGTGTGGAACGCCGGCGGTCAGGTGCATCGCGTTCTCACGGTCGGTAGCACCTTGTTCGTGGGAGGGGACTTCACCGATGTCTACAGCCCGGAAGGTGACGTCCTGTCTCGTACCTACCTTGCCGCGTTCAACCGTTTCACCGGGGAGCCGACCGGCTTCTCGCCGGTGCTCGATGGCGAGGTCCGGGCGCTCGCCCTGTCGCCGGACGAGAACACCCTCTATGTCGGCGGTGCGTTTCGTACCGCCGAGGGAGTGAGCCGCGAACGAGTCGCCGCCTTCGACGTGCGGACCGGCGCGCTGACACGCTTCAATCCTCCGGCGCCCAATCGCCCGCTGCGAACGATCACCGTGACCCGCGAGACGGTCTACCTGGGGGGGTTGTTCACGTATGTCGGTGATGTCGAGCGGCCCTACGTCGCCGCCTTCGATCCGAGGACCAGTGCCCTGGATACCCGATTCTCGGCATGGCCGAGCGGCAAGGTGATGTCGATGATCGTCGGGGCCGAAGGGCTGTGGATCGGCGGCGACTTTGCCCGGATCAACGGGGCCGAGCAGCGAGGGCTCGGATTGCTCGACACGGCGGATGGATCGCTCCAGGCAACCGACGAGGTCACCGCCGATGTCATCGACCTGGCCGCCTCGGACACCCAGGTGTTCGCCGCGGTGGGCGGGCCGGGTGGCAGGGCGGTGGCGATCGATCGCCTGACGGGGGCCGAGCAGTGGACGATCGCCAGCGACGGCGATTTTCAAGGTGTCGCCGTGGGCGAAGGGCGATTCGTGTACTTCGGCGGGCACTACGAGACGGTCGAAGGCAACAAGGATGCGGACCGATTCACTCGTCACGACAAGCGCACCGGCAAGATGGACACGACGTGGCTTCCGAGCACGAACGGCTACCGTTCGGTCAACGTGCTCGACGTGCGGCCGGACGGTCTCTATATCGGTGGTGATTTCACGTGGGTCAACAAGAAGCCGCAAGCAGGTTTCGCCATTCTTCCCGGCTCGACCGAATAGCCGAACGTCATCCTCTGGCGTGGCAGATCGTCCACGCCCGATAGCCGTTGCTCGGTGAAGGTGCCGTTACCGATGCACCTGTCCCTCGAAATTCGTGTTCCTTCACACGAAATGGAAGGTAATAGGACATTCGATAACTCGATATGGCGATCGCGCGGCGCGGCATGCGATTCGGTTTGCTAGTGTGCGATGTCGGTTAGGAACAGGGGACGCATTTCTGTCGCCGGTGCCTTTCTCGACCCTCGCCGGACGCTTCGTGCAGCGTTCCCGAACCTGCCGTGCGTGTCGTTTCCGGCAACTCAGCTCACACAAGCCGGGCGGCCTGCCCGAGGGATGCGTGTCATGTCTCATTCTGCGACGCGGTCGGTGACGGCCGTCACGGCGAATCGTCCCGCAATCTCGCTCGTTCGCGTCGCGCTCCTGCTCTGGTGCTCGGCGCTGCTGTCGATCAGCGCTCCGGTGGGCGCACAGACTGCCGCCGTCGTCCAGATCGCCAGCGGCACGCTGGATCACGCCCAGGTCGAGGGGCCACGCTGGCAGCGTGATCATTTCGATCCGCTAGGTTCCGGTACCCACACGGTCCGCGTGACCTGGGAGGGCGAGGCGGACGTGCGTTTCAGCCTGTTCGAGCGTACCGGCGGAACACGTATCGCGGCGCCCCCCGATTACACGATCCCCAATGAATGGACAGGCGTACTCGATGGTGCCGAACAGTACGCCATCAGCGTCTGGACGCGTTCGGGAACCGCCAGCTACTCCGTCACCCTCGAAGCGCAGCCGGATCCGCTCGTGATCGGTTCCCAGCCCGCCGACATCACCGTGACCGAGGGCGACGATGCGGTGTTCTCCGTCACCGCGAGCGGTAGCGGCACGCTCGCCTACCAGTGGTCGGCCGACGGCGTGATCATCCCGGACGCGGTCGCCGCCACCCTGACCATCGATCCGGTCGCGCTGGCCGACAGCGGCACGGGCTACACGGTGCAGGTCAGCGACGACAGTGGCAGCCCGGTCAGCTCGACCACGGCCACGCTCACGGTGCAGGCGAACGCGCCGCCGGAAAACGCGCCGCCCGAGATCGTCACCCAGCCCGCCGACATCACCGTGACCGAGGGCGACGATGCGGTGTTCTCCGTCACCGCGAGCGGTAGCGGCACGCTCGCCTATCAGTGGCTTGCCAGCACCAGCGAGCCGTCCGAGGATGATGAGAATGCCGTGACCGTCAACCCGGCCACCGAGATTCCCGGAGCCACCGGGAACATCCTGACGATCGGTTCCGTCACCTCGACCGACAGCGGCACCGACTACCTGGTCGAGATCACGGATGAGGACGGCTTCACGGTCACCTCCGACATCGCCACGCTCACGGTGGAACCCGCGCCGTTGCAGATCACCGTCGAACCCGCCGATGTCACCGTCACCGAAGGTGAAGAAGCGGTGTTCTCGGTCAGTGCCACTGGCACCGGCACGCTCGGCTATCAGTGGTTCGCCGATGACACGCCGATCCCCGGCGCCACCGGCGATACGGTGACCGTCGGTCCGACCGAGGTGGCGGACAGTGGCACCGCGTACACGGTCCGGATCACCGATGAGGACGGTTCCACCGTCACCTCCGACAGCGCGACCCTCGTGGTCGACGAGGTGCCCGTCACCCTCGCGATCGCTGCCCAGCCGGTCGATGCGAGCGTCGTCGAGGGTGACGACGCCCTTTTCGATCTGACGGTCACGGGTAGCGGAGAGCTTGCCTATCAATGGTTCGTCAACGACTCGGCCATAGGCGGCGCCATAACCGACAGTCTGCTCCTGAGTGCCATCCCGTTGACCATGGACGGCAGCGTCTACCGTGTCGAGGTCACGGACGACAACGGTACCGTCAGCTCCGACCGTGCGACCCTGAGCGTGGACGGGGCAGCGCTGCCGGTGACGGTGGTCGATATCGGCCAGGGCACCCTGGATGTCGACAAGAACATGGGCCCGAGTTACGTTCGGCTGGATTTCGATTCGCTCGCCGGCGCCCATCACACCGTCACCGTATCCTGGGACAGCGACGCTGACGTCCGGTTCAGGGTGTTCGAGGCGGACGGTACCGCCCTCGGCCCTGTCGTTCGCGACTCGAATCCGGGCAGCTGGACCGGTGAGCTCGATGCGGATGCCTCGTACTACATCGCGCTGTGGTCCAGCCAGGGCATCGCGAACTACACGGCCACCCTCGAGGCGAGCGTTCCGTTCATGCTGACGAGTCAGCCCGTGGACTCGATCGCCACGGTGGGCGATGACGTCACCTTCGATGTCGAGGCCGAGGGTAGCGGCACGCTCACCTACCAATGGATGGCCGATGGCGTCGCGATAGCCGGCGAGACCGGCGATTCGCTCACCGTGTTCGCCGCCTCGCTCGACGAGAGCGGCACGGCCTACACGGTCGATGTGGGCAACGACTTCGAGACGGTGACCTCGGACCCGGCGATCCTGACCGTCGAGGAGCCTCTGGTTCTCGGGCACTTCTCGCAGGAGGCCGACGACACGACGTGGATGCTGAAAGGGCCGGCGCCCACGCTCGACTATCGGGCCGGCCAGAACACCGGCGGCTGGGGGCAGGTGCTGCTGCGCGTGGGCGACCTGCTGCTGGTAGGAGGTGATTTCCAGGGTATCAGGTCGATGCGCGGCGGCCCGGTCACGGCCAGGCCCTACCTTGCCGCCCTCGACGCCGTTTCCGGGCAGCCGGTGTCGACGTTCCAGGTTCCGCCTGAAGTGGACGGCGTGGTCCGGGCCCTCGCGATCTCGCCGAGCCGGGATCGGGTGTACGTGGGCGGTGATTTCGGACTGCTGGTGCTGGATGTCTCGACCGGCGATCTCGACGTCGGTGTCAGCGTGACGGAAGGCCTGGAAAGAGGGCGCGTCTTCGACATCGCCGTGACCTCCGGGCACGTGTACATCGGAGGCGATTTCACCAGGGTCGACGATACGTTCAGGGCCAACATCGCACGTCTGTCGCTGGACGCGGAACTCGATCTCTCGTGGAGCCCGAACGTCACGAACGGGTTCGAGGCCGGCCGATCGGCTCCGGTGCAGTCGGTGACGGTGTCTCCGGACGAGCACACGGTCTACGTCGGTGGCAACTTCGGCTTCATCGACGGCACTCCGGTGGGCAGGACACCGCGGGACAAGAAGGTGTCGTTGCTGTCGCTCGATGCGAGCGATGGAGCCGTGCGCCCGGAACGTTTCAGCCCGGATACGGGCAACAACTCCAAGGCTGCCTTCGTTCACGACATCGCAGTGACCGAGTTCTACGTCATCGTCGCCTGGGGCGGTCCGAACCACCTGACCTTCCATTCGCTGGCCGGCGATCTGCTTCGGCAGCACGACAGCAAGGGGGATGTCCAGGTTCTCCAGGTGGTGGGCGATCATGTGTTCGTGGGCCATCACGGTGAGTTCTTCGGCTCGTCCCAGGACCCCGTCCCGCCCGAGGCCATCGAAAGCCTGGATCCCCGAGTGATCGTGCCCTACAAGCTCCATAGCTTCCGGATCGATGACGGCAGCTTCGAGAACGAGCAGGCCTGGAGGATCTCGGGTGCCTTCGGCGTCTGGGGCATCGCTGCCGCCGAGGATTCGATCTGGGTCGCCGGGCAGATGTTCCTCGCCGGCACGAACGATCGGTCGGTCGACGGACTGGTACGGTTTTCCGCCATCGACTGAGCTGCGGTCGACCGAACTGCCATCGACCGAACGTGAAGGGGCGGCGGAGCGAGGCCGGGCTGTTCCACCCGGCGACAGCGGTGAGCGCTGCGCTCCGTGGCCACACCACCGGCAGGTTCCGGCGCGGAAACCTGACCGCGCGCCGTACGAGGATGCCGCGCTTCGCGTGCCTGCGCGTCCGACACTTTCCGATTCATCGCCATTCGAGTCCACCGGAACCCGCAGGATCGGGGTAGCGGAATCGGCAGGGTCGGCCTCGTCGTGCCCGTCGACTGCCAACACGCGTTAATGCGGTACACCATCAACGGATGGCGATCCGAGAAACGCATCGCAGCCGATCATCGGAGCGATGACGACGAGGATGAAATCGGCAGGCAGCCCGAATGGCATGATCGCACCCTTGACGATGACATTCGAATGACACGGCCGGACGCGAACGCTTTGGAGATCCGGATCGAGCGCGAACACGAGCCTTGTGTGTCAGCTGCATCGAACACAACCCAGCGCGCCGGCCTTGCACGGCAAGAAGTTCCGCGATACGACCGGGGCCGCGATGACCGGTGACGGCACGTATGGTCGCGAAGAGGCTGAGAGATGTGAAGCGCGACCCGGGAAGAACCTGAATTCCCATGACAGAAGACTCGATCCGGATGAAATGGAACGCTACTCATGAAGCGGTGGAAAAGTTCCGCCGGACTTGAAGCGGTTCGCACGCCACCGATCGATTTCACAAGGTTTCACATTGGGTTATATTGATGCGAATGTGAACAAGCGTGAATCGGGTCTCGAATCCGCGGGAATGATCGCATACTGCCGATCAGTCGAAGCTCGGCGGCGTTCCGCGCTGTAAGATTCTCGGAATAGCCGGTTCGACGCAGGCACGAAGAAATATCGAGAATTCATGAAAGTGGTAATTCATGAAAATGGCGATGGACGGCTCTCGAGAAACAGTTTTCTCAGACAATGCGCATTCGTTCTACGGCGTTCATCGGCAAATGAAAGCGCGCTGAAGGGTGAAGGCGTCAGCTAACAAGGAAAGAAATTGACCGAAACTACAGCATTGAGGGCTGGCGTGGCATTGCCGGCGGTCTCATCGGCAGCGGAATACGGTGCAGAACAGGGGGGGGGCGCCGACGTGGACGCACGATTCGGTTGGCACGAGCGCAAGTCGCGGCTCGATTGGCCTCGCGCGGTCGATCCGGCTCGATCGGGCGCACCCCTGCGTCTCGCCACGACCTCCATCGCCCCGAAGGTCAAGCCTCGCGGCGCGGTCCAGATGGTGGGTGGCACTTCCGTGCCCCGCAGCAGCGCGCTGATGGACCTGCTCTGCATATTCGCCTGCTTTCTGCTCGTCCACCTGGTTCGCTTCGATGGTCTGGATTTCACCTCCCATCGCACGGTCTCGTTGTTCAGCTCGGTAGCCATCCTGATTCTTGCGCTGTCGGCCAGCGGTATCTATCAGACGAAGCGCCAGCGCGGACTGCGCGATGAGTTGATGAAGATCGTCGCCTGCTGGTCGTGCGCCTTCGCCATCATCGGGTTGTTCGCATTCCTCAGCAAGACCGGCGAAGACATATCCCGTGTGTGGCTATCCGGTTCGATGCTGTTCGCGCTCGGCATGCTGATCGGCATGCGTGTGCTGCGCAGCATGGTCGTCACGGTCGGAAAGGAGGCTCGCAGAAAGAACATCGTCATCTACGGTTGCGCCGAGAGAGTCGAGCAAACGGTGCGGGCGATTTCTGAAACGCCCGACTCGAGGGTGCGGGTTGCCGGAGTGTTCGAGCACCTGCCGCAGACCCGCGTGCATGAACACTTTTCGGATTCTTCCGATGACGTGGCGCAGCAATCGATCGATTTCATCGAAAGACAAAGGCGTACGGGTAGTGCGATAGAACAAGTCTGGATCGTCCTGCCGGCCGATCGATCCCGATGCATCGAGGCGTTCAGCGAAAGGCTGAGCGACAGCTCGGTCGATGTGTGCGTCGTGCCCGATGAATTCACGGATCGCATCCTGGATGGGGAGATCACCCGGATCGGCCACATGAGGGTCGTGAACGTGTCGGAGATTTCCCTGTCCCCTGCGGCCGATCAGATGAAGCGCGTGCTCGACACCATCCTGTGCCTTGCCGGACTGAGCATTCTCTGTATTCCGATGGTCATGATCGCGCTGTTGATCAAGCTTGAATCGCCGGGTCCGGTGATCTTTCGGCAGAAGCGTTACGGCGTCGACGGCAAGGAAATCGAGATCCTCAAGTTCAGGAGCATGTTCGTTCACGACGACAAGAAGGTGCGGCAGGCGGTCAGGGGCGACAACAGGGTCACCCGGTTTGGAGGAATCCTTCGGCGTACCTCCCTGGACGAGCTGCCGCAGCTTCTCAACGTCCTTCGCGGCACCATGTCGCTGGTAGGGCCGAGGCCACATGCCGTCGCTCACAACGAGCTGTGGAGGCACCAGATCCGGGGCTACATGCTGCGCCACAAGGTAAGGCCCGGCATCACCGGATGGGCGCAGATCAACGGGTGGCGCGGAGAGACGGATACCGCCCTGAAGATGGAGCAGCGGGTGGATCACGACCTTCACTACATCCGCAACTGGTCGCTGTGGCTGGACGTGAAAATTATATTTCTGACGGTGTACAAGGGGCTGTACGACCGGAACGCCTACTAGGGAACCGATCGGGCCCGCCGAACGCACGACGAGCGCCGACGGACTGCCTGTTCGCGGTACGAGATGTGCTTGCTCGCGACGAGGGGAAGCACACCTGCTCGCTGACGCGTAGCATCCCGGCCACAGGACGCGGCCGGGGGCGGCTGGGAGCGGCCGGGGCCGCGCGGGTCATGCCTGCAACTCTGCCGAAGGGTCGACCCTTCGACGTCACACCTGCAACGGCGAACCTCGAACGCCAGGGGCGTGCCTCGGTCGCGTGACAACCGGACCCGGTTCCCGGGTTTTTTCCAAGGCAAGCTGCCCAGGGGTGATGCGTGTTGTTCAGGAGTCAGATATGCACGAACATGGAGGAGTTCCTGCAGGCCAGGGTCGTCACGTTCGCAAACCCCTACAGCTTGTCGAAGCTGATGCGCTCGAAGGTGCCGCTGGAGCGCTTCGACAAGATCTGCATCGACGGAGTCGCGTTGAAGGTCTTTCTCAATCTCGTGTACCGGGATTCGAGCATACAGCGCCTCAGTTTCGATTTTACCTCGGTTGCTCATCCGGTCTTCTCGCAGGCCGCGGCCCGGCAGGAGAGCGGATTCATCCTGGGATCCGACCAGGCCTCCAACGACGAATTTCTGTCCAGGATTCGCGACATGTTCCCCGGGGTGAAGCTGAATGGCCGATCCGGCTACTTCACGGACGATGCGGAGCGTTCAGCGCTGTTCGAGACCCTGGCCGCATCGTCCAGCGATTTCATCGTCATCGGCATGGGGGCGATCAACCAGGAGAATGCCGCGAATGCCCTGGTCGAGCTCGGTTACCCGGGGCGCGTCTACACGTGCGGCGGATTCATCCATCAGACGGCCATGTCCGGCGGTGAGTACTATCCCTCGTGGGTGGATCGATACAACCTGAGGTTCGCCTACCGCATGTTGAAGGAGCCGTCCACCGTACGGCGCTACCTGGTGGACTACCCGATGGCCTTCGGACTGTTCGTTCTGAAGATAAGGAACTTCAGGCGCTGACATGCAAGGCATCCTCGGAGCGTCGTTTCGCAGTTTCGTCGCTCGCATAGCCGGCGCAGGCAGCGCGCTGGTGGCGGCGTACTTCATCACGTCGAGCCTGTCCATCGCGGAAAGCGGGCTGTTCTTCCTGGCCTTGGGCTTTGCGCTGTTCTTCTCGCACATCCTCAGGTTCGGGTTCGACACCTACGTCATGAAGAAGTGTTCCATCTTCATGAGCGAATCCAGGCATGCCGACTTCCTGGTGCTGCTGGCTTGCAGCTCGCTGATCTGCGTGCTCGGAAGCGGACTGCTGTACGCAGCGTCCCATCTTCTGGCGTGGAGCGACCTCTACGAATACGCTCGCTACGTGGTCCTGGCCTTTCCTGCTGCCATGGCACTGGCCCTGATGGGGGTCATCGCCTGTTCGCTGCATGCGATCGGGTTCGTCTTCGTGGGCACGATCACCAGCATCTGCCTCAACTACGTGTTCTTTTCGTTGTGCGTCTGGGGCTTCGAGCCGAAGGATGCCATCGAATCGATCAACTATTTCTCGGCCAGCTGCTTCCTCGCTCTTGCGGTGCAGCTCGGGGTGTCGTTGCTGCTGTTCCGGCGCAGCGGGTTCGAGATCCCCGGCGTGCAGGAGCCGCCACGACTGCCGTTCGATGTCCGCGAGGCCTATCTGACGACGCTTCCTCTGTGGATCGTCGTCATATCCCAGCAGCTGAATCTGTGGGGCGCGCAGTTCATCTCTTCCGTCTATGTGGAAGAGGACGAGCTGGCGTTGCTTGCGATGGCGATGCGAATAGCGTTGATCGTGCCGATGATATTGACCTCCGTCAATCTGGTTGTTTCACCGAAGTTCGCCTCGTTGTATCACCGCCGGGAAATGGCGAAGATCGAGGAGATGCTGCAAAAGTCCCTCAAGCTGCTGGCGACGGTCTCGCTGCTGATCTTCTGCTTCGTCCTGTTCTTCGGTGACGATCTGCTGCGGATCTTCGGAAGCCAGTATGTCGAGGCCAGGCTTCTGCTCTCGATACTGGTGTGCGGGCAGCTGGTCAACGCGCTGACCGGTCCGTGCGGCAAGTTGCTGATGATGAGCGGGTTCGAGAACGATGTCAGGAACTCATCACTGATCGTGACCGTACTGGGTCTCGGGCTGGCTTTCTTCCTGTCCCACCAGTACGGGGTCTACGGGGCCGCCACTGCAACGGCCGTCACCATCGCGGCCCAGAACATCTTCTTCGGCTATCTGGTGAACAAGCGTCTGCAGATCAGCTTGCTGAAGACGTACACCAGCATGTTTAGCCGCTGACGGATCGCTTCGCTCGCTCACCCGGTCGGGCCACTAGAACCGTTCGATCCGGACCTCGTGCACCGCACCGCGAAAGGCATCATCGGTGTCGAACGCCTGGTTCGGGCATAACGGCTTGTTCCCGATCGTGACGTTGCCGCCGAAGGCGTCCGGCGTGCCGCAGGCGCCGGCTCGTGGAGCGACGTCGCCGAAGGCGGCGGGCAGTGCCGTGACGGTGTGCGGGACCGCCGTGCCGCTCGACGCATCGGTCAGTTCCGCACGTAGCTCGGCGGCCTGGCGATCGAGCGTGCAGCGGCCTTCCAGCACGCGATCGTCGAGAATCCAGGCCGTCTCTATCGCAACCTCGGTGAACTGCCGCCTGGTCCCGGGGTTGTCGTCGTTGACGAGGCACTGGAAGAAGATGCGGCCGGAGAAGTTCTTGCGGACCTGCAGTTTCCACTGTCCACCGGCGTTGTTGAAACGCCCCTTCTGCACCAGGTTCCAGGTCTGGTTCGGCCCGAGGGCCTCGTCGGAGAGTGCCGAGCGATCGACCGTGAAGCGAGCGTGCGCCCGAAGCGATCCGCTGCCGGGATTGAAATCCGAATGGGTCGTGTCGTCGATGAAGACGATGCTGTCGCGTGCGCCGGTGAATACCGCGCGTCTGCCGTCCCGGTTCACCGCGGCGTCGTCGGCGCGGTCGCGGGAGTAGCCGACCGAACCGTCGTTGCGTCCCGGCTCGCTCGAGCGTGCGGCACCGTCGCGATGCGCCATGTTGAGCACGGGACCCTCGCTCTGACCGAAGTTCCAGCGCGACACCACGTCAGGTAGCGGATCGGCGCCTGCCGGCGTTGACGTGTGCAACACCGCCAGCAGGGCCCCCGCCGCGATGGTACGCGCCGACGGCCGCGGACCCCGTCCGGGGCCCGCCGCCGATTCTCGGGTGGTGACGTGCATCGCGTGTACCGATGCTCGATCGGTGTCCGTACCGATCATCCTTTGCTCGAATCGACGCTCAATTCGAGGTGTCGACCAGCACGTCGTACCGGGTCGCGCCGGCGTCTATCTTCACGGCGACCGACCAGCGACCGCTCGACGAGGCGATCGCCGAGGCCATCGCCGGCGAGCCGCTGCCGTCGGTGTCCTTGGCGACTGCGGTACGGGTCTCGTCGCGCAGGAAGATCCGGACCTGGGCACCGGGATCGTCCCAGATGACCTCGGCCTCGACCAGCTGGCCGGCCACCACGTCGAAGCTGAACACCTGCCACGAGCCGTCGGTGGCCGAACCGTTGGCCTCGAACTCGAAATCGGCCAGGGGCACGGGCGCCACGAAGTCGGTGGTGGTATCGACCAGGACATCGTAGTTGACGGTGCCGCTGTTGATCTTCACGCCTATCGACCATCGGCCGGCGGTCTCGGCGATCGCCGACACCGTGCCGGGCGAGCCACTGCCGTCCGTGTCGCGATCGACCGCGCTACGGGTGGCATCGCGCAGGAACACGCTCACATCGGCATTCGGATCGTCCCAGATCACCTGCGCCTCGACCAGCTCACCGGCGGCGACATCGAAGTTGAACACTTGCCACGAGCCGTCGGTGGCCGAACCGCTGGTCACGAACTCGAAGTCCGCTCGCGGCGCGGGCGGCTCCTCCACCGGATTCACCTGCAGGGTGTACCCGGTGGTGCCCGCATCGATCAGCACCGCGGCGGTGTAGGTGCCGCCGGGCCCGGCCGGCAGCGTCAGCCATTTCGGCGACCCGTTCGCCGTGGTGTCCGAGTCGACCGGATCGCCGTTCGCATCGCGCACGAACAGGTTCAGCTTGGCGTTCGGATTCGCCCAGGACAGGCGAATCACCACCGGCTCGCCCGGCACCACCGGGAACTCGAAGGTCTGGAACCGCCGGATGGTGTCGGTGCCCGAGGACTGGAACTCGAATTCTGCATCGTCGGGGCCCTTGAACAGCATGCCCTCGGCCAGGAACGCCAGGGCCGGGTTGTTCCAGGAGCGCCCGTCGATGTTGGGTCCGCTGATCGCCGTTGCGGTGCCGGCGATGACCGAGACTCCATCGAGGTCGGTGCGGTAGAGATAACCGTCCGTCGCGCCCAAGTACAGGTGGCCGTCGACGATGTCCATGCCGGTCACGTTGCCCCATGCGAGGCCACCCTGCTGCTCGGCGACGAACTGCAACTCGCCGAAGTACGGGCTGGCCGGCGTGAACGCGCGCCAGTACAGCAGCGGATCGCCCTGGATGGTGTAGTAGACCCGACCGCGCTCGTGGTCGAAGAACATGCCGCCCAGCTGGGGCAGGTTCCAGTAGCCGGAATGCAGGCCGAACAGGTTGACCTGCTCACGCGGCTCGAACGTGTTGCCGTTGAAGCCGCTGACCCACATCCGCCCGTTGCTGTCGGCGTGGAACAGCTGTCCGCCGACGAACATCGCGCCGCGCATGTTCTGCCAGCCGGCGCCGTCCAGTTCCATCGGTGCACCGAAGCTTGCGCCATCGAACGAGCTGCCGTCCAGGGCGTCACCGCGCGGGCTGACGAGGGTGGTGGGCAGCGTCGGAGCGTCCGGTCGTGCGATCGTGTCGCCGCTGATCGGCAGGAACTTCAGCTTCGGGTGCTCGGTACCGTTGAGGAAATCAGTGTCGTCACCGATGTAGAGGCCCTCGTCCTCGGCGATCAGGGCGAAGGTGCCGACGCCGCGCGGGTTGCGATCAGCGCGCCAGTTCAGTAGCGTCAGGCCGTTCAGCGGATCGAGCGCGGCCATGCCGCGTCGCGGTACGGAACCCGGCCCGGCGCTGCGTCCGTCGGAGGTGTTCTCGTTGTTCATCCAGCGAAAGTGGCCGCCGGCGTAGACCGCATGATCGGTGGCGACGACCTCGTAGACCGAGTCCCCGCCGGTGTAGTTGATCCAGGTCGGTTGGGCGTCGGTGTCGGTCAGGTCGCCGAAATCGTAGCGCGCGACCGAGTCGCAGGCCTGCAGGCCCGGGCGGCGGAAACCGGTCGATCCGGTGACGAAGTAGGCATCGTCGGGCGCGATGTCCATGCCCTTGATGTACTGCGGGAACCGCGATGCGGGGCACTGGACATCGAACACGTCGGTGTTCCAGCTCGACACGCGGGCCTGACCGTCCATTTCGAGCACCGCCAGGCGAGGACGGCTCGCCCCGTCGATGCTGGTGAAGTTGCCCACCACGACCATGACTCGTCCGTCCGAAGTGATGTCGATGTCATCGACGCCCTGGACGCCGGTGGTGAAGTTGGTCGAGATCGTGCCGTCGAAATCCAGATTCAGGTTCGGCGACACCGCGCCGGTGGCGGTGTCGAGCGCGGCGAGGTTCTCTACCGGTGTCTGGCTGATTCTGGCGAAGTTGCCGCCGACGTAGAGTGTGTCGCCACGCCGCACCAGCGCCTTGACCAGGGAGTCGGGCCGGGCGGAGAAGCCGAAGATCCGGTCACCGGCGTCATCGATCTTGACCAGGCCGCGCCTGTTGGTCTCGCCGTTGAGCGTGCTGAACACGCCGCCGACGAACACGCCGCTGCCCTCGCCGGTGGTCTCCAGCGCGTAGACCTTGTTGTTCAGGACCGGGTCGAAGTCGCGGATGATGTCGCCCGAGGACTTGCTGTAGGCGAACAGGTAGGGCTGGTCGACGAGCTCGCCGCCCAGCGGATCGCGCACCTGCGTGAACGTACCACCCACGAAGACGGTGTCGCCGTCCACGGCAATGGCCTCGACGCGCCCGTCGACCACGCCCGGGGTGTTAAACGAGGCGAACTCGGATACCAGGGACGAATGGGTGGCGCCGAGGTCGGCGTGGGCGGTTCCGCCCAGCAGCAACGCAGACGCTGCCAGCACGACCGTGCCGAGGAGGCCGGTCTGAACGTTTCGGCGCGGACTGCGCACCGAATCGATGGGAATGGTCGTCTGAATCATGAATACGGGCTCGCCGGTTGAGTGAGTGGGCCTCCTGCGCCGATCCCGCCGTGTCGCGAAGGCGGTAGTGTGGTTGCAGAAACCGGGAAGGCGGGCCGATCTTGCGTACCAGCGCTCTTCCGAGGTCGAATCGTACACGCTACGGCCGATCCGCCATGTGAAGCAATGTCAAATTATTGGCCGTCGCGGAGCCGGCAGGCGGCGCTCGTTCCCCCCTGTCGGCCGCGCGAGCCCGAGTGATCCCGGCGAGCTTTTCCCGGCGCCCCCGACGGCGATCGGAGGCTGCGTCGCCCTCGGTCGCCGTCCCCTCAGTCGGAGGTGTTCACCAGGACGTCGTAGACGGTCGCGCCGGCGTCGATCTTGACCCCCAGCGACCATCGTCCATCGGCTGTGGCGATCGATGAGGCCATCGCCGGCGAGCCGCTGCCGTCGTTGTCCTTGTCGACCGGGGTACGGTTCCCGTCGCGCAGGAAGATGTTCACCTGGGCACCGGGATCGTCCCAGACCACCCGCGTGTCGATCAGCTGGCCGGCCAGCACGTCGAACTCGAAGACCTGCCACTCACCGTCGGTAGCCGTGCCGCTCGAGCTGAACTCGACGTCCGCCGTGAAGCCGCTCGTGGTGTCGACCAGGACATCGTAGTCGACGGCACCGCTGTCGATCTTCACGCCGACCGACCACCGACCGGCGGTGTCGGCGATCGCCCGCACCGTGCCGGGCGAGCCGTTGCCATCGTTGTCCTTGTCTACCTGGCTACGCGTCTCGTCGCGCAGGAAGACGTTCACATCGGCTGCCGGATCGTCCCAGATGACCTGCGCCTCGACCAGGTCACCAGCGGCGACGTCGAAGCTGAACACCTGCCACGCCCCGTCACCGGGCGATCCGCTGGCCATGAACTCGACATCGGCACGCCGCTCCGCCGGATTCACCTGCAGGGCGTACGCGGTGGAACCCGCATCGATCTGCACCGCGGCGGTGTAGGTGCCGCCGGGCCCGGCCGGCAGCGTCAGCCATTTCGGCGACCCGTTCGCCGTGGTGTCCGAGTCGACCGGATCGCCGTTCGCATCGCGCACGAACAGGTTCAGCTCGGCGTCCGGATCCGCCCAGGACAGGCGAATCACCACCGGTTCGCCCGGCACCACCGGGAACTCGTAGGTGCGGAACGAGCGGATCGTGGTGGTGCCCGAGGACCGGAACTCGAACTCGGCATCGTCGGGGCCTTTGAACAGCATGCCCTCGGCCAGGAATGCCAGGAGCGGGTTGTCCCAGTTCCTGCCGTCGATCCCCGGTCCGCTGATCGCCACGGTGGTGCCGGAAACGACCGCGGCACCGTCGATGGCGGCACGGTAGAGGGTGCCATCGGTGCGACCGAAGTACAGGTGGCCCTCGATGACGTCCATGCCGGTCACGTCATCCCACAGGATGTCGCCCTGCTGCCCGGCCACGTACTCGTCGTTGCCGAAGTACGGGCTGGCCGGCGTGAACGCGCGCCAGTACAGCAGCGGATCGCCCTGGATGGTGTAGTGGACCCGACCGCGCTCGTGGTCGAAGAACATGCCGCCCAGTTGCGGCAGGTTCCAGTAGTCGGAATCCAGACCGAACAGGTCGACCGGTTCACGCGGCTCGAAGGTGTTGCCGGTGAAGGCGCTGGTCCACATCTGCCCGTTGCCGTCGGTGTGGAACAGCTGGCCGCCGACGAACATCGCACCGCGCATGTCCTGCCAGCCGGCGCCGTCCAGTTGCATCGGTGCACCGAGGCTTGTGCCATCGAACGAGCTGCCGTCCAGGGCGTCACCGCGCAGCCCGACGAGGGTGGTGGGCAGCATCGGGGTGTCCGGCCGTGCGATCGTGTTGCCGCTGATCGGCAGGAACTTCAGCTTCGGATGTTCGGTACCGTTCAGGAAATCGGTGTCGTCACCGATGTAGAGACCTTCGTCCTCGGCGATCAGGGCGAAGGTGCCGACGCCGCGCGGGTTGCGATCGGCGCGCCAGTTCAGCAGCGTCAGACCGTTGAGAGGGTCGAGCGCGGCGAGGCCACGTCGCTCCACGGAGCCCGGTCCGGCGCTGCGTCCATCGGCGGTGGTGTCGTTGTTCATCCAGCGAAAGTGGCCACCGGCGTAGACCGCATGATCGGTGGCGACGACCTCGAACACGGAGTCGCCGCCGGTGTAGTTGACCCAGGTCGGCTGGACATCGGTGTCGCTCAGGTCGCCGAAATCGAAGCGCACGACCGAATCGCAGGCGGGCTGGGCCGGGCGGCGGAACCCGGTCGATCCGGTGACGAAGTAGGCGTCGTCGGGCGCGATGTCGATGCCCTGGATGTCATTGGGGAACTTCCGGCCGGGGCAGTCTTCATCGAACACGTCGGTGTTCCAGGTCGACACGCGGGCCTGGCCGTCCATCTCGAGCACCGCCAGGCGAGGTCGGCTCGTACCGTCGATGCGGGTGAAGTTGCCCACCACGACCATGACTCGACCGTTCGAGGTGATGTCGATGTCGGTGACGCCCTGGACGCCGGTGGTGAGGGTGGTCGACAACGTACCGTCGAAGTCCAGATTCAGGTTCGGCGACACGGCGCCGGTCGTGGTGTCGAGCGCGGCGAGGTTCTCCACCGATGTCTGGCCGATACGGGTAAAGCGACCGCCGACGTAGAGCGTGTCGGCACGTCGTACCAGGGTCCTGACCTGGGAGTCGAGCCGGGCGGTGAAGCCGGGTACCCGGTCGCCGTCGTCGTCGATCTTGACCAGGCCGCGCCTGTTGGTCTCGCCGTTGAGCGTGCTGAACACGCCACCGACGAACACGCCGCTGCCCTCGCCGGTGGTCTCGAGCGCGAGGACCCTGTCGTTCAGGACCGGATCGAAATCGCGGATGATGTCGCCCGAAGACTTGCTGTAGGCAAACAGGTAGGGTTGCTCGAACGGCGCGCCGTCCAGCGGATCGCGCACCTGCGTGAACGTGCCGCCCACGAAGACGGTGTCGCCGTCCACGGCGATGGCCTCGACCCGACCGTCGACCACGCCCGGGGTGTTGAACGAGGCGAACTCGGACACCAGGGACGCGTGGGTGGCACCGAGGTCGGCCAGGGCGGTACCGCCCGGCAGCAACGCGCACGCTGCGAGCAAGATCGTCCGAAGACGCTTGCGAACGCTCCGGCGTTCTTCGCGTGCCACTTCACTGAACACCATTGGCTGACTCATGATCGCTAGGGACTCGTCGGGTGATCAGGGCGGATGCCTGCGCCCGGTTCGCGGTCCGCGCGAACCGGCACGAGGGCAGCGGAGCGATCGCGCGTCGTGAGCAGGCGTTCATCTTGCAGGCGCGGCCGTTTCCGTGACGCAGCCTACACAGCTTCCGAGTCGATCTTTGTGAAGCATTGTCACCGTGTCGACCCCCGATCATCGACCGGCACCGTGCGGACGTCGATGTTCCGTACCATGCCGGCTCTTCGGCGCAGTCATTGCTTGCGTTACCTGAATTCCCCACGAGGCAGAGCATGAACGATCCAGCCGCCGCTGCTGCCTTTCTCGCGGTCGAACGGGTCCTGGGCGGTTCACGCACGCTATCGGACCCGACCGACGGCGCCGTCGAGCGGTTCGTCGTGCTTCCCGCCACCGGCGTGCCTCGGTTGTTGCTGCCGCTGCCGATGCCCGCGATGAAGGCGGCGTTGAGCGGCTTCGTCGGCCAGCGACGATGGACGAGCCTGCTTCCTCCGTTGATCCGCACCGCCGTCAGGGTCGGCGGTCATGTTCCCGTTCTCGGGCGAACCCTGTCGTTCCGGTCCGGCTCGGGTACACCGTCACCGTTGAGGACGATGCTGGGCTCGTTGCTCGGCCGCGACGACTACCACCTGGCGATGCGACTGAGCTTCGGTCGACCGAATGCCAAGACGGTCGTCGCGGCGATTTCCGATGACGGCGAGATGCTGTGTTTCGCCAAGATCGGAGCGGAAGCCATGACGAACGATCTGGTCGCCCACGAGGGCCGGGTCCTCGAGCGGTTCGCAACGCTCGGTCCACCGCTGCGCATGCCACGCCTGCTGCATGCCGGCGATTGGCTCGACGGTGCCACCCTCCTGGTGACCGAACCGTTGCGCCTGCAGCCGCTTGCGCGGGACGCTCGCTGCGCGCACCGTGCCGCCGACGCCTTCGCGGCGGCAAGTCACGTCTCGACCGCGCCCCTGAAGGACAGCGCATTCTGGCACCGCCTCACCGAGAGCATCGAATCGGGCGTGGGCCGATCGGCGCACCACAGGGGCCTGATGGAAAGTGCCGCACGCATCCGAGCCGCATGGGGCGAGCGAACGTTCGATTTCGGTGGCTGCCACGGAGACTGGTCACGCGCCAACGTCGGGCTGGTCGACGGGCGCGTTGCCGCCATCGACTGGGAGCGCTGCAGCGAGGTGGCCCCACGGGGCATCGACACCGCACACTTCGCCCTGCTCGAGGCGTCGGGCCGGTCTCGGCGCCTCAGGGGCCGTGCGCCGCTCGACATCGAGCAAATCGCCGACAGGACCGGGCACTATCTCGTGTCGGCCGGCCGGTCCGCCGATGACGCCCGGCCCCTGGTCCTGCTGGACTGCCTGCAGATGGCGGCCCGGTTCCTGACGGCCGAGCGTGCCGGTCTGCACGCGGTGGACTCGACGTTCGAGCCGGCATTGAAAACGGGGTTGCTCCGATGGTGTGCATGAGCCTGGTCAGCAGGGCGGGTCGAAGGTGAGGGTGCGTCAGTCGTTGCGGCGCAACGGTCGTCGGTGGCTTCTGGAAGCCGGTCTTGCCCTGCGGCGGCATGATTCGGATCGTCCCCCGCCCGACTTCGTCATCGCGGGCGCGCAGCGATGCGGGACCACCTCGCTGTTCCGCACCCTGGCCGGGCATCCGGCGTTCATGCCCAACGTGCTGAACGCCAAGGGCGTGCAGTACTTCGGTACCCGTTTTGATCAGGGCATGCCCTGGTACCTGGCGCACTTTCCGACCCGGGCGCAGCGGGATGCGCGTGCGGCAGCGATCGGGCAGCGACCGGTGGCGGGCGAGGCCAGTCCCTACTACCTGTTCCATCCGGCCGGCGCCCGGCGCATGGCGTCCGCGATTCCCGACGCCAGGATCATCGTGCTGCTGCGCGATCCGGTGAAACGTGCCATCTCGCACCATCTGCACATGGTCTGGGAAGGCCACGAGACGGTCGAGGACATCGACCGGGCGCTCGACCTGGAGGCGAGCCGGCTATCGGGCATCGAACCGGCGCTGGTCGCGGACCCGTCGCTGGTCTCGCGCGAGCACCAGCACCACTCCTACATCGCGCGCGGCCACTACGCGGTTCAGCTCGAGCGACTGTTCACCCACTTCGATCGTGAACAGGTACTGGTCATGGCCACCGAGACGCTGACCGGCGACAGCCGGAAGAGCCTGGACAGGATCCAGCGATTCCTGGGGCTGGTGCCCGACGATCGTCTGGATCTGGGCAAGCGAAACGCCAGTGCCCGGTTCGAGCCGAGAAAGGAGACGGTGGAGCGACTGAGGCGCGAGTACGTCGACTCGAACGAACGGCTGCGCGCACTGCTGGACATCGACCTGCCCTGGCACTGAGATAGGTCTAGGCCCTGTTCGGCAGACCCGCCGGGTAACCGTACTTCTTCATCAGTGGCAAGGTCAGGGCGCAGATCAGCTGCTGTTGCCGCACGGGCAGCGTCGTTCTCCAGGCCTCGTCCGGGCGCAGCTCGACCCAGCCGGATTCGTGACGCATCGGATTGCCCGCGACGGTGTGCGAGGCGCCCAGCCTGACGCCGGCGGGTCCGATCAGGGTGCTGACGTCCAGATCGTTCTCGGCACCCATGATCGACAACACCTCGCGCAACCTCGACGCCGGGTCGGCCACCAGGTCCTCGTATCGCAGGTGCACACGGGGAGAGTGCTTCGCCACCATGTGCATCTCGACGTTGTAGGCCATGTATCGGGCGGCTCCGGTCACGACGTTGTACCGGGGCATGTACCGGGTGGTGTCCAGGTCGTCCTTCATGCGGACCTGCTTCATCCACGAGTTCAGCGTGCCGCGCGGATCGCGCACCAGATGCACCATGCGAGGCGACAGGCCCGGCGTGCGCTGCAGGATCGCAGCGTACGAGGCGATCTTCGAGGAATCCACGATGACGCGTGCGCCCGTGATCCGGCGGATGGACCGGTACAGGGGCTGGAAGAGCTCGCCGTATTCCAGCACCGCCTGATCGGTCCGCTTCCGCAGACCGGGGTTCAGCAGCGCGGGCAAGTGCCACGGCTTGTCCGTCCGCCGTCGCAACTCCTGTATCCGGGGAATGGACAGCTTGTCCCACCCGCCGTAGGCCTCCTCGCCCACGGACTGCCAGAAATCGCACTCGCTGAAGCGTCGTCCGCAACCGCACACGCGGTCCTGGATGGTGCCGCGAAGAAAGACGTCGCGAAGCTCGCCCACGGCGATAAAACCGGGGACTTCCGCCAGCATCCTGGAAAGAAGCGTGCTCCCGCTGCGTCCCCATCCCCCGATGAACGCGATGGTGACATCCTTGTCTTCGATGTGGTTCCCGCTTGCCTGGCTGCTTGCGTTGCCCGTATCGTAGAACATCGGGTCAGCCGACCGTCAAGAGGCGGCGCGCGGTGCGGGCCGGGCGTCGTGGCGCGTCATGCGTTCTCCGCCTGAAGCATGTTCTTGATGCGCAGACGCTCCGACTTGCTCAGAAGCCGAGCGCTGCCGCCGGGCAGCCGGGACGCGTCGTCGGCGGACCTGGCCGTACGTCGGTACATCGAGTCGATGCCGAGGTTGACGGCATTCTTGTCGTTTCGAATGTCCATGGTCTCTTCGAATGTCAGCCGGATTTCGGAATGCGGATGTTCTTCACTATCGGCATGTCCGTATTCGACTGCAGAGTCACTGTACCCCTCCAGGCTGTAATTGCCACAGTAGTCCGCCATTTTCTCGACATCGACCTGGGTCATCACGATGCCTTCGATGCGGGCTCCGGCCTGGTGGAGCCGGGTGACGCCGCGGCGCACCAGGTTCATCGGCGTATCGTGCGACTTCACGGCGTAGACGACCGCATCGGACAGGCGGCTGAGCACCAGCGCATCGGACACGGCCTGCGTGGGCGCGGTGTCGATGATGATCCGGTCGTAGTACTGCGCGACTTCCTTGATGATGCGCGCGAAGCGCTTGGACGAGAGCAGTTCCAGCGGCTGGTTGGGGATCGGTCCGCACGGCAGGATGTCGACGTTGCCGCCCAGCCTGCCGCGCTTGATGCATTGCTCGGCGGTGGCGGTGTTCATGATCAGGTCACTGAGCCCCTTGCTGTTCTTTCGCAGCCCGGCGGTCCGGGCGATGCTCGGACGCCGCATGTCGCAGTCCACCAGCAGCACGCGCTCGAGGTGACCGAAGGAGTACGCGATGTTCATCGACAGGGTCGATTTGCCCTCGCCACGTACCGAAGAGGTCACCAGGATGACCTTGCGCGGCGCTTCGCGATCGTTCAGCGAAAGCGTGGTGCGAATGGAGTTCACCGCTTCGGCGAACACGCCCTTGCGATCGGCGATCTTCTCCGGATTGAGCGGCAGCGTGGTGCTCTTCTTCATCAGGCCGGACTTCACCATCGGCAGGATGCCGAGCAGTTTCATGTCCAGCTTCGACTCGACGTCGTTGGTGCCCTTGATCGTGTCGTCCATGGCCTCGCGCAGGAAGGCGATCAGCACGGAGATCAGCAGGGCGCCCAGGGCCGCCGCCACGATGATCAGCGCCTTGTTCGGCTTGATCGGGTCCACCGGGATACGTGCCCGGTCGCTGATTCGCGCGTTGGCACGCTCCTGGCCATCCTTGGAGGCGGCCTCGGTGATGCGGCTGAAGTACTGGTCGTAGACGTCCCGCCTGGTCGCCACCTCGCGCTGCAGCGAATCCAGCTCGAACCGCTTGTCGCCGATCAGCTGGATCTCCGAGCGGCTATCCGACAGCTTCGCCTCGATCGCGGAGACGCGTTGCTGCGCGACCCGGTAGTTCTTGACGATCGTGTCGGCGGCCCGCTCGACGTGGCGCTGCAGGGTGTCCGCCAGCGAGGCCAGCTCGGATTTCTTGTCCAGCACCAGCGGGTGACGCGCACCGTACCGGGTCAGCAGTTCGTCCAGTTCGCGCTGCACGTTGCCCTGATCGATGTCGGTGCGCTGGACCAGCGCGTCCGCACGGACGGCGGGCATCGTGTTCAGCAGTGCAGGGGTGTCGCGAAGCGCGTTCACATCGTCGTACAGATCCCTGGCCGCAGCCAGTTCGCTGCGCGCCTGCGCCAGCTCGGTCGCGAACAGCAGCAGCTGCTGCTCGCTCAGCCTGCCGACGTTGCCCTGGATGTCGATCAGGTTGTTCTCGCGCTGGAACGCGATCAGTCGCCGCTCGGCCTCGTCGACGTCGGTCCTGAGCACCGCGAGTCGCTCGTCCAGCCAGCTGGATGCGGTGCTCGTCAATGCCAGCTTCACGTCCAGGACGTTCTGGATGTACTCCTCGCCCATCGTGTTGGCCACGAGCGTGGCGCGGACCGGATCGGGCGACTGGAAGCTGATGTTGACCAGGCGGGTGTTGCGTACCGGCGCGATGTTCAGCTGGCGCAGGAAGGCCGATATCACCTTCTCCCGGTGCCGCTGCCCTTGCAGGTCCCCGGCATCGGCGGCCGGCGCTTCGCGATCCACGTCGGACTCGACCACCAGCTCGGCGTCCTGCCACAGGCCCAGGCGCTCGATGACCCGTTGCGCCAGCTCGCGCGAGCGCAACGCCTGGAATTGCGTCTCGCTGTAGCCGGCATCGCTCGTGTCGATTCCGTAGAGTTCCTCGATCGAGACCAGGTTCGCCCCTTGCTCCTCGAGCAGCAGGGTCGCCGTGGAGCGATAGATCGGCGTCGCGGTGAACGCGTACAGGGCCGCCAGGGCGGTCACCACCACCGTGAACACCGCGATGGGTCGAAAGTACTTGCGCAGCGTGAGCAGGTATTCCGTGATGGCTGGCTGTTCGGATAGCGAGGCGTTGAAGGCTTTACCGCTGTGTGCCTGGTGGCGCATGGCCTGACCGTGATCGTTCATTGGATAAATACCCTTCAAGGGGAACACGACATTCCGGCGCTGTCCCGACACGCAGGCCTTCAAATGACCTTTTATGGCGTCGGACGTTCGGGGTGCGCCCCGGAGAAGATCGTGTTCGAGCGAGCCGTCATCGATACGAACAAGGAAGAAATGCGTGCTTCGTATCGATTGAAGCGAAGACCGGAGTTTACCGCTGCAAGTCGCGACAGGTGCGACCGGTTGCGCAAGCCGTGCATGGTCTTCATCACGAATTTCGACGCAGGGGTCCGACCACGATACGCATCCGCGGCCGACGGCCGCGGGCGGATTACCCGGTGCCGCAGTCTTCCGTTCTACGGCGCGGCCGACCGATCGGTCAGTCGGGTCCCGGGGCCAGGGCAGGCTCTTTCGCCCGCTGCAGGGTGGCGTCGACCATCCTGCTCTCCTGGATCACCAGATACATCAGCATCGCGACGAACAGGGCGTAGCTGGAGTCGACGTCCACCTCGATGAACGTCATCTGCACCAGCAGCACGATCAGACCGAAGCACAGGCAATACGGACGGACAAGAGCGTACCCGCGCCTGTTCAGCTCGTAGGTGTTGCGCGTCAGCGCCAGCATGCGGCGATACAGGAAGGCGAGGAAGACCATGAACAGGGCGAGCCCCAGCGCGCCGAACTTGAAGAACAGGCCCATGTAGGTGCTGTGGGAGCCGACCGGGATATTGATCTCGGGATGATCCAGCTGGGTGCCGTGACCGATCAGGAACCGCCCCGGGGACGAGGTCGTCATCTCCCAGATCAGCACGTAGTTGAGGCCTCGACCCTCGTTCGAATGAGCCTTGTCGGTGAGCCTGGCCTCGATCCCGTCGCTCAGGCCGCTGGCGAAGACCAGGCCGACGGTCAGCACGCCGATGATGAACGGGATGAACTTGGCCGGCAGGCTGGACTTGAAGGCGAAGGGAAACACGGCGAGGGCGAACACCAGGCCCATCCAGGTGCTGCGGCTGAGCGCCGAGTAGATGCTGAACAGGTCGAAGAAGATGGCCGAGAGACAGAGGATCGCGAAAAGCGGTCGTCGGTGCAGCCAGAACCGGATGGCGAAATCCGCCTTGATCGCCATGCTGGCGCACAGGATCCCGGCCATCGTGTTGGTGTACAGCATCAGCCCTCTGGGTCGGTTGAAGCCTTCCGAGAACCACGAGGCCACGCCCTGGATCGAACTCTTGTTCAGCATCCCGTGCAGGTACTTGGAACCCAGATCGGGTATGACGTAGCCGCCGATGGACTTGAAGGACAGGCCGATGCCGATGCTGGCCAGGAAGGCGACCACCGTGCATTGCAGGGAGAACACCAGCAGCGCGGTGTAGATGCGGTCGTTGGTGTCCGGCCTGCTGGCTGCGGCGAAGGAGGTGGACAGCATGATGAGGAACATCGCCAGGTACACCCCGCCGTTGCGCACGAAGGTGGCGAGCCGCATGGGCGTGGCGATCTGGGTGGCCGAGACGACCGTGGCGAGCAGGAACAGGAAGAACAGCACGATCTCGATCGGCTGCGGGGAGCGCTTCTGCATCAGGTGCGTCATCACCCCGACCAGACAGACGACCAGAAAGAAGAACTGGTCGACTCCGAAGATCCAGAACGCCGAGAAGAACGCGAAATAGGCGATCAGCAGATTATGGAACATCCCGGCCGCCCCGCCATTCGCCGACGCGACCGCCCACCAGGGCATCCAGGCTTTCCAGGTCGTCCCCGAAGGCGGCGGCGAGCCGCTCGCGAGTGTCTGCGGACAGCTCGCCGCGCACGGTCGAGACGGACTTGAACAGCGTCCCGAGCCGCTTGCGCAACCCGGTGGGCAACACGCTGCGCAGGAGCGAGTTCAGGAACCCTTCGCCCAACAGCAGGCGGTGCACCCGTCTCCAGCGTCCGGACACGACACCGGACCGGTTCGAATCGAACGCTTCGTAACGGGTCGAGGAGGGGTCCAGGCCGATGAAGTCCATCACCGACCTCAGCTGATGCTCCTGGTCCGATACGAAATCCTCGAAGAACAGGATCCGGACTTGCTGCGTGCCGAACGCGCTCCTGTACTCCTCGACCAGGTCGGCGTAGAGGCTGTTGCGCTTGAGGCCCCAGAACCACTCCCACCCCTGTGCCAGCCGGGCATCCTCGGCCTCCAGCGCTTGCTCGAAGGACAACGGCTCGCGACCGTCCCTGACCAGGTGCTGGTAGTTGCTGAAGGCCCGGCCCACGGGCTCGCGCAGCAGGATGATGATCCTGGCGTCGGGGTTGTGGGCGTGCAGAACCTGCGCCACGCCCGGCAGCGCGTACGAGGGGCAGATCTCGCCGTGCAGGCAGCCGGGGGGGCTTTGGAAATCATCGCGGTACTCGTCGAGCGAGGTGATCGTCGCATCGTTCACGCTGGTCTGGTCCAGCGGGCCCGAGAACGTCGGCTTGCCGTGAATGCCGAAGCTGAAGTAGTTGGTCTCCTTGCGCCTCGGCAGCGCAACGCCGTCCTGCAGATCGAGCAGATCGTGCAGGGACGTGGTGCCCGCCTTGGCAGCGCCGACACAGAAGAAGTCCACCTTGAAGCCGTCGCCGCTCACGGGGCGCGGCGTCGGACCGGACGCGTGCGAGGGGGCCATCGACCGATCAACCCGAGCAGCCCAGGTATTCCTTCTGGAGCATGGCCTGATCCGCTGCGTAATACTGCTTCAGGAGCAGCCGGTTCTCTTCGTTCAAGGGTGGTTTCTCGTTGCCGAAGACGCGGATGAGCAGGGTCCTGTCGACCAGGTAGAACAGGCTGTTGACCACGGTCGACGCCGGGTTCCGTCTTCTCCACCTTATCGACATGTCGGCGTTGTACCTGTAGCAGGCACGGTTCCTCAGGCGCAGGAATTTCAGTCTGGTCTCGTTGTAGACACCCTGGTTGGAAGACCAGGAGGGCACGCTCGCCGACCGGTCGATGCGGATCTGCAGAAAATCCTCGAGCCTGGCGACCAGGGTCTCCCGATCCGCCAGATCACACTTGTCGAGAACGAGGATCGCCTCCTTGCTGAAATACCGTCGGTAGCGCTCAAGGCACTCGTGGTAGCTGCCGTAAGGGAGTATCTCCTTCAACTTTCGATACTTCTTCTGATACTCGCCGCTCAGGATCTTCGAGGTCGCGATGTTGATGTCCTCGACCGGTGCGAAACCCAGCTTGGCGTAATGATAATAGGCCGAGCGGAAGCGCTCGACCGGGTCGCGCAGCACGAGAATCAGCTTGGTGTCCTTGTTCTTCCGGAATATCCGCTCCGGCACTTCCGGCTTGCCGAGGTAATCGGGTCGCTTGATGCCGATCTTCTTGCCGGGTCCGCTGGCGATGATGCGCTCGAGCTTCTCCTCGCCCCCGTTCGCGAAGTGGGGATCCTCGAAGCTTCTCACCTCACCGCGCGGCATGTACACCTCGTCCGACTGCTCTATCGTCCTGTGCACGTAGGTGGAGGCCGATTTCTGCGCACCGATGATGATGAAGTCGATCATCGGGACGACCGTTCGGATTCGAACATGCAGGTGATTCTTCGTCGAATTGAGAGGTGCGGCCCGGTTGCCCGGTCGCCGTCGGATACGTCCATTGCCTCGGGGCCACCGCATCGTTCTGACGCGTAGCGGCCCGTGCGCCGAACTCTACACGGCCCGTATGCGCAAGCAGTCCCTTTCGAACGGATCACGAAACGCGGTCGAGCCGTTCGCGCCAGTCTGTAATGTTGCGCGACCCGCCCTTGCCCATAGGTCTTCGGGTCGGGGTAATTTACCCGGCACTCAGGTGATGCCGGCGTCGTCACCATGGCCCGATGGAACCCTCATGAGCAAATCCACAGGCACCGCGAACACGACGGCGCTGCAAGGGGCTCGGCACGTCCTGCAGCGCAGCGGGTTCGGCGAATCCGTGTCGAGCACCCTCGCCGCGGTCGATGCCGGTGCGGACAAGGTGCTGTCCGAGCGTCTCGCTGGCAAGGCGCCCATCGCGCCCCTGCCGCCGCCTGCCTGGACGCGACAGCCCCTGACGCTGTTCGAGTCGTTCCGCGACCTGCCGAAACGCGAGGCGATCAGTGCCCGAAAGGCGCTTCGCAAGGCCCAGCGTCAGCAGATCCTCGAGCTGCGCGGCTGGTGGCTGTCGAACCTGCTGGTCACCGATAATCCGCTGGGCGCCCGGCTGACGCTGTTCTGGCAGAACCATTTCACGTCCTCGCACCGCAAGGTCAACTACGCCGAACTGATGTATCGCCAGCATGTGTCGCTGATGCGGCACGCGTCGGGCAGCTTCCGCGACCTGCTGTCGGCCATGCTGCGCGATCCGGCGATGCTGATCTACCTGGACGCACCGAGGAATCGGCGCGACAAGCCGAACGAGAACCTGGGGCGCGAGCTGCTCGAACTGTTCACGCTGGGCGAGGGCGGTGGTTACGACCAACGCGACGTACGCGAGGTGGCGCGCGCATTGAGCGGGATCCAGCTGGACGAGACGAAGGCCTATCGCTTCAACCCGAAGCGGCACGATGCGGGCGACAAGCTCATTCTCGGCGAGCGGGGCGCCTTCGCGGTCGACGAGGTGGTCGAGGTGTTGCTGGCGCACCCGGGCACCGCCGAGTGGATCGTGCACAAGCTGTGGCAGGCGTTCGTGCTGCCGGAGCCGCCCGAGCGGAGCGTGCGGGCCGAGCTCGGCGCGCTGTATCGGGCGTCGGACTACGACACGCGCACCTTGATGCGCGCCCTGTTCGAGCAGCCGGCCTTCCGCGCGACCCGTTCGCACGGACAGCTGGTGAAGTCCCCGGTCGAGTTCGTGATCGGGACCTGCCGTGCGCTGGGGCTGTCGCAGGCCGAACCGCTGGTGCTGGTGCGCGCCACCCAGGCGATGGGCATGGATCTTTACGCACCGCCAACGGTGCAGGGCTGGCCGACCGGCGAGCGCTGGATCAACGCCCAGTCGCTGCTGGCGCGCGACCGGTTCGTGGCCAACCTGCTGCGCGACGATGCCGTCGACCTGGAGCGTGCCGGGGCGGGGCGGGCGCGTGAGACAATCCTGGGCGCGACGCTGGCGTCCGGGCTGCACGACTCGGTACCTGCCGGCGGCAACCCGCTGGAGCGGGCACTGCGCTCGGCCGCCTGGAACCTGAACTGAACGACCCCCCCCTGCGCGTGACGACGCCATCGGAGACACTGCCGTGCGACGACGAACCTTTCTTGAAATGGCGGCGATGCTGGGCATCGGTCTGCACCACGCGCCGCTGGCCGCCGTCGCCTCCGCGGACGAGCCGGGCGGTGCATCGCCCGGTGCATCGCCCCGTGCCCTGGTGCTGGTCGAGCTCAAGGGCGGCAATGACGGTCTGAACACCGTCGTCCCCTACCGGGACGCACGCTATCGCGCCTTGCGGCCGAAACTGGCCCTGGCGGCGGATGCGACGTTGGCGCTGGACGAGCGGCAGGGGTTGCACCCCGCGCTGCAACCGCTGATGCGCTATTGGGAGCGCGGAGAGCTGGCCATCGTGAACGGCGTCGGCTACTCCAACCCCAACCGCTCGCACTTTCGCTCGATCGACATCTGGGAGACCGCCTCCAACGCCGACGAGACGCGGGTGGACGGCTGGCTTCGTCCGGTCATGGCCGCGCTGCCGTCGCGCGGGACCGGCATCAAGGGCGTGGCCCTGGACAGTGACGACGGGCCGTTCGCCGGCAGCTCGCTGGACAGCGTGGTGATGGGCAACCTGCAGCGCTTCGTGAACCAATCGCGGCATCTGGCACGAACGCAGGCGCTGACGGGCACCGGCAACGCGGCGTTCGAACACCTGATGGCGGTCGAGCGGGCGACGCTTGACGCCTCGGCGGTGTTCCAGCGCAGCCTGGAGGCGAAGAAGAGGGAACACGATCCGGACGCGAAGCGGCCCGCCCTGGTCGAAAAGCTGGAGAACGTGGCCCGGCTGATCGCGCTGGATCTGGGCCCGCAGGTCTACAAGGTGACGCTGGCCGGCTTCGACACGCACGTCGATCAGGCGGGGCGGCACCGGCGGCTGATGAAGCAACTGGCGCAGGGCCTGGACGCGCTGGCCGGGCGACTGAGGGACGAGGGGCGCTGGTCCGATACCCTGGTGATGACCTATTCCGAGTTCGGGCGCCGGGCCGCCGAGAACGGCAGCGGCGGGACCGATCACGGCACCGCGGCGCCGCAGTTCGTCATGGGCGGGCGGGTGCGTGGCGGGCTGGTCGGCACGCCGCCGGACCTGGGCAGGCTGGTGGACCATGACCTGGCGTTCGACGTCGATTTCCGTCGTCTGTACGCCACGGCGGTCACCGACTGGCTAGGCGTGCCCGACAAGGGCACGCCGCTGGAAGGCTTCGAGCCGATGCCGCTGATCGGCTGATCGGCCAACGCGCCTCGGCGGCGCGAGGGCACCGGTATACTGTGCGGCTGCCATCGCTCGCCGCCGTACCGCCATGCCCCCATCCCCGACCACCGTCGGTTTCGTCAGCCTGGGCTGTCCCAAGGCGCTGGTCGATTCCGAGCGCATCCTGACGCAGCTCAAGACCGACGGCTACCGCGTGGTGCCCAGCTACGACCAGGCGGACATCGTGGTGGTCAACACCTGCGGCTTCATCGACAGCGCGGTCGAGGAATCGCTGGAGGCCATCGGCGAGGCGCTGGACGAGAATGGGCGGGTGATCGTCACCGGTTGCCTGGGCGTGAAACCGGAGCAGATCCGGGAACGCCACCCGAACGTGCTGGCCATCACCGGGCCGCAGGCCTACGAGTCGGTGGTCGGGGCGGTGCACGAGTTCGCGCCCAATCGCGTGCCGCACGATCCGCTGATCGACCTGGTGCCCGATCATGGCGTGAAGCTGACGCCGCGCCACTACGCGTACCTGAAGATCTCGGAGGGCTGCAATCACAAGTGCACCTTCTGCATCATCCCCTCGATGCGCGGGCGCCTGGTCAGCCGCGACATCGGCGAGGTGCTGGCCGAGGCCGAGCGTCTGCAGGCGGCCGGGGTCAAGGAGTTGCTGGTGATCTCCCAGGACACCTCCGCCTACGGGGTCGACCTGAAGTACCGCACCGGCTTTCACGCCGGCCGGCCGATCAGGACCTCGTTCCAGACGCTGTGCGAGGAGCTGGGCAAGCTCGGCATCTGGGTGCGGCTGCACTACGTCTACCCGTACCCGCACGTGGACGCGGTGCTGCCGCTGATGGCGGAAAAGCGCCTGCTGCCGTACCTGGACATCCCGTTCCAGCACGCCTCGAAGCGGGTGCTCAAGGCGATGCGCCGCCCGGCCGCGGCCGAGAACACGCTGGCGCGCATCCATGCCTGGCGCGACGTGGTGCCGGATCTTGCGATCAGGAGCACCTTCATCGCAGGCTTTCCGGGGGAGAGCGAGGAGGACTTCCAGGAACTGCTCGACTGGCTGAGCGAGGCCAGGCTGGACCGGGTCGGCTGCTTCACCTACTCGCCGGTGGAAGGCGCCCGTGCCAACGCGTTGCCCGATCACGTGCCGGCAGAGCTCGCGGAGGAGCGCAAGGGGCGCCTGATGGCGTTGCAGGCGACCATCAGCGCCGAGCGGCTGGCAGAACGGGTCGGGCGGCGCGAGGTGGTGCTGATCGATGCGATCGTCGAGGACGGCAGCGAGGACGGCAGCGAGGACGGCAGCGAGGACGGCAGCGAGGACGGCAGCGAGGACGGCGAGGCCGGCGCGCAGGTGATCGCGCGCAGCACCGCCGATGCGCCCGAGATCGACGGCAACGTGTTCATGCCGCTGGACGACTGGGACCTGGAGGCCGGGGACCTGGTCGAGGTCGACATCGTCGGGGCGACCGAGCACGATCTGCTGGCGCGCATTCCGGGGGAGGAGGGCTGAGCGAACCGGCTCGGTTGCCTGAACCTACCGGCCGAGAAGATCAGCCGATCGAGAAATCGCGCTTGGCGGTGAAGATCGTCACCGTGAAGCCGGACACCACGTCGGTGAAGGCCATCAGGGTCAGGATCAGGAAGGTGGTGTTGCCCACGCCCGGCACGATCAGGAACTCGACCAGGTAGACCACGAACACCACCAGCGACAGCGCGTGGTCGACCACCGAGGCCACCGAGGTGCGCGTCGCCTTGAACACCTCCACCCACAGGCACAGCACGCCCACCAGCAGCAGGATGTCGGCCACCGTGACGTAGATGAGCTGCCCGGACGGCAGGCTGAACTCGCCGGCGATGATGTTGATCAGCGGTGCGTCAGCGGTACCGCCCAGCATGGTGACGTTGGCCGCCACCAGCAGCCAGAAGAACCAGGGGATCGTGAAGATCAGTTTCACGTGGGTGCACCGTTGTCCGCAGGATCGGCGCACAGGTTACCCGGCTTGTTCCTCCGCGCCGGATCGCCGGATCGCCGGTATCCCCTGACGATCAGGCTTGTTCGGAGTGCCGTTCGCGCAGCATCAGATCGGTGGCCGCCTCGGCCAGCGCTCGGTCCTTTCTCGCCAACTGGGCCTGCAGGGCGGCGATGCGTGCCTGGTGCTCGTGTTCAAGGGCGATCCGCTCCTCGCGCAGATGGCGCGCCGAATCGTTGGCGCGCTCGCACGCCTCGCGCCATTCGTGCAAGGCTCGCTCCGGCAATCCCAGCTCCTGCTCGAACCGGGCGCGCTGTTCGTCATCCAGGGGAGCGGTGGCGACGACTGCCTCGAAGCGATCCCGGGAGGTCCAGGCGCGGTGGACGAAGTCCGTCACCGGCACGAACGGTCGCGCCTCGTCCAGCACGATGTCCGGCCGGTGCGTGCGCAGGAACTTCAGGGCTACCTGCAGCTCGGGACTGCGTGGTGGCGCCGTGACGGGCTCGGGTGCCGGACCGGCGTGCGCGTGACCGGATGCGCCGTTGGACACGTCGCCTCCGGCGGCAGGGAAACCGCTCGCCGGCTCGCCACCCCCGTCGTCGGGCACCGCCTGGATCGACAGGCCGGCGCGCGTGCTCTGGCGGTGCCGGATAAGCACCAGCACGGCAACCGCCAGCGCGCCCGCCGCGATCGGCAGGCCGAGCGCCGGCGCCAGCAGCAATGCCGCCAGCGCGGCCGTCGTCACGCCGATCGTGAACAGGCCGAAGGCGAGCCCCTTGCGATAGCGGCGCACGGCCACCCAGCCGCGCGGGGGCGAGAAGGGCCAGAGCCTCTCCGCCAGTGAAACGAAGACCAGGTAGCCCAGCACGAGGGGGGTGACGACAACCGGATTCATGGCGCGAGAAACAGTGTGTTGCCTGCGGCACTAGCCGGAGCGGCTCGTCCTGTCGTGCCGACGTAATCATGTCGATCTCTCGACCATTCCGCGGCGGAACGGGATCTAGAGATGTGCAGTGCATCACAATTCTACATCGAATTCGGTACGATACGCACGCGCCGAATGGAGCGGCGGCGACCAGCAAGGCGCTGATCAGCAGTGGCCGAGACTGTTCATCGATACGCCAGGGATGGCTGATCAGGCCGCTGTAGAACGCCAGCGATTCAAGCTTCGCCACCGGTTCGCTGTCGGTCTGTCGGGTGTGCTTGAGCTGCCGGGCGCCGGCGCCGTAGTGGCCATGCTGACGCAGTTAGCGCGAAAGCGACATCGCGTGGTGATGCGTCACGCTCACCGCCGGTGCCAGTACGCTCGGCCGACGCGTCTCGCTCCAGCGCAGGCAGAAATAGCGGTCCTCCGCCGCGGCCATCGGAAAGCGCGCATCGAAGCCGCCCAGCGCCGCGAAGGCATCCCGCGGCACGATCAGGTTGGACGAGCAGAAGAAGCGGGCTCGTCCGCGTGCCGGATCGAACCAGCGATACAGGAAATCGACCAGCAGCTGGCTGGCCTCGGCGCAAGGCTGATCGATCAGGGCATTGTCGATCGGACTGCCGATCATCGCTGCCGGATCCGCCCGGCAGGCTCGTTCGATCGCCCTGAGCCATTCAAGCGGTGCGCGACAGTCTTTGTCCAGAAATACCAGATGATCCGCGCGTGCCGCGCGAGCGCCTGCGTTGCGGGCCGCCGCCGGTCTGGCGTTCCCCTGCTGCAGGTAGCATGGGTTGTCGATACCTCTGACAACCCGATGCGCTATAAGAAACTAAACCCGGTTGTCCGCCGATGTTCCCTCCCGTGCCTCCGGTCGGTTGGAGGGAGCGGTGAAGCGTGTCGAGAGTACGCTGTCGTCATCCGACCACCGTCGGTATCAGGACCGGTCAGGCCCTTGCGTCAAGACTCCCCATGGTGATGTTCGACAAGACGAGAGGCGTGAACATCCGCCGGTTGGCAGTCCTGGCATGGCTGTTCTGCGGCCCGGTGGGCGCGACCGAGGGGCATACTCTCGATCGGATGATGAGCGAGGGCGACCGCGTCCATCTGTTGTCGCGCAGCGGATTCGGTGCATCGCTGGCCGAACGCACCGCCCTGCAGGGCCTGACCCGACAGCAGGGCGTCGAGCGCATCGTCGCCGGGCTGCGCGACATGCCCGCGCGGCCGATGCCGGCGTGGACCCGGCGCCCGTTGCCGCACTATCACGCCCGCGGTTTCCTGCCGCCGGCCGGGCGTGCCGGGTTCGATCGGGCACGCGATCGCGAGATTGCCTCGCTGCGCAACTGGTGGACGGTCGAGATGCTGCAGACCGATTCGCCGGCCACCGAACGGCTGGTGCTGCTGTGGCACGACCTAGTGCCGACCGCCTACTCGGCCATCGGCCGGCACTCGCTGGCGATCGCGCGTCAGAACGCGCTGTTCCGCAGCTCGCACCAGGGCGACTGGGCCAGCCTGCTCCGGGCGCTGATCCGCGACCCGGCGCTGCTGCGCTACCTGAATGGGGACCGCAACCTGCGCCAGCACCCCAACGAGAACCTGGCCCGGGAGCTGCTGGAGCTGTTCACGCTCGGCGAGGGCCACTACAACGAGAGCACGGTGCGCGAGGCCGCCCGCGCCCTGACCGGACACGGCATCGCCACGATCGCCGACCTTGCCTTCGTGCTCAGGCCCGGCCAGCAGGACCGCGACGAGAAGTCCCTGTTCGGTGCGGCCGGACCGTTCGACGGCGACGACCTGATCGAGCTGATCCTTGCGCAGCCGGCCGCCGCCCGCCACCTCGCCCGCGTGTACTGGCACCACTACATAAGCGACCGGGCCCCCGGAGAGGCCGAACTCGACGCGCTGGCCGATCCCTTCCGTGCCTCGGGCCACTCGCTCGCGGTGCTGTACAGGCGCGTGCTGGAGAGCCCGGCCTTCTGGGACCAGGCCCAGCGCGCCACGTCGGTCAAGTCACCGGTCGACATCGCCGTCGGGCTGGCGCGCACGCTGGAGTACCCCAAGGCCGACTGGGCCGTCCTGCCCACGCTGCAGGCATCGATGGGCCTGGACCTGTTCGCCCCGCCCAACGTCGCCGGCTGGAACGAGGGGGACGCCTGGCTGGCACCGGGCAGGCTGCTGGCCCGCTTCGAGGCCGCGGCCCGGCTGGTCGGGTCGGACGGCGCACCGCCGAGGCTCGGCGAGGGCGAGGGCGAGGGCGAGGGCATGGGCATGGGCATGGGCATGGGCATGGGCATGGGCATGGGCATGGGCATGCCCATGCCCATGATGGGCATGGGCATGATGCCGTCTGCCTACGTGCCGATGATGATGCAGCAGCCAATGATGTGCATGCCGCCTGCACCCGAAGCCAAGAAGGATGGGGGAAAGCCCCCGGCGCCCAAGGCCCAGGGGCCCAAGCCCGAGGCGCCCAAGAAGGAGCAGGAGAAGAAGCAGGCGCCCAAGCCGACCAAGGGCGGCGACGCGGGCAAGGCGGACGCCAAGACGGCCAAGGCCAAAAAGGCGGCCGGCAAGCAAATGGTGCTCGTCGGCGTCAACAAACTCTCTGCCGGCACCGCCGCGGGCGCGGAAGCGGTCATGGACGAGCGCATCAAAAAGGCGATTGTGTTGCTGTGTCGGGCGTACAACGAGCTGCCCCTGTGGGAGGAGATTGTCGCCGCCCTCCGCGAGTACCGCGCCATTGACGGGCGGCTGCTGCGGCGGTGCAAGCTCACCCCCGGCGTCCCCGTCGGGCCGATGCTCGCCAAGCCGACCAAGGGCGTCTCAGAGGTGCTTGACAAATTCTCCGAACACCCCTTCACCTGCGAGTACAAGTACGATGGGGAGCGCGCGCAGGTGCACCGGCTGACCGACGGGTCGCTCCACATTTACTCCCGCTCCGCCGAGTGCTCGACGCCCAAGTATCCGGATATTGTGGCCAACCTGCCGGGCGCGCTCGCGCCCGGCTTTGAGGGCGCCTCCTTTGTGCTCGACGCCGAGGCGGTCGCGTGGGACCCCGACCGCAAGCGCGTGCGGGCGTTTCAAGAGCTCCAAGGCCGCGCCCGCAAGGACGTGGCGCTCGCCGACGTCAAGGTGCAGGTGTGCCTCTTTGCGTTTGACCTGCTGTACGTCAATGGCGAGTCGCTCGTGCGCCTGCCCCTCCGTGAACGACGGCGGCGGCTGCACGAGGTGTTTACCCCCGTCGACGGGGTGTTTTCCTTTGCCATGGGCGGCGACGGCCAAGACACGGACGAGATGGCGGCGCTGCTCAACGAGTCGATCGCGTCGGGCTGCGAGGGGCTCATGGTCAAGTCCCTCGACGGCCCCAACGCGACGTACGAGCCCGCCAACCGCAGCCAAAATTGGCTCAAGCTCAAGAAGGACTACATGGAGTCGGTTGGGGACACCCTCGACTTGGTGCCCATCGGCGCCTTTTACGGCAAGGGCAAACGCACCGGCGCCTACGGCGCGTACCTGCTCGCCTGCTGGGACGCCGAGACGGAGGGCCTCCAGTCGATTTGCAAGCTCGGCACGGGCTACACCGAGGCGCAGATTGCCGACTTTGCAGCCTACTACCAAGAGCCGGACGCGGGGCGGCTGCTGCCAGCACCCAAGCCCTACTACCGCGTCGGCACGGGGCCGCTCGTCACCCCCGACGTGTGGCTCGAGCCGTCGCAGGTGTGGGAGGTCAAGTGCGCCGACCTCAGCATCAGCCCCCAACACCAAGCGGCGGTCGGGCTCGTCGACGCGGCCAAGGGGATTGCGCTGCGGTTTCCGCGGCTGATCCGCGTGCGGGAGGATAAGAAGCCCGAGGAGGCGACGGACGCGACGCAGGTCGCCGAGTTTTACAGCCGCCAGTCGGCGGTGAACCGGCCGTAGGGGGGTGGACGGCAAGCATTGGCGCCGTGTTCATACTGAAGCGCACCGGTTGCAACCCTCTTTTTTTTCTTCTTAATCTGTTTGTGTTGCTATTTTTTTCTTTTGTTTTTTTTTTCTTGCTGCGTGGGCTGTCGCCTGTCTGCGCCAAAGCCCTGCTGTCGCCGTTTTGTTGTTGTTGTGTTGCTGCCATATTGGTCTGGACGTGTCGAGTCTCTCGTTGTCCGGCGCGGCCATGTAGTATCTGG